>MAAA01014258.1_pt1 | contig 13958 bp, 14 predicted proteins | sample 1115971 | NCBI WGS metagenome assembly MAAA01 (sample SAMN04961123, study PRJNA320927) | seawater metagenome | isolation source: sample BD02T6 sea water enriched with oil for 6 days | place: USA:Gulf of Mexico | collected 2013-07-27 | reverse complement strand
AAATACACAGCGCTTTTGCAAAGTACCCACAAATAAAAACCGTCATACTATACGGTTCTCGTGCAAAGGGGACATTTCGTAACGGGTCTGACATAGACCTAAGCATAAAAGACAGTAAAGTGGGTTATGTGGATTTGCTAGGTTTAGAATTAACCCTTGATGAGTTAATGACCCCCTATGGTTTTGACATATCAATTTTTGAAAATATAGAAAATAATGCACTGGTAGAGCATATAAATAGAGTGGGGCGGGTGTTTTATGAAAGAAGTGAAGGGTAAACCTGCACCGGCGGGTGATGCCCCCTCACATACCATACTGTTACAGGTCATAATACTGCTGCAGTATGCTTATATGGGTCTCGTGCCAAAGGGTGTGCGCGGCCTAATAGTGATTTTGATATGGCCGTTGCATTTAATGCATTTCCAAGCGACCCTCAGGAGGAACGTTTGCAGCCTGAATTGCTATCGCAGGATTGGGCAGACGTATTGGGGTTGGCGGATGAATATATCAGTGTAGTAGATATAAATCACATCCCTATACAGCTGGCCATGAGCATTATAGAATTTGGGCGGCCAATTCAGGTTAATAATGAGACGCGCTTAATTCGCGAAGAGAACCGCATTACCTCTATGTGGGAGTTAGATCATCAATATCACAGAGAGCACTATGGATAACGCATACCGTGATGCCATGCTAGAGCACATGGCAGAGTTGGCAGAAGAGTTAAGCGAGTAATGGCGGTAGTAAAAAGTAATAAATAGCAGGTGTTAATTGAGTTCGAGATAAAAACATTAAAACGTTTTGAGTAATAAGGGTGGGGTAGGAGGCCAGCCCCTGGCCGATTTCCATAAGCCAATATCCCGCAGCACGTTAAGCCGAAAAACTAGGTTTACTAAAAAGTAGCGATGCATGGTTTGACTTGCAAATTACAAGAGCACCAAATGGTGCGTGGATACATAGAAGCTGCAAGGTAGTTGCTAGTAACAATACAGGCATCAAATAGCGAAATATTCATGATAAACGACTTCACAAACATTCTAATAGCCGGCATAAGCAAGCGATTTGCCATATAAAGCCATAAATCCAGAAATAACCAGACCCGCGGGTGCCCCCCCCTCTTAAAAAATCAGCTAACCCCTTAAATACTAACAATTAATTTACAATACCCCTCACAAACACCATATTAATAAGATAGAATGATTAACACAGCGTATTTAGGCACAAAATAGCCAGCGCAGCCAATAATACACATATTGGTTATTGAATAATAAAAGCTAATCGTACAGATTAACCCTATAAAACGCATTAAAGTAACCCTGTAGGAGGGCGCTCGCACGCGATAAATGGATTAATAAAAAGGTACGAAAGCCGTCACCCATAGTAGAAGGCCTAGGTACGCGCATACTACCCGCCACCAAGAATAATATATAGCGTGCCACGTGCGCGACAAAATGTAGGAGCTTGCTTGCAAGCGAAAAGAAAATGAAAATATTAATTACAGGCGGTGCTGGCTTCATAGGCTCGGCAGTGGTTCGTCACATAATACAAAACACCCAAGATTCAGTAGTGAACCTTGATAAACTTACCTACGCAGGTAACTTAGAAAGCTTGATAGAAGTAAGTGACAGTAATCGTTACAGCTTCGAACAGGTGGATATATGCAATGCCGCCGAGCTAGAGCGGGTATTTCAGCAGCACCGGCCAGAAGCTGTAATGCATTTAGCTGCCGAAAGCCATGTAGACCGTTCTATTGATGGCCCGGCTGAATTTATTCAAACCAATATTGTGGGCACCTACACATTATTAGAAGCGTCTCGGTCATATTGGAATACATTGGATCGGGATAAAAAAACTGCGTTCCGTTTTCATCATATTTCTACCGATGAAGTATATGGCGACCTAGAAGGTCCAGAAGATTTATTTACCGAAGAAACCCCATACGCGCCAAGCTCACCATATTCCGCCAGTAAAGCCAGTTCTGATCACTTGGTTAGAGCATGGCTACGCACTTATGGCTTTCCAACTATCGTTACCAACTGCTCAAACAACTACGGCCCATATCATTTCCCTGAAAAATTAGTCCCATTAGTGATTTTAAACGCCTTAGAAGGCAAGCTATTGCCTATTTATGGCAAGGGCAATCAAGTACGGGATTGGTTATATGTAGAAGATCACGCCCGCGCCCTGTACAAAGTAGTAACAGAAGGCGAAATAGGCGAAACCTATAACATTGGTGGCCACAATGAAAAACAAAACTTACAAGTAGTGCAAGCCATTTGTGAATTACTAGAAGAATTGGTGCCCAATAATAAACAATCAAAAGCATCAGGTAATACAGATGGTTTTAGTGGCTTAATCACCTATGTAGAAGACCGCCCAGGCCATGATATACGCTACGCCATAGACGCCAGTAAAATTGAAAAAGAACTAAGCTGGACACCACAAGAGACATTCGAAACCGGCATGAAAAAAACTGTGCAATGGTATTTAAATAACTCTAAATGGGCCAAACGTGTCCAGGACGGCAGCTACCAGCGTGAACGCCTAGGTACAAAGTAAACAGGCACGAAATAAAATGTAGGAGCTTGCTTGCAAGCGAAAAGGATTAAAATGAAAGGCATTATATTAGCGGGCGGCTCTGGTACACGCTTATACCCAATTACCAAGGGGGTGAGTAAACAATTAGTGCCCATTTATGACAAGCCAATGGTCTACTACCCGCTATCGGTTTTGATGCTGGCGGGCATAAAAGAAGTATTAATTATATCTACCCCAGATGACCTGCCCAGCTTCAAACGCTTATTGGGTGATGGTAAAGATTTAGGCATGACCTTTGAGTACATAGTGCAGCCATCACCCGATGGCCTAGCTCAGGCCTTTATTTTAGGAGCTGACTTTATTGGTGATGAAGACGCCTGCTTAATTTTAGGCGATAACATCTACTACGGCCACGACCTAATTAACACATTAGCTAATGCTGTAGAAAATGCCAAACAAGGACAGGCCACCGTATTTGGTTATCACGTAAACGATCCTGAGCGATACGGCGTAGCCGGTTTTGATGAAAGCGGTAACGTGATATCCCTAGCAGAAAAACCTGAAAAACCGCAATCTAATTACGCCGTAACAGGTTTGTATTTTTACCCCAACGACGTACTCAAAAAAGCATTAGAAGTAAAACCTTCGCACCGTGGCGAGTTAGAAATCACCACAGTGAATCAAATGTACCTAGCGGAGCAGCGCCTAAAACTAGAGCGCTTGGGCCGTGGTTATGCATGGTTAGACACAGGCACCCACGAAAGTTTATTAGAGGCATCATCGTTTATTGCCACCATAGAAAAGCGTCAAGGGTTAAAGGTAGCCTGCCTAGAAGAAATAGCCTTTGAAATGGGTTATATCAATAAAGCGCAATTATTAGAACTGGCCGAGCCATTAAAGAAAAACCAATATGGTCAGTACTTAATACGCCGAGCCAATGAAATATAAGCCGACTAAATAACATGAAATTTACCCGTACCCACATTAAAGACGTAGTTATTATTGAACCGCAAGTACATGGGGATGATCGCGGCTACTTCGCCGAAACCTTTCGACAGGACAAGTTAAACGAATTTTTAGGGTATAAAATAAATTTCAAGCAAGACAACGAATCTAAATCGGGTAAAGGGGTATTACGGGGCTTGCATTATCAACTAGCCCCCGCTGCACAAACCAAGTTGGTGCGGGTAATACAAGGCAGTGTATTAGATGTAGCTGTAGATATACGTAAAGGCAGCCCCACCTTTGGGCAACATGTGGCCGTAGAGCTAACGGCCCAAAATAAAAAACAACTATTAGTACCAAGAGGCTTTGCCCATGGCTTTACGGTACAAGAAAATGACACCGTATTTGCTTACAAAGTAGATAATTACTACTCACCGGGCAATGACAGAGGCATTGCTTTTAACGACCCAGCGTTACAAATAGACTGGCAGTTAGAGGAGAGTCAGTTAAACCTATCGGCCAAAGACAAGGTACAGCCGTTATTAAATGATGTAGCAGGCAAGGATCTGTTTGATAGCAAGGTAGATTATTATGCTTAATGTATTAATCACCGGTGCAGCTGGTCAGTTGGGCAGTGAATTTCGTTATCTTTCGGGTGGTATGAAAGGCAAAGCGCCAGAAACCTGCGAGTTGGAAGGAACAAAAAACTTTAATTTCATCTTTATTACACGTAAAGAGTTAGATATTCGAAGAAGCCAGCAAGTGGCGGAGTTTTGCATAAAAAACAAAATTAACGTCATTGTAAACTGTGCAGCCTACACAGCCGTAGACAAGGCAGAGCAAGAACCAGAACAAGCGGATGCCATTAATCATCTGGCAGTAAAAGACTTAGCTCATATTGCCAAAGAGCAAAAAATAAAATTAATACACATCTCTACCGATTATGTCTTTGATGGCACAAACCACAAACCTTATAAAGAAACAGATGCTACCAACCCACAAAGCATTTATGGTAAAACTAAATTAGATGGTGAGCTTGCCATGCAAGCCATTAACCCAGCCAATAGCATTATCATAAGAACATCTTGGGTGTATTCAGATTTTGGCAATAACTTTGTAAAAACTATGTTGCGGTTAGGACAAGTGCGAGATGAGCTAAGTGTAGTATGTGATCAAATAGGCAGCCCAACTAACGCAAGGGATTTGGCCAAAGCCATACTGTATATTATCCCTCAGTTGTTTAATAAAGAGCTAGATAATAAATATTTAAAAGCAAAAGAAAGCGTGGAAATTTATCATTACAGCAACGCTGGCGTTTGTTCATGGTACGACTTTGCAATGGCTATATTTGAGGTAAACGACATAGGTTGTAAGGTAAGCCCAATACCATCAGAAGTATATCCAACGCCAACTAAAAGACCGTATTATTCAGTGATGGATAAGCGTAAAATAGAAAAGGAATTTAAAGTTGAAATGCCTTATTGGCGGAATTGCCTAAAATGAAATTAGAAAACACAGAAAACACAGAAAACACAGAAAACACAGAAAATACAAAAATTGCAATAATTGGTTTAGGTTATGTTGGATTGCCATTGGCGGTTGAATTCAGTAAGTCTCATTCCGTACTGGGCTTTGATATTAACCTAGCCCGTATTGAAGAGCTTGAATCTGGGCATGACTCTACTTTAGAGGTGGAGCCAGACAAACTGGCTGCGGCAACTAACATTAAATATAGCAGTAACCTTGATGATCTTAAATCTAGTGATATCTACATTGTTACGGTGCCAACTCCAATAGATGAAAATAAAACGCCTGATTTCACACCATTGAAGAATTCATGTGAAGCATTGGGTGCGGTTGTTTCCAAAGGTAACATTATAATTTTTGAATCCACTGTGTATCCAGGAGCAACGGAAGAGGTTTGCATTCCAATAATTGAGAAGAATTCTGGCCTGAAATTTAACAAAGATTTCTTCGCTGGGTATAGTCCTGAAAGAATCAATCCGGGCGATAAAATCAACACATTGACTAAAATCATAAAAATCACTTCAGGTTCAACACCTGCGATAGCTGATATTGTCGATACTCTTTACTCTTCCATTATTGAAGCTGGAACCTATAAAGTTAGCTCTATAAAGGTTGCAGAAGCAGCTAAAGTCATTGAGAACGCCCAAAGGGATTTGAATATAGCTTTTGTCAATGAGCTATCTTTAATATTTTCTCGCTTGGAAATAGACACTATTGAGGTTCTAGAGGCTGCTGGCACAAAATGGAATTTTTTACCATTCAGACCTGGGTTAGTAGGTGGTCATTGTATAGGTGTCGATCCCTATTACTTGGCCCATAAAGCGCAGGCTGTGGGGTACCTCCCTGATGTGATTATGGCTGCTAGAAAAATTAATGATGGTATGGGGCTGTATGTTGCTGGTGAGTTGATTAAAGCAATGGTTAAAAAGTCGCTGCCGGTTTGTGGGTCGAGTGTATTGATTTTAGGAGTAACTTTCAAAGAAAACTGTCCTGATATTCGAAATACTAAAGTCACCGACATTGTTTTTGAGCTTGAATCCTACGGTGTTGATGTAGATGTTTACGACCCATGGGTAAAAACTGCTTTGCTGCCTAAGGTCAATTTGATACAAAGTATTGAGAGTAATTTGGGGAAATACAGTGCAGTTGTTGTGGCTGTAGCGCATTCTGAGTTTGTAGTGTTAGGAGAGGATATTCGCACTTTAATCCGCGAGGGTGGCTTGGTATACGACCTTAAAGATGTCGTTCCACGCGAATTCTCAGATATTCGATTATGAATAAAAATAAACCCGTCTTTACTATATTTAATCGTTTTACGCCAGAAATTCATCTATTTAAAGATGTTAATAGTTATGCATATGACATGGGCGCTACTAATAACTATATTATTTGTAGCGGGGGGTATGTTTTAACTCGTGGCCCTAATGTTATAGAGGATAGAAAATGTGGAATAGTAGAGACAATTAATTTGGCTAGAAAAATTCATGATGGTGTAATTTTCCATATTAGGCTTGTATCTATTTTTTGGTGTGTGTTACTAAAAATATTAGGTTGTTCTGTACATATTAAGACCGATACAGATACCCTTGGTAATGCTCGAATTAGAGGTTCAAAGTGGCAATATTGCAAACTATTATTCTTACTGCGTTTGGTGAGTATTTTTAAAATAAAATTGGTTGTCGAAAATCCAATTTTGTATAAAGAAATGGTTGCTAAGCGGTGCCAGGTTATTGCGATGGTTTATAATAAAGTTTTTTCTGTTGATGGGGGTATTTCGAATGGGGGTATTTCGAATGGGGGTGGCGTTATCTGTGTTGGCGATTTAACAGATATAAACAAGAATACCTTGGAGTTGGTTGATTACTTTTCTCCGTTAGATGTTGATATTACGATATTATCAGATACAGATACAGATACAGGTGAAATGAAATGTCAGGGGCTAAAAATAAAGAAAAAGGTGCCGTATAGTAAATTTATTGATCTATTGAAAAAGGCTGACGGAATAATAATTAACTCTAACTACGAAGGGTTTCCTTTAGTTGTTTCGGATGCACTGTCTATGAATAAAACAGTTTTTACCAAGGAGCTTCCTTATGTGAGTGGCTTATTGCTGAATGAAAACCTCTGTGTATATAAAGACATGTCGGAGCTGCATAGCTTACTTGTCAATAGGGCTCGGTCAGATAATAAGGGTGATAACGGCATAGAATGTTTTACGGTAACCTTTTGAAAAGTAACTTATAATTATGTGGCGAGCTTTTACTGTTTATTTTTCAATAGGTGTCTTGCTCCTTGTTTTAGGGAGTTCACTAAGTGATTATGCAATTAGGCTTGTTGTATTGCTTGAAACGGCACCTCTGGCATTTTTTTTATTTGAATCATCTTTGAAATACTATTTTATGGGTGGGCGAAATAGCGTCTCATTTCAGTCATTGTTAATTTACTTCTCACTTTTCTTAGTGTTAACAGGTAGTGTTTTTTTTGCATTAATTGAAACGCTTGATTTGGACTATACTAGCGCAGTTCTCTTATTTATATTTTTTTTCGTATTTCATTGTACATCATTCCTACATGGTTATTTCTTAGAAAATGGCGTGCACTCTGGATTAGTTGTACGTGAAAATGTGATGCCATGGTTTAAGATTGTTCTATTGCTCTCTGCTTGTTTTTTACTTGATTATTTAATTTTTGTACTCCTTGTCCTTATTCTTATTCTTGTGTTTGTTGCTTTATACTTACTCGCTTGTGCGCGATCGGCAGGCTTTACAATAGATAAAAAGACTAATATACATGACGAATTGAAGTCAATTACTAGCTTTGGTGTCAAGTCATCTGTGGGAGGGGGGCTAAATCAATTATATCACAGGATATGGATACTTTTACTGGTGGATCACCCAACTATCCAGGAACTTTTACTTATTTACAAGGTGATAACCTTATCTAGTTTAATTACGTTTTTTCGTGTTAAGCAAATTTCAGAAAAATTTAGTACTTCCATACTTGCAGGTTGGGGAGTTGTACTAAAGGAAGCTTTTTTACAGTTATCTTTAGCGTTTTTCGTCTTTATTGGGATGTGGTATGTAAGTCATTACTTTAATTTTCCAGCATATAGAGGGGTACTGGAATCTGTTTGGTTAGAAGTTCCTTTGATCCTAGGTTTATTTTTAATATCCCCATTTATGTCTATCCTTCATTTTTTGATACAAAAAAAAGGATCGGGAGATGTTTTATCTTTATGGGCTAACTTTATTGCAGTTATCTCCTCTTTAGTGTTTTTTTATGTTGTTGATGTCTTTCCATTTTATCTTGTTTTATGCGGTGAAATTTCAGCAATGTGTTTTGTTGTTATATATTGGTTTAGGTTATATAAAAAAATTATATGAAAAACTTTCTATTTGTTATTGTTAATTATGGTGCTGTGGATGAGGCTTTAAAACTATCAGCGGAAATACTATCCGAAATGAAGAGTGAATTGGTTGTCATATATGATAATACAGATGATTCCGATATTGCTAAAATAAATAATGAAAAAAGCGCTATTTATGCAGAGGAGTATGGTGAAAATTTTCGATATCATTCAGATAAAAGCAATCTAGGGTATGGGACGGCTATTAATAGAGCAAGAGCCATTTATGGGAAAGGTACTAAATATTTGTGTTTTGCAAATCCAGATGTTGTCTATGTTCAGGGTTTCCCATGGGCTGCTTCATCGATAATTGAGAAATCATCGACGGTTAAACTTGTTTCCCCCCTTGTTCAATTAGGCGATCTATTCCATTGTGGGAGTATAGTAAAGCGCAGATTTCCATTTGTTGAGCATTCGGTGAGAAAGTATAAGGAATTACCAAGAAATGACTCTTCATTATTATATGTTGATGATATACAGGGGTGCTTTTGCTGCATAGAAATACAAGCTTTTGATCAGGTTGATGGGTTTGATGAATGTTTTTTTCTATATGGTGAGGAGAGCGATTTAAACTTAAGGCTAGCGAAGCTTGGGTACCATTGCGTGATTACAGAAGACTTTATACTGAAACACGAAGGGTCGGGTGTTGTAGAGCAGCAGCCGCCTGAGTGGGTATACAAAGTGAAAAAAACAGGGATGTACATGTTTTTGTTTAAAAATTATGGTTTGGCAGGAAAGGTAACGGTATTGATATCTGTTTGTCGCGCTCTAATGAAAGGGAAGTTTTATTTGGCTGTAAAGGCTGCTATAGATGCTAGAATGAAGCTAAAAAAAGGAAGTACACGTGGCTAAAATATTATTTCTAACTCATGAGAGCCTACAAAAAACTGCTGTTGCAAGAGCTATGTTTGAATCAGTTGCCAAATCTTGTGCCACTGGTGGCGAACATTGTATTTCTATTTGTTCAGCTGATGAATCTGTACAGCAGTACACTGCGGACGATATTCGGTACACTACCTTTAAGCGGTCTAGCTATGGTGTTGCTGGAGTAGCTGCACTTTATTCCTTTATAGCTTCCTTTAGAGTGATTTTTAGAGAGTTGCGCAAACACGAAACTATAATAGTTCGTTCTTACCCTATGATGTTTTATGCATTGTGGGCTAAGTTATGGGGCAATAAAATAATATTTGATAGTAGGGGGTTATTTTTCGAAGAATTATTTGACTCCGGTAAGATAAAATTTATTTTTTTAAAAAAAATATTATTTATATTTGAAAAACTCTTCGTAAGTTTTTCAGATAGGGTTATATCGGTTAGTGAGGCGCAGGAAGATTATTATGGCTTATCTGGTAGTGCTAAGAGTGCGGTAATATATAATGGAGCTATCCAATCAGAAAATATTAAAAACGTTTGTTTAAATAGTAGTGTTTTGAATATAGGTTATGTCGGTTCATTAATATCATGGCACAAACCTCAGTTAATGTTTGATATTCTTAAGTCTCTGGACGGTTTAGGTGTCAAGTATAAATTCCACCTGATTACTCCAGACCCTGTGTTCGGAAGGCAATTGTTTTCTGGTCTGCAGGGTGAGGTTGTTGCTTATGCGCATGATTATCGCAACTTCCCTTTGAAATTTGATATAGCCTTTTGTTTGATTGCTGATTCATTATCTAAGAGAATCTGTTTTCCGGTGAAGTTTTGTGAGTATCTGGCTTCAGGGACACCTGTACTATTCTCCGAGAATGTTAATGTACTAACAGGAATAGCTAAGCGCTATGATGTAGGTGTCGCAACTAATTTGAATGAACCTCCAGGTAATATTGCTAATGCTATTGTTAAATATGTCAGGGAGCATAAAAGAAAGGTGGTTAGTCTTCCGGAAGAGTTGTGCTTTAGTGTGCAAGTTAAAAACTACAAAAAAGTTATATTAGATTGAGTGCTCTATGTTTGTAAATAGAACAATATCTTTTGACTTTTCTGCGGCATTGCAGATCTTATTCTTTGTTGTCTTTGTTTCTATTTTTTTGAGTATTATTCCCTTTGGAGATGAGCCTGACTTTACTGTTCAGGCGCCTAAGCTACAATCTGGAGGGGAATTGAACTTTCTTGTTCCATTATTCATTAATTTCAATTTTGAATCGATTGAGGGTGGTGAATGTATAGTTGATGCAGGCGCATTTTCACTTTGGCCATCAATTTCAGGACAAGGATGTCAGCAAGCCTGGCAAATTATTTCAGCTCGCTTGGCGCTAGTTATTTGGTTTTTCTTACCCGCTTTTATTTTTATAGTATTTAGTACAGGGCGAGAGTCTAATTATCATAAAAATATGAGAAGGGCTGTAGCTTTATCATTAACTTTTACTGGCGTGATTTATTATGCGGAGGTGTTTTCACATGAAGCTTTAATTTTGTCTTTGTCTTTGTGTTTATTTATTGCGCCTAGATGGCTAGCGATAATAATATTCTGTGGGATAATTTACATCGATTTTGGTAATGGTATTGTGGTGGGCTTTTTCTTCTTGTATAGATACTTCTTGTCTAATTTATCAGTTCGATATTCAGCTATAATTTCAGTTTCTCTAATCCTTTTATGCTTTTTTATTGGAGTTAGGTGGTTATTGTGGATGTCTAGCTTGCCCATTATTGGCGACAAGTCGGCAGCTATGTATGATTTGTTAATTATTGAAGGGCTTGCTGATAAATATCCAGTTATCTTACGCCCTGTAATTACCTTTATGAGTGCTATTTTCATGACCCCATCTGGGATTAAGGTGATAGCCGCATATATATATGTATCATTTGTTATTATATATATATGGCTTAAAGCACGAAAACAGAATTTTAGACGGGAGAAGAAGATGGGTGATTCTTTTTCTGCAGCGATAGCTACCATACTTATTCTTGTTAGTATCGCGCCCAATTATGCTTTTGCAAAATACTATATATTCATGGTACCTGTTTTTCTAGCGGTAGCTTTACGATATATTTCTTGGATTAAAGCTTCTATCTTAATGGTGGTTCTAAACATTATAATTATCTTTAATCTTTTACTTTACTATTTATGAAATATAATTAATGTATGAATAAATTATTGGCAGTGCCAAAAGTTGCAGTGTTGTTGGCTGCATATAACGGTGAAAAGTGGATTGAAGAGCAAGTAGTCTCCATTCTAAATCAGAAACACGTTAATGTTACATTATATATAAGTGTCGACTTATCAGTAGATAATACTTTTGATCTAGTTGAAAAAATGGGACTAGATCATAGTAATATAATTACCTTGCATTACGGTGGTCATTACGGTTCTGCTGCTGCCAACTTCTTTCGTTTAATCGATGATATTGACTTTTCTTGTTATGATTATATTGCTTTTTCAGATCAGGATGATATTTGGCTTGACATGAAATTAGAGCGTGCTGTATTAAAGCTTGGAGTATCAGAGTGTGCGGCTTACTCTTCTGATGCAACTGCCTTTTGGCCTGATGGGAAAGAAAGGTTATTAAAAAAATCCTATAAGCAGTGTAAATACGATCATTTTTTTGAGTCACCAGGTCCTGGCTGCACATTTGTTTTTAAGTCAAGTGTTTTACAGGGGTTTCAGTTGGATTTTAAAAGCATATCGCATTTTTCTGCGCAAGTTACAACGAACCATGATTGGTATCTATATGCTTATGTTAGACAGAAAGGATTAACTTGGTATATTGATGATTGCCCTACAATTAGGTATCGACAACACTCAAATAATGTAATGGGTGTGAATAGTGGTATTAAAAATTATGTGTCACGTATAAAGATGGTTCGCAGTCAGTGGTATCGAAAGCAAGTTGAAGTAGTTGTTGAGTCCTTTGCACCTGAGCTAAAGCATAAATTACTTAATCGATTTTTCTTAATATTTAATTTTCATAAATTAAGAAGGCGGCCTCGGGATCGTATTGCTCTATTGTTTATGTTGTTATTTGGTTTATTTTAAATGGAAGTATTAATAACAGGCTCGAGTGGGTTTATAGGCTCATATTTTTGCGCTAACGAAACTCGTTTTCTTCTCCGTAAATTTGATTCAAGTATCAGAATAAATGGGGCTTGTGATTCTAATTCAACTCTACAAAAAGAGATAGGCGGCTGTGATACTGTTTTGCATTTAGCAGGTTTGGCTCATAAAAGTTATACTGATCAGCAGCTAGATGATGTTAATCATTTAGGCACGTTACAATTAGCAGGTTTAGCGGCTAATGCAGGAGTTAAGCGATTTGTATTTGTAAGTACAGTTAATGTACTTGGTGGAGCTAGCTTTAGCTTACCTTTAACTGAAAATGTGTCATATGAAAAAAGTATTAATGAATCAAAAAGACAGGCTGAAGTTAGTTTACAAAAAATAGGTCGTGAAACTGGAATGGAGATTACTATTATTAGGCCTGTTTTAGTTTATGGAAAAGATGCCCCAGGAAATATGGGGTTATTGGTAAAAATTGCCTCTAGACTACCATTTACGCCATTTGGCTTAGTAAATAATAAGCGTAGTTTTATTTCTATTGATAATCTATGCGATTTTATTTCATTGTGCATCTATCACCCTAAAGCCGCTAACGAAGTTTTTTTAATATCAGATGATCACACGGTTTCCACTCCTGAGTTTATGAATAGTGTTGTTGGTGGTTTAGGTCAAAATACACGCCATTTACCTATACCTGTTTGGATAATCCGTTTTATGGGTAAATTATTCGGTATCTCTAAACAGGTGGAGCAGCTTGTTGGTGATTTAGAGGTGAACTGCTCCAAAGCTAAAAAATTATTAGGCTGGACTCCACTAGAAACAATGGCGCAATCCATGGCTAAGTTAAAATAAGGGTTAGATTTATGTTACGTGTTTTAGATTTTACATTTTCATTATTGGGTTTGGTTTTTGGCTTTCCTGTATTGGTTGTTATTTATATTGTTGGTTTGTTTGATACGGGCGCCCCTGTGTTTAAGCAAGAGCGTGTAGGGCGAAATAAAAAACCTTTTATCTTGGTTAAATTTAGAACTATGTCGATGGATACCGCTTCAGTTGCTAGCCATTTAGCCAGCACAGCGTCTATCACTAAAATGGGTGGTTTTTTACGTAAAACCAAGCTGGATGAGTTACCTCAGTTGTGGAATGTACTTAAAGGTGAAATGAGCTTAGTGGGTCCACGCCCAGGCTTGTTTAACCAGGGTGAATTAACCTTAGCCCGTGATGGAAAAGGGGTGTTTAATGTGCGTCCCGGTATTACAGGTTTGGCACAGGTAAATGATATTGATATGTCAACTCCAGAACTATTGGCAAAAACCGATGCTAAGATGATTGCGGCTATGAGTTTGGGTAATTATTTTAAATATATTTTTCAGACTGTTGCAGGGAAAGGGGCAGGGGATAGAGTTAAGAATTGTTAAATTGTTGTAAAAATAGAGGCTGTAAACCATTCTGTGTAACTGCCCGTTTAAATATAGTCCTTCAAACGGTCTTCGAACAGGATGGTAAATCTGTTCAAGGCCTCTTTCCAGTTTCTTATGGGCATCGTCCACT
>MAAA01014581.1_pt1 | contig 13989 bp, 14 predicted proteins | sample 1115971 | NCBI WGS metagenome assembly MAAA01 (sample SAMN04961123, study PRJNA320927) | seawater metagenome | isolation source: sample BD02T6 sea water enriched with oil for 6 days | place: USA:Gulf of Mexico | collected 2013-07-27 | reverse complement strand
CGGCCCATGTCGTCTTGGCCTTTACGATGGGCGTTGTTTAACCACACCTCGTTTAGGTTGGCATTGGCATCCCAGGTTTTAGTGCCCAGTTTTCTAAAGTCACTGGCGTTGTCGTAACCGCGAATATACCCAATAAACTCGGCGATGGCCGATTTATAAAAGCTTTTACGAGTGGTGATTAATGGAAATTCGTTTTTATCCACGCGATATTCAAGATCGCTATTAATCACCGTTAAACAACGTTTACCGGTGCGTTCGTTTTCTATCCACGTACCCTCGTCTACGATACGCTGGCACAGCTGTAAATATTGTTTCATAGTTTTCTCTACTTTTTCCCGGCCAAGCTTTGCTGCTGGTTATGGGCTTTAGTGAAAATATATAACCCCACTAACACCATAGGCACACATAATATTTGGCCGCGGGTCATCCAGCCTAGTAAGTCGTAACCGATGTGGCTGTCAGGCTGGCGGAAAAATTCAACGCTAAACCTAAAGACACCGTACCCCATCATGAATATACCCGAGGCTGCCATGGCTGGGCGCGGTTTGTTGGTATAGATCCACAAAATAACAAACAGCACTAAACCTTCTAAAAACATTTCATATAATTGGCTGGGGTGACGGGGCAACGGGCCGCCTTTTGGAAATACCATGGCCCAAGGCGCATCACTTACACGACCCCAGAGTTCGCCACCAATAAAGTTACCTAAGCGACCCGTTAACAAACCAATGGGTACAACAGGGGCGGCAAAATCGATGGTGGTGAAAAAGGATTTTTTATAGCGACGACCAAATAAAATACAGGCCACAATTACACCCAACAGACCGCCGTGAAAAGACATGCCGCCTTCCCATACGGCAAATAACCATAGTGGATCATCTAAAAACTTAGAGAAATTATAAAAGATCACATACCCAAAGCGCCCGCCTAATACGACCCCCATGGCCCCATAAAAAATCAGGTCACCTACCTGTTCTTTATTCCAGCCCGAATCGGCTTTTTTGGCACGGTGCAGCATTAAATAATAGGCAATGGTAAAACCCAGCAGATACATTAAACCGTACCAGTGAATGCTTAAGGGGCCAACGCTAATGGCCACCGGGTCTATGTTGGGGTATGTAAGCATGAACTCTCCGTAGTTATTCTTTTATACACATATTCTTAAGCGTGCGATGACAAAATTAAATATTACAAACTGGCTGTTAAAAACTTAACACCCACGACCACCAGCATAACCGCAAAACACTTCTTTAATTTTTCTGGGGATAACTTATGAGCCAACTTGGCCCCCAAGCGCGCACACGGCACACTGGTAATCACTATGGCTAAAAACGCAGGCCAGTATACATAACCCAGCGTATTAGCGGGTAACAACTCATTGTTCCACCCCACCACAATATTGGTGATGCCTGCCACTAAGGCAATGGGAAAGCCACAGGCCGCGGCTACCGCTACACTGCGCTGCATGGGGGTATTGCACCAGGTTAAAAAAGGCACCATTAACGAGCCACCACCGATGCCAAATATGGCCGATGCCCAACCCACAGCAACCCCCGAACCCACTAAGCCTTTGTTAGCGGGCAAGCTGCGTGTGGGTTTAGGCTTTAACCCTAAACCCATTTGCGCAGCGACTAATAAGGCACACACACCAATGGCCAATTGCAAACCGGCACCCGAGAGTGAATTGGCGGTAAATACGCCTAATACCGCGCCGCCCAATATGCCTATAGATAACAACCTAACCAAGGACCAATCTACAGCGCCTTTTTGATGGTGAGTACGCACTGAGCTAATAGACGTGAAGGCAATGGTTGCAAGCGAGGTGCCCACGGCCATGTGAGTAAGTACTTCCACCGGAAACCCTAAGGCTTCGAAAGTAATCACTAACACCGGCACAATGACTAGGCCGCCGCCAATGCCAAATAAGCCGGCCATTAAACCTGCCACCGCGCCTACGGCCAAATAAATAAAGAGTAACGTCATTTACAGCTAATTTAATAAATTCTAGGGCAGGCATTATGAAGGCTTTGCAAGAATGTCGCCAGTAGTCATGAGGGCTATCCATGCGTACACTGCCAGCATGTGCTTAATTACGTTTAAATTCTCACCCCACACCGATACCCCACTGACGATGGTGGCGAATAGGGATGAATTTCATGCCCGCGAAAGCCTTAGTGCCCAATTTTGGCAAGATAAACCAGATGTTTTAGCCGGCATAGATGTACAGGCCGGTGGCACTTGGATGGGGGTAACCACGGACGGCCGCTTTGCCGCTATTACCAATGTGCGCAAACTGCCCAGCCCCCATAAGGGTGTTATTTCACGTGGTCAGCTAGTGGCCGATTTTTTAAGCCAGCCGCACGATTGTGAGCAATATCTTAAAACTATCCACAGCCAAGAAACTCAATACGACGGCTTTAACTTGCTTGTGGGTAACCGCGAGCAGTGCTGGTATTTAAGTAATCACAGCACCCTTGGCCCACAACGTTTAACACCCGGCTTATATGGTTTAAGCAATGCACAACTGGATACCCACTGGCCCAAGGTAGAGTTTGCCAAACACGCTTTACAGCAGTGGTTGCAAGCCCCGCAAGGCCCCGCGTTATATACCGTATTAAACAACCCACAAAGCTACCCTAAAGAGCAACTGCCCAACACAGGTATTGGTGAAGAATGGGAAGAGTTGCTGTCACCTGCGTTTATTGTAAGCCCAGCCTATGGCACCCGCGCTAGCACCGGATTACAAATTCATCACGACCGCATTGAAATGCAAGAAGCCAGTTTTAATCCACAAGGTGAATTGGCTGAGTTGCTATCGTTTAAGTTTTAGGCGGGCTTAGTGCCTGCCTTATAGCCGAATTACCTACCGCTATGCCCATTAATTTGCCCACGCTGCATCCCTGCGACAAAGTTCAAATTAACGGACATAGCGGTAAGCTTATTAGGGTTTAGTGCCCTGTAAAATATTACTTTTACAACCAAAGCGATTCATCTATCGGGCTTACGCATCTAACGGACTCATAACGCCCCGCCCTCCACGGTTTAACACATGGGTGTAGATCATGGTTGTATTCACATTCGCGTGACCCAGTAATTCTTGCACCGTACGAATATCTTGGCCACGCTCTAGCAAATGAGTCGCAAAGGAATGCCTTAAAGTATGGCAACTGGCATGTTTATAAATATGCGCTTGATTCAACGCCACTTTAACGGCTTTTTGCACACACCTAGTGTGAATGTGATGACGGCCTCTATTTTTACTAATAGGGTCTATAGATAAGTTGTTAGACGCAAATATAAACTGCCACGCTTTTTGCTTGCCTGCACTTGGGTATTTACGAGCTAATGCAAACGGCATATCCACATGAGTAATACCTTCTTTAACCGCGATATCATGCAAACTACAACTTCGATCTACCGCGGTTTGTAACCCTACCTTCGCCCCTATGGGCAACATAGTTGCGCGATCTTTTGCCCCTTTACCTTGGCGCACAATAATTTCATTTCGATCAAAATCAACGTCTTTTATACGTAACCTAAGTACCTCTGTTAACCGCAAGCCCGAGCCATACATCAACTGAGCCATCGTTAAGTACGGCTCTTTAAGATGACTTAACAATGCCGTTACCTCCTTGACCGTTAACACCACGGGTAGACGCTTGGGTTTGTTAGGTTTAACCCAGTCTTCTATGGTGAGTGTTTTACCCAATACATTTCGGTATAAAAATACTAAAGCCGACAACGCCTGTTTTTGAGTGCTCGCCGAGATATGTTCATGGGTAGCTAGGTGACTCAAAAATGCACCCACTTCTACTTCTGCCATCTCTTTAGGGTGGCGTTTTTGATGGAATAAAATGAACCGCTTAATCCAATGCCAATAAGAACGCTCGGTATTCAAAGCATAATGAGCCGTTCGCATTTTCGTTTGGAACTCTTGCTGTAATCTGGCCATACAACCCCCGACGATTATATCGTTGATTATAGCTGGTTTTTTATACAGTATATTTTAGGTTGTCGGTACGTATATCCTGTATTTGAGGCTGTCTCTGTAGGCTTCGAATTTAAAGGCCTCTAGGGATGTATACACAGGGCCATAGAGTTATGCGGCTTTGGCCGTGGTTATCAATTGTTTTTTGAAAATGAGGTGTTAAGGTTGTGGATAAATTGAAAGCGGCGATGGATATGCTGTGTAAGTGTTTGAGCGTAAAGGGAAAATACGTATCCCTCCAAAGCCGCATATAAATTCTTATCAGCACTCAAGCCGCATAACTGAACTGTTAAATGCCTTAGGAAAATGATGAAATCTATTAGGTTTTTACTAGTGGCAACGATTGTCATTGGAACTCTATCAGGCTGTTACGATTATAGAGATCCCGAAAACCAAAGGTTAAATGCTTGGGTTTCTTCTATAGATTGGAAGTCGAAAAATCATGGAATGCCTTTGATTATGTTAAAACGCCAGAATGGCACAGAGCAAAGGTTCCATCATTCTAGTATAACTTTAACGTCAGAAAACCTTAAAATAGGCGACCTTCTAGTTAAGGAGAGTGGATCAAAAATGTGTGAAATTAATGGCAAAAAAATAAGATGTTTGAAATAGCACTTAACAAGGTGCGGCACAGTTAAGAAGTAATATGAAAAATACCCACATCTATATATTCCTCATTACGTTGATTAGCACCTTTGGCGTGAGAGCAGAAGATATTCAATATACTCAAGAGCAACTTAATAATTCATGCACTTATCTCGATGGTTTTTGTGAAATCGCTAAACAGAAATGTATATCTGAAAAAGCATCTAGTCATGATGCTTGCTTTATGGATTACGTTGGTAAAGTTTTAATGACTCAAAGAAATCCTCCTGATCCAGCAGATAAGCGTAATACCAAATATGCTACCGAAGCATGCCAAAAACTAGGAGGCGAATGTAATTTCATACAATTAGAATGCTTGGCCTCAGGTGGTTCGATGTTTAATACTTGCATTGCAATGTCTTACTTTCAAATTGAAGTTGCTAAGGAACTTTGTGGAGTAATGGGTTATAAAGCCTGTCTTGAGAGCGATAAAAAATTCGGTATTAAAGTAATACATGAATTAACACTACCTAATATAGATAAGCCGGTTAAGAAAACAATGTGGGAAGAATGCACCCATGCAGGGAATTACAAGGTGAGGTCTTCGGAGCTTAAGCATTTTTATTATGGTTATATGGAGGCCTTTCAAGAAGACTATGAGCATAAAATTCAAGAAGAGTATTATAAGTGCATGAAAGCGGTACTTGAGAAATATTCTTAACAATACGCTCAAATTCGTTCCGGCCAAAAAGACGGCCTCCACTGGACTGCCTTCGGCAGCCCTTTAGCTAAGCGTTACGTGAGCAGTAAATATTTATTATGACTAATCTATTAACATTTTTATTATTAACACTTATTTCGGTACAACTTATGGCTGATGAAAACGAATTTTGGAGTTGGTTCAGTAAACATCAGCTAGATATAGAGAAATATGAATCTGGTGATGAAAAGCTGCTTGATGAAATAATGTCGGAGCTTCATAAGTACAATGAAAATCTATATTTCGAGTTCTCTACTCATGAAAAATTAAATGAATTCATTATCACTGCTGAAGGAGAAACGCAGCAGTTTGAAAGTGTCTTTAATTTAGTGAATTCCGCCCCTAAATTTGAAAACTGGAAAATCATTGCTTTAAAGCCAGCAATGGGATTTGATTTCATTACAAATTATGAGGGAGTCGATTACAATCCTGAAGATCTTTGGTTTTTACCTTTATCAAGTGATTCAAATCCTAATATGCTTGGATTGAGAATAGGTATTCCTAACTATGATAAAGACACCCATAAACATTCAGTTGCAGCGTCTTGGATTATATTTGATGCTGGACTGGGTGAGTATCAAACAACTCAAGATATACATCATATAGAAACAGTTGCGCTTCCCAAAGATCCGGAATCGGATGACTATATTAAAGTAAAAGAGATAGAAAATTATCTTACTTGGAGAAAGAAAAACACGTAACAAAAGCATGTTGCATTAACCACTGCGTGGCTTGGACGGTTTTTCCGCTCGTACCTCGCTACAAACCGCCGCAAATACGGGCGTTATCTGTATTGATATTTTTCAACCCTCCATATTTGGTAATATTAAATGAGTTTAAAACATAAAGGGTCATGCCTTTGCGGTGAAGTTAGTTTTGAAGTAAAAGGTGAATTTGAAAGTTTTTTCATGTGCCATTGTAAGCACTGCCGTAAAGATACTGGTTCGGCTCATGCATCTAGCTTATTTTCAACTACGGCTGAACTAAAGTGGATATCAGGCGAAAACAACATTAAAATTTATATTTTGCCATCTACAAGGCACGTGAAAAGTTTTTGTTTGAACTGTGGTTCTGCTTTGCCCAACATTCAAATGGACGGTCAGTTGTTAGCGGTACCTGCTGGGAGCATGGACACAGAAATATTAAGTAAGCCAAACGCACATATATTTGTAGCAAGCAAGGCAGATTGGGATCAAGACTTAGAGCACATTCCAATGATAGAAGGACTACCAGGTTAAGTTTGGAAAACACATAACAAAATTTTAAGCAGGACAAAATATAGTTGGCTTTTAAATGGGCTTTAGTTCGAATATGAACTCTTCAAAGTAAAAAACTAAAGAAAAGGAATTTACGTGCAAGAAATTGAAGACAAAGATACTCGATACTTTCTTGAAATTGAGTTAGAAACTCTTGAAATTATACGAGTTGGTTTCGAGCAAAAACACAGCCTAGATAAAGGTCAGCAGATGAATCCGGGCATTCATAGGCTATTTTTAAGCAATGGGCAGTACAAAAAATTTGTAAGCCGTTGCAAAACTGAGCTTCAAAGTGTTTTGGACACTTAAGCAATTTATCAACCATCCCCTAAAGAGTTGGTCCTAGTTTTATGCCTGTACCCAATCCAGAAAAAATCATATCCTTTTCATCGCCAAAAGATCTTGGCCAGTGGCTTAAGGTGAACCACGCCATAGAAAGTGAACTGTGGGTGAAGATATTCAAGAAAAACACTGGGATTCCTAGCGTGACGTGGGACGATGTCGTGGTTGAGATACTGTGTTGGGGGTGGATTGATGGTATTAAGAAGTCAATTGATGAAAAAGCCTACCTCCAGCGGGTCACACCAAGAAAAACTCGAAGCAACTGGTCAAAAAGAAACGTTGAGCATGTGGAGCGTTTGATAAACGAGGGCCGGATGACAGAGTCAGGACTGGTACACGTTCGTGCCGCCAAAGCAGACGGCCGCTGGGAGAACGCCTACGTGGTAAGTGACATGAAAGTGCCGGCTGATTTCTTGGCAGCACTAGAGAGCCAGCCTGCAGCAAAACATTTTTTTGAAACCCTGACTAAATCGAGTCGTTATGTCATCGCGTACGGGTTAATAAGTGCCAAAAAACCCGAAACACGGCAGCGGCGCTTTACAAAATTCATAAACATGCTTGCCTGTGAAGAAAAACCGACTTAAGTTTCAACATGTATAGCCAATAATTTTTGTGCGCATAAGGCGGCCTTAACCCGCCATCGTTTGGATTTTTACATATGGACGTTATAATTCGCTATTTACAGAATCATGTGACTTATACCCTCCATTGTAGCTACACATGAAAACGCAGGTGATGCCTTCAATTTAATGGCCAGGCGTCATGTATAAAACTCATTAACATGATGGTACCTGACATGAATGAAACGAATATAGCGGTGCTAGGCTATGCAACTCATTGCTCTGAGTTCAATAAAGAAATCGCATTTGACGTTGGCCGTCTTTTAGCTTTGCGTGGCTTTATTGTTTGCTCGGGGAATATAACAGGCACTTTTATCCATGCGTTTAAAGGTGCTAAAAGTGTGAAGGGACACACTGTGGCTATATTAGAAAATACCCAACGCACTGCCCATAAACCATTTTGTGATGACGCTATTTATGCTCTGGATACCGACGCTAAACACACATTAATTAGCGAGAAATGTCAGGCGGCCATTGTAATTGGTGGCGGAGAGGGCACTAAAAAATTAATTAATAGGTTTATTCACTTAAACAAAGATGTTATTGCGATTAAAGGCAGCGGTGGCGCCGTTAATAGTAAATTAAATGGCAATGTAAGGGTTTTGGATAACCTTGAACTGGCTGTTTCCGAGCTAATTAGATAACTGAATATATGCTTTGTTTTATTCTTAACGCCTAGAAAGAGCCTTTTAATATCTCACATTGTATAAATCCCCCTACCCACAACCACTATTTAAAAAACCTTTTATTAGATCATTTACTTATTAATGGCCGCCATTTTTCTATCTATTTTTTTGGAGTGTAAAATAGCCTCGCTAACTAGCTGATTTTAAACGCGTCATTTTTTTAGTTCACATTTTTTTGCATTAATACACAATAGCATTACCTAAAGCCTACGTGAAATACATCACATAACCCCTTCAGCCCTGCCATACTTTGCACTATGCAAAGAAGCGCGTCTGTTTATCACCATAGCCAAAACCGTTATCTGTCACGCAAAAAGCAGCATCGAATCATTTTGATTTTAGCCTGTATTTGTATGGCGTTACTGTATCTGGCCCTATTTTTAAGCGGCAGTACTCGGCCCGTGATGGCCCCCTTAGTGGCCAAAGAAAGCATTGAATACTGGTTATACGATGCGCCGGGAAAAGTAGTGGGCAGCGTTAGCCTGCAATACCGTGAAGAATTAGATGCCCTGTATCGTCAACATGATTACCAACCTATTTGGATGGATCACTTTGCCCTTAATGAGCCGGGGGAAATATTGGTACGCAGCCTTAAACACACCGCCAGTGATGAATGGAAGGCGTATCGCTATCGCATTGCCAAACTACAAACTGAAATTAAGCGCTTAAGTAACCAACCCAAACACGCCGCTGCCATTGATATTTTATTGTCTGATGCGTTTATAGATTATGCGCAGCAGGTATTAAACCGTGAATTATTGCCCAACACCGGTGAATTAGACCACCCTTCCTTTAGAAAAGTTGCCTCCGCGCCTTCCATTAGAATTACCTCTCTAGACGTGATTAGCTTGTTATCACAATCATTAAATAAGGGTAAGCTGCGCAGCCTTGTTAGCGACTTAGTGCCGCAACACCCAGGGTACGAACGGTTAGCAAAAGAACTCGATCGTTACCAAGACATTGCCGACAGCGGTATTTGGTATCCGTTAAATATAGAGAATGATTTAACCCTAGGGGACCGTCACGCTCAAATACCTAGGTTGCGCTGGATGCTAAAAGCCTATGGCGATTTTAGCAATAACGTAGCTTGGTTTGAGTCAAAAAGCGAAGACAAAGATCCGTTATTATTAGCGCAGCGCTATCATAAAAATAAAGGTGCGGTGGAATATGTAATGGATAAACAAACCGTAACGGCGCTTAAACATTATCAGCTTCGTAATGGCTTAAATGCCGATGGTAAATTAACCCAAACCACCTTAGACACATTAAATGTCGCGCCTTATTTTATTGCACAACGCATCGCGCTTAATATGAAACGCTGGCGTTATCTACCAGTGGATATGGGCCAGCGTTATATATTGGTGAACATGGCTGATTTTCGTTTAGATTTAATTGACGACGGACAAAGTGAATTAAGTATGAAAGTGGTCATTGGCCGTAATCAGCGACGTACCCCGGTATTAGTTGAGACCATCAGTGCAGTGATATTGGCGCCGCACTGGAATGTACCTCACCGAATTGCCATGCGCGATATTTTACCCGCCGCGCAACTTAACCCCGACTATTTATCGAGCAAACACTTCAAAGTATTTGAAGGCTGGCAAACGCCAGCGCAAGAGATTGATTTAGAAAATATTGATTGGGATGGGTTTAATAGCCGCATCAATACCTACCGCATGGTGCAAGCACCCGGCAGTTATAATTCGCTAGGGGATGTTAAATTTGTACTGCCCAACGACAAGTCTATTTACTTGCACGACACGAATCACAAGGAACTGTTTGGTCAAGAAATGCGCGCCCTAAGCAGTGGCTGTATTCGGGTAGAGAAACCCCGAAAACTGGCCCATGCTTTATTGAAAGGTCAAAACTGGGACTCGCAGCTTATTAGTAAGGTGATTGCTAAGGCCGAGACTCGTCCGGTTAAACTTAAAAAACCCATTCCGGTTTACCTTATGTATTGGACCAGTTGGGTGGATGAGAAAGGCCTATTACAAATGCGTAAGGATGTTTACCAACGGGATCAGATAAACGATGAGAGTCATAAGCTGGACTCCATCGTACTTTAGATGTGTTTACGATTGTGGTTATGCAGGTGATTCGTGGGTAACACCCATATTACGAGGCGCTGTAATAAGTTATAACCAGCCCCTTTGCTTATAACTTAAGATTAATGGCACAATATATGCTCAATATACAGTCAACATCAGCATATAGAACCAGAAATAATGAGCATTAATCGTCGACAATTTATAAAATGGGCGGGCACCGCACCCATTGCCGGCCAACTACTGTTAAGTACGCCTACTGCGTTGGCCACCCCATCTTTGTCACTGCCACAGCAAAAGCCCGAGGGTGAGCGCCATCTTAAGCTAAGAAGCTTACACACAGGTGAAACCGCTAAAGTGACCTACTGGGAGCAAGGTGAGTACTCTATTGATGCGCTGGCCGATATTTTTTTATTAATGCGCGATCACCGTCAAAACCGCATTGCCCCCATAGATATTCAGTTATTGGATCAGCTTCACTCTATTCAAGAAAAGCTGGGCAGTTCCAAAGAGATTCTTTTAGTGTCTGGTTATCGCAGCCCTGAAACCAATGCCCAGTTGCGTGAGGCTGGCGCAGGCGTGGCCAAACGCAGCCTGCACATGAACGGTAAAGCCATGGATTTTCGCATTCCGGGTTTGAATTTACGCCAAGTACATAAAGCGACACTGGCTTCTACTATTGGCGGTGTGGGGTATTACGGGCGCAGTGGTTACATTCATATGGATACCGGCCGCAAACGTCGCTGGCATTTGTAGAGAGAGCATTAAAGTAGATTATGCGCGCGGGCTGAATAAGATATATGCGGGTAATAGGGCCTAACGCTTCTTTACGTTTTACCCGAGGACGGCCCTAATATATGACCCTGCCCTTGTTTGTTTAACGCTAATTGCACGGTACTGCTGACCACCATCGGGCTGTCTAGTTTTATCACCTCTGCCAATAGCTCTGTGGCAAATGCCATGTCTATGCTGCGAATCACCGACTTAACCCGGGGTAGGTTAGTGGCGTTCATGGATAACATGTCGTAACCCATGGCCATTAATAATACCGCGCCTGCGGGGTTTCCAGCCATTTCACCGCACACACTTACTGGACAATTTTCTAGTTTCGCTGCCGTCACCACTTGTTGCATGGCGGCTAATACGGCTGGATGAAAGCTGTCGTAGAGTTCGGCAACTCTAGGATTGTTACGGTCTACCGCCAGTAAATATTGCGTTAAGTCGTTAGATCCCACCGAAATAAAATCCACTATGCGCGCGATCGCTTGCGCTTGATATACCGCCGCGGGCACTTCAATCATCACGCCAATTTCAGGCATTTTAATATCAGCGCCCTCATCGACTACTTCTTGGTAGGCGCGGTATATCAAATACTGGGCTTCTTCTACTTCGGTCAAACTGGTGATCATGGGCAACATGATTTTTAAATTATCCAGACCCTCGCTTGCCTTTAACATGGCCCGCACCTGCAATAAAAAAATCTCGGGGTGGTCTAAGGTTACGCGAATACCCCGCCAGCCTAAAAATGGATTTTCTTCTTCAATGGGAAAATAGGTTAATGATTTATCGCCCCCGATATCCAAGGTGCGCATCGTCACTGGTTGCGGTGCAAACGTGGACAGTTGCTTACGGTAAATATTTACTTGTTCGTTTTCAGAAGGGAAACGTTCTTTCATCATGAAGGGCACTTCGGTGCGGTACAAACCCACGCCCTCACCACCACGGTTAACTGAGCGTAATGCATCGGTAATTAAACCGGTATTTACACACAACTGAATTTGATGGCCATCTGGGGTTTTGGCCGGTAAATCTTTAATGGCCTCTAAACCTTCAACCAATATTTTTTCTTCGTCGACGATGTCTTTAAACTGCTGGCGTAACTGAGCCGATGGGTGGGTATATAGGCGTCCACGGTAACCATCTACCACCAACTCTATGCCTTCCATGTGTTTTACTGGTAAGTCCACCGCCCCCATTACGGTGGGCACTCCCATGGCACGGGCTAATATAGCCACATGAGAGTTGGAGGATCCCTTAGCACTTACTAAGCCCACTAACTTGTTTTCGGGGACTTCACCCAACATGGAAGGGGTAAGCTCTTCGCTCACTAAGATACAGTTATCTGGAAAGTCGTATTCGTTGGGAATAGCAATGCTGTCTTGTAGGTGGGCCAATACACGCGCCCCCAAATCTTTGATATCGGTGGCGCGTTCACGTAAGTAGGGGTCGTCCATGCGATCGAAGTGCGCCACGTATTGCAGTATCACGTCGCGTAACGCGCCTTGGGCCCATTGGTTTTTAGCCTTAATGCGCGTGATTACTTCTTCGCCCAGCGCGTTGTCGTCAAGCATGCGAATATATACATCAAACAAGGCCTGCTCTTCTGGGCGTAAATCTGAGAGCTTTTCACCTAGCTTCTTTATTTGTGCCCGAGCACCCGCAATGGCCATTTGAAAGTGATCAATTTCGGCTTTTACATCTTTAATCTCACGATCGGGCACATCGTATAAATCAGCACTGGGTGACAATACCGTCACAGTACCAATGGCTATACCGGGCGCCGCGGGGGCGCCGGGAATCACGACATCTTGTTTAATTTTTTTAAGAGGGTTTTGACCACCTTCTAATTCCAACACCATGCCCGCAGCTTCTGCATGGGCAAGTACCCCGGCCAACTGAGCCGACATAGTGACCATAAAGGCTTCTTCTGATTCATCAAACTTTCTAGAGGCCGACTGCTGCACCACTAACACACCTAGTATGCGTTTTCGGTGAATGATCGGTACACCTAAAAAGCTTTTAAAGTTTTCTTCGCCAGTACCTGACAGAAAGTGGTAATTGGGATGGGACGAGGCATCGTCAAGGTTGATTGGTTCTTCACGTGTGGCCACTAAACCGACCAAACCCTCACGGGCTGATAGACTGGCTTTACCCACACTTGCGTGGTTTAGGCCCTCAGTGGCCCTTAATATAAAGCGCCGATTTTCGACATCTAATACATAAACAGAACACACTTCAGTGAGCATGGCAGCTTTAACACGATCCACCAGAATATCTAACGCGGCATCTAGATGACTGGCGTTATTAACCTCCTGAACGATTTGTCTAAGCACATTAAGCATGATTTACAGTGTAGCCTGTTTCAATTTTCACCCGTTTTATCAACGTAACTTATAGCTTGGCCTGCATTTCGAACACGCCTTGCTGCTAGCTCATAGATTATCCACTGCTCTAGCAATGTATTATAACTTAGCCTGCATTTCGAATAGCTTGGGCGCGAGTTCACGCATCGCGCGGCGATACACGTCGCGCTTAAATGGCACCACTTGACCTAATGGATACCAAAAACTGGTCCAACGCCAACCATCAAATTCAGGTTTGTCGCCAAATTCAAAACTGATGCGATTTTCACTGCTGCACAGTTTTAATAAAAACCATTTTTGTTTTTGCCCAACACATACCGGTTTGCTGTTGTGGCGCACCATGCGTTTAGGTAATTTGTATCTGAGCCAGCCTTTGCTGCAGCCCATTATTTCTACATCTTCGGGCAATAAACCCACTTCTTCCCTTAACTCCCGGAAAAGGGCTGCTTCAGCACTTTCGTGCTCTTTTATGCCCCCCTGCGGGAATTGCCAGGCATCCTGTCCGATACGCTTGGCCCATAACACTTGGGCCTTTTTGTTGACCAGAATAATGCCGACATTGGG
>MAAA01025613.1_pt1 | contig 14009 bp, 13 predicted proteins | sample 1115971 | NCBI WGS metagenome assembly MAAA01 (sample SAMN04961123, study PRJNA320927) | seawater metagenome | isolation source: sample BD02T6 sea water enriched with oil for 6 days | place: USA:Gulf of Mexico | collected 2013-07-27 | reverse complement strand
AAGAGCAATTGATCAAAGACGCACTGGGCCTTTAGGCCCTCGTTCAAGGATTAGGATTAAATTATGAGTACTGAAATAAAAGCCCCCGTTTTCCCTGAGTCAGTTGCTGATGGCACTATCGCAACTTGGCATAAGCAGCCAGGTGAGGCGGTAAGTCGTGATGAATTGTTGGTTGATATAGAAACCGATAAAGTGGTTTTGGAAGTAGTGGCGCAGGCAGACGGGATTATTAAAGAAATTCTAAAGCCTGAAGGTGAGACCATTTTAAGTGCTGAAGTTATCGCTATTTTTGAAGCGGGTGCCGCTGGTACTTCTGCTCAAGCTAAAGCTGAAGAAATTTCAAGCGAAACAGCAGTGAGTACTGATGACTTAAAAGTTAATCCTGCAGCGCGTAAATTAGCAGATGAAAAAAATATTAACTTAAGTGATGTTAAGGCGACTGGTAAAGACGGTCGTATCACCAAAGAAGATGTTGTTAATCATGCTAAGGCGGCGACTCCTGCCCCTGTGGCAGCATCTGTTGCGGCTGTTACAAGTGCACCTGTATCTGCATCGGTTGCTCCAGCTATTCCTGCCTTTGCGACGGGTGAACGTATTGAAAAACGCGTACCGATGACGCGCCTGCGCACAACCATCGCTAAGCGATTAGTTGCGGCTCAGCAAACAGCTGCCATGTTAACCACGTATAACGAAGTAGACATGACCGCTATCATGGAATTGCGTAAGCAATATAAAGCCATGTTCGAGAAAAAGCACAATGGCGCTCGTCTTGGTTTTATGTCCTTTTTTGTTAAGGCGGCTGCCGAGGCACTGAAGCGATACCCAGCGGTAAATGCCTCCATCGACGGCAGTGATATGGTGTATCACGGCTATCAGGATATTGGTGTGGCGGTTTCAACAGAAAAAGGTTTAGTTGTACCTGTATTACGTGATGTGGATGCTATGGGTTTGGCAGATATTGAATCTGGTATCGTTGATTTTGCAGGTAAGGCCCGTGATGGCAAGTTAGGGATTGAAGAGATGCAAGGTGGAACGTTTACCATTACTAATGGTGGAACTTTCGGCTCGCTTATGTCGACCCCTATACTTAATCCACCACAAACCGCTATTTTAGGCATGCACAAAATACAAGATCGCCCAATGGCCATTGATGGCCAGGTGGTGATTCGTCCCATGATGTACTTAGCAGTGTCTTATGATCACCGTATGATTGACGGCAAAGAAGCCGTTCAATTTTTAGTGACTATAAAAGAGCTATTAGAAGACCCAACTCGTATCTTGTTGGATATTTGATCTTCTGAATGTCTAAAGTTTGACTGTGATTATTACTTTGTGATCATTAAGTGGTATAGATCTTCACAGTCAAATTCGCAATATTACTAAATATTAATAATCTATAACAAATTGCCGCTGGTATTACTGCTTGTTGCACTGTATGAATAGTGAACTATTTATGTTGTATTTAAGTGCACGGACGTGGGTCTAGTTTATCGGCTCCCAAAGTGTGGTTTTTTGTTGTGCATATTATTTAAATATTACGTTTAAAATTTGAAACTAAGGAACAACTAATGGCTGATAAGTTTGATGTAATTGTAATTGGTGGTGGCCCTGGCGGGTACGTTGCGGCCATTCGCGCAGCACAATTAGGATTAAAAACAGCCTGTATCGATAAATGGCTAAACAAAGAAGGTAAGGGTGTCTTTGGTGGTACCTGTTTGAATGTTGGTTGCATTCCTTCTAAGGCGTTACTAGACAGTACGCATAAATATGAAGAAGCCAAAGAGCATTTCGATGTGCACGGCATTACGGCAAAGGATCTTAAAATCGATGTCAGCACAATGCTGGCTCGAAAAGACCAAATAGTAAATAATTTAACTATGGGTGTAGCTGGGTTATTTAAAGCTAATGGTGTTACGGCCTTGGAAGGTTTTGGTAAGGTATTGGCTGGTAAAAAAGTTGAATTTACCAATCATGCCGGTAAAACTGAAATACTAGACACTGAAAATATAATCATTGCGACGGGCTCTATTCCGGTTGCCATTCCACCTGCGCCATTAACCGAAGGCTTAATCGTTGATTCAAGCGGTGCTTTGGAATTTGATAAAGCACCTAAGCGTTTAGGGGTAATTGGTGCAGGCGTAATTGGTTTGGAATTGGGAACCGTTTGGAACCGTTTAGGTTCTGAAGTAACCGTGCTAGAGGCGCAAGATAAGTTTTTAAGCCTAGTGGACCAGCAAGTTGCCAAAGAAGCGGCCAAACAGCTTAAGAAACAAGGCATGAGTGTATTGTTGGGCGCCCGTGTTACGGGCACTGAAGTTAAAGGTAAAGAAGTTACGGTTAATTATTCTGATAGTGAGGGTGATAAGTCGGCAACTTTCGATAAATTAATCGTAGCCGTAGGGCGTCGCCCATTCACCGAAAACCTATTGTCAGGTGATTGCGGTGTTAATTTAGATGAACGTGGTTTTATTTTTGTAAATGATCAGTGTGCCACCGATGCTCCAGGCATCTACGCCATAGGTGATGTGGTTCGCGGCCCTATGCTTGCACATAAGGCATCTGAAGAAGGTGTGATGGTTGCAGAGCGTATTTGTGACCATAAAGCCCAGATAAACTACGATATCATTCCATCTGTTATTTATACGCATCCTGAAATTGCCTTTGTAGGTAAAAATGAAGATGAATTAAAAGCGGCCGGTGAAAAATATAATGTGGGTATGTTCCCATTTGCCGCAGTGGGTCGTGCCATGGCAGCAAATGATACGGCAGGTTTTGTAAAAATCATCGCGGATGCTGAAACAGATCGTATTTTAGGTGCCAGCGTTATTGGTTCAAGTGCGGGCGATCTTGTTCAGCAGGTTGTAATTGCTATGGAATTTGGATCGAGTGCGGAAGACTTAGGCATGATGGTTTTCTCTCATCCTACACTTTCTGAAGCAGTTCATGAAGCGGCCTTGGCTGTAAATGGACATGCTATTCATAAAGCAAACCGTAAGCGTAAATAAGTAAAACGTCATTTACTGTTTTATTAAAATAAAGCAGTAAATGACGACTCATCAATCTCACCTAGCTTCCCTGCATTAATTGTCTATTAAAACCCACTTTCCCATCCTAAAGAACGACCCTTAGTACATTTACTTTTCACCTGGAAAAGTCAAAATGCTTAGCTGGTTACCGCCATTTTTTTTGTTTGGCGTAATGTACCGATTCTGGGGTGCAGCTATGCCTAATGGTTTTTATCACGATAGTGTCTTTTGTTGTAGATTTTTGGTATAAAAATAAATACCGCCGTGAATACATGATGAAGATGTATTTGTTTTTTTTAAAAGCACTACGAGGTCCTAATGAATTTACATGAATATCAGGGCAAACAGCTTTTCGCTGAATACGGTTTGCCTGTTTCAAGCGGCATCGCAGTTGACACTCCTGATGATGCAGTGGCAGCAGCAAAAAAAATTGGTGGTACTAAGTGGGTTGTAAAGGCCCAAGTGCATGCCGGTGGTCGTGGTAAGGCAGGTGGCGTAAAGCTGGTTGAAAGCACTGAGGAAGTTAAAGCCTTTGCCAAAAAGTGGTTGGGTAAAAACTTAGTGACGTATCAAACTGATGAAAAAGGTCAGCCAGTTAGTAAAATCCTCGTTGAAGATTTAACGGATATTGATCAAGAATTATACTTGGGCGCGGTAGTTGATCGCTCTACACGAAAAGTTGTGTTTATGGCGTCCACAGAGGGCGGTGTAGAAATTGAAAAAGTCGCACACGAGACGCCTGAAAAAATACTAAAAGCTATCGTTGATCCGATGACGGGGGCTCAGCCTTATCAAGGGCGTGATTTAGCGTTTAAATTGGGCCTTAAGGGTGATCAAATTAAGCAGTTCAGTAAAATATTTTTAGGCTTAGCAAAATTATTCGTAGAAAAAGATTTAGCCCTACTGGAAATAAACCCATTAGTGATAACCAAGGCCGGTGATTTACATTGTTTGGATGCCAAAATTGGTATTGATAGTAATGCGCTTTTCCGACAGCCAGAACTTGTGGCTATGAAAGATCCTAGTCAAGAAGATGCGCGTGAAGCAGAAGCTGCCAAGTGGGAGTTAAACTATGTTGCGCTAGATGGCAATATTGGCTGCATGGTCAATGGTGCTGGATTAGCCATGGGCACAATGGATATAGTTAAAATTAATGGCGGTGACCCTGCAAACTTCCTAGATGTAGGGGGCGGCGCGACTAAAGAGCGTGTTGCAGAAGCGTTTAAGATAATTTTATCCGATGAAAAAGTAAGTGCCGTATTGGTGAATATTTTTGGTGGCATTGTTCGCTGCGACATGATCGCAGAGGGTATTATTGGTGCCATTCAAGAGGTGGGGGTGAAGGTGCCGGTAGTGGTTCGTTTAGAGGGTAATAATGCTGAGTTAGGTTCTCAAAAATTAAAAGAATCTGGATTAGATATTATTGCTGCCACCAGTTTAACTGATGCAGCTGAGCAAGTTGTAAAAGCGGCAGGGAAGTAATCATGAGTGTATTGATTAATAAAAATACTAAAGTGTTGTGTCAGGGATTTACCGGTAGTCAGGGTACTTTTCATAGTCAGCAGGCCATTGAGTACGGCACTAAGATGGTAGGTGGTGTAACACCTGGTAAGGGTGGCACTACTCACTTAGGTTTGCCTGTATTTAATACTATGCTGGAAGCCGTTGAAGTGACTCAAGCGGACGCTTCGGTTATTTATGTGCCAGCTGCATTTTGTAAAGATTCTATTCTTGAAGCTGCTTACTCGGGAGTAAAATTAGTCGTGTGCATTACGGAGGGTATCCCCACTTTGGATATGCTTGAATGCAAGGTGAAATGTGATGAATTGGGGGTTACATTAATTGGACCTAATTGCCCAGGTGTCATTACGCCGGGTGAGTGCAAAATAGGCATCATGCCAGGGCATATTCACTTGCCAGGTAAGGTTGGCATTGTTTCCCGTTCAGGCACGTTAACGTATGAAGCCGTTAAGCAAACTACAGACTTTGGCTTTGGTCAGTCAACGTGTGTCGGCATTGGCGGAGACCCAATACCGGGCTCAAATTTTACTGATATTTTAGAGTTATTTCAAAATGATCCAGCCACTCAAGCCATAGTTATGATTGGTGAGATAGGCGGCACTGCCGAAGAAGAGGCTGCCGCTTACATAAAAGCCAATGTCACTAAGCCGGTAGTGTCTTACATTGCAGGGGTAACGGCTCCGGCAGGTAAGCGTATGGGGCATGCGGGTGCAATTATTTCAGGAGGTAAGGGCACTGCAGATGAAAAATTTGCAGCCCTACAAGATGCCGGTGTCACAACTGTGCGTTCGTTGGCCGATATCGGCGTGGCCCTCAAAGAGCTGACCGGCTGGTAAAGACTAGCTATAAGTATCTAAAGCCCTCGCAAGAGGGCTTTTTGCATTCTTGAATATGTTTTTTGAAGTGACAAGGCACTCATCACTGCGTGTTTAGCAAAAGCTACCTAGTTCATATGTAAAATCAGTCAAAGGACTGAATTTACTATGGGGGTGGCGCAAAATGTTGTATAAAACCGCAATTACCTGCCCGTGAAAGTTGTCTATTCTTTTAAATATGACAAATACACTTCTTTGAGACATAGCATGCACGAAGAAATCCCCTATTTTGATCGAGCTGCTCGATTCCTCAGTATGTTGAAACATACTCAAGTGCTGGGTATGAAGATATCAGAAGCCAATGCTGAATTTTTAACCATCGAGTTACCCTATAATATTAGCCATGTGGGAAACCCTACTACAGGTGTTATTCATGGTGGGGTGCTCACAACCTTAATGGACACTGCCTGCGGCACGATGGTGATTAACTCGTTACCCGAAATTGAGCTGTGTCCAACCTTGGATTTAAGGGTGGATTATGTGCGAGCAGCTGAACCTAATAAATCAATTTTTGCTCAAGCACAGGCTTATCGAGTAAGTCGTAACGTAGTATTTACGCGTTGCACTGTCCATCAAGGTGATGTGAGTAAGCCAGTTGCCAATTGTGTGGCAACATTTATGCGTATAGGCAGCCACTTAACACCCTCCAGCATGAAAGATGTGCTGCTGGGTAAGACGGGAGTCTAATATGGCCATTTTTGAAGACACTCTAAAGCAGGCCAATATCAACGGGGACTACCGTCCTGTTGTGGACCTCATACCCTATGCAAAATTAATAGGTCTTGATTTCGATCGATTTGGCCAAGATGTAATATTTAAGTTGCCAGATAATACAGACAATATAGGCAATCCTATATTGCCAGCGGTCCATGGCGGCGTAGTAGGGGGGTTTATGGAAATGGCCGCTGCCATTCATTTGGTAATGATGATGGATACCCCAGCTATGCCCAAGATAGTCGATTTTTCTCTTGATTATTTACGTGCGGCGAAAGGCGGGCGAGACACCTTTGCGGAGTGCCAGGTTATTCGCCAAGGCAGCCGCGTGGCCAACGTTGTTATTAATGCTTGGCAAACCCATAGAGCAGAGTCTGTGGCCACCGCGCGTGCACATTTCCTACTGGCGCCATAGTCAAGTTGCACTAGGGTGAATGAATTTTACTATTTGCCCTTGAAATTCCCTCTTTAAGCCTCATTTACTTTGCATCGCACTCTATTACTTAAAGAAAGTGTCCAATTTATACGGATCCGTTGAGGAGTCTTCATGACTACTGCACAAAAAGAAACTCTAGGTTTTCAAACTGAAGTGAAGCAAATGCTTCATTTGATGATCCACTCGCTATACAGCAATAAAGAAATTTTCCTGCGTGAGCTTATTTCTAACGCCAGTGATGCCTGTGACAAGCTGCGTTTTGAGGCTTTAAATCAAGATGGCCTACTAGAAGGTGATAGCGAACTGAAAATCAGTATTGATTTTGATGAAGCTGCCAACACTGTAACTATTGCCGATAATGGCATTGGCATGAGTCGCGAAGAAGTGATTGCAAACTTGGGTACTATTGCTAAGTCAGGCACTGCTCAGTTCCTTAAAGATATGTCAGGTGATGATAAAAAGGACGCTAACTTAATTGGTCAGTTTGGTGTGGGTTTTTACAGCTCATTTATCGTCGCTGACAAAGTAGAAGTAACGACGCGCCGTGCCGGATCAAACAAAGACCAAGGTGTATGTTGGACGTCTGAAGGCGAGGGTGAATTTACCATTGAAGGCGTTGAGAAAGCGGCCCGTGGTACTAGCATCGTGATGCACATTAAGAGTGAAGAAAACGAGTTTGCCAATGGTTCACGCCTACGTAATTTGGTTAAAAAATACGCTGATCATATTTCAGTGCCTGTGGAAATGATTAAAGAAGTTGCTCCTTCAGAAACAGCTGAAGAAAAAAATGAATCCGTGGCGCCAGAATGGGAAGCGGTAAACAGCGCTAAGGCTCTTTGGACTCGTGGTAAAACAGATATTAAAGAAGACGAGTACCAAGAGTTTTACAAGCATGTTTCTAGCGATTATGAGAATGCATTAACCTGGTCTCACAACAAGGTAGAGGGTAAGTTGGATTACACCAGTTTACTATACGTGCCTAAGCGTCCTCCGTTTGATTTATGGAATCGTGAAGGTAATCGTGGTGTTAAATTGTATGTGCAGCGTGTATTTATTATGGACGACGCAGAGCAATTCTTACCACCGTACTTGCGTTTCATTAAAGGTGTAGTGGACAGTAACGATTTACCTTTAAACGTCAGTCGTGAAATTCTACAGAGTAATGCCAGCATTACGTCTATGCGCAGTGCACTGACTAAGCGTATTTTGGATATGTTGAAGAAACTATCCCGTAAGGACGAAGATAAGTATCAAGAGTTCTGGCAGGGGTTCGGGCAAGTACTTAAAGAGGGTCCGGCTGACGATTTCGCCAATAAAGAAAAAATAGCCGAGCTTTTCCGCTTTACATCAACCAATGGTAGTGATGATAAGCAATCAGTAGCATTAGATGCTTATATTGAGCGCTGTGATGAGAAGCAAGATAAAATTTATTACCTGACAGCCGAAAATTACCTAACAGCTTCTCGTAGTCCACACCTAGAAGTGTTCCGTAAAAAAGGTGTTGAAGTATTATTGCTTACTGAACGCGTAGACGAATGGATGATTAGTCACCTAAGCGAATTTAAAGGTAAAACGTTTGAAGATGTTACTAAGGGTGAGCTTGATCTAGGTGATGAAGTAGACGAAAAAGAAGTTGAAGAAGCACAAAAGAAACATGCCGATGTCATTTCTCGTGTTAAAACTGCACTTAAAGACAAAGTAGAGGACGTGCGTGTGTCTTCACGCCTTACTGATTCAGCGGCTTGTTTGGTAGTGGGTAAAGAAGAGATGGGCATGCAGATGCGTCGCATGTTGGAAGCTGCTGGGCAGGCTTTACCTGATTCCAAACGTGTACTTGAAATCAATATGGTTCACCCATTGATCGTTAAAATGGATGCACAAAGTGATGAAGAGCGTTTTGAAGATATGGTTGAGTTGATTTACGAGCAAGCGCAGTTGGCGGAAGGCAGCCAATTAGAAGATCCTGCTGGATACGTTGATCGTATCAATAAGCTTTTAGTGAACTTACTAGAAGCTTAAGCAATTGATAACTCCGTACACATGTGCGGGGTTATTCCCTCTAGGCTTCAGTCCTTCCTTGGCGTATCATTGCCAATCTTGAAAAAATAATTGTTAATCATAATAAAGGTGATTCATGAAGTTGCTGCGCATCCTTGCTCCGCTGTCTATTTTTCTTTCTGCCTCTGTATTTGCAGGTGGTTCTTTAGATTTAAGTGTTAACGACGACACCGCATCTCTTGAATATGATGCCACTCGTATGGGTACACCCTTGCATATTTCTAGTGGCATCCTACACCATGAAAAAGACGGTAATATGCTGACTGTAGGTGTGAATGCAGTGGATGTGCGCAATCAAGGTAGCCCCTTTAAAATTGGCATCGGTGGTAAGTTATACGGCTACTTCAACGATCGTAGTGATAGCGGTGCTTTGGCTGTAGGTGGTTTTGTACGTTACGCTCCTGCAGAGTTAGCTGGTCTTGGCTTCGCCGGTCACGCTTATTATGCCCCAAGTGTTTTGTCGTTTCATACAACAGATCACCTAGTGGACGTAGGTTTGCGCATTGAATATCGCTTGTTGCCAACTGCATTGGTGTACTTAGGTTACCGTTTGGTAGAAGCCAGTGATGAAGATGTTGATCTTGAGATTACTAAAGCCGGCCATTTTGGTCTGCGTATTAATTTTTAAGATATGAGCCATGTCAGGCGTACAAATCAGGCTTTGTATTTTGCGCGTCTCAGTCTGGATAAGGCTGAGCTAGAGCAGCAAGATGCGCAAAGTAAGCGTTATAGTGAAGAGTGCGCTCTGTTTCATATCTATGCGGCCACGTTAAGTTTTGTAGGTGAGGTGGTGCTGCAGTGTGGTCTTGAGCCCTTCAATGACCTAACAGAGCTACTGTCACGTGACGCCTTACCCAGTGATATTAAGGAGTTAAGCCTGTTGCTTAATGAGCCTTCCTCTTGGCTTGCCTCTCTCATGGGGCAGTATGAGAGGGTCATTTATCAAGGTTTGGACGATTCTGGACCCGCTAGTGGATTAATTTTTAGCCAATCAGATTATTCATCTTTGTTCGCTAACTGGTTGATTGAACTCGAAAATATTGTTCAACGTATGCGTGAGCATTACCAAGAGTACTAAAAGTAGGCGGATATCCGTTGGAGTCGATAGGGAGCCAGTGCTATACTCGCTCCCTTTTTTGTATCCCAGAAGCACGTATTGATTCGCTAAAATGTGGCAATGCATTTAAGGGTATGTGTCACCTGATCATCGAGAGCAGTATTTTTATGGCAGCGGTATTTGAAATTGTAGAATTAGAAAACGGTGATGTGGCGCTTAAGCGTAATGACGGTGAAGGCGATCCTATTGTACGTATTGTCTTTTCAGATGATGCGAAATCTAGTTTCCCTCAGCAGCATTTAGATATAGCGCGTGCCATGATTGAGGCAGGTGTGCGTAAGGTGGGTGAGTTAAGCGGTGTTCATGTGGAAGATGTATCCACTATCGCTGATGTAGAAAGCCCAATACTGCACTAAATCGCCTGTTTATCACAGGTATAGGCCGCCATTAAGGTTGGCTCTTAAATCTTAAAAAACGCTGCTATTGCAGCGTTTTTTATTTTCAGTGTTGTATCTAGTGAATGTTTTGGCGAATCACACCCACATATAGCCCTTCAACTTCCAACTGTTCGTGTTCTAAATTAATCACTATAGGTTGAAATTCTTTATTTTCAGGCAATAATTTTACGATATTGTGGTCCTGTTGTAGGCGTTTTACAGTCACTTCATCTCCCACTCGGGCCACGACTACTTGGCCATTTCGAGCTTGCGTGGTTTTATGTACGGCGATTAAGTCGCCATCCATAATGCCGATGTCCTTCATGCTTTCCCCATGTACTTCTAATAAGTAGTCAGCCGGAGGGTGGAAAAAATCCCTAGGCAAATTTAAATGCCTCTCAATGTGCTCTTGGGCAAGTATGGGTTCGCCTGCTGCCACGCGTCCTATTAAAGGCAATCCTTTGTCTTCCTCAACGATTCGAATCCCACGGCTTGCGCCAGGTACCATTTCTATAGCGCCTTTACGGGCCAGTGCTTTAAGGTGCTCTTCGGCCGCGTTAGGGCTTTTAAAGCCTAGTTCTTTAGCGATCTCGGCCCGAGTAGGGGGGAAACCTGTATCGCAAATAGCTTGTTTTATCAGGTCTAAAACTTGTTGCTGACGAGCCGTTAATTTAATCATAATCGCTTATCTGTTTTTATATACATTTGTAATTATATACAGTGCTGTATGTATGTAAAGTATCAAAAGTTGACCACAGTAAACAATTGAACTACATTTGACGCATCGTCAAAAACTGACAAGCCGTCAAAGAGGTGGCCGTGAAGGATAAATGCTTCATATCAGGCTTTAAAAAAACCAAAGCTCGTAAGTCTCAAGAGCTCGAAAGTCGTGACCTGCTAATTTTAGAGGTTGCGCGACAGTTGTTGGAAGAAGGAGGCTTGCAAGGCTTAAGCATGCAGGCCATTGCCAATCACACTGAGTACTCAAAGGGTACTATTTATCAGCACTATGGTTGCAAAGAGGATGTGATTACACAATTAGTAATCACCAGCAGTCAAAGATTGGTAAGCCTAATTGAAAGTGCTTTGCTCAGTGGCGTCAGTCTTAGGCACAAGATTGCCTTAGTAAGCACCGTGTTTTTTTTAAATGCCCAGTCCCAGCCCGAAGTTGCCCGTTTAGTTGGGTTGGTGAAGTCGGCTGATTTTAGAGTAAAAGTCAGTGCGCAATATAATCTTAAGCTTGAGGAAAACGAAGGGATTATGCTGCAACGTGTACTCTCAATGTTTGGCAGTGGCTCCGGTTTCGGTGAGCAAAAAGCATTGGACGCTGCATTTGGTTGGTGGTCAATGCAATGGGGTGTGATGGATATATTGGCCAATGGATGGGATGTGGCAAAAATGGGTTATAGCCAGCCTGAGCAATGTTTTTTTCGCAGTCTACATTTTTATCTAGATGGACTGGGTATTGAAACGGATGATAAATGCCACGATTGGTCTTCGTTGCAAGTACAGGCAAAAACAATAATTAAAATGCAAAATAATGATAATGAGGGACTCTCATGAATGAAAAGATAACTGGGTTTTTAGTCACAAACCCTTGGAAGATAATAATCTTGACCTTACTGGTGGTTATGGCCAGCGGTTATGGGGCAAAAAATATTCGGCTTAATGCCGATTACCGAGCGTTTTTTAGTCACGATAACCCTCATTTACAGTCCTTTGAAAATCTTCAAGATCAATACAATAAAGTTGATAATATTTTAATTGCCCTAGTACCTGCTGACGGGCAAGTATTTACCCCAAGAGTCTTGGGCCTAATAGAAGAATTAACCGAAGAGTCTTGGTTGGTGCCCTACAGTCGTCGCGTAGATTCCATGACGAATTTTCAATATACCTTTTCAGAAGAGGATGATCTTATCGTGGCGCCTTTATTTGAAGAGGTGGCCAGTTTGAGTGCAGGCGAGATAGAGAAACGAAAAAGTATAGCGTTAAAAGATCCTGTATTGGTCGGCAACCTCATTGCATTTGACGGTGGCGCTGCAGGTGTGAATCTTACTATTAATTTACCCGGCATTGAGCAAGCCAAAGAAGTGCCTGAAGTAGTTGGTTACGTAAGAGAAATGGTCGCTAAATATGAAAAAGCCTATCCAGATATAGGGTTTTATTTAACGGGCGTTACTATGACCAATAACGCGTTTCCGGAGGCCAGTCAGCAAGATATTAAGAAGCTTTATCCCGTAATGATCTTGGTTATTTTAGTTTTACTATTTTTCTCTTTGAAAGGCATGTGGGGTACATTGGCTACCTTTAGTATTGTTATCTTTTCTAGTGTGATGGCCATGGGGATATTTGGCTGGCCTGGGGTGGCGGTAACACCCACAACCTTGTCTGCCCCCGTGATGATCATGACGTTAGCCATAGCCGACTGTATTCACATCTTAATGAGTTACTATCAGGGCATTGGCCGTGGTTTGCATAAGCAAAAAGCCATGATTGAAAGTATGCGCATTAATTTTCAGCCGGTACTGCTTACCAGCGTTACCACGGCAATTGGCTTTTTAACCTTGAATTTCTCTGATTCCCCACCGTTTCATGATCTGGGTAATATAGTGTGTATTGGTGTATTGGCCGCATTCGCTTTGGCCATGATCTTTTTGCCGGCAGTAATGATGTTGTTGCCGTCAAAAAAGGTGTCGGGTTCATTCAGTGAAAGTAAAAGCATGCAAAAAGTATCTGATTTTGTTGTGAAGTTTCATAAACGCTTACTATTAGGTATGTCGGTTGTCATCATTTTTCTATTGTCGTTAGTGCCGCTGAATACACTAGACGATAATACAATTGAGTACTTTGACTGGAGCATAGATTTTAGATCTCATACCGAAAAAATAGCCGAAACCCTAACCGGTGTACAAAGTGTTAACTACTCTTTAAGTGCAGGTGGGGAAATGAATGTGGCGGATCCGAAATATCTTGCCACCATTGACGCATTTGCCGATTTTTTACGCAGTCAGCCTGAGGTGCGTCATGTAAGTAGCTTTAGCGATGTCATGAAGCGTTTAAATAAAAACATGAATTCTGACAACGAAGAATTTTATCGCGTGCCTGATAGTCGTGAACTGGCCGCTCAGTATATGTTGCTGTATGAATTATCTTTACCTTATGGTTTAGATATTACCAATCAGGTGAATACCGATAAGTCGGCCACCCGTATGTTGGTGTCCATGGATAAAATAACCTCAATTGAAATAATTGAGCTGGATAAGCGAGCCACTAAATGGCTTGAAGAAAACGCACCGCAATACATGGTGACTGAAGGAGCCAGTACTAGTGTGATGTTTGCTCATATTACCGAGCGTAATATTAAAAGCATGATTGGCGGTGTGGTGGCGGCCTTATTTTTGATTTCGTTTATTATTATGATTGCCTTGAAATCGGTACGCTTAGGATTAATTAGCCTAGTTCCAAATTTGGTGCCCACTGGAATGGGTTTTGGTATTTGGGCGATGTATGACGGCCAAGTGGGTTTAAGTTTGTCGGTGGTAATGGGGGTGACGTTAGGCATAGTGGTGGACGATACGATTCACTTCTTAAGTAAATACATTCGTGCCAAACGAGAAATGAATTTAAGCTCTGAAGCTGCAGTAAACTATGCGTTCCATACGGTGGGGGTAGCATTAAGCTCCACCACACTGGTATTGTGTGCGGGCTTTATGGTATTGACGTTATCACCATTTTCCCTGAATTCAGAGATGGGCTTAATGAGTGCTATGACAATAGCCCTGGCTCTACTGGTTGACTTCTTTTTCTTGCCGCCCTTGTTGTTGCTGCTTGATAAGAAAAAAGTAACTGCTTAAATTTTAACGATAAAGAAAGGTGTAAATATGA
>MAAA01025707.1_pt1 | contig 14046 bp, 10 predicted proteins | sample 1115971 | NCBI WGS metagenome assembly MAAA01 (sample SAMN04961123, study PRJNA320927) | seawater metagenome | isolation source: sample BD02T6 sea water enriched with oil for 6 days | place: USA:Gulf of Mexico | collected 2013-07-27 | reverse complement strand
GGGTTGTTACAGTGCATAAAACTGAGCAATAATGCGGCACCGTCACATAAATGTGGTTGCTTGGTGGCCCCAAGCCGTACAAAAACTAATTACGGAATTGTCAGAATGTCAGATTTTAAGCAAGACGCCCTAGATTATCACCAGTTTCCAAAGCCGGGTAAAATTAGCGTTGAATTAACAACAGACGCTAACTCAGCTCGTGACCTTTCTCTAGCATATAGCCCAGGTGTGGCTGAGCCAGTTAAAGCCATTGCTGAAAACCCAGAAGATGCTTACAAGTACACGGCTAAGGGTAACCTTGTCGCTGTAATTACCGATGGTACTGCTATTTTGGGCCTTGGTAACCTAGGTCCTTTGGCGTCTAAGCCAGTAATGGAAGGTAAGTCTCTTCTTTTTAAACGTTTCGCTGGTGTTGATTCAATCGATATCGAAGTTGAATCTGAAAGCCCACAAGCGTTCATCGATACAGTACGTCGCATTGCTAATACCTTTGGTGGTATTAACCTTGAAGACATCAAAGCACCTGAGTGTTTTGAAATCGAACGTACTCTTATCGAACAGTGCAACATCCCAGTTTTTCACGATGACCAACACGGTACAGCTATCGTAACGGTTGCCGGTATGCTTAACGCCCTTGAAATTCAAGGCAAAAAAGTTGAAGAAGCGTCTATGGTTGTTTTGGGTGCCGGTGCTGCAGCCATCTCTTGTTCTAAGCTTTTGATCAGTGCAGGTATGCTGCCATCAAACATCTTCATGCTTGACCGTAAGGGTGTGATTCACACAGGCCGTACTGATCTTAACCAGTACAAAGCAATGTTCGCTGTTGAAACTGAAAAGCGTACTTTGGCTGACGCAATGGAAGGTGCTGATATTTTCCTAGGTCTTTCTGGTCCAAACTTGTTACCAGCAGAATTGCTTAAAACAATGGCACCAAACCCAATCGTATTTGCATGTTCTAACCCTGATCCAGAAATAGCACCTGCTCTTGCTCACGAAGTTCGTGATGACTTGATCATGTCTACGGGTCGTTCTGACTTCCCAAACCAGGTAAACAACGTTCTTGGTTTCCCATTCATCTTCCGTGGTGCTCTTGACGTTCGCGCAACAGCCATCAATGAAGAGATGAAATTGGCCGCGGCTTACGCCATCGCCAAGCTAGCCAAAGAGCCTGTTACTCAGGAAGTATTGGATGCTTACGAACTAACTTCTTTAGAATTTGGTCGTGAGTACATTGTTCCTAAGGCAACGGATTCTCGTTTGTTGGGCATTGTATCTAACGCAGTTGCACAAGCCGCTATAGACACAGGCGTGGCCACTTTGCCACTACCTGCTAACTACCCACTTAAGTCTATTTCTGACATCTAAGTGCTAGTGACTCATCGGCTCCTTGTGGGTTGGTAGTGAATAAAAAAACCCACTTCGGTGGGTTTTTTTATTCCCCAAATAAAGCATTGCCAATGTAGTGCCTGAGCACTAGACTGCAGCGTCAAATTTCTAGCGTTAGGTCTATGGAGGACCAAATTATGAAACCTATTTTGTTAATGTGCGTTATGAGCTTACTGGTGGCTTGTGGCGGAGGAAATGGAGGGAGTAGCAATGGGGCTACTATCAGTGAGAGAAGCGGTGATAATAATTCAAATGCCACAGCACAATTAATTGAACCAAATAATGTCATTTCCGGAGATTTAAATATCGATACTGATGATATTGATATTTATAAATTTACTGTGAGTGAGCAACAAATGTTTGAATTTTCGCTTACTGGGCCAAGTGGTACCGATTTTGATATTTATCTTAGTGATGATACCGACGGATATATAGCAGGATCTGATGATTACAATAGTACTGAAGAGATTAAAATAATATTAACACCAGGAACTTATCGGATCGAAGTAGAAACCTACGATGGTAATGGAGCATACTTGTTATCAATTATGGCTGGCACAGCTTCTGTATTTCTTGATGAAGGCTCAGTGTGTTTGGAGTTTAATGGTTTAAACCAAGAAGTGGCGACCGAGCTAGCCAGTAGTATTTATAGTCGTGGGGAATGCAGTGGTACCTATAGATACCAATGTGATATTGACGTTGAAGGCATACCTGGGGCCATTAATTTTACGTCTACAGTAAATTATAGTGATGCAACCGACCTTTGTGATGACTATAGTGGTACTTTCACTATCTTATAAGTTCGCTGCAAAGCTTTATAAAAAAACCCACTTCGGTGGGTTTTTTTATGCCCACGGATAATCACATGGATGTGATGTATTAGGGTAATGCATGGAGCAATTGCCGATGCTTTTACTGAAGAGATAAAACACACAACTATATGGATGTAGTTGGTAGAGCGAAGCAGGATGCTAGAGCCGAGAAGCGTTTTTTAATGTTATGCCCATGTATTTGACACTTTTCCCCCTATGATTATTTTTGACTTATGATCACTATAGGGCTCTCTCAATAAAAATAAAAAATTATCATGAAAAAACCCAACGTTAAATGGACGGTGCTGAGTGTCAGTTATCTACTCTCGCTGGTTTTTACCCTTAGTTACCTTTCTTTGCCCATGTACCCAGATGGACAGCCCTTTATCAACAAAGCGAAAAACTATGATGTGGAGATATTGCGAGACTACTTAGGCATTCCTCATATTTATGGGGTACGTGATGTGGATAGCGCCTTTGGACTGGGGTATGCACAAAGCGAAGACGACTTTGAAACGCTGCAAACCGTATTACTGGCTACCCGCGGCACGTTGGCATCAGATCGGGGGTACAAAGCGGCCAAGACCGATTTTGTGGTGCAGTATATGGGCGTGTGGGACACGGTTAATAAACACTATGATAAAAAAGTACCGCAAAAAATAAAGGACATTGCACAGGCCTATGCCGATGGTGTGAATGTATATGCGGCGCAAAACATGGGCAATGTGAGTCGGTATTTTTTACCGGTGACTGCAAAAGATATCATTGCGGGTTTTACGTTTAAAACGCCCATGTTTTATGGTTTTGATAAAGCGTTAGGCGATTTAGTTGATCCACAATCCCCCCACGAATTGGCTAAAACATCACAGGGTGCTTTGCTGTGGCAGCCTTCGAATTATTTACCCATTGGTAGTCAAGGGATTGCCATTGCACCGAATCGTTCAGACGATGGCTTAACGCATTTGTTGGTTAATAGTCACCAGCCGCTCACCGGCCCCGTGGCGTGGTATGAAGCCCGCATTCACAGTGAAGAAGGCTGGAACATGGTGGGTTCTACTTTTCCGGGAAGTCCGGTGATCATTCATGGTCACAACGAAAATTTAGGCTGGGCTAATACGGTGAATAAACCTGATCTAGTGGATTTTTATAAAATAATTATTAACCCTAAAAATTCTAACGAATATTTGTTGGATGGGAAATGGGAAACGTTCAAAAACAAAACCGCTAAAATGCGTGTGAAGTTATTAGGCCCTATTCACTGGACCTTTGAAAAGAATATTCAAATATCTAAGCACGGGCCCGTCATGGAAACCGAGCATGGTTTGTATGCCGCGCGCTGGGCGGGCATGGAAGAGGTGCGTACCTTAGAGTTTATGTTTGCCACTAACAAAGCAAATACTAAAAATGAATTTGAAGCAGCTTTAAAGTTAAATGCCATGCCCAGTATCAATTTTGTCTACGCTGACAAAGAGGGCAATATTGCCCATTACTACAATGCCATGTTCCCAGACCGCATCGAAGGTTGGCAGTGGGATAAAGTATTACCCGGCGATAAGTCCGAGCTAATTTGGCAGGGCTACCGAGATTTTTCCATGATGCCTAAAACGGTAAACCCAAAATCGGGTTTAGTATATAACGCTAATAATCCTCCTTTTATGGCTACCGACGGCGATGATGATGCCAACAAACAAGATTTTCCCGCCTCCATGGGCATTGAAACGTTTGTGACTAATAGAGCCTTGCAAATAGAGGCGTTATTCACGCATCAAGAACATATATCTAAAAAACAATTACGAGAAGTGAAATACGATGTGAGCTATCACCGTAACTCTCAACAAATTCAACAGCTGAATGCTTGGCTGGAACTAGGGCCTGACATTGACTTTAATGAGCAGGAAAAACAAGCATTCACGCAGCTAATTAAATGGAATTACTCAACCCATATGGATAATAAACTAGCGGCACTAGCAGTATTTACTTTAGCGCCGATTCAAAAGGCACAAGGTGGTGACGTTAACTTGAAAGACGTGACACACGCGTTTAAACAAGCTGTGAAAGATCTAGTGAGGCACCATGGCCAAATAAACGTGCCTTATGGTGACGTCATGCGGTTAATTCATGGCGATAAAAATTTAAGGATTAGTGGCGGCCCAGATACCTTGCGTGCGGTGTACGGTAAGGAAATGAATGATGCAGGACAGGCGGAAAACAAAGCGGGTGATGGTTTCTTAATGTTTGTTTCATGGGATAGAGACGGCTTAGTGAACAGCGATGCGGTTCATCAATATGGTAGTGCCACCTTAGATAAAAATTCACCTCACTATAATGACCAAATGGAAATGTTTGTTAATCAACAGGAACGCAAAGTGTTGTTTAAGCGTGAAGAGTTGTTAACTAAAATTGAGCGCCGCTATAAACCCGGTAGAGTTGACTCACAAGTTGCCGGTAAATAAGCCGGTTAAACGATAGGCATAAAAAAACCGCAGGTGTTACCACTTGCGGTATGTTCAGGACGAGCGGTATGGCGCGGGCACATGGATGTGCAGGAGCGCCTTTTGTTATTTAAAACAATACACGTGCGCGAATAGTTCCGTCTACTTCTTTCACTTTTTCAAGTGCTAGCTTACCGGCTGATTTATCAACATCAATAACAACGTAACCAATGTCGGCCGTTGTTTGTAAGAACTGACCCAGTACGTTAATGCCGTTTTCAGCAAAGATAGTGTTAATAGCATTCAACACGCCCGGTACATTCTTGTGAATGTGCAGGATACGGTGGAATTCACCGTGCTGAGGCAAGGCAACTTGTGGGAAGTTAACCGCAGATAAAGAAGTACCCGTATCTGAGTAAGTACCAATTTTCTCGCCCACTTCAATACCAATGTTGGCTTGAGCTTCTTGAGTTGAACCACCAATGTGCGGAGTAAGTATGACGTTGTCTAGGCCACGTAACGGAGAGATAAACTCGTCGTCGTTACCTTTTGGCTCAGCCGGGAATACATCAATAGCCGCGCCGCCAATGTGGCCGCTTTTAATGGCATCTGCCAAAGCAGGGATATCAACAACGGTTCCGCGAGCGGCGTTAATGAACAAGCCACCTTTTTTCATTTTGGCAAATTCAGGTGCTGCCATCATGTCTTTGGTGTCGGCTGTTTCTGGTACGTGTAAAGAGACGATATCGGCTTTAGCCAATAGTTCGTCCATGCTTTCTACTTGCTTGGCATTACCTAAAGGCAATTTAGTAATCACGTCGTAGAAGAAAACGTTCATGCCCATGCTTTCGGCCAATACAGATAGCTGAGTACCAATGCTGCCGTAGCCTACGATGCCTAGGTTTTTACCACGGATTTCGTAGCTGCCTACCGCTGACTTAATCCAGCCGCCACGGTGACAAACAGTGCTTTTTTCAGGAATGCCGCGCAACATCAAGATGGCTTCGGCTAATACAAGTTCAGCAACTGAACGGGTATTTGAATAAGGTGCGTTAAATACTGGAATACCACGAACGGCAGCAGCCACTAGGTCTACTTGGTTGGTGCCAATGCAGAAACAACCCACGCCAATTAGCTTTTCAGCCGCTTCAAATACATCTTCAGTTAACTGAGTACGTGAACGAATACCCACAAAGTGTGCGTCTTTAATCTTTTCTTTAAGCTCATCACCGGCCAACGCAGTCTTTACGTATTCGATGTTGGTGTAGCCCGCATTTTCAAGCGTATCAAGCGCGCTCTGGTGAACCCCTTCCAGCAGAAGGATGCGAATCTTGCTTTTGTCTAAAGACTTGTTTGTCATGTTTAGGGCCTTGTTTAAATATTAAACAGTGTCTGGACAGGCTTGCTACCCTCTCTTCCTCTCTATATAGAAAGAGAGGGTGGGCAGTCAACTCTGACTCAGAGTGCGTCTTTGGGTCAGCGTTTCATGTAGGAAGGCTGACTCTGGCGCAAATATGGTCATTAATTTAGGGGCGTATGGTATCATAAACACATTTGAAAGAAGCCTTTGAGGCACCAAAGGCGCGCGAAATGTATGCAAGTACAAGTGCATAGAACTCATATTCGCCACCTAGCCTCGCTCTATTGGGCTTCTGTAATCACGGTTTAGCGTTAATAGTAGGATATATAAATGAGTCAGCCACAGATAATTGAGCAGCTTAAGACAATTGTAGGTAATGACAGGGTACTCACCGACGCCGACAGCCTAGAGACCTTTGGTAAAGATTGGACCAAAATCTTTGCACCAAAGCCGTTGGCCATTACTTTTCCCAATAGCACCCAACAAGTGGCTGATATTGTAACGCTGGCCAATGAGCTTGAGTTTGCCATTGTGCCATCAGGTGGTCGTACCGGTTTAAGTGCCGGTGCGGTGGCGTCTAATGGTGAAGTGGTGGTGTCCATGGACCGTATGAATACCCTTACCGATTTTAACCTTACCGACCGCAGTGTGCATTGTGGTGCGGGTGTGATTACCGAGCAGCTGCAAAACTTCGCCGAAGAACAAGGCCTGTACTACCCAGTAGATTTTGCCAGCGCGGGCTCTAGCCAAATTGGTGGCAACATCAGCACCAACGCCGGTGGCATTAAAGTTATTAAATACGGCATGACCCGTGATTGGGTAGCGGGCTTAACGGTAGTAACCGGTAAAGGCGATATTTTAGAATTAAACAAAGACCTTGTGAAAAACAACACCGGTTACGACATGCGCCAATTGTTCATTGGCGGTGAAGGCACTTTGGGCATTGTGACCGAAGCGACCATGCGTTTAACCCGCACCCCTAAAAACTTAAATGTGTTGGTATTAGGTGTACCGGATATGAATGCCATCATGAATGTATTGCACGCTTACCAGGGCAAGATGGATTTAAGTGCGTTTGAGTTTTTCTCGCATAAGGCCATGAGCAAAGTTGTCGCTCGCGGTGATGTGAGCGCGCCATTTGAAACCGAAGCCGAGTTCTATGCCCTAATAGAATTTGAAGCCATTAGCGAAAGCGACATGGATACGGCCATGGAATTATTTGAACATTGCATGGAAGAGGGTTGGGTAGTAGACGGCGTGATTAGCCAAAGTGAAACGCAGGCGAAAAACCTGTGGCGCTTGCGTGAAGACATTTCGGAAACCATCGCCGAATGGACACCTTACAAAAACGATATCTCAGTTGTCGTCTCTAAAGTACCACCTTTCTTAGCCGAGATTGATGATGTGGTAACAAAAGCTTACCCTGACTTTGAAATTATTTGGTTTGGACACATTGGCGACGGCAACCTGCATTTGAATATCCTTAAACCAGATGATTTGGCCAAAGAAGAGTTTTTTGAGAAATGTGGCAAAGTAAGCACTTGGGTATTTGAGATTGTTGAAAAATACCAGGGTAGCGTCAGCGCCGAGCACGGTGTGGGCATGACTAAGAAGCCATATCTGCAATACACTCGTAGCGAAACTGAAATTGCGTATATGAAAGCCATGAAAGCGGTATTTGATCCTAAAAACATCATGAATCCAGGCAAGATTATTGACGCATAGCTAGACGTGGCACTTTTGATAGCCTTGTCGCGATAGGTATTTAAATTCAGGGAACGCCGTAAGTATATCCCTATAGGCTCTCGCTGGCGTCCATGCCAGCAAAGCCTCCGAATCTAAATACCTATCCCTCTTTGAAACACCTTTCGAGAAAGATATGTTCCAACATAAATTTATATCAGGTGAAGCGATCAATGATTCGCTTGGAAAAATTGTGTGTGTGGGTCGCAACTACGCGGCACACGCTAAAGAGTTGGGTAATGAAATCCCCAAGTCACCCTTATTGTTTATGAAGCCCGCCACGGCCGCAGTAGAGTTGGATACACCTTTCTCTATACCTAGAGATCAAGGTGCGGTACATCACGAAGTGGAAATAGCCTTATTAATAGGTAAACAGGCTAGTTCTGTTAGTGAAGATAATGCATGGGATTATGTAAGTGCTGTGGGTGTGGCATTAGATTTAACTCTGCGCGATGTGCAGGATAAATTAAAAGCCAAAGGTCAACCTTGGGAACTTGCCAAAGCCTTTGACGGTTCGGCGCCATTATCAAACTGGGTGCGGCTGAAAGACATTAAAGATAGAAATAATATTCAGATTCGCTTAGAAAAAAACAACGAATTAAAACAAGATGGCTGCAGTGATCAAATGATTACGTCGGTGCCTAAGTTGGTTTCCTATATCAGCCAGTTTTTCACGCTTCAGCCTGGGGATGTAATTTTAACAGGTACCCCAGCAGGTGTAGGGCCATTAGATAGTGGTGATAAATTCAAGGCTACCTTGGCAGGATGTTACGAATTCACTGGTAGCGTCTTGTAGGAGGGTAGTTCAGCCAACTAAATAAGTAAAAAAGGCAGAACAATGGAATTATTAAATTGGTTTAAAAAACCATTAAACTGGTGGTTAGGCTTAGCATTAATCGTAAATGGCACTTGGTTAGTGCGTGGGGTCGAAGGCTGGGAAAGTGCAGTACCAGTGGGAGCTACGTCTATTGTAGTGGGGTTGGTGATGGTTGTATTTTTTGGGAAGCTGAAAAACAATTGACAACATGTCCTTTTTACAATGTTAGCTGAGTTTTTATTGTTTTAGTAGAAGCTTGGTTATATCTTGGTGCCACTTTATATTTAGGTAATATACCTGATATTTTAAATATTTGATGTAAATGGAAATAGTATGAAATGGATTTTGTCGTTGGCTCTTATTGCCACATTGTCAGCGTGTGGTAGTGGATCAGAAGAAAGACCTTTAGAGTTTCTTGCCACTCCGGTTGATTACTCATTAAATGAGGATGAAGAGTATCGACAATTGGTATCGTTAGTTTATAACCCAGGTGACGTTCAATTTATCGCAAATAATTTACCCACTTGGGCTTCAATTGATATTAACTCGGGTGTTATCACGGGAGTGCCTTCTACAAACTCTGCTGCTGTGACGACATCAAATATTACTGTAACAGTAACCGATGGGTCGCACAGTATTATCACTCCTGAATTTTCTATTTCAGTGAACCCTATAAATGATGCTCCTGCTTTTAAGAGCAGCAGCATGTCGCTTAGTGGCTATCAATTCGAATATGAATTTGAATTATCTTATTTCGATGAAGAAACGCCTCTTGACCAGTTGAGTTTGAGTGTCTTTGACTCTTCCCCTAATTTTGATGTAACGATGAACCCTGATAAAACCATTAAATTAAAAGTACTTGATGGTAATAGGGTTGCTATGGACGGTGTTTTTTTTGATGCGATCATTAGTGATGGAGTAAATACGACCAGTATTATAATAGAGGCTAGGATCATTGAAACAGATGAAATGTCGGTTACCACTGTTTTTTTTGGAGATGTTTATCGTAACCAGTCAATCGAAATTAATTTTGATCAGCCTATTAATTACCCTCTAATGTCTTTGCCAATTACCGATGAATGTACAGGTGATGTGCAAGTATCTTTAGATGGCTTTACTACGTGCGAAGTTTTAAAAGTAGCCTTGGGGTCTAATTCGCATAAATTGTTATTGAATTCAACTGACCTTGAGATAAATAAAAATTACAAAATGAAAGTGTCAAATGAATTTACTTCCTCCTTTGGAAATGTAGCCTCCGAGAAGAATATTAGTGATTTTTATACTGTGTCGGGGTTAATGATCACCGAGGTAGGCGGGCAACAGCACTCTGATGCATTGCACTGGTTTGAAGTGTATAACGCTTCCCGGACCGCGATTAATTTGGCGGACTATAACGTTCGTACTCGGGCAATTAATTCATCTACGTGTAATCCAGCATGCTTTGTAGAGAATAGTTATGTGTTTAACCTTAATAGTCTAATAGTACAACCAGGGCAATATGCAGTAGTACGTGGTAATAGCTGGCATAAACACTATAACGACGGTGAACGAGTCACTTATATAGGCTCTGATTTTTATCCGTACTGGGATGCCGATGGTTTTATAGAATTAGTCAAAGAAAGTGATAGTCAAACCGAGGATTTTGTTGTTTTTGGGAGATGGGTAAATAATGGTGGCCTACCAACACCTAATACTGTTAATGCTTGGACTGGCACCTCGATCAGTATAGCCCCCCCATATATTGATAAGGGTACATCGTATACCGGGTCGATAGTTCGCAATGCCAGCTTGATTGATAATAATTCGTCAATGGATTGGGGCTTTAGTGATTTTAATACTCCAGGTGGGCCGAATGATGTAAACAGCAGTACTGATAATGATGGTGATGGTTTACCTGATGTTTCAGAGTTGGAGGGGGCGACCTATGCGGGTCTCTCTCTTTATGATTTAGGTGCCCGAGTAAACCAAAAAGATATCTTTATCGAGGTCGATTATATGGACTCTTCTGATGAAGGGGTTATACCGAGAGAAGAGGCCCTTCAAAAAGTAGTAGATGCTTTTGCATTACAAAACATAGCCATACATTTCGATGTGGGTGACCTATTTGATAAAACAGAAGGTTTGAATCCCATTCGGTTTGATTTGGGAGGGGGTAATCAAGTGGCGTTTTCAGCAGGCGTATCGTTTGACACTCCTGCCAACGACATACGAAGTGATGTCTATGATATAAAGCGTTCAAATATGAATTACACTCGGTTACCTATTTTTCATTACATGCTCATGGCTTATAGCCAAAATTCGGATGGCCGTGAAGGCTCTTCAGGGTTAGGTGAGATTAATGGTAATGACATGTTAATTACGCTAGGAAATTGGGGGTTGAATAGTAATGATGAACCTTCAACCAATACTTTGATTAACTTTCAATCCAGCACCATTATGCATGAATTAGGACACAATCTTGGCTTGCAACACGGAGGCAGTGATGATGTGAATTATAAACCTAACTACCTTAGTGTTATGAATTACCTTTACTCCTTATACGGTTTACCCACAATAGGGACAAATGAAGGTGATCGTTACTATTTCACAAAGAATCTTATTGCAGGCGATTATGTGTGTGAATCAGCAGTGATGAATAATTCATTTAATGCTGATTACACAGATTTCAAAATTGATTACTCATCCAATGATATTTCATTATCTGAATTCTCGTTATCAGAAGCTAATGGGTTGGGTCACTCGAGCTCCTCTTCTGTGGACTATAACTGCGATGGAGATCATTTTGATTATCTAACACGTTTTGATCTTAATTTTTCTGGAAACATCCAGTTTCTGCAAGGTACTAGCGACTGGGATATGATCAACTTACATTTTCAGAATTTTTATAATGGTAACGCCCATGGCGCTAGGTTGATGACAGGTAGCGAAGGTGATGATTTGGAATTGGTTAACGATGTTATTAGTAATGATATTGCGGCGGTGATGACTGAAACTGCACCCAGCAAAATGTTTTTTGAGATGCTGAAAAGCAAATGACCTCGAAAGTCATCTTAGTCTTTTTTATGGGGTTTTTGGTGGCTTGCGGTACAGTTGGCGTAAGTACATCAAATATTTTCCATAATACACCGTCCTCAGATACATTATTTATGGAAGGTAATGGGCTGGTATTAGGGGGGAGTAAATTTTCTAATTGGCCGTTTCCTCTACCAGTTTGCATACAGTGTACGATTGAAAGTAATAGAGTGATGCTGCCTCAGGGACCAGAGAGGATAGTCTTGGCTACGGACTATTATCACGTATTGCAGGTATTGTGGGTAGATAGTAAACGGCCTATTAAAAAATATAAAGACTGGGTCTTTAAAAGTATCGATGACAAATCAGTTCAAGTATGTAGGGCCCATGACTGCGTTTTAGTTAACCAAGGAGCAATCTCTTACACTGAAAGTTATGCTGTTGCTCTTGTGTTTTTAAAGCTCGAAACTCATAAGACTGGAATGGGCGATTCTGATAGTGTTCAATTTCAATTAGTTATTCAGCGAATTTAAGGCGCTTCTCCTTCAAGGTCTTCATCTTTCACTAGTATATGTCTTTCCTCACACATATTGATATTATGTGAATTCAATTTGTGGCAGGTTGCAGCCGGTGGTGGGGAAAGTGTTGCTTTGGGGCCAAAATAAATAACTTTTTATTGGTTGAATCCATTGATCTGGTGATGGAGGAACTGAAAAAGCATTGATTACTTAAGCATATGCTCCAATATCTTGGAGGATATGCTTAATAAAGCAGAAGGCGATTACCTCGCTTTTACAGTCTTAACCCCATCACTAGTACCCATCAACAAAACATCCGCCGGACGGCAGGCAAACAAGCCATTTGTCACCACACCTACAATGCCATTAATGCGCTGCTCTAATTCAATGGCACTTTGAATTTTTAGGTTGTGCACATCAATGATCACATTACCGTTATCGGTCACTACCCCTTGACGATATACAGGGTCACCGCCTAGTTTCACCAATTCGCGAGCCACATAGCTGCGCGCCATGGGAATCACTTCTACTGGCAATGGGAAGCCACCTAATGTGTTCACCCATTTGCTATCGTCACAGATACATACAAACTGCTTGGAACAGGCTGCCACAATTTTTTCACGGGTAAGGGCTGCGCCTCCCCCTTTAATAACCTCAAGTTTATCGTTGGTTTCGTCGCAGCCGTCGATGTAAAACTCAAGCTCTCCGGCTACATTTAGGTCGTATACCGGAATGCCATGGTCTTTTAGGCGTTGTGCGGTGGCATCCGAGCTGGCAACAGCGCCATCAAACTTGTGTTTTACAAGGGCCAAAGCATCAACAAAGCAATTGGCGGTAGAGCCAGTGCCCACCCCAATAATGCTGTCGTCTTCTAGGTGGGGCAAAATATAATCCACCGCGGATTGGCCCACGGCTTGTTTTAATTCGTCTTGAGTCATGAAAGGCTCGTAATCTATTTAGGTAAAGCAATTATAGTCAATTTTCAGCGGGGGCATTATATCCATAAATGACGCCACACAATAACTATTGCGCAGAAGGATTTATCGTTACAATAAGCCACTTTCCTTTTTTCGCAGATTTTTTCCATGGCTCAGAACTACATAAAACGCATCCTCGAGGCCAATGTGTACGATGTGGCGGTGCAAACCCCCTTGTCGCAGGCGCAGTTTTTAACCAAGCGCTTGGGAAATACAGTACTTATTAAGCGCGAAGACATGCAGCCTGTGTACAGCTTTAAGTGCCGCGGGGCCTATAACTGTATATCTAAGAAGAGCCCTGAAGAGCTAGCTAAGGGAGTGGTCACTGCCTCGGCCGGTAATCATGCTCAAGGTGTTGCATTGTCTGCACAAAAATTAGGCATTAAAGCAACTATTGTCATGCCCCTCACTACCCCTGAAATTAAGGTGGCATCGGTACGGGCCCGTGGCGGTAAAGCCATTTTGTTTGGTGACACCTTTGATGAGGCCTTCACTCACAGTCAAAAGCTGGTGAAAGAAAAAGGCATGACCTACATTCACCCCTACGATGACCCTGATGTAATTGCAGGTCAGGGTACGGTGGCCATGGAACTTCTACGTCAACATACCGGTCCCTTGGATGCCATTTTTGTCCCTGTGGGCGGCGGCGGCCTAGCGGCGGGAATCTCAGCTTATGTTAAATATTTGCGCCCAGACGTAAAAGTAATTGCGGTAGAAAGCACCGAAAGCGCCTGTTTAGCGGCCGCCATGAAAGCGGGTCGCCGAGTTACGTTACCGCACGTTGGTATTTTTGCCGATGGTGTAGCGGTGGGGCAAATAGGCAAACACACGTGGGAAGTGTGCAAAGACAATATAGATGAGGTGATCACGGTCACCCCTGATGAGTTATGTGCGGCTATTAAAGATATCTTTGACGATACTCGCTCAATTGCTGAGCCTGCGGGTGCATTGGGTGTGGCTGGCCTTAAAAAATATGTAGAGCGTGAGGG
>MAAA01025742.1_pt1 | contig 14069 bp, 14 predicted proteins | sample 1115971 | NCBI WGS metagenome assembly MAAA01 (sample SAMN04961123, study PRJNA320927) | seawater metagenome | isolation source: sample BD02T6 sea water enriched with oil for 6 days | place: USA:Gulf of Mexico | collected 2013-07-27 | reverse complement strand
TCACTCACCTCAGGCATAAACGTTTCACCACCTTGAGGCAAGTCCATGCTAAATATAATATCGCTTTCACCGGCATTCAGCATCATCATCACATCATAACCAGGCCCATGACGATGAATACTGACAACACCATGATTCTTTTTCGCATAATCAGCTTCTTTCGCAACGTCTGTTTTATTAACAACCTTTGGCGCCTCTTTAGCAAAAGGGTCTTGCTCCATATCAAATGAGCCAACGGAGCACCCTTGCGCAAATATAACGGCTAACACTGCTACTTTAATTTTCATAGTTTAAAACCGATAACCTAAGGTCAAGTCCAAACCGGAACCACCAAATTCAGATTTATCCGCGTAGTCTGTATTCGAGTCCCACTCCACGTCCTTACTTACTAAATGCACGGCACCTAAGGACATAAAACCGTTAGTGACAAATGGGAACTCCAACCCAAATTTCATCATCAAACCATGACTTCCGCTAAAGAATGCCTGACCAACACCCAAGTAGGCTTTGGTGGGAACCCAGTCCTGCATGGCGGCGATATTGACGAATATACGCCCCTCTAAATTAAACCCGCTTACACTGAACTCATCCGTGGCTGAGAAATTCTTAAAATATTCCACACCCAAACTGTATTCAATTTCTTTATTTAAACTGGTGGACTCACGCCTGCGAATACCAAACGCCGACACACTGTCCAGTTTTGCATCACTCACCAACGCAACACCTGGTCTAGTTGAACTAAGCCCTAAGGCGCTAACCGTAAATTCCATTTCTATGCTTTCGAACTCCAGCTCTTCTTGCTCCCGAGTGGTTTTTTTCACGTACTCTTTCAGCCATAGTATTTCGTTACTCTTTGCGCTGATCATTCTTAAATTCACCGTAAATTTATTTTCATGCATGCTGGCGCTCCAAAGTAGAAACGCATCCACCCGCACTTTTTTAGACAATTCTCTTAGGTCTTGGTTACTTTGCGCACTTTGACTAATATGCATGCGGGAATCTTCAAAATTAACTCGAGTAGTGCGACATTCAATACAATCGATCACCTCAAAGCGCCCTAAGCCCATAAACTTACCAAAGAGCTTATTCTCTATCATTAAATGAACTTGCTTGGGAATTTTACGGTGTAAGCGGTCGCCATTATGATAAAAAGCAATACGCCTAATATTTTTATTAATGTCTAAAAGTTCTTCTGGAACCAAAATGCTATCGTCATCCAATAGGCGAGCAAAACCGGCATACTGGCTTGGGGCTGAATTTAAATCGGGCAGACCGGAGCTAACCAAACGGGTCTCGCTGACAGCAGGCGTAGAAAAGGTGGTGCAAAGACAAATAATGAGCACCCAAAAAAACATATATATAGCAGAGTAAATCCTGTAGTCCATTTGCATCCCTGGCATCATCCACTGTCGCCAATTTCTTACCCTAAGCATAGTCCAACTCTGCTATCACGCTATTTATTAATGTCATGAGCCCTCTTTACTCACACTCAAAAATATTAAATTCAAAAGCCAAATAATTTAAGTTTTAACGTCTAGGGCCGATCTCTTAGAGAGGTTCACTCCCTATAAAGGAAGCAAATGGTCATGCGGGGGTTTATATTTGGATTACTACTGTGGGCTATATGCGCCAACACTTGGAGCGATAACAAGCGTGTCATGGGTATTGTAATTAGCAGCATTGAACAAATAAGCGATGACGAAGAAGCCCCCTTTGAAATACGCGCGCGCAATAAAGCGCATAAATGTGGAGGCTCATCGTCAAATTTATTTAGGGTTTACAGCGAATATGAATCAGTGACAATGCGGCGTTTTTTATTGGCCATGGAAGCTATGAAAATGAACTGGACCATCAGTGTGAGTACTGACGGCTGCGAAGACAAGGCGCTGCTGGTAAAGAGCATACGCCTTGATCGTTAACCTGTTGGCGCTGTAAAGCGCCAATTCCAGGTTACCACTAACAAAATGTTAGCTTACTTCTGTGGCATTGATTTTAGCGTACCATTCTTGAGGACCTATTTTATGCACACTAGCTCCTTTTGTATCAACGGCTACGGTTACAGGCATGTCCACCACATCAAACTCGTAAATAGCTTCCATGCCAAGATCACTAAAACCCACGACTTCAGCATTACGGATTGCTTGGGACACTAAATAAGCCGCACCACCTACCGCCATTAAGTATGAGGCTTCATTATCTTTAATGGCTTCAATAGCAATATCACCACGCTCAGCTTTACCAATCATACCCATTAGGCCGGTTTTTTCTAAAATGGTGCGTGTAAATTTATCCATACGCGTGGCAGTGGTTGGGCCCGCTGGTCCAACAACTTCATCACGCACAGGGTCTACTGGACCCACGTAATAAATAAAACGGTTTTTTAAATCAACGGGTAATTCTTCACCCTTATTGATCATATCCACCATGCGTTTATGAGCCGCATCACGGCCTGTTAGCATTTTACCGGACAGCAATAATGTTTCACCTGGGGTCCAGTCTTTCATGTCTTCGCGTGTCACGGTGTTTAAATCTACGCGGCGCACACTGTCGCCCACTTCCCAAGAAATTTCAGGCCAGTCTTCGAGTTTTGGCGCTTCTAGTTTGCATGGGCCACTTCCATCAAGTACAAAGTGGGTATGACGCGTCGCGGCACAATTAGGAATAATCGCCACAGGCTTGTTAGCTGCATGGGTGGGATAATCGGCAACTTTTATATCCAAAACTGTCGTTAAACCACCTAAACCTTGGGCACCTATGCCCAGCTTGTTTACCTTGTCATACAATTCAAGGCGTAACTCCTCGCTTCGGTTTTGTGCGCCACGAGCCTGCAGCTCTTGGATATCAATAGGCTCCAATAAAGATTCTTTAGCCAATAGCATGGCTTTTTCGGCTGTACCGCCAATACCGATACCCAACATACCTGGTGGACACCAGCCCGCACCCATTTTAGGCACTTGCTCTAATACCCAATCCACCACCGAATCTGAAGGATTTAGCATAGCGAATTTAGACTTAGCTTCAGAGCCGCCGCCTTTAGCTGCTACATGAACATCTATAGTGTTACCTGGCACCATTTTGGTGTGAATTATCGCAGGGGTATTGTCTTTGGTATTGGCACGCTTGCCGTCAGGATCGGCCAATATAGACGCACGTAAAATGTTTTCAGGCAATTTATACGCGCGACGCACGCCCTCATTAACCATATCTTCCACACCCATAGTGGCGTCGTCAAAACGTACATCCATACCAATGGTTAAAAATACCGTCACAATACCGGTATCCTGACACAAAGGACGATGACCCTGTGCACACATACGAGAATTGATTAGAATTTGTGCAATAGCATCTTTGGCGCCCTTACTTTCTTCTTTGTGGTAAGCGGCTTCCATGGCTTGGATGAAATCCAGCGGATGATAATAAGAAATATATTGCAGGGCATCAGCCACACTTTGGATTATATCGTCTTGCTTAATCGCGCTCATAAAGGTTCTCTCACCTAATCTTTGATTTATCGCCCAATTGTAGCATGAATGGCGTAAAAGGCTCACCGCCCCACTAATAGCAGGCCGAAGCCTAGAAAATGTTCGTTTCTGAATGTTTTGCGGTATAATTTCCAACAATTGTCCCTGCATTATAAGAATAACTTCCTATGGCCAAGCACGTTCGTCACGATCAAATCCTAAAGCTAGTGGCCGAGCATGGTTACATTAGTAATGAAGAACTGGCTAGCCGTTGCCAAGTGACCTCGCAAACTATCCGTCGCGATTTAAAAGAATTAGCACAACACCAAAAGGTTAGCCGCCATCATGGTGGAGCCACCAACTCCAGTGTCAGCAACACCGCCTATGCCCAACGCAGAGTCATGCAACACCAGCAAAAACAAGCCATAGCTCAAGCTATTTGCCACGTCATTCCTAATGATTGCTCTTTGTTCATCAATATTGGCACCACCACTGAAGAAGTGGCCAAGGAGCTGTTAAACCACAAGGGCCTGCAAATCATCACCAACAATCTAAACGTGGCGAAAATATTAAGTGCCAAAGACGACTTTGATGTATTAGTAGCAGGCGGCACCATGAGAAAAGATGGCGGTATAGTGGGTCAGAGCACCGAGGATTTTATAAATCAGTTTAAAGTGGACTATGCCATCCTTGGCATTAGCGGAGTGGACATTGACGGCGCCTTACTTGATTACGACTACCGTGAAGTTAGAGTATCGCAAGCGATCGTTCGCAATTCACGTACGGTTCTATTGGCAGTAGACCACAGCAAATTTGGCCGTAACGCCAGCATACGCTTAGGCAATATTATCGATGCTCAACAAGTATTTACTGATCAGGCGCCTCCAGAAAATATCGTCAAGTTACTTAACAAACATGAAGTATCCCTGCATATCTGTGCCTAGTTATCCTTAGCAGCCCCCATTATCATTTGACTATCCAAGCCAAGCAACCTCAAAAACGCTCAAAATGTTTGTTTATGAACATTTTTACGTCTAATATTGAACATATAGCAACACAAGTGAATAAAACAAAATGGATTCAAAAGTATTTGACCTAGCCATCATCGGCGGTGGCATCAATGGCGCCGGTATTGCTGCCGATGCCGCAGGACGCGGCCTGTCTGTTTATTTGTGTGAACAACATGATTTTGCCTCGGCGACTTCTTCTGCTAGTAGCAAGCTCATTCATGGTGGGCTTAGGTATTTAGAGCACTATGAGTTTCGTCTGGTTAATGAAGCACTTAAGGAGCGTGAAGTATTGCTTTCAAACGCGCCTCACTTAGTAAAACCCATGCGATTTATTTTACCTCACCGCCCGCACCTTAGACCTGCTTGGATGATTCGCATAGGCTTATTTATGTATGACCAACTGGGTAAACGTGAAACATTGGCGGGCAGCCACAAGGTGATTTTTGATCAGGATTCGCCTCTAAAATCCAATATTAAGCAAGGGTTTGAATACTCTGATTGCGCTGTGGATGATGCAAGGCTCGTGATAAGTAACCTATTATCAGCCAAAGACAATGGAGCGACCTTACACAATCAAACGCGTTGTATCGAAGCCAAACAAATGAACGGCTTATGGCATTTAGTCATGCAAGACACAGGCAGTAACCAAGAATTTAAAGTAACCGCTAAATCTCTGGTCAATGCCGCGGGGCCATGGGTTGCAAACTTTATTAAACAACAAACCAAAACCACCTCACCCTATGGCGTCCGCCTCATTAAAGGCAGCCATATTGTGGTGCCACGGCTTCATAAAATGGATAGAGCTTTTATTTTACAAAATGAAGACAACCGTGTGGTCTTTGTTATCCCCTACCTTAACGATTTTTCGTTAATTGGTACCACGGACGTGGAATACAATGGAAAGCCTAGTGATGTTAAAATATCTGAAGAAGAAACTAATTATTTATTAAAAATAAGCAATGATCATTTTAAGCATCAATTAACTGTAGACGATATTAAATGGAGTTTTTCTGGAGTGCGGCCTTTATGTGACGACGAGTCAAATAACCCTGCCGCGATTACCCGGGATTACACACTGGCTCTAGATGACTCACAACCTGCACCGCTGCTATCTATTTTTGGCGGTAAAATCACCACCTACCGAAAGCTGGCAGAAGCTGCCCTTAAAAGGTTGCTGCCATACCATAGCAATATGAATGCACCTTGGACTCGCTACACAGCACTACCCGGTGGAGATTTCCCACAAGGCATCAAGCAATTCCACACAGAGCTGCAAAAGCGTCACCCCTGGATAAATAAAGAAACATTGCAGCGCTACTGCGATGCATATGGCACTCGTTGCGAACTTTTTTTAGAGGGAATCAAATCAATAAACGACATGGGTGAACATTTTGGGCATGGACTATATGCTGTGGAAGTCGATTATTTATTAAAAGAAGAATGGGTAAAAAATACTGAAGATTTATTATGGCGCAGAAGTAAATTAGGTTTATTCATCAACACAGAGGGAATTGAAAAATTAAAGCATTATATTAATGAGAATCTTCATCAAAAAATCAACAAGGCCTCTTAGCAAGAGGCCTTTTAACATTGAAAATTTACCACCACCACTTCATAGTATTAGTATCTTGTGCATCATCTTCATCTAGATTAATAACGCGACTATCAAATACTTCTTCTAATTCATCCTCACTGAGAATGCCTTGAGATTTAATGAATCGCCCCCCTTCTGGTAACATGCGCGTGACTTGCATTTCATCGTGAGCCAACTCTGTGGCCACTAACATCAAAGGACCATCACCCTGTAAGGTTTCTTCACTAAACGTTTGGTGCTCAATCGCCGGCGGATCAACCTCGGAGTAACGTAAAATGCGTTTTAAATCAAATTCAAAACCATCGATATTAACCCCCTCCAATCCCATTAGAGGACGACGCATAATCACTTCATAGTCACCCGGCTCAAGCTCAAACCAGGTATAACCATTAGCCACGATATTAAAAACGCGCTCGTCATCCAAGTAAAAAGTAGGCGCTTCAACTTCATCGGCCGCCCATTGGCTGTTGGGACGGTACACATACAACAATGCCTTAGATTCATAGTCCCAACGATTGGCCACTTGCTTGTATTCTTTACCCGATACAGTGTGAATAAAGGCACCAAAATTATGACCAATGGATTGATATATTGTGATGCAGCCAGAGGTTGAAATCAGTACGATCGTCACAAAAAAACTGAGTATTATTTTTATCATTTTAGACTCAATGTATTATCAGCAATATGCTGATGGTGCTTTCCAAATGTTACCTTATGATGCCATACTTACAAAAAATAACAAAACTACGCTACTGGATTTTACACATCATGGAACGTTTCGCTTTAAGCTTAGGAAAGTTAGCCGCCATCTTAACGGGCATAATTGCCACACTCGTTGTTTTACCCTTTGCACTAGCAGACGAGAATGTGCCTTTAGGTGAAGATTATTATGGTAATAATATCGACGCTGCGATTTTGGAAGCCAACCAAAACAAGCGTACCGTTAACTACACCAACAAATATTGGTACAACCGAACCACATCAAAATCTTTTGAATTGCCCAACCTTGCTAAAGATGAACTGGAAAAAGAAAGTTTACCTGGCGCCTTAGGGGCCACTGCGGCAGGCGATGGAAATGCGTCAGCATCACTAGATCCTACTGAAAATGATCAAATGGGCTTAGTGCAAAAAAATAACTCACAATCACAAGACCAACAGATTTCTAATAATACTAATAGAAGCACTAATACAAGCAATCCCGTTATTGAGCCAACCCCTATCCCCATCGCTAACATTTCAGCCATGCATACTCGTGGCGATAGGGTGAGTACACGAGATATTAGTGCATCCTCTATATTAATAAGTACACCTAGACCTTGATAGCAGCATCATTTTTATGAAAAAAATAATTATTTGTATAAGCATTTATGCCTCGTCTTTTACGGCTTTCAGCATTGAAGCTATGGACGGCTATTACTCAAATGATTTATTGGGAGCTGTAGATGAAGCCCGCGAAAAACCTCATCACTATGATTACAGCAATACTTATCGGTATAAACGTACCACCGCTCAAAGCATTAACTTAAATAGAATTGATTTAGACGAGTTAGAAAATACGCGCTTAGATATTACGGCTACCCAAGTTGAAGGCAGCAATGAAGATATTTTAGAGCTTCATCAAAATACTGAATTAGCTCAAGGTGAACAGCCGCTAAAATTGAATAACAGCCAAACCTATAAATCTTTTACGAGTACACAATTTATATTACAAAACACAGGGGTGGCTCAATCAACCAATGGCGCCACTTCAAGCTCAGGAATTTCAAATCAAAGTACGCTGATCGCGACCCCTCGCCCTTAACTATTTTCGTTACGAAAATATATCAATTCTGTTTCATAATGACTTCGCTAACCAGGCTCTCGCTTTTTCGGCACGAGCTTGACGCGCCTTATTGGCCAGCGAAAACAGTTTTTTATCTCGTAACCAGCCCTCTTTAAAAGCTTGTGGCAATAATTCAAAGCTTTCTTCAAATTCTGAAATAATCATTTCGAAATTTTTAAAAGCTTGGGCCAAATGTAAATGCTGCCAAGGTTCATCCTGTAATTTTTGCGATATCAACGCTGAGATCAACAAGATGCATTGTTCAGGTACTTTACTAGGTAACCGATTACGCACAGAGATACTTAAAATCAAAGCCACAAAAGACATTAAAACGTGAATATCTTCTAAGTAACGAAAGCGCTTACTGTAATCCGTATGACCATCACCTGGCAATACCACACCCTGAGCGCCCTCTAACTGCATGCTTGCGTGAGGGACATCGGGTACCAACTTCATATTTTCCAGTCCCTGAATTTGAATACCCTGAGTAGACTGTTGCAACAATACCGCTTTTAACGTTGGGTGATTAACCTGGTTTTCTTGAGGGTCATCGGCTTTGGCTACTACAATTAATTGCTGAGCTTGCTCCCCCATAGTGACAAAACTTTTATGGCCCGTCACCACGCCATCATCGGTCACTTGAGTTGTTAGTTGCTTGGGGTGATTGCCCTTAACTTCGGTCACGCACATGGCCGCCCATTGTTGCGGGTTAAGGTTAGGCAGCAATGCTTGTAGGGCACTTCGGTAGGCTATTGAAAATGCCTGCCCTATGGACGTGGCACGCAAACTAATCGATAGAGTACTTTGTAAACTGTTTACTTTATCGTGTGCTAAGGCAGCTTGAGAAAACTCACTAACACTTTCAAATTGAGGCTGTTTTAACTGGGTTTGTATAATGCGGTACATTGCGTATCTCTAAATAATGGGCGCTATTTGACTGCTGGCAATGATACTGCAGAAGATACTTGGGCCTTTTTCAACGCCTTTAACTCTTTATCAATAGCACTAATACGCTTCATAAGCCTTAAGCGCGTGGCATCCATGGCATCTATGCCTTTACCATGTTCATTAAGTGTTTTTTGCAAATTTTTGGGGACTGCATTTTTCGTTTGTTGAGAGTTTTTGGCCATTTTCGCAATAGAGCCTTTAATATCTGCCATGTCGGTTTTAAGCTTAGCCGTAACCTTAGTCGACTCTTGATTATTGTTGGCCAATTTTTTCAATAAAGCCTTTTCTTGCTTGTTTAACTCTTTATTCAGTAGGTCTAGCTTCCCACTGTATTTCGTTACTTGTTTACTTTGGTCATCTAAACGCTCTTTATTTTTAGCAATTCTATTTTTATTGCGTTTATTGGCCACATCCCATAATTTTCTAATTTCATGACTTTGATCTTTCACCAGTATACGCACTGAATCTAGCGATAAATCCGATTGCTCTCCAGTATTAATAAGCTTTTTCTGCAAGATAGTGATGGCTTGTAACTGCAAATCTGATTGTTTTTTAACCTGCTGCAACTGAATAAGCAAAGCGACTGCCAATAGCAGTGCAAAACACACTAATGCCCACAAAGCTTTACTGTTACCAGTTTGGCCTTCCGCTCTGGCAAGACGAGGTTTGCCCACCACACGACGGCGACTGGCGATTTCTTCTCTACTAAGCGCTATAGAGGCCAAAGTTTCAGGCTCTTTGTCTTTATTCATAGGTTTCTGCTGAGTAAGTAATATGTCCCATTGTCGCAGGCAAAATAATTTTGGCAAGTGAGTAAGTCGCAATTTCTAAAGGCTTGGCATCGGCCAAAGGTCATAGAACTCAATTAACAAGCCCCTAAATGCCCACCATAATTAAGGACCCTAGTGGCGACTAACAACACCGTAAAACAATTAAGGCCAAAATCACAGGGTTAGATAACCAACACCGCCGTGCTAATATACGCGCATAATACAGTTGGCCCGTTGTTACCATACAACCTCGCCACGGCGTTAAGCCCACACACTCAGGAGAAGAGAATTGTCGTTTAATTTACCCCCCTTGCCCTATGCCATAGATGCACTTGAACCACATATATCAGCTGAGACACTTCAATTTCATCACGGCAAGCATCACCAGGGTTACATTCTTAAACTTAATGCCTTAATTGATCAAACAGACTTAGCCGATATGCCCCTAGAAGAGATCGTTAAAACGTCTTCTGGCAGTATCTTTAATAATGCGGCTCAAGTGTTCAATCATAACTTTTATTGGCTTAGCTTAAGTCCTGATGGCGGTAATTTGCCGCACGGAGATATTTTAGAGGCCATTAATACAAGCTTTGGATCATTTGAAGAGTTTAAGGCCAAGTTTAACGACTGTGCGATAAACAATTTTGCATCCAGCTGGACTTGGTTAGTTAAAAGCAATGATGGCACGTTAGACGTTATCAACACTTCCAACGCAGAGACCCCTATAACCAAAGAAGGAGCGACCCCATTATTGGTATTAGACTTATGGGAGCACGCTTATTACATTGACCACAGAAACGTGCGTACAGACTATTTAAATGGATTTTGGGCTTTGGTCAACTGGGCTTTCGCCAACCAAAACTTAGTAAAATAAACATTTAATTTTAAGAATATAGGTTTTTTATGACTCGATTAGTACTGGGTTCCAGCTCGCCATTTCGCAAAGAGTTACTAGAAAAGCTTGATTTAAGTTTTGACTGTGACAGTCCCGACATAGATGAAACTCCATTAAAAAATGAATCCCCACAGGATATGGTGGAGCGACTTGCCAAACTAAAAGCGCAGGCTATCGCTGTGCGCCACCCGCAGTCTATTATTATCGCCAGCGATCAATGTGCCACGTTAGATGGGAAAATAATTGGCAAACCAGGTGATCATGCCGCTGCGGTTGAGCAACTAAGCAATGCCAGCGGTCGAGCCGTCACATTCTATACAAGCTTGTGTGTATATAACGCCGCGACGAATCAGTTTGAAGAATGTGTCGAGCCGTTTTATGTGTACTTTAGAAAGTTAAGCGCAGAGCAGATTGAAAACTATTTAAACAAAGAGAAACCCTACAACTGTGCGGGTAGCTTTAAGTCTGAGGGGTTAGGCATTAGTTTATTTGATCGATTGGAAGGCAACGACCCTAATACGTTAATCGGCTTGCCCTTGATTCAACTTATCAAGATGCTCGAACGCTTTCACGTTAAGGTAATTTAGCTTTAAATAAATTATGTAAAACCAAAAAAGCCTGTCACTCTTTAATAAAATAGTGACAGGCTTTTTTACGAAATCAGCGCGCTAGTTAAAAATAGACTCTAACTTAGCATCAATAGCATCTGCACCAATTTCTTCATGTAAATCAATTTCATAAATACCATCGTATTTACGACGCAAAATGTCCTGATTATCTTCTTTACTAAGTACCACTGTAGTTTTAATAAAGACTATCAAGTTTTGCTTAACATGACTCTCACTGGACGATCGAAACAACCAGCCTAAAAATGGAATATCACCTAACAAGGGGACTTTACTTTGGCGTTCTTGTACCACTTCACGAATTAAACCACCCAGCATGATAATTTCGCCGTCTTCTGCCAGTACTTGAGTATCAATAGAACGTTTATTGGTAATTAGATCTGCTTGCCCTTCCACTGCTGTCGACTCTACCGTTTCGGTGCTTTGTTGTATTTCAAGGCGGATAAACTTGCCCGCCTGTACATGCGGCACTACTTTTAAGGTAACGCCAATGTCTTCACGCTTGATAGTGGTAAAGGGATTAGAGTTTGAAGTACTTGAGGTGGTGCCGGTAATGAATGGCACGTTTTGACCCACTACTATCTCTGCCTCCTGATTATCTAACGTCATGATACTAGGCGTGCTTACAAGGTTTGCATTGCTTACTGATTCAAGAGCTTGAATTAAAAAAGCAAAGTCACCGTTTGCGCCTGCCAGTGTAAAACCGGCGCCTATAGGTGGCACTCCGGTGGTGGCCAGTGCGGTCACCACATCGCTAATACTGCTACCGGCATCACTGAAGTTCGTAACGGATAAGGGCGTTTGAGTACTCGTGCTATTTTCAATGGCCTCCACATCGGCTGAAGCCATTTGAACACCTAGACGATCATCTATAGAACCAGTCACTTCAACTATAGCTGCCTCAATCAATACTTGAGCACGACGAATATCCAACTGGGATACGATCTCTTTTATCTCCGACATAATCGAAGGTTCGGCACGGATCACTAAGGCATTCAAACCTGTATCTGGGTATATGCTTACTTTTCCGCTCGCTTTACTTTTACCCTTCTCGTCTTTTACATCACCCATAAGGTTCTTAAGTAATTCAGATAACTCTTTAGCATCGGCATGTTGCAGGCGAATAACCGAGGCTTTACCGGAAAATTCCGACGCTACATCCAAAGTCTCAATTAAAAGTTTCACACGCTCACGTGCCGTTTTTTCGCCACGTAAAATTAAGCGGTTAGCGCGTTCATCGGCCACTACACGAATACGTCCGGCGACGCCGCTGGCACCTTTACTTTTGCCACCTTCGCTGACTTTTTCAGGATCTAGGCTGGTTAAAATTTTAACAATATCACCTACCCAAGCTTCTTTAAGCTGCACCACTTCCAATTCAGATACACCTGAACCATCAAGGCGCTGAATGATTTTTTCAATGCGGCGAATATTGGAGGCGTGGTCGGTAACAATTAGTGCATTAGCAGACTTAACACCGGCTAAATGTCCATATTTGGCCACCATGGGACGTAAGATAGGCACTAGATCTAACGCGGGGGTTTCTTTAATTTGAATAACTTGAGTTATCAGTTGCTCGCCCTTGGCGCGAGAACCCACTGGCATGCCGCCTTCTTGCTTGCTGTTATTTTGCTGCATAATTTTAATTACGCTACCGGCTGGTATCGCGGCAAAACCGTGCACACTTAATACCGACTGAAACATCTCATAGACGTCACGTTTGTTCATGGACGTATCAGAAACAATCGTCACTTTGCCTTTTACCCTTGGGTCAATGACAAAGCTATAACCGGTGATATTGGCAATTTGAGAAATAAACGCCTTAACATCCGCGTCTTTTAAATTTACTTTCCAAGTTTGTTCTTCTTTATCAGCCGCCCAGCTTTGTGAAAAAGGCATAGCAACAATTAAAACAACGAGGGCGATCCACTTTTTTATTTTCATATTCATGCCAATGTTAAAACAAACAAATTCCGGTTTATACGTCTAACACGCTCTAAACTCTGTGAGCGCGGCTTAATTTATATACACTTAAAACGAATGATTAATGGTCATACGACGGCTGCCACGCTCAATTACTATACTGGCATTACCGGACGCATATACTTCATCAATAATCGTTTTATCCTGAACCGGATCCCCTAGTGGGTATCCATTTACAGAAATTAATTTATCCCCAGCCTTCATGCCCAAACTCATAAGCATCGTAGCCGAGGGGGTTAATACATAACCGTTACCCGCCGCTCTTAAGCCCATGTTTTCCATCGCTTGTACTGGGTCTTCAAGTTGCTGCTTCGCAAAGTCTACAAATTTTTCTGGGGTGCGTATGCCCCTTAACTGACGTTTAAAGTCGCTTTTGTTTCTTTTGTTTAATGCGGCGTTATTTTTTTTGGGTTCGGGTTTCTTCTTTTTTGCGCTGGCCTTAATGCCCTTAAGTAATTTTTCTGCATCTGCAAATGTAAGGGTTTCCAGCTTACCGCTGTTATCCAGAATAACTTTATCGTTATACACTTGCGATAAACGGGCTCGGCCTTGTACTCTGGCACCTACTTTAAAGAATTCCCCTTCGCGGCCTTGTTCAGCAATAATGGCACTGGAATCCTCTTTTTTATCCGACATAAACACGCCCATCAAAACTAAGCGCAAGCGGGTTTTTGGTGCATTAATCTCTTCCTCTTGCGCCACTGGCGCCGCATCGGCCTTTCCAAATAAATCCCATTGGGCCATATCATGGCTCTCTAAGGTTTGACTGGCAGCCGCTGCACCTTTACCTGGTTCAGGTAAAACTAACGTAGGCTGATCAATCACCATCCACGTGATGACTGCCCCTTGATAGGCTAGGCACAGACTCAACACCCACTTCAACAAAGTAATGCTGGACTCTACGTTTTTATGTTCACTCCAGTGCACTCAATTACCCTTACTTACATTTATATCTAAAAC
>MAAA01025612.1_pt1 | contig 14113 bp, 12 predicted proteins | sample 1115971 | NCBI WGS metagenome assembly MAAA01 (sample SAMN04961123, study PRJNA320927) | seawater metagenome | isolation source: sample BD02T6 sea water enriched with oil for 6 days | place: USA:Gulf of Mexico | collected 2013-07-27 | reverse complement strand
GAATTTACAAACATCTTTTATGCTCAAAAACCGGTGTAGACAGCAGTGACACTGGCGAAGAGCGACTGATGCTGATAATTTAGCCTAGCCTACGTTTGATCAATAGTGGCTATAACTTATATTTATAGTTGGTATGATTGATTAATAAAGGAACGATCCGTTCATTACACTTTGTCATGGAGGCCGCCTAGGCTAAACCTTGAGCATGCAACAAGTTGAACTTTTTCCAGTACCCAGTCCGTGTATAGGTGTTTGCCAAAGCAACACTAAAGGTTATTGTCTTGGCTGCTTACGAAGCCGCACCGAGCGTCAAAAGTGGAATGATTTAATGCCGTCTGAAAAAATGCGGGTGATTGATTTATGCAGATTACGTAAAGCAAAGCTGGATGCCATGCTTGCGGCTAAAGAACTGAAGGCCAAAAAGGCGAAGGACAGCCAACCCTAATTTAAAGGATGGCTGTTTGGGTTTTAGGTGGATTGAGTGTCCACTGAACATGCTTTAAGAATTTGATCGTTGTGTAAAATGGCAGTGCCATTGCCTGTAACACTCACTAATCCGCACATGCTTTTAGCCACTTTTTCCATTGATATTGAGCGAAAACTTGCCATCTTACCGACCAGCAATGGATTTAGAACTTTCATTGCTGCACCGCCCAATCGCTCGGACAATCTAAATTCGCGACGTTTTCCGGTTAAAAGGCCCGGCCTAATGATCCACAAAGTTGGCCACTGCATAGCCATAAGGGCTTCTTCCATGCGCCCCTTAGTATGCAGGTAAAAATTATTATTTCCGGCTTTTGCGCCCACGCTACTAATCACGGCTAAGCGATCACATTTGTGATGTTTGGCCAGTGTCGCAAACGACTCTACATAGTGCAGATCTATCTGTTCAAAGGCCGCTTTTGAACCCGCCTTCTTAATGGTACTGCCCAAACAACAATAAGCCATATCAAATTTAAGGTCTAAGTTCAGTGAATTTAGGTGCTTAAAATCAATATTATGCTGTATCACCTTAGGGCTTGTCACATTGTTATGACTACGGTTTATAAGGTGAATCTGCTCAACTTCATTGTGTGCAATTAAATTTTGCAGCAAGCGACGGCCAATTTCACCTGATCCGCCGGCTAATAATATGTGTTTACCCATGCTGTTCTTTAGCAGCAAGTTTGCATTGAATGAACTCACTGTGGCGAAGGTGTAATAGATCCGCAATTTTACGAATCATGTTGTCTTCGTATTTGTCTATTTTGTCATCACTGTATGCCACCAACCAAAGGGTAGTGACTAGGCTAATTTTCTCTTCTAACTTGAACTGTTCGTTTAAGTAGTGAGTAAATTGATGAAGTGAGGTGGCATTGTTTACGTCTTTTTCAGCAATCTCTATTACCTCTAAACACTCTTGAGTGGTGAGGTTAGTATGCTTGCTTAATAGTGATGGCAATGCGTCTCGTTCTTGCTTGCTAAAGTCATCATCAATGAAAGCCACTTCTAATAACAATGCAGCCGCGGCTCGCTGTGGTGAATTGGTATCAGTTGCTTGCTTGGTTTCATCTTGCTTAAACCAATCGACTACTCGTTGAAACATAGTGGTGGACCTTTATCTGTAAGCGTTTTTATAAGTATTGTTCAGTAAGCAGGTTTTCAAGCTTCACAAGATCAATGGTGAAATTACGAATACCTTCGGCTAATTTTTCGGTAGCCATGGCATCTTGATTCATGTGCCAGCGAAAGTCTGCTTCGTTTAGTGTGTGCCATTTAGGTTGCTCGCTTTTCTGCGCAGCATCTAGCTTCTGGTCTAGCTTTTGATTGTCTTGGCTTAACTCTTCAAGTAAAGCTGGGCTAATGGTGAGCTTGTCACAACCAGCAAGTGCTTCAATTTCACCTATATTGCGAAAACTAGCACCCATGACTACCGTGTTGTATTGGTAGGTTTTAAAGTAACGGTAAATATTGCTTACCGAGATCACGCCAGGGTCAAGGTGACTGGCATAGCTGTCTTTACCTTCGTGGGCTTTAAACCAATCCAGAATGCGGCCCACAAAAGGGCTAATAAGCGTAATGTTTGATTGTGCGCAGGCAATGGCTTGCGCCATGCTGAACAAAAGCGTCAGGTTGCAGGTAATGCCTTCTTCTTCCAATACCTTGGCCGCTTGAATACCTTCCCACGTAGACGCTATTTTAATAAGAATACGACTACGATTTACGCCTTCTTCTTCATAAAGCGCAATTAAGTGGCGTGCTTTATGTACAGTGGCGATAGTATTAAAGGATAGGCGTGCATCAACTTCGGTGGACACTAAACCCGGTACCGTTTTTAAAATCTCAACACCCAGTTTTACCGATAAAATATCCAGGGTATTTCCTAGGGTGCTTCCGTCTAGCTGTTTAGCACGCTTAACGGCATCTTCAATTAGGCATTGATACTGAGGCAGTTGTGCTGCTTTATACACCAGTGATGGGTTGGTAGTGGCATCTTGTGGCAGGTATTGCTTAATGGCTTCAATGTCGCCCGTGTCAGCGACTACGGTTGTCATGCTTTTTAGTTGTTCTAGCTTGTTCATTTATTGCTCACCAATCCGTGTACGTGTATCTGAAATGAATCTTGTTATGGCAACACTGTGTGGAATATGGCGAAAAATGTCAAACCCCTTATTTATAAGCACTATTAATAAGGGATTTATGTTTAAACAGGGAGGCACCCGCCTTTTGCAAAGACAGGTGTGAAATCAAAAGCTTGTTTGAATGGTTTATATTGCTGAGCTTTGGCTTTGTGTTTCCTTTAGGGTTTCTTCGATGTCGTCAGGCATGAATGCCAATGCTTTTTCAAGCACGTCGATTGTGGCTGTTTTTTTGTAAGCCTCTTCACTTAAATGACGGCGGAACTGACGGCTACCCGGCAAACCGTTAAACAGGCCAAGCATGTGCCGAGTTATATACGCCATTTTACCGTCCTGGCTTAAATGGTTTTCTATGTAGGGGTACATGTTGCGAATAAGCTGCTTGCGATCGGGGGTTGTTTTGATCGCGCCGTAAAAATTATGGTCTACATCTAATAATAGGGCAGGGTTGTGATACGCCTCGCGGCCAACCATTATACCGTCGGTATATTCCAGCGCGCTGTGCATGCTGTCTAACGTTTCAAAGCCGCCATTAATGATAATTTCTAACTGCGGGAAATCCTGCTTAAGCTGTTTTACAACTTCGTACTTAAGAGGCGGCACGTCGCGATTTTGCTTAGGGGAAAGCCCTTGTAAAATGGCCTTTCTTGCATGAACAATAAATGTCTCACATCCCGTTTGGGCAACGGTACCCACAAAATCTACTAGCTCTTGATAGCTGTCTTGGTCGTCTATACCAATTCTATGTTTAATGGTGACAGGAATATCCACCACATCCTGCATGGCCTTAATACAATCCGCCACCAATGGCGCATGACCCATAAGGCAGGCGCCGATCATGTTGTTTTGCACGCGGTCGCTGGGACAACCCACATTTAAATTCACTTCATCGTATTTGTAATCTTGAGCGATCTTGGCGCATTGGGCCAGCTCGTCAGGCTTGCTGCCACCAAGCTGCAAGGCAACGGGGTGTTCTTGTTCGTTGTAACCAAGAAAACGCTCGGGGCCTCCCTTGCCGTGAATGACGGCGCCAGTGGTCACCATTTCGGTATACATAAAGGCGTTTTCACTAAGGGTGCGCCAAAAATAACGGCAGTGACGATCTGACCAATCCATCATGGGGGCGGTACTAAAGCGGCGAGCTCCAGGCTTTAAAGCTTTCGCTGTATTTTGTGGGGTTTTGGACTGCTTGAGCATTGAGCGAATAAACCTTTGGCGCCTATCTGAATAGGCTGTTTGAAGCTTGTTAGGGTGTGAGGCTGACGCGTACGCAGGCAACACACTAATAGCGTGATTGTAGCATGGGGAGCCTTAAAGTCGTAAGTCGGCTACGACGCTTTAAAGGGTGAGGCATGCTAATTGTGCTTGGAGGCTATCTGCCCAGCTATTTGGCGATAATAGTCAGTGCATAATAGTTATTATGCACTGACTAATTAATAGTTGCTGATTCTTAAATTATTAGGTTAAATAACAAAATACCGTTACTGGATTACATAACATGCCTGAATTACTTGAAGAGTGGGATATTAAAGAGGGATTTAAGGCCAAATTACAGGCCACACTAGGTAATGAACCTGCCCCACCACCCGTGGCAGTACTTGAGGGGCAGCTGTGTAACGAATATTTTGCCTATTTTGTACTAGAAGCACTGAGCACTAAATTTACGGTGCGCAATGCCTACGAACTTATTGGTGGTGGATTTAACAAGGTTGCAGACAATGTAAGGCGTGTAAGGCCCTTGTTACCTAGGCAGGAAGCCTCGGATGCGGGTAGTGATGCGTTAGGCGTGCTTAAAGCCGAAATTCGCAAGGAAGAACAGCGCTTAATGAGCATTGAGCTACAAGATCAAGAAACGTTTTATATGGCCAAGCTGACTAAGCTGGCGCTTGAGCATCACAACAAGCATGACAAGATCATCAGTGACAACGCCACGCTTACCGTTAAGGCGGAGCTATTAGGCTCTCAAAACACACTATTACATTCTGAATTGAGTGAATTAAAAACAAGGGAGCAAGGTCTTACCAATAGCTATAGCCAAGTGCAGTCTGAGCTACGGGGCTTGCAGGTTAAAATAGACGGACTAAAAGAGCTGCAACAGGAAAAAGACAAATCTCTTGAATCCTTGAAAATATCCAGCGCGCAAACCATAACGGCTTTCGCGGACAAACTTAAATCGCTAGGTTCAGAGCTAGAAGAATACCAAGGGATGAATAAAAGACTGGTGACAGAAATAAGCCAACAAAGAGAGGGCCTATTAACAAGTCATGAAGCCTTGGCAACAGCTCAAACCGAGCTTGAGGCAAAAAATACACAAATTTTTGAGCACAATAGCCTATCTGAAATCAATCAGCATATGGTGAACTGCCTTGGGACATTAGATCCTTTAATAGGGCTTATTGGTAAACTACAAACAGCCAAACAAGACAGCGTCATTAACAATAAAACCATTACAACCGCCATACACTCGGTGGATGGCAAGGTCGCAGATGTGAATGGCAAGCTGGGTTCACTACAAGAGCAATTGAATAGTGTTCTTAGTACTGTGCAAGATCAAAAGAAATCATGATACACAGCGCCAAGACAGCCACCGAAAAACAATACCTCAGTTGCTTAAATGTGTTTATACAATGGGGAGGGCAATTACCCGCAAGCAAGGCGCAGATCATTGTTTTTTTTAAAGAAATAGGTTCAATTGACCGGGTAGAACGTAAAAAAGTGTCCAGCCTTAAAGTGTATAGGGCAGCCTTGTCTGATTGGCACGACCGACACTGGGATGAAGACCCTGCCTCGCATAAAGATGTAAAGCGCTGCCTAAGTGACCTGAGCAACCAAGAGCGAGCCCAGAAAATTTTTCAGAGCAAAAGCCGAGACCTTACCCCAGAAGAAGGCGCCCGTTTTATTTCTTTGCTTACCACCAAAGACAGCACCCATGTAGCCATAAGGAATCGTGCCTTAGGAGGCATAGCGTATGTGACAGGGTATCGGGCCGGCATGTTAGGGGACCTTAAGTATGAATGGCTACGCAATGTGAAAACCGAGGCCAGCGACATCATTATTGACCGTGATCCCTTTAAAACCGGCAGGCGCGTACGCTCCGTCATCCCCTTTACGGGTGATCAATTTTGCCCGGCCACATGGTTACGTCAGCATTTAACAACCAATAAAATAAATGACGGTTTTATTTTCAGATCCATGAGCGCACTTGGAAAAACATCTGCAAGCAATACTCCATTTCATCGCAACAGCGTTAATGTACTTTTAAAATCACTATTAAATGAGGCTGAAATTGAAGGGGGTGTGCTTACGGCGCACACATTCCGTAAAACCATGGCGACCCTAGGTATTATGGGCAATGTATCATCAGTAGAGATTGCCGCTCAAGGTGGCTGGTCGGATGTCAGCACCATAAACAACCATTACGTGAATGATGCCATTTCCATGTTAGGTAGGGCACCACAGGCTTTGATTCAATCAACAAAGACAGCCGCTAAACACGTAAAAACAATTAAACAAAAGCCCAGCAGCATAAGCAAAAGTGATTAATATGAAGCAAAAAGATGTTTTTGAGTATTTGGATTTAACCGAACACATAGAGGGCGGTTATTATAGGCGCAGTTATTGTAGCGATAAAAAAATAAACGCCAATACAGATCAGGCAATGGCCTCTAGTATTTATTATTTGCTCACTGAAAAAAGGCCGATAGGGCACTTCCATAAAAATACATCTGACATATTACATTTTTATCACGGTGGAGGTGCTGTACGGTTTCACCTGCTAAGCAAAGAGGGGCAATACAGTACTCATGTAATGGGCACTGATTTAAGTTGCGGCCATGTACTGCAGCTTCACGTTGCTGGCGATACATGGAAAGCCTCTGAACTCTTAAGCGGCCCTTTTTCTTTAATAAGTGAAGTGGTTATTCCAGAGTTTCGCTTTGAAGACATGGTACTAGCCAAGCAAGAAGATTTGATTACGCTCATTGAACAAAACCCTGAGTTAAAACGATTACTGCATAACTGAACCTAACGCTGACCACACATTAAAATCCCGCGAGGATTGCACCTTATAAAATCTCAGCGTAATGATTTTAGGTGCTAGGCGCGACTATTGGCATGCACCTGATTAAATTCCTCTATCGGCAGGGGCCGACTAAAGTAAAAACCCTGGCAAAAATCACAGTTAAGCTCACCCAATATACCTTGCGTGGCTTCAGATTCTACACCCTCGGCAACCACTTTAAGTCCAAGGTTATGCGCCATTTGAATGGCGGTTTCAACCAACACTTGGTTTTGCGGTTCGTTTTCTAAGTTGTATATAAACTCCCTGTCGATTTTAAGCTCACTGGCAGGCAGCTTAGTTAAGTAGGCTAGATTGCTGTAACCCGTTCCGAAATCATCGATAGCAATGTGAAATCCGTATTTACTTAAGTTCCAAAGGTTTTTCATGGCATGCTGAGTGTCGGTCATCATTTGCGACTCAGTTACTTCCAAAATAATATTTTGCGCCAAAGGCAGATTATCCTCCAGCAAAAAATCAAGAGCCGATATAAATTTGTTGTCCTGTAGGTTCATGGCGCTAATATTTATGGAAAGCAAAAATTCAGGGTCAATTTTAAGCCAAGTATCTAATTGCTTAATGGCACTTCTAAACACCCACAAACTTAAGGCTTGAATCACCCCCGTTTTTTCAGCTATATGTATAAACTCATCAGGCATGATCAAGCCATACTCTTGGTGAGGCCAGCGGATTAATGCTTCAGCCCCAATAAATCGCCCGGTACTTGTGTTCACTAATGGCTGGTAGTGTAAATCTAGGGAGTCACTGATAATGGCGCGTTTTAATTCAGCCATTAACTTTAGTCTGCGCTCGTTGTAAGGGTTTATTTCTTTTGTATAACACGCAATATGGTGCTCAAACTTAGGTGCCGCATCAAGTGCAACACCCGCATGACGCAACAGTACCTGAGCGTCCTTACCGTGCTCAGGATAAAGAGCGTAAGCGCAGTGTATGTACGGGTCAATCTCCATATTATCTATTATTAGCGTGTTATTTAGCTTCTCTTGAAGCTGCTTAAGGCTAACAAGTAGCTCTTCATCCATGGCCTTGTTAATCACAATACCGTGTGTACTTCCGCTAAGTGTGGCCACATAAAAATCTTCTTTTATATCCAGTGGCTCAATATTATCCAGCAGCTGCACATGGCTATTTAATCTTAAACCAAATCCTTCAAGGGTTTCGTTACTGGTGTCCCTGCCCAGAGTTTTATCTATTTCATGCAACCTTGATAAATGAAAGAGTATCAAGGTTGAGGAAGTTGACGTGCGTAAATGAATATTAAGCCAACGCTCAAAAAAATTACGATTTGGAAGCCCTGTAATTTCATGGTGTGTGGTGCTATATATAATCTCTTCATGGAGCTTTGCGGTTTGCCGGCTACCTTCAATGATAATTTGCTGAGCCTGAATGCGCCTCACTTTTTCCCTGTGAATACGACGGGCGAGGGCGGCGGCAAAAATAAGCAGCTCCAAGGCTGAGCCAACAAGGATGGAATGGTTTATCAACTCATTAAAACCTAATAGACCTATTTTTGACGCTAAAAAAGTAACAATACCCGTAAAAAGACATACCCAAGCAGATATGAACAACCAGCCGTCTATATTTTTTTTAACATTTAACAAGCCGATAATAAAAATAGACGGAATGATAATTAGTGCACCAAAAACCACCATCTGTATAGCAATAGAAAACCCCAGTAAAGGACTGCATATCAACAGCATTACGGGCATTAAAATAAAGGCAGTTAACGCCCAGCCTGACTTACTGGTAGCCTTAATTTTTAGAAATAATAGATTAAATAACGCGGTAAATGATATTGCCGCATTTGAAAGCAGCAACTGGGACCAATTATGGGTATCCGGTGAGCTAGGATAAATATACTCAAAAAGAATGGCATGCTGACTGGCCATAAAAAAAGCAAAACTGGATGCATATAAGGCGTAAGCTAGATACACATTTTCTTTTAGGTATAGGTAAACCAAAAAGTTAAACGCCGCACTACTTAAAATCAACCCCAAGTAAAAAAACAAAATACTGTATTGCTGCCGATAATGACTCTGAAATGAATCCACGGTCCATAAAATCACCTCTGTTTGAATGGGGGCATCACTCCTTATTTTTATTATGTATTGATACGACTGCCCGTCTTCTATGTGAAGTGCGCTAACAAAATTTGGATGATTAAAATTTCGCTGTGTAAACGGCAAACGGTCACCCGACTGTAAAATTTTCTTAGCTGTACTACCGTTCGCACTCAACTCATAAACGCTGACATAATCTAACAGAGGGTAGCTAATATCTAATAGTCGATGCGGCGTGTTGTTCTTTGGATTGGATAGATTGAACCTTACCCACACTGTGGCAGGTGTATAACCAAGACTTATATTGCTCTTTGCCACCTTTTGCCAGTTCTCGCTGGGGACCTGCTGGATACTGGTGATGTCGTATTGGTGATCATTATCCTTGTAGAGCTGAAATTGATTTATTGAATACCTATCGCTCTGACCCAACTCAATGGCCTGAACGGGTGAATTAATGAACAATAGAAGGATTATAATAAATAGCGGCATGAGGCTATAAAGGTGCTTTGATTACATTAGTTAATCATAGCCTACCTGAATATATTGGCCAAAGCGTCGGTTAAGCCTATAATCCGCGTTTTTAGATGATCAAAGCCAAGGATACACCATGACTGTACGCACCCGAATAGCTCCATCTCCCACTGGTGACCCTCATGTTGGTACGGCGTTTATTGCTTTGTTCAATCTAGCATTTGCTCGTCAGCATGGTGGTGAGTTCATTCTACGCATTGAAGATACGGATCAGGTACGCAGCAATAAAGAGTCTGAACAGGCTATTTATGACAGCTTAAGGTGGTTAGGCCTAGATTGGGCTGAAGGCCCTGATGTGGGCGGAGACAAAGGGCCATACCGTCAAAGTGAGCGCAGTGATATCTATAGTGCGCATATCGAGATGCTACTGGCATCAGGTCATGCCTTTAAATGCTACCGCACGGCTTCTGAGCTTGATCAACTAAGAGCACAAAAGAAAGAAGCGGGTGGCTTTTCGGCGCTTAAATTCAGTGACCTAGAGCTTGCGGCGGATATCGTTAGCCAGCGCAGCGAAGAAAATGCACCTTATGTTGTGCGTATGCATGTGCCTGAAGAGGGCGTTTGTACGTTTAAGGATATGTTACGTGGCGACATCGACATGGATTGGGACATGATTGATTGTCAAATCCTAATGAAGTCCGATGGCATGCCGACCTACCACCTAGCAAACGTTGTTGATGACCATTTAATGGAAATTAGCCACGTCATCCGTGGAGAGGAATGGTTAAGCTCTGCCCCTAAACACCAATTGCTTTATAAGTACTTTGGCTGGGAAATGCCTGAGCTTTGCCACATGCCGCTGCTACGCAACCCAGATAAGTCAAAATTAAGTAAACGTAAAAACCCCACCAGCATCATGTATTACCATCGCGCCGGCTTCCTGCCTGAAGCCTTATTGAATTACCTGGGCCGCATGGGCTGGTCCATGCCGGATGAATCAGAAAAATTCACCCGCGACGAGATGTTTAAAAACTTCGATATTCAGCGAGTTTCTTTAGGTGGCCCTATCTTTGATCAAGAGAAGCTTTCTTGGCTGAACGGCCAATGGATTAAAGAGCTAACTGAAGACGAATTCATGCAACGTTTCACGGAGTGGGGGGTTAACAAAGCATTTTTACAGCCTGCTATTTCTCATATTATTCCTCGTATTAGTACTTTCGCTGATGTAATTCCTTTAGCGGGCTTTTTGCTTAGTGGCCACCCTGACATTAGCGAGGAAGACTTTACTCATAAATCCCTAGAGCAAGATCAAATCGTAAAAGTATTGCAGCTGGGTTTGTGGCAGCTAGAAGCCATCCGCCACTGGGATAAAGAGAATATTGAAAAGCGCCTGTTCGCTTTGGGCAAAGTTATGGATGTAAAAGTAAGGGATTTATTGTTCCCGTTCTTTGTTGCCATTGCCGGTACTCCCGCGTCCTTCTCGGTGTTTGACTCCATGGCAATCATCGGCCCTGACTTAAGCCGTGCTCGTGTGCGTAACGCAGTTAACTTATTAGGTGGCATCTCTAAAAAAGGCATGAAGAAACTTGAAAAGGAATACCAGGGCATAGCCAAAGAAATTGAAGCCACCTTAGCGTAAGCGCGGGCACTTTAGTGGCTATACATCCTATTGTATTGGCAGGGGGCATTGGCTCCCGGCTTTGGCCTGTTTCTCGCTCAAATCATCCTAAGCAGTTTCTTGACCTATTACAGCAAGGACAAACCTTGCTGCAGGCAAGCTTAATTAGAGCAAGAGCGTGTTCCAAGCTTGCGCCTTTAATAATTGCAAGTGAGCAACACCGATTCCTTCTTAAGCACCAACTGGCTTCGATGAATGTGGGTGCAATTGATGTACTTTTGGAGCCCACCTCTAAAAACACGGCTGCAGCTGTGCTTGCTGGCTGCCTGCACGCCTTTAATCAAGACTCAAATGCGCAAATTTTGGTGCTCCCCAGTGACCAATACCTGCCCGACAGTGAATTGTTTACTGAATCTGTAAAGCTTGGCCTTGAAAGTCTATGTGTTAATGAAATTGCATTAATGGGCATTAAACCTACTTATCCTGCGGATGGATTTGGCTATATCAAGGTCTCTACGGGGTCTATGGGAGTGCTTGATGTCAGTGGTTTTACTGAAAAACCCAGCCACATCACGGCTCAGGCGTACCTAGAAAGCGGCAATTACCTTTGGAATGCAGGGGTTGTAATGGCGCATGCCAAGCATCTAATTGACATGTTTAAGGTGCACGCCCCTCAGCTTTACCAAAGCGTTGAGCAGGCTTATTTTTCACGAAAGCAGTTGTATGACTTTACGGTACTAGGCAGTGAGATGGAAAACTGCCCATCCATTTCCTTTGACTGCGCGATATTAGAAAAAGCAGCCAATATAAAGGCCGTAGCGTTTAACGGTGAATGGGATGACCTAGGCACGTGGAAGTCGCTTTTACGTCGCCGCAAACAACTGGGGTTACCCGCCACAATGTCATCAGGGCAAAAGCCCACTGTGTTTGTGGGTGCAGATGATTTACTAATCATTGATGATGATGACCTTACATTAGTGGCCGATCAGGGCTCCATATCTGAACTGAGTGCCATGGCTGACATACTGGTAAAGGCACAAAGGCTGGATTTATTAGACCGCCTAGAAACCTACCGGCCATGGGGCGCATTCAAGGTACTAGCACAAGGCAAAAACTTTCTGGTTAAACAGCTAAGTGTACAGCCCGGAGCGCAAATATCATTGCAAAGCCATGATCACCGGTCAGAGCACTGGGTGGTGGTTGCCGGTATCGCGACGGTTGAACTAAATGGCCATAACACGGAACTAACCTCAGGGCAGGCCCTTACAATTAACCATCAAGACCTACATCGGTTAGCGAATAACACTAGCCAGATGCTTGAGGTGGTAGAGGTTCAAACGGGAACCTATTTGAATGAATCCGACATTGTCCGATATGATGATGTTTATGATCGACACTTGGTAAGCAAAGAATGAATCAGATTGTAGATGAAAAAATAAAATTAAAAGCCCAAGCCATAAAGCTATTAGTGCTGGATGTTGATGGCGTACTCACAGATGGCACCCTGGTTTACGGGCCCGATGGCGAGCACGTTAAGCATTTTAATGTGAAAGACGGTGTGGGCATTAAACTGCTGCAGGCGTTTGATGTGGCTGTGGCCATTATAAGCGCTAAAGATTCACAACCTTTAACTAGGCGCATTGAACACCTATCCATTAAACACGCCTACACGGGCTGCAAAGATAAGTTGCTTGCGCTTACACAACTGACCACCAAACTGTCTATTAAATTTGATGAAGTTGCCTATTGTGGTGATGACGTAATCGATTTAAAAGTAATGCAAAAAGTAGGTTTATCTTTGGCTCCTGCCGACGCCTATTCTATGGTGCAAGACTATGCTGATGTGGTAACACTTGCCAAAGGCGGAAAGGGTGTGGCTCGCGAAGTGGCCGATTTAATATTGGGCAGCCGCATGGATTTAAAGCAGGCCTATATAAAAGCCATGCTACCAGAATTTGAAGAGCACAAAGTCTTAAAAGTTAAGTCTTAAATATAAGTAGGTAAGATTGTGTCAGATTATAAAATTGTTATCCCAGCCCGCTTTGGTTCTAGCCGTTTGCCAGGTAAGCCGTTAATTAACCTTGCTGGCAAACCCATGATACAGCATGTCTACGAGCGTGCGCAGGCTACAGGCAATACAGAAATTGTAATTGCCACCGACGATCAGCGCATATTTGATGTGGCGCAGGGCTTTGGCGCACGGGTAGTCATGACAGCTGTTGATCATGAAAATGGTACTGAGCGTATTGCTCAGGTAGCCCGTGAGATGAAATGGAAGGACTCGGATGTCATTGTGAATTTACAGGGTGATGAACCCTTAATCCCGCAAGAGTTGATTGAACTTACGGCTCAGGGGTTGCTAAAGAACCCGCAAGCAGGAATGTCATCACTGTGTGCGCCTATTAATGAGGCCTGCGATGTGTTTGACCCTAATGTGGTTAAAGCCGTTTTAGACAATAAAGGTTTTGCCTTATATTTTAGCCGAGCCGCTATTCCCTGGGATCGCGACCTTTACAAAAATGGGCAAGATGAAATAACTCAACAATCCGCTGTTTACCGCCATATTGGCATGTACGGGTATAGAGTCTCGTTTCTAAAGCAATACGAAGAAATGGAAATTACCGCACTTGAGCGCGCAGAGTCTTTGGAACAGTTACGAGCATTAAGTTACGGGGTGAAAATTCATATGTCGATCATTGATCAACCCCCAGGTCATGGGGTTGATACTAATGAAGATGTGCAGCGAGTAGAGGCACTTCTTAAGCAGTTGGTTTAAATCAGTGTTAGCTGACTGGCACTGTTAAGCTGCTTAGAATTGCCTACCCAGCTAATAATCGTGCTGTTTTGTAACGCCAATAGCTCCAATCCTTGCTGTTGAACTCTGCTTAGTATGGCTCTAGGCAGAGTAATCATCTGGTATAAATTGCTCAAAATGGCGACTTCAATGGCTTTTGTTATGTGTGCCATATTTTTAGGGTGTAGCATTAAGACCCTAGATTGCTGGCTTGCGGGCAATTTTTTTATGGCCCGAGTTTGACTTGCATCTGGCGCCACCCAGAGCATCCAATAGTGTAAAGCTTGCTCAGTCTCACTTTTAAGTAGTGCGCTCATGTTCAACCTGTTTTGAATGTAAAAGTACTGTATGACCGTACAGTACTGTACGAAAAAACAGATGTAAAGCGCTAAGTTGCTTAAAACATAGCCAGTAATCGCCAAATACCTTGAAATTCATCTAAAAACTGCTTGATTACCGCTGTCTGTATCAATA
>MAAA01014254.1_pt1 | contig 14118 bp, 7 predicted proteins | sample 1115971 | NCBI WGS metagenome assembly MAAA01 (sample SAMN04961123, study PRJNA320927) | seawater metagenome | isolation source: sample BD02T6 sea water enriched with oil for 6 days | place: USA:Gulf of Mexico | collected 2013-07-27 | reverse complement strand
AATAGAAGAGGCTGAATAATGAAGATTATAAGCCTGCGTTTTAAAAACATAAACTCATTGAAGGGCGAGTGGAAAATTGATTTTTCACAAGAGCCTTTTGTTAGCAGTGGCCTATTTGCTATTACCGGTGCCACCGGAGCAGGCAAAACCACCTTATTAGATGCTATATGCCTAGCCTTGTATCATCGAACCCCGCGTTTAAACGAACCTTCACCCGCCGATAAAGTCATGACCCGCCATACAGGTGAATGTTTAGCCGAGGTAGAGTTTGAGGTTAAGCAAAAGCGTTACCGTGCATTTTGGGAAGTAAGGCGTGCAAGAGGCGCCCCTAACGGAAAATTACAGCCTGCTAAAGTCGAATTAGCCGAAGTGTCTAATGGTAATGACGGCGATGAAAGCGCCCCTGGCGATAGCGATTTGGGAGATAAAATAATTGCAGATAAGGTAAAAGATAAAGACACCCTAATAGCCAGTATTACCGGTTTAGACTTTTCTCGCTTCACAAAATCCATGTTATTGGCCCAAGGTGGCTTTGCTGCATTTTTAAATGCAGAAGCCGGTAAACGGGCCGAGCTATTAGAGCAAATCACAGGCACCGAGATATACGGCAAAATATCGGAAAAGGTATTTGACCGCTTCAGAGAAGAAGAAGCTACCTTAACGCGGTTACGCGAGCGAAGCCAAAATGTGGATGTATTGGATCAAGAGGCGATTGATGAGCAAAAAGCTAAACAGACTCAATTAGAAGCCAGCATTAAAATTGCCAAAAAAGAGTTGGCCGAACATCAGCAGGCCATCAGCAATCTTAAAAATCATCAAACAGCCAAGCAACAGCTAGCGTTAACGCAAACAGATACAGCGCAGGCCGAACAAGCACTTAAAGACAACGCACCTGCACTACAAAAATTGGCCAACAGTGAACCCGCTAACAAGTTACGCCCGTTGTTCATTAGCGCGCAGCAAGCAGCGCAGACGTTAACGGAGCTTGTTAAGGCGGCTGAGGCACTCAATACATCCAATAAGCTCAATACTGAGCAAATAGCCCAGTTCACGCCCAAGCAGGTAACAGCGCAAGCCGCATTTGATGCGCTAACCATAGAAAGCAAAACGGTAAACAGCTTAATTACTGAACAAATAATTCCGTTAGATGAACAGCTTAAAGGCCTTAATGCACAACGTGTAAGTATCCGCACTGAAGATGCACAAATAAAGCAGCAGCTAACTGTTTTGCAGCAAGAGCATGAGCGACTTAATAAGAGTATTCAGCAAGGCATCACTGAAAAGGCCAAGTTAGATAATTACCTGGGTGATAATGCACACCATGAAAACCTGCAATCAACACTGCCGTTATGGCAATCAAAGTTTGAAGACCGAGCAAACAAAAAACAACAGATAACCGAACTTGAAAAGTCACTTCTGCGCACCCAAACCGAAATTAAAGCGTTACAAGCGACCCAGGCGCAGCAGCAACAACAAGCTTTAGCAGAACAAGCCAAGTTGCTTGAGTGCCAGGCAGCACAAGCCAATAGCCAGAATACGCTAAACAGCATATTAAATGGTGAAAGCGTAGACACAGTACAGGCCGCCTTTTATCAGCATTCAAATTTACAGTCAGCCTTAACGCAGTGCACACACCTATTTGAAGGCTACCAGGTAAACGCTAAAAACCTGAATTTACAGCAACAACAGCTACAACAATTAGAAACCGATAAAACAGCGGCAACCCGTATTGTTGAGCAGTTGCGAGCCGACTATTCACAACAAAAAAAGCTAATTGAACAGATTGAAAAATCCGTAAAGCTAGAGCAACAAATAGTTAGCCTTAAAAGCTATAGGGACAATCTGCAACCTGAAGAGGCTTGCCCGTTATGTGGTGCAACCGATCACCCAGCCATAGAGGCTTATCAGGCAACGAATAGCACGGGCAGTGAAAATCAGCTTCATACTGAAAAACAGCAATTAGATGCTCTGAAAGAGCAAGGCTTGCAGGCTAATGCAAGGCTGGTAAAACTTGAAACACAGTGCACCGCAATACAAACCAGTAACACGGCATTAACCAACACCCTGCAACAACAAGTAACAGGGTGGGGCATTACATCACAGCCGTTTAACTGGAATGTGGCAATAGAACGTGATGCCAGTGTTATACCGGCTTTATTTCAGCAAGCCCATACACAAAGACTAAACGCGCAAGAAAGGTATCAGGCGGTTGAAAAAGCCGATAAAGCCCTAAAGCACGCCTGCGATTTAACGTTAAAGCAGTCACAGGTACTGCAAGGCCTGCGTAATAACGAAAGCATACACCAAGAAAAAACAACACATTGCTTAAAACAAGAAACCCACTGTTTACAGCAATTACAAACGTCAGAACAAGACTTTAAAAACACAGAAGATCAACTGGCTACTCAATTACAGCAGCATGGGCAGCTACAAAATAATCGATTACAGCAGGGCCAAAGACATGAAGAGTCACAGCTACCTAGCCTGCAAGATCAAAACCAATGGTTAGAAGCCAGGCTAACTGAAAGCCAGCGTTATCAAGAAAAAATGGCCGAACAAACCAAACTGGCTAAGGCTATTCAAAAAAATAAAAACCAACATGAAAATGGCACACAACAACTGGCCGATAAACACGCACAGGCAAACAAACTAGGCAATCAACTTAGCCAGCTAGAAAGCAGCATTAAACAAGCCAGTGATACGCGTTATAGCTTATTTGAAAACAAAGACTGCCTTGCAGAGCGTAATCGCCTATCTGATCTTGTGTTGCATCATGAACAAACCTTAAAAGCACTAGAGCAAACGGGGCAAGCGCTGAATACCGCTGCACATACATTACAGGCACAGCTAACAGATAACGCTTTAGCACAAAGCACGCAGCGGGTTAAACAAAATGAAGCGCAATCACAGTGGGGTACAGCCCTGCTAAATAGCCCATTCACCACCGAGCAAAGCTTTAGTGACGCCTTATTAGATGATGACCAGCAGCAGGAATTAGCGGCACTAAAGCAATCGCTAGATGCGCAGCTTGTAAAGTGCAGTGCATTGCAGCAACAAGCAGTAGACTCGTTTACGGCCGTTAAGCAACTAACCCTAAGTGATAAAAGCCAAGACCAGCTAACACAGCTTATTGAAGAGGCTGAAAACCAAACTAGCACAGCAAACAAACAACTGGGCGAGATAGAGCAGCTACTGAAAGCCGATACAGATAAACGTGAACAGCAAAAAAGCATGTTATTAGAGGTAGAAACCCAGCAACAACAGTACGATGACTGGAACTACCTTAAAAGCCTGATTGGCTCTTCCGATGGTAAAAAATTCCGGGTGTTTGCACAGGGCCTCACGTTAGATCACCTGATACATCTAGCGAATATGCAGTTAGTACATCTGCACAGCCGTTATCAGCTAGACCGTAAAAAAGGTGAAGCGTTAGAAATAGAGGTGATAGATACCTGGCAGGCCGATGCTGTACGCGATACCAAAACATTGTCGGGTGGCGAGAGCTTCTTGGTTAGCTTGGCCTTGGCTTTGGCCCTATCTGATTTAGTTAGCCATAAAACTAAGATAGATAGCCTGTTTCTTGATGAAGGTTTTGGTACGTTGGACAGCGAGACGCTGGATATCGCGCTAGATGCGCTAGATAACTTGAATGCTACAGGCAAGATGATTGGTGTGATAAGCCATGTGGAAGCGTTAAAAGAGCGTATACCGGTGCAGATTGAGATTAAGAAAATGAGTGGGTTGGGTGTGAGTAAGTTGGATAAGCAATTTAGTGTGTAGGAATAGTCAGTGGCGAATGTGAAAAGATGAATGCGCCATTGAATTAGTGTTTTAAAAAAGTAGTCTAATGCCATGGGTTAGATAACCCATATCGCCAATATTTTTAGAGTATTAAAATTACTAGAGGTAAAGGGTGTGAATTAAAATAACTATTTATATTACTGAATTTAGCGGCATATTGTACATATAGTGAAATGAGTTTAGGTCTTGCATTTACCTAAGTGCAGAACACAAGACCTGCTCCATTTTTTGCCAAAGCGCACGATGCCAGACCTAACCCCCAAGGCCCATTAATTTTAGAAGACGGCTCCTTTTTTTGAAAAATGGTTGCTCTTACTTATGAATTCTAGCTTAAGAAAATAATCTCTGTTCAAGATTGTACTTAGTATTCGTGAATGGGTAAGGATATCTTTAAGTTAATTTGGAAGTGTATGGATTTACAAGGAATGAGTATGGCAGACAAGCGTAATGCAACATCTAGTTGGAGTGGCTATTTACATCAGGGGCAAGCAGGCCTGTTAGTAGCACTAAGAGAGATAAATAGACTTTCTGAAAATGACGAATCATTAGATGGGTGGTTTGTCATATTTGAAAATGCTGAAGATTTTGACATTCAAAATTTAACTGGCGTGATTTCAAGGCATCAAGTAAAGGCATATAAAGATGCTGAGCATCCTAATGCTGTAAAAGATGTCCTGGGAACTCAGGTATACACAGGTGGCGCCCTCACATCGAAGGGGTTTCAATTTAAAAAGTTAGAAGGTGGTGTGCTAACTGCAAGTGAGGTTGATGAAGACTCTAGATTTTTACATGTTATTACGGAAATAAAAGGTTTTAATCTTGATGAGGTTACCTTTAATGCGCAATATTCAAGACCGGTATGGGTTGCTAATCCACATAATATTAAATTATATGAATATGAAAACAATAAGCTTTTTTGCCCACTTGTCTCAGAAGATAACTCAACTCTTGAGGGGTATTGCTTAGTTGAAATAGAGAAGTACCTGACACGATTGGGAAGCCAGGAAGCAGAAGTAGAAGAGTATCAACGTCAAATATATTATTGTATTGTGAATCAGTTAGACCTTCAAATTAAAAATAGACACATGGATGATGTTGTTGGCTATCCAAAGTTGTTACTGAAGGATATAGCATATTTGATAACCTTGAATCCAGATAAATCAAAATATTTTATTGGTGTAGTTAGGCGGATTTTAGCTTCAATTACTAATAATTTTATTGCTGATATTATTATTGTTAAAGGATTTATTGATGGTTCCGAACGTGATCGTTTAGAAAATAGCGTTTCTGATATATATCACTTAGGTGATAATGATCTAATGAATTTTCTAAAAGAAATAAATCCAAATGAAAATGAAATTTATCATTTTACTACAGTGAGTGAAGTTATTTCTGTAGTAAAAAAAGACAATTTTAGAACTGTATTTTTAGGTTGTCTATACCGTGTTTTTAATTCTACATATGTGTTGGGTGATAGGGGGTATAGCGAACATGGTGGCTATATATTATCGCAAATTGTAGAAGATGAAATGATGGTAAAATCACTTAAGCATAGAATAAGTGAAAATTCAATGTTAACAGAGGCGTATTTTGATAAAGCTTATCTAATTAATAAGGATATATCAGATCCTGATGATATTACAGCGCCGACTAATCCTAGGTCGTCAAATTGGCGTGGTGATGTTGGTGACGGTGATAGGTTTTCTAGAGGGAATATGAAGTTGATAAAGTTATCGGAAGCTATTGTTAAGCTTAATGGAGAGGTTTGTGATGGATAGCTTACTTAGAAAATTATTTACAGAGAATGACTTTGCGCAGTTTAGTAAGAATGTATATGGCTTTAAGGGTGGATCTCTTTTTATAGTGGCTGATTATACGGAATTAGAGTTAATCAATTTTTTTGAATGCAGTGCTACTAAAGAGCTACTGAAAGAATACAAGATAAGGTCGGGTCTGGATTCAAGTTTTAAAAAGAATTCGAGCCTTCTAATATGTATAAAGGTTGTAAATATTTCAGAGGCGCAAATTAAACTAAGAAATACGATCTATAATATTGAGGAGGATGAGTATTATTTTAGAAAATTTGTATTTTTATATACGGACGAAATGACTAGATCTATCGATGTAAATATAAATATAAGAAAACAGCTAAAAGAAATTGTAAATTCTGGTGATATAGATAAATTAAGAATAAATCAATTTTATGACCAACGGTATTTCTTTGCTTTGCTTTGCAATTGTATATAAAACTTCCTTGGTTGAAGTTTGAAATGGTTAGATCAACTTTCGAATTATTGAATAGCCCGTTAAGTAGAAAGGTTTCTGATGAAAACCTGAGTGAGATTGACCGTTTGGTTGATTATATTGATGAAGAAAAGTTGGACACTATTGTTAATAAAAGTAAAAGTTCTGTCGATGATAAAGAACTATTTCAAACTTTATTAAGCTATTTTGGGGAGCAGTAATGAAGTTGATAAAGTTGTTTGTTGAAAATTTCAAAGGTTTGGAAGGTCGTCATGTTGTAGGTTTTGACAAGGATACGACACTATTAACAGGTGCAAATGGATTTGGTAAAACTACAATATTTGATGCTGTTGAGTTATGTTTGACGGGAAAACTTCATCGAACGGAAGTAAAGAAAGGTGTTACAAATGATAATAGAGATTATATAAAGCCCTTCTTTCAAAATAATAGCAAGAATGAAGTCACGCTGAAACTTCACCTTAAAAAGGATTGTGGGCAAGAACTGGTTATTGTGAGGCATTTGCAGAAGAGGGTTAGTGATAGGCCGAAAGTAACTGGAAGAGCCAATAAGGCTAATAATTTTAATATATTGGAATTATACTCTGAGGAAGTTGCGAAGTTTAGTGAGGAAGGATTTGATTTAGATTCAGCTGTCGGGATTAAACAGGAGGATATTACTCGTTTTTTTGATTTTGCCGATAAGGATATTGATATAAATGGAATTTATCATATTTTTAATTATCTACAACAGGAAGAGGCTACTTACTTTCTTAAGAAGTCAGAGCAAGAAAGAAAAAATTCATTAGGATTTTTATTTAGAACTGATATTCAAGAGAAGAAACTTAAATCAATAAAAGATAAATGTAGGAAGCTAAATGAACTAATCGGGCAATATGAAGGTGAATTGAAAGGGATAAAACATCGACAAGTAGATAGTGTTGGGTATCAGCAAATTTTCAAAGGAAAAACTATTAAATTTGATGTTGTTGATCCATTTTTAGCGCTCTCTGGTAATGAAACTGCTATAAATTTTGAAAAATTATCTGAGGAAACAGAAAAATTAATAAAATTTACAAAAGAATTTAATCCTATAGAATTCTCTTTAAAAAATAAAAGCAAAAAAATAAGAACGTTACTAATTGATGATGTAGGCTTTAAAGAATATTTTATTTTAAGTGGGGTGTTGAAAGGAGATATCTATAAGTCTTTGACTTTATCTTTCGATAATATGAAGAATGATAAATTATTGGAAGCCTATATTCTCCAGAATTTAGTGGGTAAATATGATGCCGCGAATGTTATAAATATTAAATTCAATGAAGTGAAGAAATTTGAAAGTGCAAAGGAGCATGATAAAGATGAATTAGTAAAACAACTTGTTGATCTTTTTAGTCCTGAATTGAAAGATAGCCTAGAAAGACTTGTTTCAATGAAAAAGATGCAAATAGCTAGTTTGGATGGTTTAAATAAAGCCATTCTAGTGCTGGAAAATACTCTAAAGGACCTAGATAGGCAATTCAAGCTAATTCAAGATCATGAAGACAAGTGTATGTGCCCATATTGTGGTACGCAGTTTAGTGATGTAAGTGAACTAGCGAAGTCTTTAAAAGAAAGAAGGAATACATTTTTAGGACTGACTTCTGTTAATACTGAAGATCTTAAAAATCTAGATAAAGAAATATTTGATACGATAATAAAACCCGTAGAGGAAAAGGTAGCTGTTTTTAAGAATGACCACTCAAAGTATGATGAGCTTGTCTTACGGAAACTAAAGGCTTTGCAGGGGCATACTTATAATTTTACTAAGATTAAAGTTGATTTAGAAGCTCATGGCGATGAGTTTAAATGGAATGTCATTAATAGTGAAGATGATCTTGAGAGGGAAAAAGTAGCGATTAAGAGCAAATTGTCGGGCATTTTTCCAATAGACAAAAGTGTGTGGGAGAAGGTTGTAAATCTTCATAGTAAAAACTATAGCAATGCATATGAATTGATGGAAGATTGGGAGTTTCCCCATGACCTCCAAGTGAAGTTTGGTGATGAAGGTGTAACTGAATATATTCTTGAAGATCATGTTGCCACCTTTACAGGATATTTAGAGGGGAAATTTAAGGGCATTAAGTATGATCCCGTAAAAAGTTCGGATCCAGAAGGTCTGTATTCAAAGTACTTTGATAGTGATGCGCAACAGTTTGGCCAAATTAATAGCTATGTTTTAGAGCAGAAAAAAAAGTACTTAAGTTATTTGTTTGGAATTAAAAAAAATTATCTGTTTAATGAATATTCTAATCGAATTAAAAAACTAAATAAAATCTTAAGTAAGCTTGATAGGTTAGAGAATGTGTATGATGATGAAATCAAGAAATATAAGAAAGGAATGATTAAAAAGATTCAGATACCTTTTTATATATATACTGCTAAAATTTTACAAAACTACCAACAAGGAATGGGGATTTTTATATCGGTTAAAGATGATAGTGCAATAAGGTTTGTTGCCAATGGAAAATCTGATCATGATATTATGCATCATTTAAGCTCTGGACAGTTAGCTGTTGTTGCTTTGGCATTTTGCTTGGCTGTTAACAAAACATTTGAAATATCTTCAAACCTTAAGTTTTTAGCTATTGATGATCCAGTTCAAGAGATGGATGCATTAAATATTCACTCCTTTATTGATTTGGTTAATACCGAGCTATCCGAGGATTATCAGTTGATATTCTCTACACACAATCATGACAGTGCACTTTTTATGAAATATAAGTTAGAAAAATCAAATAAAAACAGTGTTTCTATTATTGATGTACAGCAAAAGTTTTTTCCTCCACTAGTGATGGCGAAGTAAATCCCGAATTAGGGCTACGGGGTAAGGTCTTGCCTTTTGCCTAAGCGCACAACGGAAGCGCGAGGGTCAGGTCTTGCCTTTTGCCTTAAACGCACAAAACAAGACCTGACCCCAGCGCACATGTAAATTCGAATAATATGGATTGGTATAATCTGTAACGGTGGTTGGAGAAGAATGACCAACCTGTTTAATTAATATACAAAGGTACTATTTACTTAAAATGCATTATTCGGAAAATATAGGAAGAATTCTAAGGCTATTCAGGGAAGAACGAACCGAGCGAACGATGGAGTGCGTATCAAATTTCGATACAATCTTGAAAAGTAAGGTTGTAGCAGAACTTCTATTGAACTCACAACTAGCAACCCCAGAATTAAATAGAGAAAATGTTGCTCTGTTATTGTCTGGTAAATTAGTATGGCCTAAAGAAAATGGTGCGGACTATATTAGAAACTTAGGTGTTGATTTGTCCACATTGGAACAGCTGGGAATGGTGTCTTTTTATGCTGATTATTGTCAAGTTCACGTGAGGGGGCTTCCTGAAGTTAGTGAGCTCGATGAGTCGTGTCAACCAATACACGAAGCTTTAGAGTTACTTCGTAATATTGTTTTTGGTAGGGAAGGCTTTATTAAACCATATTTTAAAATAGAAAAGAAAAGAGCTCATTCAATTTTAGAAAATAGATCGTTACCCAATATTACTACTGGACTTAAAGATGAAAACGGTAGCTACCATATAGATTCATTAGAGGAGCTCCGTGATAGCCTTGTGGCTGAATATCTTTGGGAAGCTGTAGTAATGAAACTAGGCTTAGAAGATGAAGAAAAATCACCTTTCATAGATTTTAGTGAATGCCAGAAGAATTTAATGGGAAAATGGTTGTTAATATGTCGTGTCTATTCTGACAATTATTTGAGTGATATCCACTTTCAATTTATGACTGATATTCATAAAAAGACCTACTTTACACTTTTTGAATCATTGATTACTTCTGATTATCAATTGAAACAGCCTAAATTTGTTTTGGACAATAAGAGGTTGTGTTCTAGTGATAGTAGAAGGGTATTTTTAGATGTTCGTTCAGAATACCTTATGGAAATCAATCCTGCCAATAATTTTAAATCAAAAAATTCTTATAAAGAAACCAAAACTAAAAAATGTTTGGGTGATTTAGAGGCTAGTTTATTTTCTAATAGTAATGAAGCGCCCGAATCAAATTTAGCTTTTTATAATGAAGTGCGCAGGCGTAGTCGTGGCGGTATTGAATCTTGGAATTTTTATTCAAACGCTTTAGGGGAAATAATTAATTCAGATATATTTGTCGATAGATCTTGCATAAATAGCTATGGAAAAGTAGATGGTTTACTAGAAAAGTCTAATGAAAGCTATGAGCTAAGGCTTATGTTGTTAAATGATCGAGTACATTTTAACGGAGTTAAGTATTTAATATATCTCCTAATAAAAAAGGAAACGGCTACAACTGCCCTATATATTTTCGCAAACAATCCTCATAGCAATACGCTTGCTTTGACCCATATAGATGGAGAAACTTATCACTTAGAATACTTTCCGGTTGTTTGTGATGAATTCATAGATGTGTATTTCAATGATTTTTGCAAAATAGGGTTGGTTGGGACAGAAATAGATTCTTCTAATGACATTGTAGAATTGCTCATATTAATGGCAAAGGATTCTATTCAAAACAGTTTTAGTGGTGAGTTAAACGCCAGAAAAGATTGTCTAGATATATTGTTGAGCAAATTTACCTTAGAACAAATCTCTATTTTTTATAATTGTTTATTATTGAATATCGAAAATGATAAAGAAAAATCTGCACAATATCTACCTGGTTGGAAATTTTATTTACTATTTTGGCTATTAGAGAAAGCCCAAGACTCCAATATAACAGATGGTAATTCAATATCGGAAAAAACACAGGTTTTGATAACCTATTTATATTGCGAATATTTTAATTGTAGTATTGATAATAATGACCATATGATTAATGCGTATAAGCTGTTTGACTTTCTTCCTTGGTGGCGTATTGATAGTGAGTATATTCCTGAGTATTTTGGTCTTATTAAAAAGCCTAGTAACTGGACGGTTAAGCTTTCGAGTTTAAATGAGTTTGGATATAAAAATAAAGATTTGGTGAGAAGCTATTTTCAACTTTTATTAGGTTTACATACCGACAAGCGAAACGATTCGTGCAACCGTCAAATTATTTCAAAGATTCTTAGTTTGTTGGAGTGTTGTGGGTTTTCCGATGAAACAGGTGAGTATAGTGTAATCTTTGATTATGAGTCGCAATATGACTATCTACTGTGGCGACAATTTACGCTGTTTGTAGAAGAATTAAATGATGATGAGTTCAAAAGGGTAGCTTCAGTTCTTAGGGATGAAGTACCGCTGAATAAAGTATTGGAGTTATATAGCCAGCTGCAGAGAGAGTCTCGGAAGTCTGAATTGTTACAGTGTGTGGTGAATGTTTCCGCAGAAAAAGCTTTAGATAACTTAAGTATTGTAGCCCTTGAAGAATCACTGGACTTTGCATGTAGTGTAGGGCAATTAGATATTGCAAAGCTTATGTTAGATAAGGGGCTCTTTTTATTATCTGATAAAGATAGTTACTTAAATACGAGAATATCTTCTTCTCATATCTCTAAGCTTCAAGATAACTGGAAGGCATATGAATTTAAAGTTGGGTTGTTAGTAATTATTAGTGATGTAAATTTGAGTGATGAAGAAAAATTAGAAAAAATTAGAGAACCTAGTCTGCCGTTTAAAAGCGAACGTACACATCAAATAAGAAAAAGTTTAGCTTTAGATTGTGAGCGTTTTAAAAGGCAAATGAGTGCGTTAATTCTCTACGAGATAGACCCTGAAGCAGCGTATAGGTGCTTCGATAGTCTATATGGGGAGTTGAGAACACACTATTTCTCTGGTAATCGTTTTGCTTCAAAATTGAAATTATTAGATCAAAGCAAAGACAGCCCACAAGGCGAATATAAAGTAGCTTTAAATGAATGGTTAAAGTCTATAGTTGGTGTAAATGTACATGAGATAGACTTCAACATAATATTAAATTGGCTTCATTGTTTAAATAAAATGCATGACTACAGAGGAGTTGATGCTTTTTGGAATGGGCTGTCTAAAATTCAACAACACAATGTACTTGTAGCGACTTCTTATTGTAAATCACTCATACAAAGAGAGCAGCATCTTTTAGCGCAATCTATTTTTGAAAAGCTAAAGGGTTATCATAATGTAATCTCATTAGGTGAAGAAGCTGATAAGCAGCTACTTAAATTAGAAAAATTGATATCGAAAGATATTGAGCCTATCCATGTTGCTTATTTGACCAATATGATGGCCAATAAACCTAAATCTATTGATGAATTGAGAAGTCGATACATTGAAATAAAGTCAAAAAAAATCAATGATGTAGTAACAATAGTCGGTGAGCTAAACTCGACAGTAGATAGTTTTTTATATGAGGAGATTAAATCGATAGTTAAAGAGTTACAGCTTAGGAAAAGTAACCTTAATGGAGCTACGAAACCGGAAAAAAAAGAGCCATATCGAATAATAGGTGAGGACCTCATTAATGATTGGGTGACATCTTTATTTGATCATAGGCTATCTTACATTGGGTTAAGTTGCCGCGATCAAAAGCGTGGTGGGCGTTCAGGTTCACCTGGTAGCCAGAACCCTGGTGAAATAGATTTTTTTCTTTGTGGAAATAGTAACGAGCGTATTGCAATAATGGAAGCTTTCCGTCTTTTCTCAAATGATACAACTGTTATACAGAGTCATTTAAATAAAGTTGCTGGATATGATCAGGAGTGCCTGAGCCCTGTGTTCATTATTGCTTACTGCGATGTAGTGAATTTTGAAGGCCTATGCGATAAATATTACGAGGATACTAAAGTGCGAAACTATAGTGCTTTTGAAAAGTCTGGAGCTCAAGATGATAACATTCAAAACATTGAGAGTTCCCAAACTGTAAATTTTTATAAAGAGGTCAGGTATAGAAATCGTAAGCCAATTGTTATATACCATATGATGATTAATTTACGATTTGAAGGTTGAAAAATCGGCGCGAGGGTCAGGTCTTGCCTTTTGCCTAAGCGCACAATGCAAGACCTGACCCCTTCGCCGTGGACCCCTGCGCCCGTGTTACCCCAATCAAGCACCATCTACAAAGAAATCGAAGTAGAACAACTGAAGTAAGGGCAGCTAATGTGTGAAGAAATTATTTGGTACATGTGCGTACCATTCTGGCTGCAGTTAATTGTACCGGCATTAATGGTCATTATTGCAGTGACTGTTACTCAGTACATATTTCACAGGAATGCTAGGGCGAGGGAGAATCGTGAAAGGCGGTTATTAAAACTGGAGGAGATGATTAGTATCTCGAATGGATTTAGAGAGCTTGAACTCATCTTTATAATGAGTGATATAGCTAATGCCAATGCAACTCTCAGTCAGTTAAAGATATCCATTGATAAATTATCCACCCTTTCAGTAATCTATTTTCCTGACATTTATGAAAAAACCTTTTGGATGTGGCCATATTATTCAAGCTGTTTGGAGGTAGCTACGAATTACATTAACGACCATAAATTAAGCGATATCAGCATCGGTGTAGCACTGCGAAAGGCAGATCAAGCGTGGGATCAAAATAAAGCCCCAAGCTATCACTCTGAATTGTTATCACTTCATAAAAAGATAGAAAGAGAGCACTAGCAAGAACGGGGGAGGGTCTTGCCTTTTGCCCAAGCGCACAATGCAAGACTTGGCCTCGAGAGTTGATTTTAAGGTTTATTTTGTAAATAAACGGCTCTGCCCCATTTTATTTAATTTCTAATCGGGTAACGGATCAGGGTATACACAGGTGGTTTGAGTGATGCGGCATTCGGGTTGGTTATCAATTGTTTTAAAAGTTTTTACTGTTAAAGTTATGGGTAAAATAAAAGTAGCAAGGGGAATGCTGTGTAAGTGTTTGAGCGTAAAGGGAAAACACTATCCTTCCCAAAGCCGCTTATAAATTCTTATCAGCACCCAAGCCGCATAACTGAACTGTTGTACTAGGAAGGAGTGAATGTGCAGAAACTAAATGTAGGCATTATTTATGTAGATAATATTGAAAAAGAATTTTTTCATGAATTCAAATCTACGGTTGATAGAAATGGTTTGGGGTTGTTAATTGAAGAAAGGCCGGAGGTGG
>MAAA01014333.1_pt1 | contig 14120 bp, 14 predicted proteins | sample 1115971 | NCBI WGS metagenome assembly MAAA01 (sample SAMN04961123, study PRJNA320927) | seawater metagenome | isolation source: sample BD02T6 sea water enriched with oil for 6 days | place: USA:Gulf of Mexico | collected 2013-07-27 | reverse complement strand
CTGGCGCAGCCAAAAAGCGCGGCGGGGCCGACTATGAAAAAACCTATAACATTTACACCATCGTGCCCGCAGACAAAGTAATGGCCGCCATCGATCTATTAAAGGCGCAGCCCGAAATTGTGGCCCTGTCGGTACTGGATGAAATGCCAGAGACAAAACGCAACACCGCCATCAATCAGAAAATGGGTAAAACCATGAATACAGCCGCCAGACGGATATGGAACGGTGATAAGGATAGAAAATTTAAGGACTGCCGTCCTGTATGGGCTCGAATCGTGTTTGAGCAGCACTTCAACCAGGACAAACGCTGGGCCAAAGTAGACGAGGATGTGTTCTGGCATGAGCAGCTTTGCCATGAAGATATTGAAACGCAAAAAGCGTACAAGCAGTTCAAAATCCAGCACCTAAGCGAAGAGGCGGTAACCGATCAAGCTGGCGGACGATTAGCAATGATCAAAGCCCTAATGGATCACCCAGGCATTCAAGCCCGGGGCTCACTGCTAAAAATTACCAGCTGGGCCATCGATGTAATTGAAAAGGATCCTAGCGCAAAAATAAGCCAGCACCGCATCATCCAGGAAGTGGGCTCGGGCAGGCCGGTCATAAAAGATTGGTTGGCGATCGCAGAACCTGCATTGGCAGCAGACGCGATACAAAATAAAGAAGTGAAAAAAACACCGGAGAAACAACCGGAAAAATCGCCAGAAAAGGCACCGGAAAAAAACAAGGTACCTGCAGCTACTGTTAAACCACGATTAAAAGTGGCTGAACTTCGCCCAGGCATGTTTGAAGTGGATGTGATTATTGGCAACGCCACACATCAATATATTATTCCCAGCACATCACGGAACGATGCTTTACAACAGGGATGGGAGCAATATGTCGAGGAGAATACATCCCCCGCTTAGAGTTTACCGTGCAATAAAAAGATGGGGGCGCCGTTTTGGGTCCCTACTTTTCGTTGTTGTACCTCCTTAATGGCGGCCTGAGCGCCATAAATTTTATCTTCAATTATTTGCAACACAGCTAGCTCGCTCGCATCCTCGATCGATGTGCTACGGATATAAATGTCCAGCAAGCTACTTGCCTGGTTCATTTCCTTTTTGATGCTATCTAGTTGGGTATTAACGTCCTGACGTAATTCCACAATCAGTATCCTCCTTTACCGTAAGTGAACGTAATCTAACGACATAGATACTGCCTGAAATGTGAACTAGCGCATGTAGGAGATTGCCTCTACTTTTTTTCATATATGAAAATTTATGCACTATATTTAAAATACATGGCCTAAGAATTTAGCTGTATTTAGATGACAACCCCCGCCGAGCGATTACTTTTAACGCTCAAGCAGTTCGGGTACCACCGCAAACAGGGAATTATTGCAGCCCGCATTAACATCAATGCCTCTCGATTTTCTCGGATTTTGGGCGGCGCACCCATGTACGATTATGAGCTCACCGCCCTTGTACACTACTTCCCAGGCTTAACGTATGAATGGCTACTCGAAGGCAGGCGCCCCACGGATGAATTCAGCCGTGCCATCGACAGCCTGCATATTCATATGAATACGATGACGCCAGAGGCTAAAATGGAGTTGATTGAGTTGTTGCGGGAGCAGGAAGATAACTAACTATATTATTGATTTAAATCAATTTATAACGAGACTAGCCGGCCATTTGGCCACACATCTAACCGCTCGCAGCCGCTTTGTGTTTCACGGTACAAGCCCACAACGTCACCCGTATTTGCCCAGAGGGCCCAGCCCTTGGCCATATACAGGGTGACTGTATCGGCCTGGGTGGGTGGCATTTGAGGCAATGCTTCTGGGTGACTGGTTGGGCTCATTTAATCTTGGCTACTCTTGATCGGCGGTAAAGGGTGAAAAGCACCAGGGCCGCAATGGCCACCAGGAAGGTGGTGCCGCCTACAATTACTATAGTCAATTGCGACTCATCGATCACGGTTAAACCTCCTCAGCCATCATGGGTACTACATCACCCCAGCGAGCGTCCTTACACTTCGAATCAACCCAGCCCCTGGCGCGGCTCATTAAATCAGCCATAGTGCGTGGTCCATCCATCCCCATCCAGCCCAGCGCGCCGGTTGTATATAATTTCTGGGTGGTGTGTGTCGAAGGTTTTAACCATTCGACTACGGATACAAGCATAGACTCTTGTTGGGGGGAGAATTCACTCTCTCTATATATAGTATTAGAAGTAATTTCTCCCCCCTGGCTGCAAGCCAGAGAAACAGGGGCTTGAGGGGTTTTAATGGTCATTGAGTCGGTGTGGTTGTCGTCGTGTAATTCGGCGGTGGTATCCACAATCAGGCTGTTTTGGCCGATGGCAGCACGGGCTTCGATGTAGCCTAGTAGTTCTGCAAATTTTTCGCTGTGCATTCTGTAAAACTGCACCCCTTGCACCTTCTTGCCGTTCACAACGGGCGCAATACGCTCAAGAATTCCTTTAACGAACCGAGTGGGGCATGTGGGTTGGCCGTTAACCTGTGGGCCAATGTTTAAAGCGTTGTAGTTATCAATGGCCTCGGCACTGCCGGTTAACATTGTCATAACTGCGCGTGCACCTTCCACATTAAATTGTCCTGCCCCTGTTAGTGGGCACAGGCCCAGAGTCTTATATACTCGCGTCTGCATCATCCAACGTGGCAGAGTTAAACGGCGCTGGGTTAACAGCACCTGGCGCTGCTGTTCCCATTCCTCAACCTGTTCAACGGATTGCTGGGTGCCTTGTAATAACTCTAAACCGCGAATTCGGCTTAGGCCCCTGCTATCGAAAAACTCAATCGTTTCATCGTTAACCTTTACCCCCAGTTTATTTTCAATTTCATACCGAACAATTTGCGCGGCCTGCTTTTGGGTGATCAATTCACTGCGTTTCAGGTGGTGGTACTGGTTTTCTTCGGGGGTTTGCTCGCCATTGATTAAAGAATGGCGCTGCAGGGTAACCATGTCTTTGCTGGCGTCTAATTCAGATTTGCCAACGGCGGCTTCGGTATCCGTCACCTCAACCCGTTCAAGTTTCCAGCCTTCGGCGGCCATTAACATCAGTGTATTGGCGCTGTAATTGTTACGGGCGCGAGCTTCAGCAATTTTAATATCTAAGTACATCTCATCAAAAGGCGTCTTTTTAATGATGATACTGGTTTCATCTTCACCCCAGTTTAGGGTGCTGGCGCTTAATGCGTGGGCATTCATCAAACCGCGCACCATAGCATCACGGTCGGTCTGTTGGCTGTTATGGTTGGGCTCAAGAGCAACTAAAAAATTAGAGGCGTTACGATCGCGGCGAATCATCTGCAAAATATCACTAGGTACCACTACACCATGAAACATACCGAAGTGGCGATCAAAGCAGGCTTCAAAATCTTTAATGGATACGCCCGAGCTGATCATTGGGCTATAAATCAGCACATCGATGTTTTTAGCTTGGTTGTCTGGGTCTTTAGAGAAAGCCATGACCTCGGCCTCACCCTTGGTATCGGCGGTCACGCAAAGAATGCGTGCTGAAGGCCATTGTAATTTAATGCCTTCTGCCACGGCCTTGGCTTTGTTCTTATGGTCGGTGGCCACCAATATTCTCTTTGGTAGGGTTTCAGGCTCTATATTGTTTAAAATAAGTGCTTTGTTTTTAGTTGATAACTCGCCGTTTGCCTTGGCCAGCTCCATCACCTTATGAAAAACAAACGCCACGCTGTTGCAATACTGAATGGTTAAATCAATGGCGGGCGATTCAACCTCTATAACATTAATGGTTTCACCAGGTCGGGCTTGCTGTAAAAAATCGATGAGTGAGTCGTTGGCATCGGCATCGGCAAGTAATACCTTTTTGGCACATCTAGTGGCGGCTAGTAGCTTGTTATAAATCTTAACCGGCGTATCAATGGCATCGCCCCCTGACATGTTATGGCGTAAAACCTGAGTTGCTTCATCTATGCACAGAAGTCCTGCTTGCTCAAAAAAGTCGTTAAATTTAGGCAGGGGCATAGAATTCAGAACAGACACCAGATCAGTGGCCATTCCCACCTCGCCCACTCCTATTTCCTGGTAATGAATAAGGCCTAATTCATTGGACATTTGATCGGCCAGCGTTATCCGGTGAACAATCATGGACGAACCGCTTTTGTTCGCCTTTCTATTGGCCTCTATTAAAGGGCCCATAACTTTTACGGTTTTTCCCATGGCGTGCGCTGCTTTTAAAATAGTAGCGCCACTCTGGGCTTGGATCATAGTCAAAACGTCATCCGGAATTTCATAACGGCCAGCTGAATTTAAAACGGCCTGAACCTTAATGTGATTGATATTGTCTTGCTTTAAAGCGTCTTCGGTAAAATTTTTGGTAGTTTCAGCTTCTTTAAAGCGTTTTCTTACCACCCAGTTTAAGTGATTGCGAATGGTTTTCTTATCGCCATGCTTAATTTTTACAACAGGTAATTTCTTGTTGGTCTTAGGGTTTTTGATGCTGGGAATAGCTTCAAAGATGGCTTTTAATACCGTTTCGCGGTCCAGTTGCTCTGGAATAAAGTGTGCGCCGGCAGCGGCTGCGGCCTTGGCGTTCTTTAACCAGCTTTGTTGCCCTGAATAACTTAATAGCTGCAATCTGTATTCAAACAGGTTTTTGTCGGCTTTTAGGTTGCTTACCTGGTTGCCCCACAATTGCTTGGACGCAATCTTGGTACCGCCTAACATTTCCAGATCGTTAAAATCGGTAGGCTTGGATTTAATGCATACAGAGTCGAAAGTGGGGTAAGTGGCCTTAACGCCTAATTCTTTTTGCAGTACTAAAGCGGCCAACATCCCGGCATTGCCCTTGCCTTCCAACCACTTAAAGTGATCATTATCGGCGCGCACTATGTGTTTCTTGGCTTTCCACTTTTGCTGGTAATGTTTAGTGATGCGGGTTAATCCGCGCTTATCGAAACAAACGATAACAGCGATATCATTGCCCTTGTCCTCGGCCAGTGCCGTTTTATAAGTGGATGCGGCGGTGGCGTAGCCTTCAAAATATTCAATTTGTTTGGCGTTTTGAGGGTTGCCGATGATGAAATGGGCCTGGGTCATATCAGACCCACGGGCGTGGGCCTTGCCATTTTCATAAATACGCTGCTGGCCAACATAGCCGCCCATGAAGTTTTGCATGGGAATGCCTAACCAGGATCGGGCTTGTTTGGCGTAGCGTCCGGCATCGTTTTTATGAAACTCGCGACCAGTAACAATGGCCATGGGCATGGAAGTACTTGCCGCTACCACACTGGCGGGAATGCCTTTTTTCTGTAGGTAGACGTGCTGGGCGATTAATTCAGGATTAAATACACCGCTTTCCCAACGCTTTTTATAGTTTGCGCGGTGTTGTAGGCGATGCCTCTCATCGATGCGCAGCATTTTATCAGCGTGATCTTTTTTGGCTTTAATCGCCGCTTCTTGTTTTAGGCGTTTTTGCTGAATGCGCTCGCGTTCAATATCGCTAAGGCGTTGCCCGCCTTCTCGCTCATTTAACTCGGCTAATGCCTCGTAACCATTCCAGAATTGAGTGCCTATGGTGTGCGAGGTAAATTGAATTATTGGGTATTTAATGCCGTTTTTAGCTTCTTTCCATTTCACTTCAACAAAATGGCAGTGCTTACTGGCGGTGGTTTTTATATGCGGGTTACCCCAGGTTTTACCAGGATAAATGTTAGATGTGTCGGACTTGTCCCAATCAATATCAACTAACGCCCCTGTGCCGGAAATCTCATAAGAGAAGGTGCTAAACCAGTCGTGGAGGCTGTCAGGGTGAAATCGTTCATTCCAAAATGTGACTAGGCCAATATTATTATTCATGTCTATCCCTGTTTACGTTTATACGCAAATACGGTTATGCGTATATGCGAATTTGCGTTAATACGCTTGCAACAGGACAGACAGTGGCTATAATAAAGCCTGTTCTATTGCAATTTGAACTCTTGTCGGAGTTATTTGCTGATGTAACCGGTCTGCGAAAACCGGAACGAATTTAAAGCCGCTGCTTCAACAGCGGCTTTTTTCGTTTCTGTAACCTAAGAAAGTTAACATATCCCGCCACATATATCTAATTGTGCGAAAATCAACCAATCTTATAACGAAATAGCGTGTTCAAGCAGTGCCGGTAAGCACTGCTTTATATTAGTCTAAAATCTAAATATATTGTATTTATATTCTCGGTTTATTCAGAAAAATAGAAAAAACCGATGACTAGGCCCTTGAGGTCGGGCTCTTTGGGGAGGTGTTCGAGTGGGTATTTGGGGTTTAAGTAGGTAAGCAGGTGGCGGCGCCCGTCACTTTCATATCTTGAGACGAACAGCTTTTCATCCACCCTAAAGACATAATCGCCGCCTGACACTAGGCTGTCACTGGGTTTAACGATGGCATAGCCGCCTTTGAAATAGCTAACACCTGTGGTGCTTTCCATAGATTGGCTGTTTATCTTCAGCGCGAAGCAATGGCCGCTGATGCTGTGAGGTACTGCCAGCATCTGGCCTGTGCGATCGCCGTTTTCATCACGCACGGGGATGTGATTGCCGCTAAATTCGACTTTTTCACCGCCCTCTGCTTCTCGAATCATATCTGCAACAGAGATACCCAACGCCTTACAAATTGAGTTCAACTTGTTGAAAGATATGGCAATTGGCTTGCGTTCCAGCTGAGAAAGATAGCCGTTTTGCAGCACGTAATCAGTGGCCGCCGACAACTCTTCCAGGGTCATGCTGGCTTGCAGCCGAAGCCGCTTAATTGTGGGGCCGAAATCTAAGTCTTCTGTCATAAACATAATTCTGCCTATTTTTTTCGCAATTGTTCACACTAAACCTTGATTAATATTCTAACTATAGTTAGATTATTAAGGGTGGTTATACGATTGTGTCATCACGCTGGTTACATAATAGGCGGTTTCGATATTACGCCACAAGGATACGGGGGTATCGTTACGATGATCACAGAAGATCAAATTGTTCTGGCTGCTACTGAGGCCTATCTAAAAAACAAAGATGTAAGTAAGACTACATTTGCCGTAGACAAACTATTTCCTGCTCTGCATACCGCTGGCATCCGATTAACCAAGTCGGTCGAAAATGAAGAAGACTTCTTCAAAGCACTCTCCAATGCAAAAAATCAGATTTCTCGCATATTTGGCGGCACTCAAGCCCTGCCCCTTAAATGGAAGTGGATCTGGATATCTTGCCTGCCAGCTGAATACCAACACCGTTGCATTTATGAACTGAACAGCCTTGGCCTTGAAACCGTGCCCAGCAAACTCGGCGCGCACGCCATGGCCGACATAGGCCTGCTGGCCAAAGAAAGCGGCGAAGCCATCACAGCCACCGCCGTTATTGCTGGTGATGGCAAATACGACCACAACGACAGCCCGGAAGATATTCAAAAAGCCCTCAACGAGCTCTATGACCTGCGCGATGCTGCCCAGGCACACATCGATGCCATTGAGCGCGACACTGGCCAGCGTGTAAAGCGCTCGGTCCGGTTCACTTACACCAAAGAAGTTAAAGAAACCCTAACCATCACCTAGGTAGGCTTGCATGAGCATGGACGGCGCACTGGAAGAAATGAAGGACCTGATTGCCTGGTCATTCGCCCACCCTGAGCGCTCGCGCTCGTTTGATTACTCTGAGCTGCGTGTGCAGACCAGTGCCCCATCCAGTGCCGCTGTGCCCGTCCCTAATGAGACACTCGAACAAACACGCATTGTGCGTGTGCTGCGCACCCTGAGCCCATTAGAGGCCGCTTGGTTGCGTTACAGCTACGCCCACCGCGATGCATTAACCGAATGGGACGATCTTGCCTTGGTGGCCTGTCAGATATTCAACAAGTGCCTGGCCCAGTTCCCGGAAGCCACCCCCGAAAAGCAAAAACGCCTACAGGGTTTTGTATTACCTGCCCTGCAGCAGATACGCAATCAAGTGAACGGCAACCGCAAGCTGTACAGCATCCCCCAGTTGATTGAATTGTCAGCCGATACCACCGGCGCCACCGAGAGCTGCTGGAAACGAGACTGGGCACCCTTCTGGCGTTGCCTGCAAACCGAACTCATTAATCTGGACCACTTGTCGCTGCTTAATGCCGTGCAGGCCCATGACGGCGACCAAGCGCGCACGTATGAGATTGGCCGCAAATGCGTAAATGCGTTTAACCGCATAACCGGCGAACCGCAAATGCGGTTAACCGCATAACCGCCCATAAGGAATTCCCATGAGTAGAAAAACCCGTTTTCTAAGAATGAGAAGCCGCGACAGAAGCCTGAGAGCTTCGCGCGAACCCCAACCCAGCAGTATCCAGGAGACCATGGATCGCATCATGGCCAAGCAGCGTAAACCCGTATAAACGCAAATACGGGTTTACGTATAACCGCATAACCGCACAACCGGAGATGAACATGCTATTTAAACAATTAACCGCCTACAACATACAGATGCCCAACGATGAGGCCGATCGCCGCATCGTGTTAAACCCTAAAGAATGGCGCGCCGGCATCGCTCAGCAGGCCATGAACCACAGTTTTAAAGCCTTAACCGATCACCAGGTAAAAGGCAGCGGTTGGGAAGTACCCGAGCCAGACCTGAACCAGGAATATTTAATATCGGTACCGGCCCAGGATAAAAACATTCACCTGCTGTGTTACCGCACAGACGAACGCAAAATTCCTAATTCGGCCATAAAAGAACAGCTTAATCGCCAAGTGGCCAAGATCGAGCGTGAAGAGAAACGCCAAGTCAGCAAGATTGAGCGCATGACCTTTACAGATGAAATCATCGCCCAAAAAATCCCCCATACCCTGCCCACTCCCAGCCGTGTGTTGGTGGTGTTTGACCTGGACAACATGACCGTATTGATCGGCACCAGCAGCGAGGGCAATGCCTCTTGCATCAAGGCCGCCATAAGCGAGCAGCTGCTGCCTGAATACGAGGTGGATGAAAACCTAATTAAAGCCCGCCTGCTGCCACCAGTATTCTGCAAATCGGATGCCCGCGACCACATGACCCGCTGGCTCACTTGCGATAACGATGGCATGCCCACCAATGTTTGCCTGTCTGACAGTGTGGTATTGCAGCGTGACAAGAGCAAAAACATCGCCATCACCGGCCTGGGTATGGACAGCCCATACGTTAAAGAAGCCCTGAACGATGGCTACCGTGCGTTTAAAGTGCCGGTGGCGATCATGTCGGGCGACATACAAATGGGCTGTATCACCCTGGATAAATACGGTGCTTTTAACAAGATCGATATCCCTAATGAGTTCAAGCCGACCGTTGATAAAGAAGATGAGGACGCCGCCTGGAAGCTGGTATATGCCGAGCTGGCCAGTACCGCGCTGAATTATCAGTACGTGTCCGATGTGGTAATGGGTGCGTTTGGTACCGGCGATACCTTGGATGGTGTGCTGGCCAAGGTGGCTCAATCGGCTGCGCAGTGGGCAGAAGGCATGCAGAAAATGGGCGGTGTGGTGGTGATGCCAGACCATTCTGAAGACGATCTATATGCCAAGGCGGTGGAATATGTGCAGGAGAGTGGCCAAGTCAGTATCTCAAGTGTGCAGCGTCATTTGCGAATCGGTTACAACCGCTCGGCTCGCCTGGTGGAAATGATGGAAGCCAAGGGCATTGTGTCTAGCCCAGGTAATACGGGCGCTCGCGAGGTTTTAAACTGGGTAACCGCATAACCGTAAATCTGTAAATGCGGTTATACGTATAACCGCATAACCGTATAAACGCACGAATAGAGAGAATAAAAATGGCAAATGGCAGCTTAAACAAGTCGCAAATAATCGGAAATTTGGGGCGTGACCCAGAAACGAGGACGCTCACCGGCGGTGGGATGGTTTGCACGATCTCGATAGGCACTGATGAGGGTTACAAGGATAAGAACACTGGCGAGCGTGTGGAGCGCACTGAGTGGCATCGAGTTGAGGCTTTTGGAAAATTGGCCGAAATCATGGCCGAATATTTAAAGAAGGGCAGCAAGGTTTATATCGAAGGTAAGTCGCGCACGGATGAATACGAAAAGGATGGCGTGAAGAAATACACCCATAAAGTCATCGCCGATGTGATGACAATGTTAGATGGCAAGAAGGCCGACACTGGTCAACCCGCCGCGGGCAATTACAGCGCTCAACCCCAGGCACCGAAAGTGGGTTATCAATTCCCCAATGGATCGATGCATCCAAAAGATGTTAAACGGTATCAAGCGGCGGGTATCAAACCATGGGCCCTTGATCAAACTCCACCAATGCTTCCAGCGGGGTTCTAGTTATGGATAAGCACACATTAATCAAACAGCAGTTGCCTGAGTTATTGGCATTTCAAAACCGTGTGAATTTTGAGATGGCAGAGAATTGGGCTTTTCAGGGTTACCCATGGTACCGATCTGTTTTGGTGCTGTGTGCTGGTGTCATTGGTCAGGCCGATGATAAACACAGAGTAAAACTCCATTTAGTGGAGATATTCTCAAAGCTGCTGACCGAGAACATGGAAGCCTGTATTAAAAAGGGCACACCGATCGCCAACAATCCTGGTGCACTGGAATTTTTAGCCGGCAGCTATAGCCGCAGTTTTCAGGGTAATAGCAGCGAGGTATTTAGCCGCCGCCTGGATGAATTCATGGGAGCGTGTGCCAGTGGCCATATTCCCGTGCATAAATTCTGGGGGTTGTGTGCCTGTGTTGGTTTGGAATGGCCCGAGCTGCGCTTGATGTTTTTGGAGCATATAGGCATCAACAGCGAGAAATCTCATGCTGCGTGATGGCCTGCAAGCTGAGATGTTGCTGCTGATTGCTGATAATCAGCCGCTGCCGCGCGCTTTTTTGGTTGATTTGTTCTCGGGTGATGCCCTCCAGAGAAGAAATACAATGTACGTATTGAAGGCCAAGGAATTGATCAAGCTCACCCAGGACGGGCACATGCTTACCGTTAAGGGTGAAGAAGAGGCCAAGCAAGTATCGGCAAAACAGGCAAAGCAGCAGCCAGCGATCAAACCCAAGGTAGTGCCGGCCATGTTATTGCGCCGTCCGGACCCTGCCAAAACAGACGAATATCAAACCAAAATCAATCTGTTGAAAGACCTGGCCAGACCCATGGCGCCCGAATTTGCGGCGGTACTGGCCTCTATTCAGCAAGACATTATGAAATCACACGGGGTGACAGTATGAACCTTTATGGATTATTGGCCGGTCTGGTGGTGGTGTTTAACGGCCCGCCATCCTCGGGCAAAGACACATTAACCATGCACTTACAGGCCAATACCGGGGTGACCCATAGCGCCTTCAAAATTAAGTTAATCGAGGTGGCCCTGGCTATTTCCGGGGTGGATAGTCTCACCTGGGAGCGCTGGTATGCTGCCGACAAAGAAGTGGCCCGCCCTGAGTTGTGGGGCCGTTCGTGCCGAGAGTTTTTAATCTTGGTAAGTGAAACCATGATCAAACCCAGCCTGGGCTCTGATTATTTTGGTGTGGCCGCCGCACAGGTTATTCATAAAAACCATGAAGCTCTAACCGATTATGGCGTGTGTTTCAGTGATAGCGGCTTCGATGATGAACTGGCCCAGGTAGTACAGGAAGTGGGCAGCGAGAATGTAGTGGTGGTGCAACTGCATCGATCGGGTACCAATTTTAAAGGGGATAGCCGAGCGTATTTAAAGCGCGAGAATTTCCCGGGCGTGCTGTTTATTCAGCAGCAGAACGATCGCCCCGCCGAAGAGGTGGCCGGTGAATTAATTGAAACACTCGCGTGCGTGGTTGCGGATAAACGCAATTGCGTAAACGCGTAAATACGTATGAATAACAAACCTCTAAAAACCGGCAAATATACCTGCAATGTCCTGAACTGTGGTGGCGGTGAGTGTGTGCATGACTACATCCGCCGCCGCTGTCCTCATTGCGGTTATCAGCTGGTGAAGGTGGATGGCTGGATATTTTGCAGCCATCACGAATCTATTTGTGACTATGAAGAAAGCCCAACAAAAGCCCCACCGGCCAGGCCTTACCAGTTTGGTGACTTTTAGCTGTTTTGCCTATGTTTTCTTTCCCCTAAGTGTGCTGAAAGGCGCGTAATACCTAGCCTGTAGAGTGGTTAGGTGTTGATTAGGGGTGTATAATGTTTCATATACTTAATACATAAGAATATGAAACATGTCTGTTAGAGGTAAATTGCTTGATTACAAATCAATAATCAAGCTGGCAAAGAAGCATAGCCAGGGTGAATTTAACGAGCGAGACGAGGCGTTAATTCTGTTTGCAGGGCTGGCTTATTTCAGCGCCCATGAGTTAAGCCTTATCAAGGTTGAGGATTTAATAACGGATAGAGGCTTGATCGTTATTGATGGTGCACTGCCTGCCTCGTTTAGTGCCACAGGTAAGGAAAGGTATTTCTTTATTGGTGATAACACGTATTTAAGCGACACGATATTCAAGGTTATTGAGTGGCGATTAAAGAACAAATTAGGCTGTTTAGACCGGAGTTTATTTGCTGGCCTAGACCCTAAATCAAAGTTTTTTTTAAAGGATAACGGCAAGGGATACGCCCTTAATTACAAAAACCGTTTTGAGGGTGACACGGTTACACAGCCCCTTCAGATGCAGCGAAAGTTTAAGAGCTTTTACTTTCCTGAAGGCGTAACCCTAACCACATTGCAGAATTCGTTTATTGAGAATGTGTGGGCCGTTAGAAGCCGTGACGGCACATTTCAGGCGATACGTGACTTGGTTGGCTTAACTGGGTTATCGAAAGAAACATTGCGCACTAAATGCATTAGAGAGAAAGCCAGCATTCAGGACGTATTAGAGAATTTATATAAATAAGGGAATCAATAAATCATGGAATTAGCAGCCAAGCCAGTTTTGTTTGTGTCGTTTTCAGGCGGTCGAACCAGTGCATATATGGTTTGGTGGCTGATTCAAAATCTTAGCGATAAATACACCTTTATTTTTGTTTTCGCTAATACTGGCCAAGAGCATGAAAAGACGTTGGAGTTCGTTAACCGTTGCGATCGTGAATGGGGCTTAAACCTAATATGGGTGGAGGCGGTGACCCACCCTGGTGAATTAGTAGGCTGCACACATAAGATTGTTAGCTTTGAAACTGCCGCGCGCAAGGGTGAGCCATTCCGCGCTATGGTTGAGAAGTATGGAATCCCTAATCCGGATTGGCCTCATTGCAATCGTGAATTGAAGTTAAATGCCATGTTTAGTCTTAAAGAGTCGTTAGGCTATAAGAGAAATCACAAAATGGCTGTGGGTATCCGTACTGATGAAATAGACCGCATGGCAAAAAAACCTGAAAAAACCGGCGCCATGTACCCGCTCATTTCATGGTATCCAACCACTAAGGCGGAGGTGAGGCATTGGTGGTCTGTCCAATCGTTTGATTTGGAAATCCCCGAGCACTTGGGCAACTGCGTGACATGTTGGAAAAAGTCATTCCGTAAGTTGATGACGACCGCAAAGCATGAACCGGAGGCGTTCGATTTTTTCGGTGAGATGGAGCACAAGCACGCTGATGTGGGCCCGCGAGAGGAGTCCAGGGTGTTTTTCCGGGAATACAATTCGGTGAGAGATGTGATTGAAATGGCTAAGCAGCCGTTTGTTGAGTTTGTTGATCATATGCCAGAGCTACAACTGGACATGATAGGGCATGAGATTAACTGGATGGATATAGATTCAAGTTGTGGCGCTAGCTGTGAGCTAGATCAAGCCGCTTAATTAACCAGAGAAAATAAGGAAATACTGGGAGGTCGCACTAATTAAATTGGCCTCAAAAATCCTCATAGGCCGGAACGTGCACCGCTCTGCCGTAGTTAGTCGCAGAGACAATAATGATATGTGGGGTATGTCTGAGAGATTGGACGGAATTTGTACTCGCATGCTCGATGAATACAAAAATATTTAATACAGGGAATCAATCGTGAAAATGATTTTAGCGCTAGCAATTGTTGCTGCTTTAACTGGCTGCAAGACCAATGTCACAGGCTTGAATGAGCAGATAGATATTTGCAGTCTTCGCACTGGCCAAACTTGCTCATGGGTCGTCATTCCTAGTTCAGACGTTGCTGTAATACATGAGATTTACAAGAAACACGGCATTAATTTT
>MAAA01014253.1_pt1 | contig 14125 bp, 9 predicted proteins | sample 1115971 | NCBI WGS metagenome assembly MAAA01 (sample SAMN04961123, study PRJNA320927) | seawater metagenome | isolation source: sample BD02T6 sea water enriched with oil for 6 days | place: USA:Gulf of Mexico | collected 2013-07-27 | reverse complement strand
TCCCAGGGCAAGCCTGAAAAGTGCTTCACTAGCCTGCAGGCATGGCGTGTAGAGAGTGCTGGCCAAGCAGTGGCCCCTTCAGCCCCGGCCAATGACTTTGATGGCATGTCTTATTCTGCCCCTTCTTCTGCGTTTGATGATGAAGTGCCTTTCTAGGAGTTACCTGAGAAACAAAGTGTAAGTAATACCTTTAAAGGCCCCATTAACTGGGGCTTTTTTGTTTTTGCTCCTAAATAATAGTGTAAAGAATACAGTAGTATATTTGGAGGTATGTGATACCTTATGGTTATGTAGAGTAATGGGTGTAATGTTGTGGGGAGTGTGCAAAAAGCATTTGTAATGGAATCTGGTGAGCGTTACTGCTTGCTTCTGGATAGTTCAGGCTTGCCTTCGTATTACCCCAATTTATATGTGACAACTCAAGTGCGGAATAGGTCGTTGTCTTTCTCTGCAATGGAATCGACTTTGAGTGGTATTTCTGTTCTAGGCCGATTTTTAGATGAGCGAGGAGAAAATCTTCAGTTACGATTTAATGAAGGAAAATTCCTTGATGAGTCAGAGTTGGATGCGATAAGGGATTATTGTCAAATAAAGTTTCGATCTCGAACTACTAAAGAAGACCCTAATGGAATCTTTACCCTAGATGAGTTGCAGTGGTCTGATGAGAAGGTTAGTTCTGAGACAGAGTATGCTCGTTTGACTGTTATCGCAAAATACCTGAAGTGGTTGGCTGAGCAAATCATTGGATTATCCAAAGATCGATTCTCAGTGCTTCAAATTGGTAAAATGGAAAAAGCCCTTAAATCACGCAGGCCGGTGAAGAAGAGTCGTAATGCTGAAGTTGATGTGAAAGGGTTATCTGGCGAACAGCTTGATTTATTGTTTGAGTTATTTCGGCCTGAGTCAGGCTTTAATCCTTTCAAAGATAAATCAATTAGAGTGCGTAACCGATTGATGTTTTTAATGCTATATCACCTTGGTTTAAGAGGTGGAGAGCTTTTAAATATTCGGATACGTGACATGGATTTTAGCTCTAACCAGTTAATTGTTGCTCGTAGAGCTGATGAAAAAGATGATCCTAGAAGAGATCAACCATTGGTTAAAACGCTTGATAGAAGACTCCCCCTAAAGGATACCTTAGCGAAAGAAATTCACGACTACATCATTGGAGTTAGAAGGCTGGTAGCGAACTCTACCAAAAATGATTTTCTTTTTGTTACTCATAAATCAGGGCCAACACAAGGCCAGCCCCTATCAAAGTCAGCTTATAAGAAAATTATTGGTATTGTTCGGAAAGTTTCCCCTAATCTGTTTAATTTGACGGGGCATCAATTACGGCATGCTTGGAATGAAAAATTTTCTGAACAAATGGACTCAATGGATGAGTCGCCTAGCGAAGAACAGCAAGAAAAAATCAGGTCCTATTTGATGGGGTGGAGAGAAGGTTCCGGAACTGCAGCGACATATAATAAGCGATTTATTAGAAAGAAAGCGAATGAAGCGGCAATGAAATTGCAGGAAGGGATGGTTAGATTGCCTAAGGGAATGAAAAATGAGAGTTGAATCGCGTGAGACTACTCCTATTCAACAGGGGGTAAAATCAAAAGCTGGGTATTTATTTTTCCCTGCTGATGGCTATTGGATGCTGGATAAGAATATAAAACTACCAGTTGAATTAATGTTGGGTTATCTCGAAAGTGAGGTTGAGACGAATTGTTTAACGGTTCTAGAGACGTATGCAAGAACGCTATCTTCTCATCATGTCCATAATATATTCTTTCGGTTTTTGCATTATTTGAGAGCAACTAAATCTGAAAATATAACACCAAGTAGTTTAATAAATTACAGGTCGAAGCTTGAAAGTGGAACTGAATGGTATCTCGGTACAATAAGGGGGTTTTTAAGGAAGTGGCATGAACTCGGACATGCCGGAATATCGAATGACGTTATCGAGTTGTTAGACGGGTGGACAATCAAAGGCAATGTTAAAGGCGATGTCATTAAGCGCCTCGATCCCGTCAAAGGGCCGTTGAGTGATTTGGAATTACAGGGCTTTAATGAAGGTGCTGTACAGGCATTTGAGCGTGATGCCATATCACTAACCGATATGGCTATGGGTCTTGTGATCAGTAATACAGGGCGTCGACCAATACAAATATCGCATCTACGTTTAAAAGATATCTTGCAAGGAAAAAATAAGCGAGGCGATGAAACGTATCTATTAAACATGCCTAGAGCGAAGCAAAGGGCGACAGAATTTCGAAAACAATTTAAGCAGTTTGCCATTACTGACGAACTATGGGTAATACTGACGGCACAGGCTGAACACGTTGTAAGGTCGATTGAAAGTGCAGTTGGTTTTGAACTTCAGAAGCAGGATCGTCTTGAATTACCGTTATTTCCTGATATGCCCGAGCTGACGGATGCAGCAACTCCAGTGAGTATAAAGGCGGCTTTGAAGACTGATTTATTACATATCAAATCGTCAAAGGTGACTGAAGTTTGCAAAATGATTGCTGAAAGTGCTGAGTTATATTCTGAACGCACAGGAGAGCCACTTAAGATCTCATCAAACCGATTTCGTTATACGACAGGAACAAGGGCCGCCCGTGAGGGTTTTGGTGAAATGGTTATAGCTGAGTTGCTAGATCATTCTGATAATCAAAATGCCGGTGTCTATATCGAGAATATTCCTGAGCATGTCGAATGCCTTGATAAAGCTGTAGGCCATCAAATGGCTCGTTATGCTCAGGCTTTTGCCGGAGTTTTAGTGGATTCTGAAAATGACGCAAGGCGAGGGGATGATTTTAATAGCCGGGTAAAGGCCGATGGAAGCGGAATAGGTACTTGCGGTAGTCATGGCTTTTGCGGAGCTAGTGTGCCTATACCGTGCTATACATGCATGCATTTTCAGCCATGGCTGGATGGCCCCCATGAATCCGTTTACGAAGACTTGATTTCAGAACGCCTGCGGCTGTTGGAGGTGACAGGTGATAAGCAAATTGCTGCCGTGAATGATCGTAGTATATTGGCGGTCGCAGATGTCATTCAACGATGCGCTTCAAGGAAGGAGGAGTTGGCCCGTGGCTGAAGTTTTTAGTTTCTCTCCCAAAGTTGAACTTGATGCAATAGAGAATTACAATCTATTCATTAAGCAGTGCAAAACTGAGTTAACGGTTTTTGGTGTAGATTTAGATTGGCAGGAGTGGCGATGGCCAAAGGCTGGAAATTTTACAAGACTGGGAGCTAACTCTCGAACGAAAGATGAAGCTGATAAGCTAGATGAGCAGTTTATTGATTTTGCAAAAGCGTATTTTCGATACCAGCAAGGGCATAAACCCACTAGAGCGAAGAATGAATTAAAAGCACTGCGGACTATAGAAAGGGCTTTATTGCAAAGTGAAGGCTCTGCATTCGTCGGTAATATATCTATTTCGACGCTGGATCAAGCTGCGCAGATAATGCGAGAGCATTATATGAAAGGCGCTGGCTATCATGGAGGAAGAGAGCTAGAAAGGCTTGCCAAGTTCATCACTTCAAAAAAGCTAGTAGCTCAGGATCTTAGTGGCTGGAGAAATCCAATCCAGCGAAAAATAGACGAGATCCAAACTGGTCAAAAAGCGAAGGATCGTCGCGAAAGTAAAATGCCGTCGGAAGTAGCGTTGTCGGCGATGGCAGAGATTTTTGCAAATGGGCCCTCCAACCCAAGAGACATATTTACCTCGGCTACATTTGCTATGTTGATGTGTGCACCATCGCGAATTACAGAGGTTCTTGAGTTGCCCGTTGATTGCGAGGTGGAACAGGAAGATTCAAAGGGTGTAACTCGTTACGGTTGGCGCTTCTATTCGGGTAAAGGATTTGGAGGCGATATAAAGTGGATACCTACTGAAATGGTGGGAGTTGCTAAGGAGGCCATAAAGCGGGTAAGAGAGTTAACTACCGAATCCAGAGAGCTTGCAAAATGGATCGAGAAAAATCCTGATAAGTTTTATAGGCATCCGAATTGTCCCAATGTAACGGAAAATGAACAGCTCTCTATTATTCAGGTTAGCCAGGCTTTGGGGTTGGCATGCGATACTAATAAAGCTGCGCGATCAAGCCTCAATAACTGTAAACTGGATGTAAGAGATGGTGTTCATACGTTATCCAGCCTTTGGCAATATGTACTTACTCGACAACCAAAAGAACTTCCTTGGCTGAGCAAAGAAAAAGGCATTAAGTACAGTAACGCCTTATTTTGTATGCAGCGAAACCTGCTTCATGATCAAAGAGGGATTAGCCCTGTCATCCTTTGGCCTCCCACGAATAATACATTCAATAACGATTTATCTCCGAGGTATAGTTTAGATACTGATCACCAAAGCATTTTTGATCGTTATGGATACAAAGTTAGTGATGGTGGACGAATTAAGATGACCTCCCATCAGGCGCGCCACCTTCTCAACACCATTGCTCAGCGTGGCGGTCTCTCTCAGTTGAAAATTGCTAAATGGTCAGGCCGAGCAGAGGCAAAGCAAAATCGCACATACAACCATATGAGTGAGTATGAAATGGTGGCTCTAGCAGAGGAGCTTGATACATCTTTAACGTTATTCGGCCCAACCGGTGAAGTGGCGAATCATATCCCTGTTTCGATCCAAGAATTTAACACTATGGAAAAAGGGGCGGTTCACGTTACAGAGTTTGGTGTATGTGTGCATGATTTCACAATGTCCCCCTGTGAAAAGTATCGGGATTGTCTTAATTGCACCGAGCAAATCTGTATCAAGGGCGAGATAGGCAAGCTTGCTAGAATAAAAAAGCGCCTTGGCGAAGTAGAAGAGCAATATCTTGCAGCGAAGAAGGCTATGGATGATGGATTGGCAGGAGCTGATCGCTGGTATGAATACCATAAAAATACGTTGGGCCGTCTAAAGGAGTTAGTGTCAATTATCGAAGATCCTTCTGTACTCGATGGGTCACAGATTAAATTGCGAAACGATAAAGCGTTTAGTCCATTAAGAAGAGCAGTCGAGTCAAGAGCGATACAGCCAGCTACTCAAAACAACGAAGATATGAAAATGCTTGATGATATGACAAAAATGTTAGGAGGTGGACTTGGCTAAGCACCTGACAAATAGAGATGTAGAAGCAATTCTCAACATTATCCATGCTCACGATAATGAAAAGCTGACCTGGGAAGGGATTTGTGAGGCTGCAGAAGCGGTTGTGGGCAAAAAGCCTACCCGACAATCATTGTCGGCTATTGAAGCTATTAAAGAAGCCTATAAGGCGAAGAAAGGCTCTCTCAAGCTTAAGGTTCCAAGCAAGCCAAAGCCGAGCAGTCTAACAGCTGCAGCGGATCGAATTGCCAGGCTGCAAAGTGAGAATGAAACGCTTAAGCGGAAAAATGATGCGTTGTTAGAGCAGTTTGTTGTGTGGCAATACAATGCTTATAAACATGGTTTAAAAGAACATCAGCTCAATGCATCTCTACCTCGAATTGATCGAGAAAGAACTGAATAATCAAAGAATCTGAATTAGCGACTTATTGGAATAAAAGCAATGAAACAACTCCATCAAATGGATGCAATTGAAAAACGCCTATGGAAAGCCGCCGATACCCTGCGAGCCAACTCTGAGCTAGCTAGTAATGAATACTTTATGCCGGTTATGGGCTTGGTCTTCTTACGTCACGCATATAGTCGATACCTTGGTGTAAAGATTGAAATCGAAAAAACTTTACCTAGCCGTGGTGGCAAAACTCGTGCGCTAACGAAAGAGGATTTCTCCGGTAGAGGTGCAATTTTTCTCAATGAAGACGCACAGTTTGATAGCCTGGTTAGACTTGGTGATGCGGATGATCGTGCCGAAGCAATTATTACAGCGATGGAATCCATTTCCAAAGATTACACTCAGCTAACAGGCCAACTTCCTAGTAAAGAATATCGTGATATTCCGAATGAAGTGCTTGGACAGCTCCTGCGAACACTCAATCCGGATGAGTTGAGAAAGGCTGATGGTGATATTTTTGGCCGTATATATGAATATTTTCTAACACAATTTGCCGATCAAGGTGCACACGATGGTGGCGAGTTTTTCACGCCTATTTCGCTAGTGCAGATGATCGTAAATATTATTGAACCTACTCATGGCAAGATTCTAGATCCCGCATGTGGCTCTGGTGGTATGTTTGTGCAAAGTGCTCATTTGGTTGAACAGCACCACAAAAATCCGGGCAAAGAATTGACCTTCTACGGTCACGAAAAAAACAAAACCACGACGCGTTTAGCCAAAATGAATCTGCGTGTGCATGGGCTTGAGGGAAATATCGCGGGCGGTGTACTTACCTATTACGACGACCCGCATGAGGGGCTTTGGGGAAACACCGATTTTGTGATGGCTAACCCGCCGTTCAATATTGATGAAGTAGATGCCGATAAAATCAAGAATGATACACGCTTGCCGTTTGGGCTACCAAGTGTAAATAAAGAAGGCAAAGTCTCCAATGGTAATTACCTGTGGATCTCCTACTTCTACAGTTACTTAAATAACAAAGGCCGTGCAGGGTTTGTTATGTCGTCACAGGCTTCAAGCGCTGGAGGTGGCGAGGCTAAAGTCAGACAATCCTTAGTAGAAACAGGTCATGTTGATGCCATGGTGGATGTTCGCGGCAATTTCTTTTATACCCGTGCCGTACCTTGTCAGTTATGGTTTTTAAATAAAAATAAGCCAGAAGCTCGTAAAGACAAAGTACTGATGCTAGATGCGAGAAATGTTTATCGAAAAGTCACCCGTAAGGTGTACGACTTTAGTCCAGAGCAGCTAGCTAATCTTACAAGTATTATCTGGCTTTACCGTGGCGAGACGGAGCGCTTTATTGAGTTGGTGCAAGATCATATTGTTAATACGCTCAATCATGCAACATCAGCCTTCTCTTATGAGTATGAAGAAGATGAAGAAACCTATGATTGCCAACCTATTAGTGAATTTGTTCAAGTTCTAGATGCGATTAAAAAAGCTATAAAACCGTTTTACCAGCAGCAAGATGCTGAACATAAAGTGAATTTTCAAGAATTCAATGAGACCCTGGCGACTTTAAGTGCCGATAGTAAATCTTTTAACTCGTCTATTGATAAGGCAGTTTCTAATTGGAACTCCGGAAAATTTGGGGCTGCTAAGCAATTAAGAAAATTGATAGAAAAAGATGGAATAGTGGAAAAGTTGGCGGAAACCAGTCGAGATTTCATTAAACAACTAGACCTTGCTTACAAACTAGCAATTCGCTTAATTGAAACAGCTGAAAAAGAACTCAATGCAAAAGGCAGTGGTGATTGGGATGGCAAGATTCTCAGCAGTGGTAAAGAGAGTCTAAAGAAACAGGCTGGTACTGCTCGGGTTGAGGCTGTCGAAGAACTCAAGCAAGTTCGCTATTTTTATAGACAGGCATACTGGCTATTAAGTCGATTTCCAGATGCTGAGTTGGTTGATGTTGAAGGCTTGGTGAAGCTGGTTGATGTTAAAGAAATTGAAGCCAATGATTGGAGCTTAACCCCAGGGCGTTATGTCGGTGTTGCACCTGAAGAGGTTGATGAGGATTTTGATTTTGAAGAAACTTTACGTGATATTCATATTGAACTACAAGGGTTGAATAAGGAAGCGGTAGCGCTAGCTGAGAAAATTGTTCGTAACTTCGAGGAGTTGGGGATATGAACTGGAATTTTGTATCTTTAGATGAAGCGCCTCTTGAAATTCTGGATGGAGATCGTGGTAAGAATTACCCTAATCAAAACGATTTTTCCGATCAAGGGTATTGTCTTTTTTTAAGCGCTACAAATGTGACAAAAAATGGTTTTCGGTTTCGGTCTTGTCAGTTCATAACTGAGCAAAAAGATGATCTTCTTCGGAAGGGGAAGTTAAAAAGAAACGATATTGTTGTGACGACTAGGGGGACAATAGGTAATGTGGTTCACTACAACGAAAGTGTTCCCTTTGATAATGTACGAATAAATTCAGGCATGGTTGTTATTCGCACGGATGAAGAAAAACTATATGCCCCATTTTTATATGCTTACCTTCGTTCTAGTTCTTTTTTAAAACAAGTCCATCAGCTCCGCTCAGGCGTTGCTCAACCCCAACTTCCTATACGTGACATGAAGCTTATTAAAATACCTCTCCCCGGGCTTGATGAACAGAAGCGGGTTGCTGGGTACGTTGAAAAATATGATTCACTTATTGAAAACAACAGCCGGCGTATTCATTTACTTGAAGAATCAACGCGATTACTCTACAAAGAGTGGTTTGTACGTCTACGTTTTCCAGGGCATGAACATGTCAAGGTTACAGACGGCGTACCGGCTGGGTGGGAGAAATTGTCGATTAAGGATTGCTGTAGAAAAATATCTTATGGTTATACGGCGAGTTCTTCTAAAGAGGCAGTTGGGCCAAAGCTCCTACGAATAACCGATATAGTTCCTTCAAGTATTAATTGGGGGAGAATTCCTTATTGCGCTATAGAAGACAAATATATAGATAAATATAAATTACATGAGGGCGATATTGTTGTTGCAAGAACGGGCGCAACTGTGGGGTATGCTAAAAGAATAACAAGTCATAAAGGAGATGTAATTTACGCATCATACTTAGTCAGGTTTATTGCAGATTTAGAGGTAATTGATGATGTGATCTTAGGTATTTTTATGGAGTCGGATGAATTTAAGAGTTTTGTAAAAGCTCATGCTGGAGGTGCAGCGCAACCAAATGCTAACGCACAGATACTCGGTTCTGCAAAGCTTTTAGTACCACCGAAAAATATTCAAACTATATTCAGAGAATATATTTACGATATTTTAGAGCAAAAACGGATGCTTGAAAATAAATCATCGATATTGGCTGAGGCCCGCGATATATTACTTCCTCGCCTAATGAATGGAGACTTGGTTATATGAACACGATGACGGAAGATACTCTAGTTCAGAAAACAACGGCAGACTATTTGCTGGATAATTTGAACTGGGATGAATCCATCTATTGCATGGATGAAGTGTTGGGAAAGGAAGGGACCCTCGGCCGAGAAACAGAAAAAGAGATTGTGTTGATTCGATACTTGGGTGAGGCTTTAATGAAGCTAAACCCTGGCTATCCTAGTGAAGCATATCGTGATGCTATGCGGCAGATAATAGAAGTAAATCTTGCGCAATCAATGCTCTCTATTAATCAGGAAAAAGACAATCTTTACAAAAGTGGCGTATTAGTCAGTTACCGTGACAAAAATAATGATCGTCAAAGTAAAACCCTGCGTATATTTGATTTTGATAACCCCGAAAATAACCATTTTTTAGTAGTGCGAGAACTTTGGGTTAAGGGTGAAGTTTATCGGCGCCGTGCAGATCTTGTTGGGTTTATTAACGGCATACCGTTGGTCTTTATGGAGGTGAAAAACCTCCATAAAGATGTAAAAACTGCATACGAAGAAAACTTCTCTGATTATAAGGATACTGTTCCGCATTTGTTTCACCACAACTGCATGGTGATATTGGGTAACGGTGTTGATGCGAAGATTGGATCGTTGTCATCTAAATTCGAACACTTTAACGATTGGAAGCGTCTGAGCGAAGAAGAGCCTGGTGTGGTTGATATGGAAACCTTGTTAAAAGGTGTCTGTTCTAAAACCAATTTACTGGACCTTTTCGAAAACTACACTATCTTCGACAACTCTAGTGGCAAGTTAATTAAAATTATCGCGCGTAATCACCAGCTACTAGGTGTTAACCGGGCTATAGAGGCAGTACAGAACCGTGAAAGTCTAGCAGGAAAGTTAGGTGTATTTTGGCATACGCAAGGCTCAGGTAAATCCTACTCCATTGTTTTCTTTGCCAAGAAAGTACATCGTAAACTGGGCGGAAACTATACCTTTCTGGTGCTGACCGATAGAGCAGACCTAGATAAGCAAATCTATACAACCTTTGCCGGTGCTGGGTTAGTTGATAACGACCGTGATCCCTGTCGTGCGAAAAATGGTATGCATCTAGATGAACTGCTTGGGCAGCATAAAGCTTTTGTATTTTCGTTGATTCAGAAATTTAACGACAAGGGTATGACTGGTTCTGAACGTGACGATATCATTGTGATTACCGATGAGGCTCACCGAACCCAGTACGGTACACTATCATTGAATATGCGAAATGCTTTGCCTAATGCGAGCTTTATAGGTTTTACAGGTACGCCTTTACTAAAAGATGATGAAATAACTAAGAAAGTTTTTGGCGGTTACATATCCACTTATGATTTTCAGCGAGCAGTTGAAGATAAAGCTACTGTACCGCTATATTACGACTCCCGCGGTGAAAAGTTAAATTTTAGCGTAGATGGTGAAAAATTTTCTGTGGCAGACCCAAAAGGGTTGAATGAAAAAATTGCGGAGAAACTTGAAGAATTTGAGAATGACGATGTAGACGTGCAACAACGTTTGGAGCGGGAATTAAAACGCGATTATCATATTATAACTGCCACAAGCCGATTGGAGCAGATTGCTAAGGATTTTGTTGACCACTATTCTGAAGGCTGGGAAAGCGGGAAAGCAATGTTTGTATGTATTGACAAGCTTACCTGTGTTCGTATGTATAATTTAATTGACAAGTATTGGCACAAACGTCAGCTAGAGCTAGATAAGCGTCTTCGTCTGAACCTTGTTGACGAACAGGGATTGATTTTTCGTGAACACCAGGTTCGTTGGATGAACGAAACTAAAATTGCTGTTGTTGTAAGTGAAGAGCAAGGTGAAGTAGATAAATTCAGAAAGTGGGAGTTGGATATAACACCTCATCGAAAATTAATGAAAGAGGGTTTTACTCTTGAAGATGGCACTCGTCTTAACATGGAGGACTCGTTCAAAAAAGATGATCATCCTTTTCGAGTCGCTATAGTCTGTGCCATGTGGCTAACCGGATTTGATGTCCCAGCACTGGCAACTTTATATCTTGATAAACCCTTAAAGGCCCATACGCTTATGCAGGCAATTGCTCGTGCTAACCGAGTTGCCGAAGGCAAGAATAATGGCTTGATTGTCGATTATTGCGGCATTCTAAAAAACTTGCGTAAAGCCTTGGCAGACTTTGGAGGTGCTGGTGATAATGGCCGTGATGGCGAAGGAGGATCTAGTGATCCAACCAGGCCAAATGAAGAGCTACTAGCTGAGCTGGCGGAAGCGATTGATATGGTGAAAACCTACTTAAGTGACCGTGAATTTGATATGGCGACTATCACCGAGGGTGAAGGCTTTTCTCGTAATGCAGCCATTATTCAGGCCAAAGAAGCAATCAACGAAGATGACCAAACGCGTAAACAGTATGAGGTGATGGCTCGTGAGGTATTTATAAAATTTAAGGCATGTATCAATATACGGCCTGGTATTAATGATTATCGCTTGGATAGGGATGCTATTAATATCATCTATAAATCCTTACAAAATGATCGTGAAAGAGCAGACATAAGTTCTATCATGATGGAGTTGCACAGACTTGTCGATGACTCTGTAGAAGTAACTTTTTCTGAAGTTGGAGAAAGTAAAATATACGATATAAGTAAGATTGACTTTGATCGCTTGCGTCAAGAATTCTCGCGGGTAGCTAACAAGAAAACTACAGTGGTGAACTTGCGTGATGCATTGGCTGCTAAACTAGCCAAGTTAATGCAACAAAACCCTCTTAGTACAGACTTTCAAAAACACTTTGAAGAAGTTGTTGATGGCTATAATAACGAAAAAGATCGCGTGACTATTGAAAGAACTTTTGAAGCGTTACTCCAATTTATGGAGGAGCTACAAGATGAAGAGTCTAGGGCTATGCGTGAAAACCTTGATAAAGAAACAATTGTATTTTTCGACATGCTGAAGAAGCCCGATTTGCCAAAAAAGCAAATTGATAGAATCAAAAAAGTTGCTGTCGATCTGTTACACACACTTAAGCAAGAGAAGCTTAGCGTAAAAAATTGGCGTGAAAAAGAAGGTACGAGAGATGCCGTTAAGCAAAGTATCTATGACTACCTATATGACGATAAAACGGGGTTGCCAGTTGATAGTTATCAGATCGAAGAGATCAAATGCTTAACAGAAGCTTTGTTTAATCATGTCTACCGAGCATACCCTAAGTTACCATCGCCCTTATATGAGGGCGCCTAAATTAAAGTGCTAGATAAGGGTGATTTAAAGTTTAACCGAACGGGAAAGGCTGGGGCTAAGTCTTACTTAAAAGAATATGGTTCTGGCCGAATTACTGGGAGCCAAATCTATCAAGGCTACATAAAATGTAAATTAGTTCATGCAGGCGGTTATTCAGTTGTTATACCAGACCAGGTATACGTTGAAATTGGTGGGGCACTTTACTGGATACAACCTCTCTATTTTAGTGGCTGCTTGATTAGTCAATTTGATGAGCATGGTACCTGTCGATTAGATATCGATATAACGCATGGTGTTTTGTTGAATGTGGAGTTTTCAAATAGAGGATTGGATTCAAAGCTACACGACGGGAGTTTGCTGTATCGATGTGAAATTAAAGCACCTAAATTTTTATATAGATATACAACTGGCCGTTCTAGGATTGTCGATGGAATACCTCTTTTAAGGTTACATCACCACACAACCCATGATGCTAAACAAGGTATAGTTTCTAGTGGATACTTTTGGTCCTCAAATTGGAATATCCAAGGCACCAAAAAAACAACGAACATAAGTTACCTCTACATGACATCATTACCTTCCATATCAAACGACCAAGACTTGATTGAGATTGCGATGTCATCAATGGGAAAGCTGGGTTTCCGGCTTGATCAAAATTTTACAACTGAGCCGGATCTGGTGTTAGAAGTTTACCGGGAATCAACATCTAACCGAACAGAGTCTTTATCCTTTTGGGTGAGCTCTACCCTTATAGCTACCCAACCGGTTTACAGACATGTGCCAGCCTTTGGAGCTGTATACCACGAAATTGTTGGACCGTTTATTCATCGTATCGGTGTGGAGAACGGCTCCACAATAAAAATCATAGGGAACCGCCTATCTCCAGACAAGCCTAAGAACTTTGACTATACAGTGGTTGGAGATGCTACTACTGTTTTAGGGTTAGAGGCCCCATATGATGAAGAGAATACGGAGGAAATATTAAAAGTTGAGATACTTGAGGGCGGTGAAGACTTAATTAGATTCTGGATTGCCAATGGTAATACTGATCAGTTTGATGGTAAGCAGGTAGAAATGGCGATTTTTAAATAGCTGGTGGGCATAGCTAAGTCCTCATTATCCCTTAATCTTTCTTGGCCTTTATCTAACTGAGTCTAGGTCCGCTTCTAAAATCTCAATAACGCTATCGGGCAGGTCAATTTTCCTAGCTGGCATTGGTCTTGATCGATTTGAACTGTTTAAACAGCTATGTTGTAGCATTCGCTCAAGCTCATCGATCATAGATCTGTGCTCTTCGTTAATGATGAACGCAGAGAAATAATTCCACCCCTGATGGTAGTGATCACTTTTAATAAGAGAGTGGTCACGAATACGGCTGTAAAGGCACCCGGTTTTGTCATTTGGTTTCCCTGCTTTGCCGACATAATGAACATCATTGTCTGCATGCAAAATATAAATGCCAGGGCGATTTTTGAGGATTGCCTTAAATTCACCCAAAGACCTACTCTCTTTTTCAATGTCGTATAACTTTCTTGGCCATTTGGAGATGAAACCGTCGAATAAAGGCATATTGATAACCATGCTAGATTTTTTGTTTTTCAGGGCTATTGAATAGGGACCTCCATTGAGAGTCAATTGTTCAGCTTCCCTAATTCCTCGCTTTCTCAGATACTTTATAAAGTCAAATAGGGTCAGATTTAAGCATAAGCTTTCAATATGTAAAGAAATGAGATGAATTTTGCTATAATATTTACAAAAATAGTTACAGTTGCTGTTTTTTATTGCTTAAGTTACTGAATTTTAAGGTAATTAAAATAATTATCTATCTCTCAGGTATCTACAACCGTTCTAGGGCGCTGCTTCTCGGTAAGGTCTTGTTATTGTCTAAGGGCACATAGCAAGCCTTAACCCGCCTTACTTCCCTCTAAATTTAGACCCCTTCGCGACAACCTCCCGGCAAAACGC
>MAAA01014252.1_pt1 | contig 14131 bp, 13 predicted proteins | sample 1115971 | NCBI WGS metagenome assembly MAAA01 (sample SAMN04961123, study PRJNA320927) | seawater metagenome | isolation source: sample BD02T6 sea water enriched with oil for 6 days | place: USA:Gulf of Mexico | collected 2013-07-27 | reverse complement strand
TCATAAAAAACCTTTATTTTTGTTAAAATACCACTTGCTGTGATCATGCACATTGGGCGCGGCTAATAATTCTGCTTCGGTTAACCAGCGGTAATCTTCGTGCTGGTCTTTAGGTAAGGCGTGCGAGGTATGGGCAGTATTTAACACCGGTAACACAACTTCAAAGCCATTCACCACATAGTGGGTAGATATGCTTTTACCGTTGTTACCAGCGCCAAAAACGCTGTCACTATAAAAATGCTCATACAAACCCAAATACTTGGCACTATCAATTGAAAGCTCAATACCCAGCTCGGCCTTGGTTAAACGCCTAAAAGCTTGTTCTATAGATTCATTTTTAACAATGCGGCCACCAGGTACAAACCAAAACCCTTGGGCAGGCCTATTGGTTCGCAAGCCCAACAAAACTTGGCCGCTAGCATTGCGAACCACCAAATCTATAGAGATAAGCGGGGTAGAGTCTACAACCTTGGCAAAGGTGGCATTATCTAAAAAAGCATTTACTTCTGGCGTACTGTTATCACCCACAAGGCTAACCTCTAAAATCGTCCTGATGCTGCAAGAACCATTCATAAGTCGCAGCCAACCCTTGCTCAAGGTCAATGGAGTATGTCCAGCCCAGATTCTTTAGGGTGTCTACATTCATTAACTTACGCGGTGCACCATCGGGTTTAGTGGCATCAAACTTAACCTCACCTTTATAGCCCACAACTTTCGCCATAGTTAACGCCATGTGACACCCCCGTGTTAGACCTAAATCTAACTATGGATGATGCCTACTTTTCATGGATAACTCTGGGACATTAAATCTGTTTCGGGGTTTATTTTGGAAAAACCCATCATAAGTACAACTCAACCTCATTAAGCTTGACCATCCAATTACATTTTACCATGTCGTATCAATATTAAATTAAATAGATTTACCTGACGTAGATACAAATAAAATATACTTTAGCTGACCAGGCATAAAGTAGCAGATTTACCGTATCTAGCGGGTAATTAAAACGCCTAGGAAGATTGTGAATAGGACGTTAGGGCGGACAGCTAAGCTAAAGTCAATTTTGAGTAACATATAGTCGATTGTATGCTTACACTCTTATATTTTTAGATGGTAATTTGTAATTAATACTTCGCATTGCTACTAGTAATCTTTTTTCTACAACCACATGAATAATCATAGACGATACAACAACCACAATTGTAGCGACGACGAAAGCAGAGTTAATCCCAAAGTACGGTTCCAGATATGAAGATGATAATAATTTGTAAACAACAGACCCAATAGGTAAGTGCATTAGATACATAACATAAGATGCGCCACCAAAGATGGTTAAAAGAGTAGGTATTTTTATACGTACGTGCTTTTCCAAATTTACTAATCCCAGAATAAGAAAAAATGGAGTTAGTAAATATCCAACAGAATACAAAGGTGATATTCCCATTTCATATTTATCAAGGTTCATAATGCTAAGATAGCCATCACTTGCAATTAAAACAAAAAAACCTGCAAACCCAAAAGCAGAAATAAATAGCGAATGTAATTTATTAAGTGGATAGTTTAAAAGTATGAAAGCGGCAATCATTCCAAGACCAAAGCCAACATTTTGATCACCGAATATAACGTTTGGCCAATCTCTATAATCACCGCCAGTAAAGTCGAAAAAACCATTGGTTAAACACAATAATTGCCATACAAAAATAAGAGGCCATCCAATTCTTGGCTTAAAAATAGTAAAGGCAAAAAGTCCGTAAAACAATATTTCACGATGCAGAGTCCACGTTGGGGGGATGACAGAGGTTCCCTCACTAGGGAGCAGTAAAAAATCAAAGACCACCTTCCATAAAGTTAAGTCTTTCTCTCCCCCTAAGCCAGGTACTAAAATCATCATTGCTGCGACTGGTATAAAAATAAACCAATAAATAGGATATAACCGCTCAAACCTTTTTCGTAAAAACACTTTTAAACTGCCAATACGACCAAAATCCGAGTTATGAATCCAGTATATGATGAACCCACTTAATACAAAGAAGTATTGTACCCCAGCCCGCCCCCCACTAAAGAAGTTCCCAGACCATGACATTCCAAAGTATTTATCACCAAACCCAGAACCAAAATGAAACATGCAGACCAATAACGCAGCAACCCCTCGACCTATTTCTAACGTCACAAGACGTGATGGTTTCATCTTTTCTTACCTATCGACATTAATATTACCTATTTTACAATCGTTGAATGTCATTTCTTTAATTGTTCATAAACGCAGGAATATAACACTGTATTGAATTATTGTAAAAACGAAATCAGCTGTTTTTGCGAGTTAGCCTATACTTAATCTTTGCCATTTTTATCACTAAAAATTCTTCGCTGTAATAGCCACATCATGTATACAGCGAAATTATCATTCCTCAATAGCTATGAAGAAATAGACTCCCCCCCCTTTATCAATACTATTTAGTATTGGCCTCCAGGTACCTTGTAATTGCAGCCGCAACTGTAGCTTCCATATCGGAACTTAATTTCGGTTCCAAGTTTTTCAACTTCTTCAGTAGAGCATGGCATTTAATTGCCGACCTTCAATGGCACTTTCAATCATGCCGGCGGCAATGGTGATATTATGCATACGGCCAATCACAATTAAGCTGCCAATGCCTTACAGGCCTTAAAAGAATTCGGTAATAAATGGGATGAAAAATATCCGAAGATTAGCCGCTCCTGGCGACAACATTAGGGGAACTTAAATACTTTATTTAACTATCCACCTGATATTCACAAGGAAATTTACACTAGCAATACAATAGAGTCGCTTAACAGCGTTATCCGTAAAGCGCCGAAAAAGTGCAAGGTATTTCCTACGGATGAATCTGCCTAAAAGATGGCATACTTGGCGGAGCGCTAGTCTTCAGAAAAGTGGACAATGCCCATTAGAAATTGGAAATGGACCCTGAACAGGTTCACTATCCTGTTCGAAGACCGTTTGAAGGACTATATTTAAACTGGCAGTTACACAGAATGGTTTACAGTATCATCCTCTAATATATTCGCCATATTTGAAAGTAGCTGCTTATAATCATCGGAGTCTTTTAAAACACCACCACCTAAACTTGAACTATCCGAGAGTAAATCAAATAACTGCTCTTTATCATAAACCACATAAACACCATCAATATTTGAAAAAGAGCGTGCCGTAGCTAACTGATGATCGTTTCTATGCTCACCTAAAGCGGCTTTACGAGGGAATATAACAATAGGTTTTTTTACTCTCAACGCAGTTAAAATAGAGCCCATACCTGCATGTGAAATAATAAAGTCGCAATCATGTATATATTTTTCAAATTGTTCGGGCTCTACTGATTGAAAAACTGTCATATTTTTAGAACTAAAATCAGAATTTCCAACCTGTGCCACGATTTCTTGTGTAGAGCCTGATTGACTAACCCAATCATTAACCAATGCAATAAGTCGATCAAAAGGAATTTGCGTGCCTACTGTCACTAAAATCATATTACCCTTCCTATATATTTGATACGTTCATCCGCTAAGTCTTCCCACTGGGTAAAGCAGCTATGCGCTAGGTAAGAGGCTATTTTACCCGACATGGAAATTTTTTCGGAATTGGCAATACTGTCTAACCAAATGGTGTTAATTCCGTAGCAACGCCCTAATAAAATAGCAATAAGACCAGGAAGGGCGCCTGTTGTAATGATAACAGTTGGTTTTTCATTTTTTAAAATTTTAACTATGCCTGAAATAACAGAAAATATTCGTTGTATTGAATCTCTACTGATATCACCAATAACATAGTAGTTATCATTATCAGACAATTCTGTCGCTTTATTATAGGTACATGCATAAACAACATCACACGCTTTAAAAGCAGGTATTAATCTACATAATTGTACCCAATGCCCTCCGGGGGAGGCTATTGCCAATATTTTACTTCTTTTCATATATACTCCGGAACTGTTGGTACCACCAAAATCAGCTTAACAAATTGATTAATAATTATTTAAAACATCGGCTATTACTTGATTCGTCTCACTTATAAAAACCGATTCTGAATATTGTTCTGAATATTTTTTGAAACCTGCAAGACCATCTTTTATCGCTGCCTCTTTATTTTCAGCATATATTTTAAGGAAACTACTAAGCTGTTCGATATCTCCAGCGGGGTACAAATAACCATCTTCTCCATGCTTAAGCATTTCAGGTATCGCGCCAACGGTTGTTGCTACAACAGGTAATTTATTTGCGAACGCTTCCAAGATACACATCGGCATACCTTCTGCGTAACTTGGCAACACTAAACACCTTGCACTTCTCATAAGTACGTCTAATTTTTTTCGTTTAACCCATCCAGTAAACGTAACATTAGCTTTTACCCCCAATCTCACAGCTAAATCCTTGTATTCCATAACATTACCGTCACCAGCAACCACAAGGTTTATATCGCAACCACCAGATTTTAATTCTGCCAGCGCCCTAAACAAGTCTTCCAGACCCTTTCCTTTAACCAGTCTTCCAGCAAATATGATTTTCTTCTCATCTTTAGATTTTGATAATTCTAGTGATTCCTTAACACCATTTTTAATCACTCTAATATTGGTGAAATTATCAACTTCGTTTAAAAACCAAGTTTTCCAACCAGCAGAAAGAACAACAAAGGACGAAGATGCCCGAATGATGAATCTAATATAATATTGTGAGAATGAAGAGAGCCCATGATAAAACTCTTTAAAACCTCCACCATGTAAGTGAAGTATCACAGGCAAACGGAAAATATAACAAGATAAAACAACCAAAGACTTTCTAAAAAAACTTCCTCTTGAGGCTGTATGAATGTAAACCAAGTCAGGTCTTCTAAAAATTAACATTCCCACTAAGCTAAACAATGATTTAAGAAATATTGCTAAGTTTTTTTTACCCTGCCCAGTACTATAGCTATTAATAGTTTTGAAATTAAACTTTCTTTCATCTGAACCAATATAGGTTTGAATTGCCGAAGCTATTCCACCACGCCCTTTTATATCTGGGCCGAACACAATGACTTTATTCATATTCAAACACGACTGAATTTAATTTCCCTGATTTATTCCTTGGTATCTTGCTCATATATTCAAAACTTATCTTGAACTCACTGCCTAAATTATGAATTACAGACTTATGGAACTTTTCTTCTAATTCACTTGATGAGCAACCGTCGAGTGTACTATATCTTATCAAAATTTCATCTGCGGATTTCTGCACATACTGTGCTTCTGATAAACCAACGACTTGCCAAACGATTTGACACAATCCAGCAAAAGGGAAAGACCTACCTGATGGAGAAACGATAACCCCTGTCGCTCTGCCTTCAATTGATTTCACATAAGGAGCGTTTAATCCGCATTTGCATTGTCCATCACATGGCAATTCATTGATAAAATCCCCTGTCCTATAATTCACCAAAGGCATAGCTCTATTATGATAAGAAGTACCTATAATCTCGTACTTCTCATCTACCTCTGAAAACTCCACTTTGGAATAACCATTCTTAATATGGTAATTCCCGTATTTACACTGCTGCAAACGAGCAACCCTTTCTGCTGCACCATAATGGTCGAAAACTTTTGAGAAAACTCTTTCAGTAATTGCTCTATCTGCTGGGTTAGCATGTTCGCCACTTGTAAATACCCCTGTCATATACCAGCTAGGTTTCCAATTGAGTTTATCTACTAACCTTGAAAATGCAGCAATAGAACTTGGATAAGCTAGAATAATATCAGGCTTGAAACACTCCAACTTTTTCAAATAACACTGAACAGTATTTGCAGACAAATGAAAAGAAGACATGCTCAACCTTCTGGTCAACTTGGTTTCTTTCCAGTATATTGAATTATCTATGTATTTTTTTTCAATGATATCACCACGGAGTATTGCAATCCTTGGCATCAACGGTGCTCCTTGCTCATACCAATGTTTTTTTAAGCTAGCTTCATCATAGATTATTGACTTTAAACTACGCTTTAATTTTAACGGTGTATTAGTTGTACCACTAGTAAAGCCTGTTGTGCTAGGGCATTTGTAGCTTGCTGTCAAATCTTCAAATCCAGATCTTATATCCTCTTTATCAATAAACTTTGATCTATGATTAATATAAAATTTATTTCTTGAGGAAAACCTGAGGAAAGCGTCTAATTTTTTTGTCTCTAATTTGTCAAAATTAACACAATACTTCACCCATAAATTTATTACTGGGTTATCTTTTAGAATGAACCATCCTAAATCACGAAGAACCATAAATACCCCCTTATTTAGTTATTGTTGTTACAAAATCTATTTCATAAATCTCTAATAGATAGTAAAGCTTTTGCTTATACTCATCTTATGCCTAAACCATAAAATGAAATAACTTTATTTGGAATTACTAAATATGGATTCTTCACTTTTATATGTAATACAAATAATGATGCAAAGAAGGCTACATTCCAGGTAATAACAGATATCACACTACCAGCAAAACTTTTCTTTTTTATGGCTAATAAACTTACAATAATAAACCAATAGGTAGTGAGGCTCAAAAATATAGTTAAAGTTGAAATCTCTATATAAGCATTCATTATTAAAATGAGGATAAGAAATAAGGAATTTAATGAAATTGGGGCAAATACGAACCATAGCTGTTTGAAAACTTTATTTCGCCACATTTCATTAAATGAAGACTTTATAAAAGTACCATGCGCCCCTAAGCGGCCGTTATGCCATTGCCTTTTTAAGCGTTGAAAACCAGACTCAGAATGACCCGTATGAAGAACCGAATTACTATCAATTCTTGCCATTTTCCACCCTGCACAACTTAGCCTTACACCCAATTCGGCCTCCTCAAATGCTAATAAGCCTTGATGTGAGAAGTATTTAACAGTCTCGATCGCACTCCTTCTATATAGCCCGCCACCTCCAAGGTGAGATACCTCCAACGTCCCTTTAATTTGTTTATACATTTCAATTCGACGTTTATCCTCTTCACTGAAAGCTTGTGTATCTACGAGTATCCCACCTACACCAGCATACACTTCGTTTTTTTTCAAAAACGTTAAAGCTTGTTCAATAAAGTCTGGGCATAGCTCCATATCACCATCAATTATATATATAAACTGGCCTTTAGCATGCTGGTAGCCTAATTGTGCTGTAGCACCACAATTTATATCCCCTATATGCGAAAATTGTACAATTTTTATAGGGTATTTTTTTGCGATATTTACGGTATTATCGGTAGATAATGAATCTACTAGAATTATTTCACTGGTGTAGGGTATAGCTTCTCGTATACACGACTCAATACATGCCGCAATATTATTTTCTTCATTTAATGCTTTAATAATAAAAGTTATTTCTATATCTTTCATCCACGTATCCTGCCCGCTGTAAAGTCGTGAGTTTACGCTAGTGCGTCAGCCAAAAATTTAGCCGACAAACCTCTTAGATTGGCCAGCTTTTTATTTACCATTACATAATCTATTTTCATTAACTCTTGAGTTAACTCAACAGGGTCAACATCACCACGGCAAATATGATGTGTTAGGTCTAATAACGACAGTAAACTTTCTAATCGAGTTAGGCCTCTATTATCGTTAGGGTAATATACAAATGGAACTTCAAATAAAATAGCAAAACAAACACAATGAAATGAATCGGTAATCACCAATTTACTTTCTTTAATATTTCGCAACCAACTATCAACGGGCCTGTAATAATGAGAACGCCCTTTTGACGAAAAATATATATTCTTCGCGGTAAAGTTTAATGTTGTAGTAGCATTATTAATAAACGCCTCAAAATCACTATCAATATCTAATTTGTAGTAAACAATATCTGAGGCATCACTTTCTGACGTATCACCAAGGATGTCATCAAAAAAATCGCGACCAACTAATAAGGTTGGATCTAATACATGTTCAGCATTTACCTCGAAGACATTCTTACAAATATCAACACCGGATTTTTCTCTCACAGAAACAGCATCAAAAGATTTTATTTCGGTCGCTATCTTAGCTGTATCTTCTTTATTTAGCTCCCAAAAGTCATTGCCAAAACTTGCCGCATAGGCAACTTTTTTAACCCCTGCATTTAAAAATGCTAAAAAATAAACTAAAGACGAGTGACCTGTATATGACGGGCGCCATACTTGATCACTACCAACAACAACATGGCTATAACTTAAACTTGCTTGGCTAAGTTCATCAAAAGTGTGAAACGTTTTAGCACTTGTCGGTAGCCACTTATCCCTAAACTCTTGGAATATTTCAGGGTTAACAAATAGATTATGTGTTATTTTTTTTTCTTTTAAACCTAAACCCATCAAAACAGCTTTAATTTGGCTCTTTAATTTAGCCTGCCATTTAACCTTAGTCCCTTTTGGTATATAGTTAATGTGTTCAGATTTAAAACCTAATATACTTTTCACATAATAATGTAAAGCCGCCGCCTGTAACACTGCACCATAGTTATGATTTGAGTAATGGTAATTAACAATTCCAATATTTTTCAATGCTTAATCCTTATTTTTAATACTACTCTCAATATTTATCGGGTAAAAAATTTTAATTGTCTTTAAAGCGCCCTTTAAACCATTTAGTAAATAATTATATTTTACTAATCTTGGAAAAATCACTAATTTAAAAAACAGTAATGAATCAATTTTTTTTGCTTTAATAAAATATTTTACACTCAGCACGGATAATTTTGATCTATATCTATAAATTGAATTTTGCTTTGCAGTACCTTTATATTCATCACATAGCTCTAGCCTTTTTTCTGGAAACCACCCTTTAGTATTTTCTATACGAGCCAAAATACCACCCCTTCTATTTCGATAATTTCCCGCCTGGGTTTCAAAGAACGTATCTACATCTACAGTTTCTAAAGATACTTCTTGAGTAAACTTATTTAGTAATTGATCAATTAATTCATTCCTTACAACTAATATATTAGTTCCAAGATACTCTTTAGTGTATTTAGGTAACCAAGCATCTCCAAGGGTAACATCTGCCAGTTCACCAGCAATATCATCACAAAAGTCACATGCTTTATGTCTAAAAAAGCCCATCCCCCAATTTGAGCCCAACAAATCTCCATTCTTTGATGTGAATATATTTCCATTTAGATTTTGAGCCTCAAAAAAATAGCTTGATGCAGGGTGGTTTTCTTTTTTTACTCTAAAATCTACAGTTTTCAGGTCCGTAGGCTTGACACCTACTTGCCATGCTAGCGACTCTGCAAAACCAGATAATTTCATATGACCACACAACAGTGATATACAAAACTTAATATTATTAAGAAAACCTTCTTTCTGCAGCAGCCTAATGGACTTGATAAAACAAGGAATGCCAACAAATGCAATTCTCTCATCGCTTTCTTTTAATTGGCTCATTATTTCTTGAAAAGTTACGGGGTAATATCTTGATTTCTTATTTGATTTTTTTCTCAGGTCACTAACACATCTAGATACCCTATATTTAAATAAATCACCATCAGTCCCAACATGCACAATGACATCAATTTCATTAGTTTCTAATAGTTTTTCAGTTAACCAAGATGTTATCCCGCCAGAAGAGGAGTTAAGCCTTTGAACATCGTCGGTTACATTTCCAGCATATATATTTCGATAAAAACCTATTCGTCTATCGAAGTTCTTAATACTGTCTCCGTATAAGTCTTGCCCAAGCTTAGTCTCTGAATTAGATTCAGAAGAAAAGGGACAAACTTCGTTTACTAATTTTTCTTCATCAATAACTTTTGCTTCATAATAGCCAGACTCTACGAATTTGATATTTACACTGTCACTATTTGCAACCTTACAAGCCCCACAACCAACACAAAAACCATTTTCAATAACTTGTTTTATCGTCACTTTAAAACACCTAAAAGGTTTAATATACAATCACTTTAGAATCTATTAAATTTTCTAAATTCCCTTAATCCACCAATCATAAAAAACCATGATATAGCGACTACAGCAATTAAAGAGTAAATCAAAATAATACTATTAAAATAAGACATAACAATTGCAGAAACTACATGGAAAAAAATTAGTGGCATTATATTAGTGGTAAGTGCAGAGATAAGCGATTGCACTTGTTGCACGCAGATTAATAATAAGCCCATAGCGACAACGTTCATAAATGTCGAAACTATGGCATATATAAGCACTGTTTTAGCTAAATCGTAATCTAGGTAGATACAAAGAAGTAACGTGCCAATTCGAACGAAAAAGTTACCAATATGAAAGATTAAACGAGTATGTTGCTTATTCATCACATCGAATAAACCACCGAATGCTTGTACCAACAGCGTGGACATAGCAAAATACGATAAAAAGCTGGCTAATACTCCGGCATCACCCCACTTTTCGCCCAAAACAATAACAAATAAAGAATCCCCGACAACCGATAACACGGAAAAAGGAATCAATAAAAATGTAAATAGTATGGTAAAAAAAACATGTGTGCTTTTCTTGATTTTATTTATATCATCGTTAGCTTTATCTTCTGCAATTTTTTGCATAAAGGTTTTAGATATAGCACTACCAAGCGCCGTTACTGGAATATTGACCAAGCGATTAGCTATAGCAAATAACCCCGCAGCAACTGAAGAAAAGTAAGCAGCAATAATTATAACCGGCAGCTGTAACATACTATTAATCAACAGCATTGAAGGCGTATTGTATTGCAAGTAACTCTTATACTTAGTGAGAATAAAACGATTGGATATAGTTGTTTTTTTCTGACCTTGATAACGTTTTAATGTTGGCAGTAAATATGAAATAGCTAATACACTTGCTGTCAGTCTCGCTAAGATCAAATTACCAACAAAGGCGAAACAACTAAAGCCACTTATTATAGCAATGCCTCTATCAGATATACCCTCTACTACTTTCGATGTGCCGACCTTACCAAAAACCTTAACTCGTACGCCCAAGTAAGTAATAGTGACATAAACACTTTGCAATAAAACTAACAGTGGAATCGAATATACAATTAAAGGATTAGATTTAATATTTAGCAAAGAGACTACTTCTTCATTAAAAAAGTAGAGAGCAATACTAATCAACAAACAAAAAGCGTAAGTAAGAGATAAGGAAAACCTAAATATCTTAATGGCTTCCTCTTCGCTTTTCGGAATCAAAATGGCTAAGTGCAGGCTGAGAGTAGACAGCGTCGCCAAAATTAGACTTATTGCAAGTAAAGATGAAAACTCACCGTAGACTTCAACACTGTAAAGTCTAGTAATAATTGGGATTGCAACAATTCCAATTACTTGCCCTATCGCATTCCCAGCTAGAAGCTTACTTGTGTTTTTAATAAATTTTGAAGGCATATGTTTTAATTCCTAGCCTATTTATGAATATCTAGACTATTCATCATTTCAGTTCGAAATAACCACATAAAATAAAGTAATACCCCACCAATACTTATGCACCATGAAGCAGTGAAGAAACTAAGTGGCCAAAGTGAAAGTGTAAATGACATTAAGAAAGCGAATGTTGCAGCAGAGTAAGGATCTGTCTTTTTACTTTCATTGTAATATTGTAAATACGTCTTTAGGGATTGATAAGTAAAAACTACCCACACCAACAAACCTAATAAGCCAAATTGGAGCAATGAAGAAATAGCACCTGCATCTACAATATTGTTATGTTCTTCTGAGTGCAAAATATTGTTAACTGCGCCATTAGATGACATTGAACCAATACCCAGCCCACCACTTTGAATATAAGCACCATAGAAATGTGACACTGTTTCAAAACGAATAGAAATATTACTTGCCGAATCATTAAATGACATATTTGATAAGCCTTCAATATATTCAGAAAAAACAATCGGAAACACAAACACAACCGCTAAAAAACCCATAATATACGACCTAAATACCTTTTGTGTTAGCCCCTTAATGTACATAAGTGTTAAGCATGCTACGCCCATAGCGAGGAAACCCATGCGACTTTCCATTATAAATGCCTGCACCAAAAACAATAACCCTGCAATAATTATTAAAACTCTATTTTCTTTACTACCTCTATTCCCTGTGATAAAAAGACTTACAACTGCAACGAAGCCAAAGATAACCTCATTCTTAAGAAGAACAATCCGCCTTATATCTAGCGAGAAAAAAGCCGAACGCCGCTGATACTCATCAAGGAAAGAAAAATTACTGATTCGATCAATGATTAGTAAAGTGGATATTGAAATCGCAACCCATATATACGACCAAACAATCTCTTTGCTTGTATATTTAAAGAAATACAGAAAATAGAACATAAATATTGGGATAAAAATATAGAGAGAGGGAAGCCAATCCTTCACTGGCTTCACAAATATGAAATTACCCGAAAAAAAAGACACCACAAAAAAAACAAAAAAGGCCAAAATTGGATAATAAAAACTCTTTATTTCACAAAATTCTTTATCTCTCACCAACTGAAATAGGGCTAAAAATAGAAAACAAATCATCGAAAATGCAAACAACCAGCCACCTAAAACAGTATCAAAACCAATTAACTTTGTAATTAGGCCATCGCTTTCGAAAACGACTAGACACATTAAAAAAACTTTCAAATAGGAAAATTCATTTGTTTGAGTAGAGTGCGATGATGTTATTACATATTTACTACTTCGTACAAAATCGCCTACCATTAGTCACTCCCAAACAAGTCACGGGTATAAACCTTAGCCACTACATCATCTAAAACATCTGTCATGCGGTTAGCCACGATAACGTCCGCTACACGTTTAAATTCTTCTAAATTTTTAATTACCCTAGAATGAAAAAACTCAGCTTCAGCCAATTCAGGCTCATACAAAATCACTTCTATGCCCTTGGCTTTAATGCGCTTCATAATACCTTGAATAGCAGAGGCTCTAAAATTGTCCGACCCGGTTTTCATAATCAAACGGTAAATACCCACCACGCTTGGGTTCTTTTTAACAATGGCATCTGCAATAAAGTCTTTACGGGTGGTGTTAGAGTCCACTATGGCGCTAATCATGTTATTGGGGACGTCTTTATAGTTGGCCAATAGCTGCTTAGTGTCTTTAGGCAGGCAATAACCGCCGTAACCAAATGATGGGTTGTTGTAGTGGGTTCCAATGCGAGGGTCTAACCCTACCCCTTCGATAATGTGCTTGGTATCTAGGCCGTGGCTTTCGGCGTATGAATCTAGTTCATTAAAGTAAGAAACACGCATGGCTAAATAGGCATTTGAGAATAGCTTTACCGCCTCGCCTTCGGTGGTATTGGTTTGTAAAATGGTAATGTTTTCTTTTATTGCCCCCTGGGCCAGTAAATGAGCAAATACTAAAGCTTGCTGGCTTTGACTATTATCGCTGCCCACTATTATGCGTGATGGGTGCAAGTTGTCGTAAAGGGCTTTGCCTTCACGTAAAAATTCGGGGGAAAACAATATGTTATTGCAGTTAAATTTCTGGTTTATGCCCTGGGTATAGCCCACTGGCACGGTGGATTTAATCACTATGGTGGCTTGGGGGTTGTACTGCTGTACGTCTGTTATAACTGCCTCTACCGAGGAAGTATTAAAGTAGTTTGTGTCTGGGTCGTAATCGGTGGGGGTGGCTATTATTACAAAGCTGGCATTTGCATAGGCCTGGGCTTTATCTAACGTGGCGGTAAAGTCGATTTGTTTATTGCTAAGAAAGTCTTCTATCTCGGTGTCACTAATGGGGGATTGGCGGTCATTTAGTAGTGCTATTTTTGCTGGGTCTATGTCTAGCGCTACTACTTCATTGTGCTGGGCAAGTAACATTGCATTTGATAGGCCCACATAGCCTGTACCTACTACTGTGATTTTCATAACATTCCTTGCCGCTTGGCAAACCATACAAGGGGCAGAACTGTAATATCTACAGTTAAACGCTACTCCCTAGCGATAATTCTGTGCTAATTAACTGCACTTATTAATTTTTTATATTGTGGTTTTACTGTTGCGGCAAATAACGAGGGGATTACTGCAAGAGTGTTGGCCCAACACAGGTTTAATTGTGTTTCTGTGAGGCCTTTCAAATTTTGAGCGGATTGTACGGCATTAAGGTTGGGAATGGAATGTTAATTCTGAGGGGGGATTTGTAACAGAAGGGGGCG
>MAAA01014338.1_pt1 | contig 14160 bp, 8 predicted proteins | sample 1115971 | NCBI WGS metagenome assembly MAAA01 (sample SAMN04961123, study PRJNA320927) | seawater metagenome | isolation source: sample BD02T6 sea water enriched with oil for 6 days | place: USA:Gulf of Mexico | collected 2013-07-27 | reverse complement strand
CTCAAAAGTATGAATGCCCGCATAATATTTGCGAGTGGTGATGGCTTTAAACTTTTGGGTTTTACTAAGTGTTACGGTTTCACCGCCTGCGATGTTTAAGGTTTTTAACTTAAAAACTTTAGCGCTGGTTTTACCATTGGCTTTTACATGGTGCACCGCATAATCAATCACCAACGTTTGATCTTGTTTTGATTCAGAATGGAGTGTCGCCTCGCTTAGGCTGTTAAGTTTTAGTTTGGGTTTATGGGTATACCCCAATAAAGCAAAGACTTCTGGGTGCCCATTTTTTACTAACGTGCGGGTGGCATGTTTAATAATCCATTGCGTGTGAGCACTTGCATTAATAGACCATTTTTTGCACAACTCAATCACAAAATCGGGATTATCTTTGGCAATATCGTTTAAATTATTTGCCACCGAGCGTCTAACATATTCACTACTGTCGTTATTGAGTTTTTCGAGGATAGCCACTAACGGCTGCGGGTCTTTACAAAATTGTTGTAAGCGAATACCCCATGGTAATCTTGGCCTACACCCTTCTGATGCTAGGCGACGAACATGTTCATTTTTATGTTCACTCCAGCTTAAGAGTTTTTTATAACTAATATCGTAGTGATGAATAATAAAAAAACGAATCGCAAACTCTGCCGAAAACAAGTCCGTTAAATACTCCAGTACTTGTAAGGATTTTTGTGGGTGCTCTAACCCATATTCGCCAACATAATCCGTAATCGCCCAGGCTGCAAAACCACGCAGAGGGTCATTGGCATCGCCATAATCCCACACCTTTTTTATAAGCAATAATAGATCTGCGGTTTGTTCAAAATCATCGGGCAGGCATTGATGCAGCACTGCAATAATATGCTGGATACGTTGTTTTAATTCTAGATATTCAAGGCCCTTTAGGCAGTCTTTTTGGAAACGCTGGTCCGGGAACACGGGATAAACCGCTTTAAAAGCCCCACTTATACGGCTTATGGCCTTAACATTAAGTCCCTCTTTCAACAACATTTGGTCGGCCAAAACAACGGTCCTTTTAAAATTTCGATTGCAGGCAGGTTAACACGCCCTACTGACAGGGTATGTCAGTAGGGCTTAAAAAAGTGATTTATTACCCATGAATGAAAATGCCAACTAATGCCTACTTTTGTCATCGCTTAAAGAACAGAGCTATACTAGAAATACCGCTGGCTTAACAAGCTATATAGATTAAACCCCTAGGTACTGCCCTTGATATTAGTAGCGCGACAAAAACTCGCCCTTAAGGGCGATTTTTTTTCCCAATAGCGCAAAGCCAGCAAACTCATTATCTGTAGAGAAATATTGCGCTTCTAGGTCCAGGCCACAACCTTTCACCTGCCATGCCCCTTGCTGCGCTCCTTGTTGCGAGCTGGGTGGGCATATCAATGTAGGGCAGTTGGCTATTTTTATGGCCACAGGCTGTGGTGGTAATAACAAACGTGTTTTGTTACCCGTTAGAGTTTTAGCCAGAGCCTTGGCAGCAAGCGTTGCTGGGGCGATAAAGGGCAAGGCTTGCCCGTTATATTCAACACAATCTCCCAATGCATAAATTGCGTCACTACTGGTTTGGCAATAGTCGTTAATTACTATGCCCTTACGGGTATTTAGGCCTGCAGCGGTGGCTATTTTGATATTGGGCTGTAAACCTATGGCCGACAAGATAACATCTGTTTGCATAAGGGTTTTATTAGACAGCAACACATTCAATACACCCTGAGCATCCCTTTGAATCTCTTCAACGGTCGTTTGAAAATGCCAGTTCACCTGATTGCAAGCCAGTACCTGCTTGATCTGTTCTCCCATAATGTCAGGTAAAACAGCTTGTAACGGCCAACTTGATCTGTCCACCACATGAACCTGATAACCCTGACCACTTAAGTCACTGGCGAATTCACAGCCCACAAAGCCTGCACCAATAATCAATACACGTTTTTTGTTTTCGATTAATGCTCGAAAGTGCGCATAATCTTGTAACGTATTCACCGATATCACATTTCCCGCAGAGCCTTTGATGGGTAATTCAATGGGGCAGGCACCCGTGGCAAGAACAAGGCTTTGGTATTCAAGTTCAAAAGATATGGGCTTTTCAGTACCCGTCTCTTTTGCCAAACATTGAACGTTTTTATTTTCAGAGTCTATCTTTAGCACACAGGTGTGCTCAAACACTTGCACATCAAGATCGCGTTTCAATAGATGTAACGACTTTAATATTAAATCCGCAGGTGACTTGTTCATTGAAAGGGCTTTAGACAAGTTGGGTTTATAATACGCCTGAACGGCATCCTGACTTATTATGGTCACAGGCACTTCTTTATCTTGGCTTCGAATCTCGCGCGCCAAGGTTAAGCCAGCATGACCTGCGCCAATTATAACAATCGATTTCATTACATAATCCTTGGGGGAAGTTAAATGGCAGCGCTTGCGTGTGTCACTTCTTGCATTTCAAAATCGTCTTTGCCCATTGCACAATCCGGGCACTGCCAATCTTGAGGTACATCTTTCCAAGCGGTGCCCGCAGGAATACCCTCTTCTGGTATTCCGTCTGCCTCTGAATAGACAAATTCACAGGTTAAACACTGCCAAATTTTAGAATTACTCATGTTACTAACCTCTATCCGTACTGCGTAAAAAATAACCGAATGGTGTTAATGAATCAGTGTTAGGTCGCTTTATGTATGGCGTCCATGTCATTGTTTTTCATTTTAAGAATGTCTTCCCCACGGCTGTATTTTTCTCGCCAGCCCACGGCAATAGGATTGCTTTCATCCCCGGTAATTTGACGAGGGTGATATTGTCGAGAAAAAACAGGCAGCGCATTTTTAGCTAACTTAAACGATAAGTTCACAAAAAAACCAACCGCTTTCATGGCCTTAAGCGGCGATGAAAAGTAGCCTTCTTTTTTGCACATGGGTGTGTAGGCCAGCCAGGTTTCCTGAACGATGTGCAAAAGAGCCTTTAAAACGTTCCACTTTCGATACCACTCGTGTTTGCCATAAAAATATTTATATACATCAAACGCCACGGCCCCGTGCTCCACTTCTTCCACCTGATGCCACACCCACAACGAACGGATAACCGGGTCGGCGTCTTTCATCCATTTGTCATAACCATCCAGCACAATCAATCCACCTAAAAAGGTGAAAGTTTCGTAACCTGCTATATAAGCCACCTGCGACTTCACCGAGTCTTTTGTCAGGGCGTTATCAAAATAATCCTTGGCCCGTTTATCCAGCGCTTCAACTTCGGGGTAATGTTTAATAAGGAACTGGTTATAGTCCACAAAGTTTTTGGCGTGATGGGCTTCCTGCCCAATAATGGCCGATACATCCTTGGCCAACTTAGGGTCCGCTATGTCTTTGCGCACATTGCGCAAACCTTTCATTAAATAACGCTCAAAATACGGAATGTGCACACCCAGAGCATTAATATAAATAGAAAACAGCGGACTGCTTCGACTCCACACTGGGTCTTGGCCTTCGATACAGGAGTAATCAAACCGCAGGGGTCTCACCACTATGTTATCCATGGGCTTGTTGGCTGAATCATTCATTCACATTCCTCCGACTTATTTTTATCTTGGCTTGCTGAGTACTCAGTAAACCCAAAACAAAGCCCCCACAAACCCGACCAAGGTATGGTTTATTGAGGAATGGCCAACACAGAACTAAAAGCCCCTATTGCAGCTAAACTATGGAGGTGCAGTCCCAAAAACCATACCTAGGTAGGGTTTCAGGCTGACCCCAACCCGTGATAATCAGGCCAGAGAGTGAATTTCAACCGGCTTAAACAGGATAATAAAAATGAATAAAACTGATCACGGCGAACAAGAGTACTTGGCAAAGATCCAGGCCTCACTCATTGGCCATGGCGCTTTAGTGGTCCTGGTTGCCCTGATTGCCGGGGTAATGCTGGGGTTTTCGCTGGTAGAAGGCATTAGACTGTGGCCTATACTGGATATTAGTATGGCCATTCCGGGCTCTGACCACGGTTGGAAAGTAGCCCACTCCGGCGGCATTATGAACGGCATTTTGGTCATTGTGGTGGCCATTAGCCTCTCTCGCATTACGCTTTCTAATACCCAGCTCACCTGGATTTACTGGCTGTTTGTTTGCACGGCGTGGGGCAATACCATTTTTTACTGGTTTGGTAATTTTTCAATGAACAGGGGCCTATCTGTGGTGGCCAATCGCTTTGGGGAAGGCGATGTATACGGCGCCATTGCTTATATTGTGGTGGCGCCTGTCATGGTGTTAACGATCGTGGGCTGCGGAATGTTAATAAAAGCCGGTTTTAAGGGTGCGCAAAAGGCCCCTTAATGGATGAATAACAAGATTTAATAAAATAGGGTCGATGATTTGAACCAGGCAGAGATAACCTTGCTGAATACAAAGCTGATTCCTCAAAGGTCTCGGGTGCAACTTATTGTACGGCCAAGATTACTGTCTTTACTTGAAAGCAAAGACAGTAATGCAAAAGTGATCATCATCTCTGGCCCCGCCGGTTATGGTAAATCCACCTTAATCTCCCAGTATATTCAGCAGAGCGCACAAGGCCTGTGGGCCTGGTACAGCTTGGATGAGGCTGATAACAATCTGGACCTGTTCACCCAGTATTTTTTGGCCGCTTACGACAGTGTTTCAAAACCCCATGGCGCTACACTAACCGCGGATGTTTACCAAAACAGCCCGAATGCCAACCCCAAGTCGCGCTTTACTGGGTTATTCAACCAGATCATTAACCATGCACACACCGTTCGATTTGTACTGGATGATTTTCACCTCATCACCAATGGTCGGGTACTGGCGCTTATAGAATGGATAGTAAAATCCATGCCAGATCAAATGTCCCTAGTACTCACCTGCCGAGAAAAACCGAAGCTTGATTGTCTGCCAAAACTGGCCGTACAAGGGAACCTGCTGGAAATTAGTGCCAAACAACTCAAATTTACTCTGGATGAAACCGAACTATTTTTATGCTCGGACAAGGCCATTAAACTTAATGAACAATCGTTAAAAATTTTATATGAACGTACCGAAGGATGGGTGGCGGCCACCCAACTGGCGTTACATGCGCTGCAGGATCAAAAAAATCAAAATGAATTTGCTGAACAATTCTCCGGCTCAGACATCGACGTTGTGAACTATTTGGCTGTTATGGTATTAAGCCAGCAAAGCGAAGAAGTACAACACTTTTTTCTTTATACATCGGTACTTAAACGCTTAAGTGGCCCCCTATGCCAAGTGATCACCAATAATCCCAATGCTGGTGTCCTACTGAATCAATTGAGCGATGAGGGTTTATTTTTATTTGAACTGGATAGAGAGCGGAAATGGTTTCGATACCATCACTTGTTTTGTGAATTTTTACTGGCCCAATTTAAACAACAAACACCGCAGCAATATAAAACCACCTCCCTGCTGGCAGCAAACTGGTGTATTCAACAAGGAGACGTGCACGAAGCCATCGACTACTACCTAATGGCCGAGGATTTTGAAACTGCGGCCCAGCTCATATCCAAAAATGTATCACAAATTGTGCAATACCAAGGACACCACGAAGTCTTATTTCGCTGGGTTGATAAACTGCCACTAAAATACATAAGGACAGAGCCCAGAATATACATTTGTTTAGCTTGGTCTTTAATATTTACCCGGGATTTAGAGCAAGTGGATAATATTTTATTACACCTAAAAGAAGACCACATAACGAATTCAGACAAAACAAAAACACTAGGCGAAAGCAATTGGGTGCAATATAACATTGATATGCTTGATGCTATGCATGATGCCATGTGCGGCAGGATTATAGAGGCTCAACAAAAATCCCGTGATTGGTTACAACACTGGCCTCAGGGCCCCGCCTTTGAGCGAGGTGTCGTATTAGGAATATACGGTGCCACTTGCATCCAGACTCTTGATTTTAAACACGCCAGAAAAATACTCAGAGAAGGCAAAAACGAATTAAGCCATTGTGAGGCCGAATACGGTGTATCCTGGACCAGCTTCCTGTATGCCTTGGTATTAATTAAACAGGGACAAATAACAGAAAGTAAACACCTGCTTGAAGCAGCCCTTAACACCAGCAATCAAAAAATGGGAGAGCAAAGTCTGGCCAGCGCCCTACTTAAACTTGGACTAGGGTATGCCTGTTATGTTAGCCATGATTTAACCAAGGCTGGCCAGTATATTGACAGTGGCTTTTTATCCATTGAAGAGCACGGCCTAGTAGACAGCGCTCATATTGCGTTTCTTACTAAATCGAAATTACTACTGCGCCATGGTGATACCCGTGAATCCTTAGCCGTATTACACGAGGCTGAAAATTTTGGCCGCCAGTTGCACCTATCTCATTTTGCCACCGCCATTGTGGTAGAGCGCATTGGCAGATTACTCAAAGAAGGCAAAACACAAGAGGCTACTACATTATTTACAGAATATGGTTATGACATTGCAACGATAAACCCAGACGTTTATACCCCTTACGAGAAAATAGAAATTGAGATTCTTAAAATAAGATTGTTGCTGGCCAATAAACAATTTTACGATGCTGTCTTGGCTGCCACTAAAACCCTTGAGCTGTGCCAACAAAAAGAGCTTGCCTGCGAGAGTGTGAGTCTGTCTATTTTGCAAGTTCGAGCTTACTTTGAGCTAACACAAAAAAATAAGGCCTACCGAATATTAAACAAACTAATGGCGTATGCCGCCAGTGAAAAATTACTGAGCGTATTCCTGGAGGAACAGTATTACCTGTCACCACTTTGGCCCGGCCTTTTTAAGCGATATGACGGCCAGCAAGATCCGGACAGCAATATGCTATTAGTTGATTTTGTGCATGAAATTAAAAATGCATTAAACTTTAAAAAAGTTATGCCCACTCAAGAAACATGCAAATTACAACAGCAGCCTGCCCTGCAAGAGCCCTTGTCAAAAAAAGAAAAAGAGATTCTTACATATCTGGATCAAGGTTTATCCAACAAAGAATTGGCAGGCACCCTGTTTGTGTCGGTTTCCACCATCAAGTGGCACCTGACTCATATATATTCAAAACTGGGTGTTAAAAGCAGAATGGAAGCCATTAAAGCATATCAGGATAAGAGCCTGTCAAAGTGACTATGTCCGCTGTTTTAACTTGCCCGTGAAAATCCGTTAATTCATTACATTTTTCCACCTTTTGTTCAAGGCACGCCTATAACGCACAGAACCAATGCCTGCTGCTCGCACCCGATGCCAGTGCGTCTCCGGGATAACGCTCTATCAGATTGGTTAATACCTTCTAAAATTACGATTAATCAGCTAATGCTCACACGTGCCCCTTCTGAATTCTTAGCTATAATTACGATCATATACAACCGACAGATAATGTTATCTGCGTGACACCGATTGGTAAATTACGGTCTATATCGTCATTTTAAGGGGGCAATATGAATACCAGAGCGAATGCTGTTGCTGCTACTCACACCCAATCATGGCAAGACTTTGCCACCGGTATTGCTTGGGGAAGCTTGTTTTTACTGGGTTTCATTATCATTGGCGTCAGCGCACTTGTCACAGGGGTATGCCTAGACGCAGTGCCCCTACCCGTTGCTATGATTTGTTCAAGCATTTTTATCTATATGTCGTTTACTGTGGTTCATGAAGCGGGTCATGGCAATATTGTGCATGAAAATACACATCTAACATGGCTTGAAAGAGTAGTGGGTTGGCTGGCGTCCGTGTTTTTAATCGCCGTACCGTTTGGATTGTGGGCGCGCATTCACGATCACCATCACGCCTTTACCAACAACCCTGATCGAGACCCCGATTACTGGGTAGGTGGCGACTCATTATTTGTGATTATGCTTAAATCCCTTACCCTAGTTCCCCATTACTTATACGTCACCCTGTTCAAGTTACGTGATGAACCCGTATTCAAAACCACCCATTTAGGCACGGTTATTTTTTACAGCTCATGGGCGGCGGTCATGATTACACTATCCGTTAATGGCTTTGCGTTTGAAGTACTCACCCTAATTTTAATTCCTGCCATGATGGCAGCCTTTGTTTTAGCCTTGGTATTTGACTGGATTCCCCACACCCCCATGTTGCACCAAGGGCGTTACCACAATACACGGGTCTATTTAGGTTGGGGATTAAACGCATTAACACTCGGGCAAAATTACCATTTAATTCATCACCTTTACCCACGAGTGCCCTGGTATAAATACTGGCAGGTATTTAATTTAATACGCCCAAAACTGGAAGATAAAGAGGCGCTCATTGAAGATGTTTTTGGTGGTGTAAACCCCAGATTATTTAACGCTAAAAACGCGTGCCGTTTACTTAATGATTCAAATGGTCAAATACTTTCAGCCACGGTTGACAGTATTAAACAGGAAACCCAAGACGCCATTACTATCAGTATTAAAAATATTGAAAACAACTGCTTAAACTTTAAACCCGGTCAATATGTCACCATTAGCACTATGATTAACAAGGAGTATATCACTCGATGTTATTCTGTTTGCAAAGCCCCTTTCGAGAATCAATTGGCCATTGGCGTCAAACGCAGTAAAAATGGCCTAATGTCAAACCACCTACATGATCATTTAAAGGCTGGCCAACACATTTCACTGGCCGGCCCATTCGGCGAATTCGTTTACCCTAGCAAACATAACAATAGCGTTAACAATCAAGATCCACTGATTTTAATTGCGGGCGGTAGTGGCATCACCCCCATATTGGCCATACTTAAAAGTGCATTACACATAAATGAACAATCAAAAATACAGCTTATATATGCTAATAAATCACCTCAAGGAGCGATGTATATAGATGAAATACAAGCATTACAAAAGCAACATCATGACCGCTTCAGGTTAACACTGGTATACCAAAATCCTGTGGCGCAATGGACTGGGCTAAAAGGTTATTTAACACATGCTATGTTATTGGATTTACTCTCAAGTAAAAGTATAGATAAAGAGAATTCACTGTTAGACAGTACATTTTATATTTGTGGTCCGGACACCCTAAAAAGCATATGCCAGGATTGTTTGTCGCAGTTGGAAGTCAAGACAAGTGCTATTTTCATAGAAGAGTTTACCGTAAAACCTGTAGAAGCCATTGGCGAACAATACCCGGTTGAAATTAATTTACTTAACGGGGAACAGCACCATTTAAACGTGGCCGAAAATCAAACCGTTTTACAAATAGCCAAAGAGGAAGGCATTACGCTGCCTTACGCCTGTGGAGTGGGTCAGTGTGGCTGCTGTAAAATGAGAGTGGTGTCGGGAAGTTTTCATATGAGCGACCACGTAATTGCCATCCTTCCCGAAGAAAGAGCATCGGGCACCACCCTTACCTGTCAGTGCCACCCCAGTGGCCCGCTTATATTAAAAGAGTCATCCACATAAGGGCATGGGCTTAAGGACGCCTCTATTAACTATATCCAATTAGCAGGTAACTTTTTATAACCTAATGAATGGGGCCAACCGCTTAAATCACAATTATTTGGCCTGTAACTTTATCTTTAAATCAGCAAGGTCAAAAACGAACTATAGTTAACTAATGTTCAAGTATTCCTATTAAAAGGTGCCTCCTGTGGATTTGTACACATGAAGTATTTAGTCTTCTTCTACCTAATATTCCTATACCACCACTGCCCTGCGGCCAAAGTGATTCCCGTCTCCCTTGATCAGGATTACAACCTAGTGCAAGAGGTGGATTACCTTTTAGATGCAAGTGAAGCCTTGTCCCTTAAAGAAGCCATGCAAAGCCCAAATTGGCAAGGCATTGAGCGCAGGATAATAAACTTTGGTTTTATTAAAGGAGCGGTTTGGTTAAGGTTTAAAGTGCTTGCCCAGGAAGACGGGGATTGGGTATTAAATACCCCCTATTCCCAGTTAGATTTTGTGCAAAGTACTGCCATCATTAATGGCCAAATAGGCCATACTATTACAACTGGGGATTTAGTTAAATTTTCTGCCCGTCCGGTTAATCACCCAGGATTTGTGTTTCCGTATACCTTATCTAAGGGTGACATTCTAGAGGTGTTTATAAAGGCCAAATCAGAGGGTTCGGTTGAGGTGCCGTTAAATTTTTTAAGCCTTGCCAGTTTTGATGAATCCGACAGCATAAGAAACTTTATAATGGGCTGGGTAACCGCCACTCTGGTGGTGATGTTATTTTACAATTTATTTATCTTTTTTATTGTGCGCGAACGGGTATACCTGTTTTATGTAATTTGTGTGTTTTGCAACCTAGTGGCACAAGGGGTATACAGTGGCACCTGGTTTCAATACGTATGGCCGAATTTCCCGCAAATAAATAATTTTATGCTGCCCACGTTTTTTGGATTATTAATATTTTCAAACCTATTGTTTATTTCCGAATTTTTACAGCTGTTTAAGCGCAGCCTTGCGTGTAACCGATATTTTAAATTCTTATTTATTTGTTTGGCCAGCTTTCCGCTATTAAACCTATTTTTGCCCTATCAATTAACCATTATGATTCAGGTAATTGGTGCACTAATTATGCATATCTCTTGCTGGGTGGTGGGCGTATATTTATCTTATAAAGGGGAGGTGCTGGCTAGATTATTTGCTCTAGCCTGGACGATTTATATTATAGGCATGCTAATTACCAATTTTAAGACGTTAGGCTACTTACCTACCAACTGGTTTACCTCTTATTGTGTGCAGTTAGGGTCATTTGTTGAGGTAATCATACTGGCCATGGCGCTGGCTTATAGAATTGAAGCGGCCAATAAGGCCAAAGTAAGCGCTCAACATGACAGCATTCAGAACCTCACGCGTTATCAAAATTTGTACCGAGACTCCCTATCTGGCCAGTTTCAACTGGCCAATAGCGGGCGACTTAAAAGTGTTAACCCTGCCTTTTATAAGATGCTGGGTTACGATTCTGAAAAAGAGTTGCTGTCTTTATCCAGAGAAACCCGATCCGATAGACTGAATATAGATGTAGAAAAATTAACACACTACATGAACGACTTAAAAAGCCACGACAATATGGTGAGTTTTGAAACCCAGTTAACCAGTAAAAATGAAGGCAATCGCTGGTATTCTATTTCTATGATGGGGGTAAAAGAAGATAACGGCGATATAAAATACTATGAAGGCTCAATGATTAGTATTAACGAGTTAAAAGAAAATGAGCACATTAAACTAAGTGCTGTTAAAGACAGGATGGAAGCACTTGAGCACTTAGTGGTAGGGGTATGCCATGAAATGAATACGCCTTTGGGTGTGGTGACTACCGGAATAAGCCACTTAACTGAGGACAATAAAGAACTAAACACTATTTTCAAATCTGGTGAGTTAACCAAAGAAAAGTTTAGCGAGATTCTTACATCAGAGAGCGAAGCTGTTACCTTAATAGAGAGCAATGTCGCTAGGCTAAATTCTCTCATTAAGAAATTTAGAAACATCTCCATTTCACAGTCTCACTATAAATTACAAGAATTCAATATAACAACAATGATTGATGAACAATTGTTACTGCAAAAGGCCCTACTAACAAATGTATCCGTGGTGGTAGATTGCCCAAAAAACATAAGCATAAACAACTACCCACAAGCCTTAGCGGATATCATTGGGCAATTTATTGAAAACAGTGTGCGTCATGGTTTTATTGACAGTGAATCCAGTAAGATAACCATTACCATAAAAAGAAGCAGTGAAGAGTTAACAATTCATTATTCCGACAATGGCAAGGGCATTTCATTGGATAAACAAAAAGAAATATTTAACCCATTTTATACCACCAAAAGAGGCTCAAGCGAAAATGTTGGGCTGGGAATGTTTCAAGTTTATAATATAGTGACGCAACTTTTAAAAGGACAAGTTCAGGTTAACGATGTAAATAATGGCTTTGAAATAGTGGTATGTTTTCCCATTAATGGCAATGCCACCTAACATCTACTTTTGAATCCCTACAGGTTAGTCTGGTTGGAAGACACATCCAATGCATGCTTATGTCATTATACCAGTTTCGCTTGGTGCACTGAATGCCTACTCAGTTAAACTCAGGTAAAAGCACAGGCCCAGGGTCAGGTAAAAGCACAGGCCCGGGCACGGACAACTCAATTCCATGCTCGCTCAGCAGATTAAGGCCTGCCTGCTTAATAGCAGTATGACTAGTACCTAGGAGATGATCAAATACTGGAACAGCAAGAACTTCGCTGTGGCCTTTGAGGGAAAACACCATCAATATCGGGTGGAAAATGTGGTTATCCCTAAAACACCATTTAAAACCAACATTAGCGCCTATCTCGATAGGCCCTATACCTTTCGTCAGTGAACCACCTAACATGCTAAAACTCGAAAGCCACCAGTCATTTCCGCTCCCCTGCCCCATTGCCATGTTCGAACAAACAATATTCTCATCTCGAGTGCTACCAGCACCCTCATAGGCGACCAAGGTTAGGTCACCAGAAAAATAGAAGTTAAGCTCACCAGGGGAAACCAAGCTACTAACGTCATTCAGTCTCGCGCCCGTACCAGCGTATGCATTAAAGGCCTGCGCAACTCCTGCGGTAGCATGTCGCCCTGAAGTAAACTCTAGGTATCCTCTAGGTTCACCAGAAAACATCCCAACACCTACGTCGATATCATCATTATGCTCTTGCCCTTCACTAACCATCAACTGCCCCAGCCTAAATTTTAAATTTTTAATGCCTGGCATAGAAAACGTTAAATTGTTTTCATGCTCACCAGTCAATGAATAGGCATACGGCACAGACTCGATGGCAACATAACCCACCCTTTCATCAGCATGAGTCACCTCTGAATCCTTAGACTGCTCTTCTTGTACCATTATCTGAACGTTATTACTTGTCAGATTTTTTAGGCGAACTGACGCAGCATCGGTTCCATAGGTTGTCTGCATATTTGCGACCATGATTGGACTTTTAACCGAACTACCAAATGCCACTTCCTTAAAGTCGTGGTCCATCGTTGTACTTGTGGTACCAACAAAGATTCTTCTGCTATTGAAGGTGAATTTTCCTTCGCTCATAGCTATCACATTAACGGTATCGTCAGCGCGGAGACCATCATTGCCCTCTTCTTCGGCTATCATCAATTCGACACTATTTTGAGTAAGATTTCGCTGCCTAACTTCACCTGCACTCGTGCCGTTGTAAGTGACTATTTGGGTTAATACAACAGGCGCAGCAGTAAAATCATTAAAATAGATCGTTTTCCAGTTGTGATTCAAGGACACCTCAAAGGCATGCAGGTTAGTACTGGGTCCAATAATATTTTCATTGGTCACAGCGATATAAGCGATTATTTCCTCCACATGGTAACCATCAAGGTAATCCCACTCATGCATTTTAACGTCAAAGCCGGTTTTACTGACGTTTTGTATGCGTACCGTCAGCCCTTGAGCACCCTGATACGATGTTACACCGGCCACAACGGTTGGTGTCACATCAAATGGAGTATCAAATGTAATTTTCGTCCACGTGTCATGATCAGGCTGTTCAAATATGACCTGATCCGCCTCAATTTGAAGGGCGAATGTTGTATGGACATTTATAGAAAATATAATTGCCATAGTAAATAATATAAAATTTCTTGCGTACTTTTTCATAAAACAACTTAAATAATTGAAAGGAAAAATGATTCAACGTCCCTTTAAGTAATCTATTCATCACTCAAAAAATGATGCATCGATTAGCACAAGCCATTCCTTTGGCTTCCCGTAACAGGTACAAAACTGTTTATATACTCTCGTGACTTTTAGTGCCTAACTTCAGAGATCACAACACTTCCCAAAGGTTTGCACTGGCATGCCAGAGTAAAACCAACGGCTCTTTCTTCAGTGGTGATACCCGGGATAGAATCTGAAATTTCAGCTACCTCTCCTTCATACACCTTAAACTTACAGGTGCCACATGTGCCGTTGCCGCAGGCATGAGGTATCTTGATGCCTTCTGAATTAGCCACTTCAAGGATGGTTTGATTTGAAGCCACTTCCAAAACATGATTAAAACCGTCGGCCAGCTTAATATCCACACGATGCAACGCTCCTTCAGGCTCGGTTACCGTGGCAACAAACTCTTCTACATGAACACGACTAGAATTGATATTTTTGCTTGCTAGGGTTTCCACCACCATGTTTTTTAATCCTTCAGGAC
>MAAA01025610.1_pt1 | contig 14163 bp, 10 predicted proteins | sample 1115971 | NCBI WGS metagenome assembly MAAA01 (sample SAMN04961123, study PRJNA320927) | seawater metagenome | isolation source: sample BD02T6 sea water enriched with oil for 6 days | place: USA:Gulf of Mexico | collected 2013-07-27 | reverse complement strand
GCGCTTAAAGATGTTTTGTTTTGCGGTTACGAAATGGGCATGGCAGTGAGTTTTACGCCTGTCAGTACCGAAAACTATAACCACTGGGTGTCGGCTCAGGGTAAACCCAGACACATCATCACATTGTTGGCCCGTAAACTTACGGCTGAGCATTTGTCGGCGGTGACCCGTGTGGTGTCGGATTATGAATTAAATATCGATAATATTTCTCGTTTATCTGGCCGAGTGGCGTTAGATGATGAAAAAAGCAATGACCTAACTAAGGCCTGCGTGGAATTTTCAGTACGCGGCTCAGTAGATCAGGGCGCATTACGAGCGGAATTTTTAACCGTATCCAGTGAGTTGGGTGTGGATATTGCCATGCAAGAAGACACGCCATTTCGCCGTAATCGTCGTTTGGTGGCGTTTGATATGGATAGCACGCTTATTGAGGCAGAAGTCATTGATGAGTTGGCCATAGAGGCGGGTGTAGGTGAAGAGGTTATTGCCATTACCGAAAGCGCCATGCGCGGTGAAATTGATTTTAACGAAAGCTTTATTCGCCGAGTGGCCCTGTTAAAAGGCTTGGACGAATCCGTTTTAGAGGCGGTGGCGCAGCGCCTGCCTATTACTGAAGGGGCTGAACGTTTGGTCAGCACCTTGAAAAAACTGGGCTATAAAACCGCCATTTTATCCGGTGGTTTCCAGTATTTTGGGCGCTTCCTTCAGGAAAAATTAGGCATAGATTATGTGCATGCCAACGAGCTGGAAATTGTTGATGGTAAGGTAACCGGTAATGTAACGGGCACTATCGTGAACGGCGAGCGCAAGGCATTTTTACTGCAGAAAATTGCCGATAGTGAAGATATTTCACTGCAGCAAACCATTGCGGTGGGGGATGGTGCCAACGATTTACCTATGTTGAGTAAAGCAGGTTTAGGTATTGCCTTTCGTGCTAAGCCGTTAGTTCGCCAAAATGCCGAGCAAGCGATCTCCACACTAGGTTTAGATGGTGTGTTGTATTTATTAGGCATCCGAGATCGCGACGACGTTCACGGATGAACTAAAAGCGCGGTGCCAGGGGCAATTTTTTGCTCCTGCAAAAATTGCATTTCCACCATCCATGGTGGTCATGGCAAGGAGCGTAGACACTCACGGATGAATGAATAGCTTACGCACATAAAAAAAACCGGCACATGCCGGTTTTTTTGTGCGCGCCTATAGAGGTGCCCTGAAGGTGACTTAATCGTCGCTAAACGTATAGTCCATGCTGGCGGCTGGGCCACGTAGGTAATAACCTTGAATAAAGCTTACTCCGCTGGTCCAAAGTTGTGCCACGATGTTGGCATTCTCAACAAACGGTACAATTGATGCCTTTTCATGTTCGCCGATGCGTACCAACAATTCCTTCAGGCTGGCCATGCCTTTTTCACTTTCCAATTCCTGAGTAAACGAGCCATCCACTTTTACAAAGTCTACATGTAAGTGTTCAAATACTTTAAACGGATCAATGGCCGAGCCAAAGCGACAAATAGCCACCATGCACCCCAGCTGATTAAGCGACAGTGATATGGCTTTGGCCTGCATCATGTGGTTTATGCAATCGGCTTCGGTGAATTGGAATATTAAGCTTTTACTTGGCAACTTACTGGCTTTGAGTAGTTTTTGTATCCAAGGCAATACCGTGTCATCAATGAGGGTTTCATTGGTGAGGTTAATAAACAAGCGTGTATCATGACCTTGAGAGCGTTGCTGAGCTAAGCGTTTAACGGTGTTTAAGATTACCCAGCGATCTAGTTTACGCTTCAATTCAGAATTGATATCAGGCAGAAATTCTTGCGGTGATACATCGGTGCCGTCGCTGTCCACTAAACGTAATAAGGTTTCATAGTGCTCACCGCTTTCATCACGTAAATTGATGATCGGCTGGAACAATAACTTAAGAGTGTTCTCTTTAATGGCGCTTTCAATCTTGGCGCTAAGTCGCGCGCCATCTGTACTGGCAAGCTCTGAAGGGTTATAAAGATAAACCCCGTTGCCTTTTTCTTTACCATCCATTTTACGAACATGGTAGCTGGCTTCGTGAGCGTGCTGTAAAACTTCTCTGGGGCTGCGGGAGCTTTCATTAATTAAAGCCAAGCCCACACTCACTGTGATTTGTATGGTGCGTTGATCTACCGCGACTAAGTGCTCTTGAATAGAGCTGCGAATATGTTCGGCAAAGCCTTGAGCTTGTTCGGCGCTGCTATCGTGTAACAGTATGCCGTAAATATCTTCACCTACTCGCGCCACTAAATCTTCTTCGCGGCATTTGCTGCGAATTAAGTGGGCCACATCACAAACAACCATGTCAGCGCCTTCTATGCCCACATCGCTTTTACATTGTCCAAAGCCGTCAATGTTCACATAGGCTACGGCGCCTTTGCTGCCGCTGATCACCGCTTTATCTACGCTGTCAGCCAGTTGCTCATTAAAGTATTGTTTATTGTATAGGCCGGTAAGTAGGTCTTGAGAGCTGATTTGTTTAAGCTTGCTTTCTAATTCGGCATTGTCAGAATTGCCACGAATAATAAGCTGCATGCAAGGCTCTTCTTCGTACGTGGCTTGCGCAAATAAAATGCGGGTATCCACTTCGGTGTCGGCCACGTTCAGCATCTTGCACTCAAACTCACCGCTGCGACACTTGCCTGAGGTAAAGTCTTTAAGGAATATTTTAAAGCGACCCTGATCTGAGGAGCTGATCATGTCCATTAGTGGCATGGTTAATAAGTCGTCGCTGTCGTCATAACCAAATAGATTGGCATAACTGTCGTTCACAAACAGATGCATGCCATCTTGTGCGTAGGCAATAGCATCCTGTGCACTTTCCAGTAATACCTGACAGCGTTTTTCAGCTTCACGCAATAACGCTTCAGCTTCACGTAATTCACGGCGTAATTTTAGGTTTTTTATTTCACGTAACACCACTTGTAGTAAGTGGTTGTATTCACCAGATGGCACAAGGTCTACCGCGCCTGCCTTAATGACTTTTTCGGCAATGATACTGTCGACTTCATCGTGAACATATATGGTGGGGATATCTTTGCCCTGGCGATTAATCTCGTTAAGAACTTGCTTGCCGGTGAGCTCGGGCATTTCCATCGCAGACAGGCACACATCCCAAACTTGTTCGCTAAGCTTATCCTTTAAGCCTGCCAAATCTTGGATCAAGTGGGCGCGGGTGGGATGTCCAGCGTTACGTAACAGGCTGGTGAGGGTTTCGGCTTCGTGCTGAGACGGAGAACAAATCAGCAAACGAATCGCTTCTTTAGCCTGCATAAATAAAAATGACACCAGGATGAAAATAAAAAGTTGCGGCAGTATAGCGAATAGAGGCATGTGCCATAAGGCTAAATGTCACGCTTTAGGGTAATTTAGAGCAATTATTCGCATATATATGCGTTTTTGCTAAATTAAAGGGCCGTAAACGTTACGGCTACCCCATTGTGTTTAAAGCTTATCCCAAATAGAGGCAAATTCGTCACCCGAATCATCTTTACTGGTGCTGCTACTGAGCACTTGGGTAAGGGGCTGAAACGTATACTGCACAAAACTGCGTGACGTATTCATGCGTTTGAGTAATTGGATGCGTTGGCCATGCTTGTCGTTTAGTAATTGTGCCTTGCAGCCCACCTTAAATGGCATAGTGGGTAAAATTAAAGACTCTTCTTGGCCCGCAGCTGGCAACGCAGGTACAGAAATTCCGCGTAAATATTCGCCGTTTTCACCGGTTTTATTGAGAATTCTCACCGCAACCGATTCAACTTTAGGGGCCAGCAGCTCAATACCTAGCTGCGTAGGTAGGTTTCTTTGGGTACGAATCCAGCGAATGCAGCCTAGAGACCAGTTCGTCATGCGTGCTTCTTTAATGACTAACAACTCACCGGTTTGTACGCTATTGGGCGGGTTATCTAGGGATATGCCGTAACCCCCTGGACTGGTATTAAATATTTCTGCCTTAAGTTGTTTGCCTTTAGGCCCTGTGTCTTCCGTTTCTTCAGCATTTGAGCTAATAAACGCGATGCTATCAAATTCTATATTTTCGGGTTCGCCGCCAAATTGACTGCCTGCGTCAAAACTTTTATCCCACACATCGGTAGACGGTGCGGGCGCCTTTTCTTTAGGTTCATCGGCGTTCCATTGATGTAATAAAAATGGCAGGCTCATTTCTCCAGCGCTGAAATAATGACTGGCCAATAGGCCGATGCCTATTTGTATATCACCACTATTGTCGGTGCGTCGAAAACTACGTTCGACCATCGCGCCCCATGCATGCACTAAATGAATAATGACAGTTTCACTGATGTTGGCGGGTACCGTGATGTCGCTGCTCTCTTTATCTAAGTGACTCTGCAGGGCGGTTACTAAATCGGTGGGGCTTAATGCACGACTTGCGGTGTTAGAGGTTTTGAGTAATGTGCGATAAACAGGCGTAAAATCCTTGTGCTGCGAAAATAAGAACAGGGCTTTAACATCTGAGCTGCTGCATATTTTCACCGACCCACTCCACAACTCTGTGGCGGCATACAAATTGGCTAGGTCGAGTTGGCGTAATTGATTAGGTTTGCAACACCCTAATAAAAGAGCACGAATATACACATCCAGTATGCTGGAGCTGGCGATATATTTGGCGCGGCTGTCTTTTACCGGATAGCTAAAAATGCCCTTGGCTTCGGCCAACGCGTATAACTGATGCAGTTCTAACCACGCATTTTTGGGCGGTTTACTGTATAGCTGAAAGGCTCTTAAAATGGTCTGACTTAAATCACTGATGGCGCGATGAATCGCAAACGTGAGCAGTTTGTTTTCGGATTTTTTTATGGGCTGTGCAAGTTCATCTAAGATGATGCGTTTATAGCCGCTGGCCAATTGGTTTTGTAAGGTTTGCGCCAGGCTCACAATCTTTAGGTCATTGTCGGTGAGCATGACCGATTGCTTGAGAAAACGTTTACTCAGTGCTTCGCAAATAATATAGGTTTGGCTGCGAATGATTTCCAGCATTTTATAGCGAGAGTTTGCTGCCATGGGGGCGCTAGTGAGCTCACGTGTTGCTTGAAACAACATCTTAGCGGCGACGCCCACATTCGCCATGGGAAGCTTCTTAGCCCAGCTTTCAAACCCACTCACACTACCATCACAAAAGGAGAGGCGCTGAAGGCTAATCTGGGGGACGGATATGCGAATAGGGGGCTTTTGCACTTCCATGCTTTTTCTCTCTTCTAATTCAGCCAGCAAACCCACCCTTCCTTAACATAAATTAATGGGGCTAAGTCTTACTTCGTGCCGACTTCACTTATCCATAAGTGTTTATTATTAAATAATAATAAGGATCGCAAAGGTTCGCCAATAAAAACGACCAAAACTCGTCGCTAACTAAGAAATTGGCGCATTTGGCGTATTGATTGGTGTCTTTGAGGGGCGCCCATCGACTTCCTTCACTAACTTTGGCACCAAAAATCCAGGTAAGCGCCCTTGAATAGCCCGTATTAAATTCTGTGCATCAGCCAACTTTACCTCAAAGTGGTGAGCGCCCACTACCGGATCAAGTAAGTGCAAGTAATAGGGTAGCACCTGGCAATCGAACAATGCTTCGCTTAAATCAACTTGGCTTTTAAGGTCATCGTTAACGTCTTTTAGGAGTACCGCTTGATTCAAAACATGTATGCCGGCTTTGTGTAACCGGCTAAGGCTGCTGGCTACTTCTGGATCAATTTCATTGGCGTGATTAGCATGCACGACCACCACCATGTTTAGGCGGGTTTGGGTCAAGCCTGCAATTAATTTATCGGTAACTCGGGCCGGAATGACAATAGGAAGACGTGTATGAATGCGCAGCCGGCTAACATGGGGGATTTGCTCGATGGCGTTGAGTAAGGCAAATAGGCGCTTGTCATTATTGGTAAGGGGGTCGCCGCCGCTTAAAATAACCTCGTTAATTTCTGGGCGATTTTTAATGTAATCTAATGCTTCCAGCCATTGCTGGCTGCTGAGAATATTGTCGTCATAGGGAAAGTGGCGTCTAAAGCAATAGCGGCAATGTACCGCGCAGCTGCCATTGGTAATGAGCAAAACGCGGCCGTGGTACTTATGAATAATACCGGGTGTTTTATTGCTGCCCACTTCACCTAAAGGGTCAAATACGTAACCCGCGGGCGGCTGCTCATTTTCTGCGGATAAAGGCCATATTTGGCGTAATAGTGGATCGTTTATATCACCCTTTTTAATACGCCTTATAAATGCCTTGGGTACACGTACGATAAAGTCTTCATGGGCCTGCTGGGCCGCGTGTAAATACGAATCGGGTAGCTGTAGAAGCTGGGCTAACTGTACTGGGCTGCTCACCACATCGGCTAATTGCTGTTGCCATGTACTTGTTTCATTGGAACTGTGCATAATTATGTGATTCTGGGGTATCATTACTGACCTATTTTTTAGTTTTCCCAATTTTGGTGTTATCCATGGCAAATTATTCAACCAACGAGTTTAAATCTGGCCTTAAGGTCATGTTGGAAGGGGACCCGTGTTCCATTCTTGAAAACGAACTCGTTAAACCTGGTAAAGGTCAGGCGTTTAGCCGTGTAAAGCTACGTAACCTTAGAACCGGTCGTGTTTGGGAGCGTACCTTTAAATCTGGTGAAAAACTGGAAGGTGCCGACGTGATGGATTATGACATGGAATACTTGTATTTCGATGGCGAGTTTTATCATTTCATGGCAACAGACGGTACTTTTGAGCAATTCCCCGCTCCTATTGAAGCCGTTGGAGACACCAAAAACTGGCTTAAAGAGCAAGAAAAGTACGAAGTGACGTTATATAACGGCGCGCCTATCGGTGTGGAAGCGCCTAACTTTGTAGAGCTAGAAGTAACTGAAACAGACCCTGGTCTAAAGGGCGATACTGCTCAAGGTGGCACTAAGCCTGCCTTCTTTAGTACTGGCGCCATGGTACGTGTTCCGTTATTCATCAATATCGGTGAAGTGTTGCGTATTGATACTCGCACAGGTGACTATGTGTCCCGCGCTAAGGGTTAACGATTAGCCACTTTGGCTCATAAAAGACACCTGCAAATAAAGGCTCAAAAAGCGTGTAAGGAATGCATGGTTTTTGGGCTTTTTTATTTTTAATACTGTTACTTGGGAAGATTAAGATGCCTTGGCAACCCAGCGCCGACCTGAATACGTTAAAAGAACGGGCCCAGTTTAATGCGTATATTCGTGATTTTTTTAAAACTCGTGATGTATTAGAGGTAGAGACACCGCTGCTGTCGAAGGCCTCGGTAAGCGACGCTAATTTGTTGCCCTTAAAAGCAAATTGCCTAGCCAAAGAGTGTTATCTGCAAACCTCACCTGAATACCCCATGAAACGATTATTGGCGGCGGGCAGTGGTGATATTTTCCAAATATGTAAAGTGTTTCGTGATGAGGAACTAGGTAAACGTCATAACCCAGAGTTTTCCATGCTGGAATATTATCGTCTGCATTTTAATTTGCTCACTCTCAAAGACGAAGTGGCTCAGCTGGTGGGTGATTATTTAAATATCCAGCGTCGACTCGATTTAAGTTACCGTCAGGCGTTTATTAAATACGCTCAGTTCGACCCGTTTTTAGCCAGCCATGAAGAATTACAAACCCGTGTTACGCCGTTTGTGGGAGAGTTAAAGCTCAGTCGTGATGGATGTTTGGATATCCTTATTAGTCACGTGGTAGAGGCTAACCTGCCTAAAGACACGCTGGTATTTATTGCCCAGTACCCGGCCAGCCAAGCCGCATTAGCACAAACCTTTGAAAACGAATCCGGGCACATGCTGGCGCAACGATTTGAGCTGTATGTGAATGGCTTGGAGCTGGCGAATGGTTACCAAGAATTAACCGATGTGAACGAACAGAAACGCCGTTTTGCCAAAGAACAAACTCAGTGTAAGGATGCACGCAGTGAGGACGAACATTTTTTACAAGCATTACAGCATGGTTTACCAGAATGTTCGGGCGTCGCATTAGGCTTGGATAGAATTTTAATGCTGAAATTGCAGGCGGAAAATATAAGTGAAGTATTAAGTTTTGATTTTGAGCGGGCGTGAATAAGTAGCACTAAATATTGTGAGGTACTGCCTGCTATAGGCTAGCCCTATTGAAATAGAGGTCGCCGTAAACCCTTCCATGTAGACTTTCCGATGGACGTCGAATCAAGCCCTCATAGAAGGGTTTACGGGGGGGGCTCAGTTTTATCACTAGAGCCCTAGCGGGCAAAACGCTAGTTTTTATACCCTACCAAAAGGCCTCATCTTCCACGTCTGGTGGCGCATCATATTGATTGCTTTCGTCGTCACGTAATTGTTGTAAGTCATCTAAAATAGAGCCCGTTTTATTGATGGCACCATCACGCTCGTCATCGGCTTCCCCAAGGTTGCCTTCTTCGATGTAACCTCCTGCTCGTGAGGCAATAGCTTTGTCGGTGCGTTTATTTAATACCACAATGGCAATACGCCGATTAATAGGGCTAGCGGGTTCACTAATATCAAAATGGGCCTTGTCACCCATGCCCACCACTTGTGCAATTTTATCTTCCGATAAACCGGCGTCACCCAGTGCACGCCTAGCGGCATTGGCACGACTGGCCGACAGCTCCCAGTTGCCCGCCGCCCATGCACTCTTGCCACCGCTTGAGTCAGTATGTCCGGTGATTGATATTCGATTAGGCACTGCGCCAAAGATGGGTGCCATTTCATATAAAATGTCTTCGGCATAATATTTTAGGCGTGCTGAACCTGGATCAAACATAGGGCGATTGGTTTTATCTACAATTTGAATGCGCACCCCTTCGCTGGTGATGTCGACTTTAATTTGATCTTTATAAGGGCTTAGCGTGGAGCTGGCATCTATTTGTTGTTGAAATTCAGCTTCCATGGATTCCAATCGCGAGCGTTCAATGGCTTCCGCCGCACTTTCAATTTCTTCCGCTTGTAATACTTTTGTGGGGTCAATGGTTTCGCTCACGGCTACATTATCTTGTACTGCAGGGCTGCCGCCTAAATCGATTACCCAAGGACTGGGTACTTTGTTGCCATCTTCAGATGCTGAAGGGTCATTAAAGTAGCCGGCAACTTTAGCAATTTCTTCTTCGTTAGAGGAGTTGATTAACCATAGAATTAAAAACAACGCCATCATGGCCATGGCAAAGTCGGCCATGGCCACTTTCCAAGCGCCACCATGATGGGCTTCGGTGCCTTTTTTTATGCGGCGAATAACAACGTTATGTTGTTCAAACTTATCCATAAGTTCGCTGTTCTCTTTATTTTTTTAGGCCAAGTGTCTCAATATTAATATTTTTAACGTCATGTTTATCGAGAACGTACCACATTTTCTAATTCGGCAAACGAAGGGCGATCGTGGGCAAATAATACTTTACGACCAAATTCGACAGCCAGTTGAGGTGGTAAACCATTTACAGAGGCGACGATGGTGGCCTTTGCCGACTCATAGAGTTTGATTTCTTCGTGAGCCATGTGCTCCATACGCGAGGCAATAGGGGCAAAAAAACCATAACCAAATAACACGCCTGAAAAGGTACCCACTAGGGCGGCTGCAATATGGCGTCCTAGTTCTTCCATAGGGCCGTCAATGGCCCCCATGGTAATAACAATTCCTAACACGGCGGCCACAATACCAAAGCCCGGCATAGCATCGGCGACCTTCTGAATTGAATGGCCAGGCGCCATCAATTCGTGCAGGCGACTGTCTATTTCCATGTCCATGAGGGCATCGAGTTCATGAGCTTGCATGTTGCCCGCGGCAATCAGGCGGAAACAGTCGGCAATAAAATCGGCAAGGGCTGGGTTAGCTTGGACCGCGGGGTACTTAGAGAAAATACCGCTAGATTGAGGGTTCTCTACATCGCCCTCAATAGACATCATGCCTTCTTTACGGCTTTTATTAAGAATATCGTAAATTAATCTAAGGCTGTCCATGTATAAGGCTTTATTGACTTTACCCCCCATGACGACCTGAGGCATTAGCTTAAGGGTGGCCATATGCAGTTGACCGGGGTTGCCACTAATATGCGCCCCGAGACCTGCCCCTAATATAATGATGAATTCGTACGGCTGCCATAGCGCGGCCAGCTCACCGTGGCTACCTAGATAACCAAAGATAATGCTAGCCACCACAATTGCAAAACCCAATAAATAGAGCATTCCACTTTCCTTGTGTACCGGGATTAAAACCGGTGAGTCCATTCCACCATTACTTCATAAAATAGTGGGCCTGTTCGCGCGAAGTCGGACTATAGTTAAGTAAAGGTCACAACTAGGGTTTCCTCAAATGCAAAGGCGCTTTAATCACTAAAAGATGGTTGAAGAGTGGCGTATGAGGGCGGCAGGCTGTTTGTTGCAAATACAAAGGGATTTATATCGTATCTTTAACTTAATTAAGGCTGGGGCGATGGGGCTTAAAATAGATAGAGTGTACCAACCATGGAAGTAAAGTCGGTTAAAGGCGCCAAGTCATGGTTAGACCTCACTAAAAATGCAGCGATACCCATCTTAAAGGCATCCGCCAAATTGTTGACCAAGCAAATTAAAGCGGGGGCCTCTTTAGCAGAGCTGTCGCATACCATTGAACGTGATCCGGCGTTGTGTTTGCATTTATTTTTGGCTGCCAATAAAAAAAGCCGGCATCATAGCCCAGGTCAAGGGATGGAGATTCTAAGTCTTAATCATGTGGTGACGATATTGGGCATGAAAGGCTTAATAGACTGCGTTAAAAAGGCGCCGCAAATAAAACTGCATAAAAGTGACGCCTATCAAAAAGCCTATTTGCAGGCCCAGTCTTGCAGTGCCTTTGGCGGCAACCTGATGGAGCATTGGGTAAAGGTGAGTCATGTAGGCTCGGCCGAGAAACTAAAGTGGGCGACTATCTTAGCTGGCGCCCCTAGGTGGATACTGTGGCGCGAAGCCTATGTGCAAATGCGTAAATGTGACTGGCTTATTCACCATGACTTTGTGGCCACCCAAAAGGCTGAAAAAAAGGTATTTGGCTGTGCTCTTGATGACATTATTTGTGTGTTGGGCCGCAAACTTATGTTGCCGAGTTTGGCGCAAAACGTATTAGAGGCCAAACAATTACCCACGTTAAAGCAGTGGGGGAAATTACTAAGTGATCGTTATTTAGATTTCATTGACGCAGATCTAAAACTCAAACGGCTGCGTTCAAATCCCAACACGTTAATGGCAGTTATCTTACACATGGCTGAACAACTACCTATGGGATGGATGACCGCTAAAACCCTAAGAGCCCAAAAAGTATTAAGCCGATTAACAGGGCAAGACCCGTCGTCGGTGGTGCGTCAAAATCATCAGTTATCGGTGTCGGTTAGTCGCCACGCGGGTGCGTGGCCGGTACTGTCACCAGCCTATTCCTTGTTATGGCCCAGCCAAGCCATAAACCAAGCGCCTTGGTTACGCCGGCCCATGTTGTGTTTATTGCCTAATAAGGAAGAGCCTAAACAAGACGTTAATAAACCTCGGGCAGTGAATGTGGTTAACACGGATTTACCGGGAGTGCCGTCTCCTCGTAAAGCCAATAAACGCTTGCTGGTGGATATTATCGCCCAGTTTAAACGAGACGTGCATACCTTTAGTAACGTGCATGAAATATTACTTACCTGCAATAAAGCCATCTATGAAGGTTTGGGTTTACGGCGCACGTGCATCTGTATATTGGCTAAGGGGGGGGATCATTTGCGGCCTTTATATTGTGTGGGTATTCCGCAACACAGTAAGGTGCACGGTCTTAAGATGACATTGGAGGGAAATCGATTCTTTGGCAAGTTGTTAAAAAAGACAGCTAGTTACCGTGTTGATAGAGGCAACTTTGAGCAAGTTACTAATATGCTAAGCCCAGATGTTGTGGAGGTATTATTAAACAAAAACTTCATAGTTATGTCGTTGTTTGCTGGGGAGAAACCCATTGGCGTTGTTTATGCTGATGCATCGAATAAAGAAGAGGACATTTCCGAGCAGGAATACCAAGCCTTTAAAACTATTTGCCAAAGTGCAGGGTTTGCTTTGGACGCCTATGCGCAGAAACATAATAGCCGTCAAAAGCCCAAAACCAATATGAGGGCCGGATAGCCAAGGCTAGGTCACTAACATGGCTATGGCAGCTATAAAATTGAAGCGTCCTTTATATAACACCTGACACCAGCGTCAGCCTTGATTACAATGCTTTGGCTTAAAAAAACAGAGTGATGAATCATGGACCTACCTTTAATCATTGAACCCAGCGAATTGCAGGCTGCTTTAGAGAAAAAAGAGCCGCTATTGATACTGGATTTAGGCAAACGTGATACTTATCAACAGGCCCATGTGCCAGGGGCCATCTCTGTCGCACCCGCCGACATTCAATTGGGCACCAAGCCCGCCCCCGGTTTATTACCCACACAGCAGCAGTTAAGTATTCTATTTAGTCGTTTAGGTTTAACGCATGATACCCATGTGGTGGTTTATGATGATGATGGTGGCCCTTGGGCTGGGCGCATGATTTGGGTGCTGGATAGCATTGGGCACAAAAATTACAGTTTCTTAAATGGAGGGATTCATGCCTGGTTAGCCGAGCAGCGCCCCATAGAGTCGCAAGAGAATACGGCCGCCGCCACACATTTTGAGGTTGAGAGCATTGATGAAAGTGTTAGCATCACGCAAACTCAATTATTAAGTGCCATAGAAGAGGGCAGTGTTCAAATTTGGGATGCGCGCTCTTTAAAAGAATACACAGGTGAAAAGGCGGTCAGTGCTCGTGGTGGTCATTTACCTGGCGCCGTCAGTTATGAATTTAGCCTAGCGCTTGATAGCGACAACCACTTGAAATTGCGTGACCTTAATGTGATTCGCCAGGAGCTTGCTGCTATAGGTATTAACGGCGAGCAAAGCTTAGTAAGTCATTGTCAAACCCATAGACGTTCAGGCTTAACTTATGTCATTGCTAAAGCATTAGGCTGGCAGATGCGGGCGTATGATGGCTCGTGGGCGCAGTGGGGAAATGATCCAAGCATGCCCATTGAAACGGGTGAGTAACACTGGGTAAGAGACCAAATTTCATCTTAACGTCAGTATGCTGATTTTAAGCTAAGACGAAACCGAGTACCTACATCCGTGTAGGCACAGGTTTATAGTTCCAGACGAAACCGAGTACCTACATCCGTGTAGGCACAGGTTTATAGTTCCAGACGAAACCTAAGTACCTACATCCGTGTAGGCATTTTTTAAAATAATATTTTTGAATATCTCAGGAAAGACACGTGAATAAAGATAGTTTGTTTGTATTTTTGCAGTACATAATTCCACAGCATGCTTTGTCTCGTTTAGTGGGTTGGTTTGCCAGTACTGAAATTGAATTTATTAAAAGTACGTTTATTACTAAGTTTGCCAAAAAATACCAGGTGAATATGGATGAGGCATTAGTTGAAGACTTGTCATCGTTTGCCTCGTTTAATGAATTTTTTACCCGTGAATTAAAAGACGGTGCACGCCCAATCGCGCAGGGCGAAGGTCTATTGGTGAGCCCTGCCGATGGTGCGGTAAGTCAGTTAGGTAAAATAGAGTTAGGAAAAGTATTTCAAGCTAAGGGCCGTGATTTTAGTGTGACCACTTTGTTAGGTGGCGACACCGAGCGTGCTTCAAAATTTTTAAACGGTGAATTTGCCACCATTTATTTATCGCCTAAAGATTACCACCGTGTGCATATGCCGTGTGCTGGTAAGTTATTAGAAACCGTTTATGTACCGGGTGATTTGTTCAGTGTAAACCCAACCACGGCCCAAGGTGTTGATGGTTTATTTGCCCGTAATGAGCGCCTAGTGTGCATGTTTGAAACAGAGTACGGCCCAATGGCAATGGTGCTAGTGGGCGCTATGATCGTGGCAGGAATTGAAACGGTATGGTCGGGTCAAGTATGCCCGTTATCTAAAAAAGCACAGGTTCAAGATTACACTCAAAGCGAAGTTCGTTTGGAAAAGGGCCAAGAAATGGGTCGCTTCAAGTTGGGCTCTACGGTTGTATTGTGTTTCCCTGAAGACAGCGTGAAGTTTTTAGAAGAAATTAAAGCGGAATCACCGTTGATGATGGGTCAGGCTTTAGCTGCTAAGCAGTAA
>MAAA01014251.1_pt1 | contig 14188 bp, 11 predicted proteins | sample 1115971 | NCBI WGS metagenome assembly MAAA01 (sample SAMN04961123, study PRJNA320927) | seawater metagenome | isolation source: sample BD02T6 sea water enriched with oil for 6 days | place: USA:Gulf of Mexico | collected 2013-07-27 | reverse complement strand
GCCACAGAGGATATACGGCAACTTCGTGTGTTGATCGATCAAAGTCAAAACGCCCTGACAAAAACTCATGAAAAGGATTTGTCCCGCAAGGATCAGGCACAAATCAAATCCTTGCTTGAACAAGCTGAATCCTCGTTGTCGGTCGATACCTTAAACCAAGTCGGGAAGGCGCTGACGAACATCTGCGATCTATTTGAATAACCCGACCCATATAGGCACAAAAAAGCGAACCTCAAATGAGGTTCGCTTTATGCTGACCAACTATGGGACAGCAGTGATCTAATATATAAGAAACAGCAGTGACGCCGTCACTAAACGTACAAGGCTTGCTACCAGCGGGATTATTTTTGTGCATAAAAAAGGGCTGAACCACACGGGTTCAGCCCTAAATACATGAAAGACTTTTAGTGACTAGCGACCCATTCTGCGTAGCGCGGCCGAGGTAAACTCACGACGTGATGCCTTGCCCCCCATATCATGAACTTGGGCTCTTCGTTGCTCAAACCCGAAACTAGGTAACGGCCAGAGTTCAAATCGTGCAGGATTTCGGCAGCCATCCACGGAGTATTCACATCATAAAACTGTACGCCATGACCTTCCGATAACTTCCATAGCTCACCACTAGTATCGTATTGATCAATCACCGCCGCACTCCAGGTATCTTCATCTATGAAGAAGGTACGCTTGGCATAGATATGCCGCGAACCTTCCTTAAGAGTGGCTTCCACTTTCCACACGCGGTGCAGTTCGTATCTCAGCTAGTCGGGGTTTAAATGACCTGCCTGTACCAGGGGGGAATACTTGGCATTGGCGTCCAGCAACTTGTAAGAATTATAGGGTATATACACTTCTTTCTTGCCCTGCAATTTCCAGTTGTAGCGATTCGGGAGCCGGTGAATAACCATCCACATCGTGAGAGCAGGAATTGGTGAGTTGAAGATTTACAACTGCAAATACATCGGAATAATCCAGCACCGACAGAGCGCGATAGCCCCAGGCAATGTCGGTCACATAACCGCGGTCGCTGGCCGAACCCAAGCCGTATGCCGTGTCACGGCCATACAAAAACTAAGAGTCTTCAGTTTAGTCTACCAGAGTCATGCCCACTTCACCGATGAAGGCGATACGTGAAGCACTCATTACGCGGTCAAAAAATTGCAGAGTGTGGTCTTTGATGATTGCAAAAATGCGCATAATGACATGCAGAAAGCGCCCGGTGAATTTATTGTGTATGAAGATTCAGGCAAGTCTGAATATCAATAACAACTCAGCGGCGGACATATAATTAAAAAATTAAGCAAGGCCTTGGGCCGAAAAAATACTTGGCAGCAGCCATACCGCTCATGATGGCGGCACAGGCTCAGGGATTAGAATTTTACTTGGGCGGTATCGAGGGAAGCTTCGATACGCAAATATCCATGGGCTCCAGCTGGTGTGTGGAAGATGCGGATGCCAAGCTGGCAGGTGATGCTGCGGGCGGTAACAATGAAGACGGCAACCGTAACTTCAAAAAAGGCGATGCCTTTTCACAAGTGTTTAAAGGCAGTCATGACCTGCAGTTCAGCTATCAAAACTTCGTATGATGCTGCCAGCCGTCTGGATGACTCAGAATTTAATGACCTGGCAAAGTTTTCCGGTGTGGCATTACTGGATGCCTTTGTTTATGGTGAATTTGACGTCATGGATATGCCGTTGGACGTTCGTCTAGGTAGGTGGTTTCCTGGGGGGAAAGTACCTTTATTTTTGGTGGTATCAATGCGATCAATCCAGTTGATGGTAATGCGTTCCGTCGCCCAGGTGCTGAAATTAAAAAGGGCCTGTTACCGGTTAATATGGCTTATGCCAACTTAGGCTTGACAGACAATTTAAGGCCGAAGCATTTTACCCGTTAGAGTTCCAACAAACGGTTATTCCTGGTTGCGGTAGTTACTTTACTGGTAACGACTATGCGCCAGAAGGCTGCGATACAGTGTCATTATCCAAAGGTGGCCTCAGTTTATCTCGTGATACAGATGGTAACCGCAAAGCCAAAGACGATGGTCAATTTGGTATGGCGCTGCGTTATGTGTCAGAAGCCCTGGGTGATACCGAATTCGGTTTGTATTACATGAACATTCACAGCCGCACCCCTGTGGTCAGCGGTATTAAAGCGCAAAACTGGGTGAATGGTTTGGCCTTGATACCTGGCTTTATGCAAGCAGGGATCAGTCACAAAATAGACATGCCATTGCAAATGAATGCCACTCAAATGTTGGCTGCGGCGTTAACCTGTATGTCCCCGCACCACAATTGGTGGCGGATGTGAATGCAGCTGAAGATGGCAGTGTGCTAGATGGCTGCCGTTTATTTGATGTGGCACAAGCCCAAGTAACGGCCATTAAATTCTTTGACCAGGTAGGCGGTGCCAACCGCATCACCTTGATTGGTGAAGCCGGTTATACCTTTGTTCATCATTGCTAACGGATATACCAGCCGCAACGAAGTTGATAAAGAGGGTAATGTGATCAAGGTGAACATATGCTCAGGCTCGTTTATCACGGATTCAGACGATGACTGTCTGGCAGAAAAAGGTCACCAGGCGGTGTCGTCGCCCATCTTCACATACTATAAATAGTACTTATTATAAAAATATAGAGGTATATAAAATGAATAAGTTATTAACGACAGGTTTGGGCCTAGCGGCTCTAGGCCTGTGGTTTTTTTCTGGCACCATGCCGGACAGTGCCTATAAAATATTGCCCGGCTACTTTGCTGACCCACATTTATACTGGCAAGAAAGCCCCTTCAGTAAAGCTCAAGTGACGCAACTGGCCACCCCAAAAGAAGTGGTACAGGGCCGCATCAATCAGCAAAGAAAAACCATAGACCAGTATGTGGTGGACAGTGACACGCAGATTTTATTTGGCGATACCCACGTGCACACCACCAACAGTTCGGACGCCTTTATGTTTTCGCTGCCGTTGATGCATGGTGCACAAGGGGCCTTCCCTCCGGGTTATGCCTGTGATTACGCACGCTTTGTCTCCCAACTTGATTTTTATTTCTTAACCGATCATGCCGAGGCCTATACTGCCGAACGCTGGAACGATGCCATAGAGTCCATTCGTCAATGCAATGAAATGGCCAAGGTGTCCGGTTTGCAAGATACCTTTGCCTTCATGGGATTTGAGTGGACCCAGAGTGGCATTACCGCCAAGACCCACTTTGGCCATCACAACGTTTTATTTAAAGGATACGGTGACGGGGATTTACCGGCACGGCCCATAGGTGCACCGGCCGAGGTGGCCACTGTGCCGAAACGTAATTACGACAGCAAAAATCCTAAAATAATAGAGTTTATAGACCCTAGGCATAAAGACTATTATGCCTCCTATGATTCACTGGTTGAGCAGATGGCCGATACAGCAAATTGTGAAGAAGGCATTCCGTCACCACAATTACCCGCCAATTGTTACGAAGAAGCCAAAACCACAGGTGCGTTGTTTAAAAAATTACGTGAGTGGGATATTGATACTATGGTGATTCCTCATGGCATGGCGTGGGGATTCTACACACCGCCGGATTCCAGCTGGAAAACCCATCTTAATAGCATTGATGTGGACCCAAGTATGACACCGCTGTTGGAGGTTTATTCTGGTCACGGAAATAGCGAGCAATTTGTCAACATTTCAACACGCATTAAAAATGCCGATGGCAGTTATACTTGCCCCACACCCACAAAGGAATATCTACCCACCTGCTGGCAAAGTGGTGAAATTATCAAGAAGCGCTGTTTAAGCGCAGGATTAGCGGCAAGTGAATGTGAGCAACGGGCCAGCGATGCTCGTCAATTGGCCGCCAATACCGATACTAACTATGCATTTTTAACCGCCCCTGGTAGCAAACCCGAAGAATTGTTAGATGCCGGGCAGGTTCGCAACATGTTTAACCCGTCCTTTAACTACCGCCCTAAAAAGTCACTACAATACGGTTTGGCACTGCGTAATTTTGATGGTGACAAACCACTGGGTTTTGAATGGGGCATCATTGCCAGTTCCGACACACACACCTCCCGTGCCGGGCACGGTTTTAAACAGGTGGGCCGACTCAATGCCAGTGAAGCCAATGGCGCCAAAAGTCATTTATTAGAAAAATTGGGGATGCCATCCAGCGGCGATCCAGTGGCCCGGGGTCAAGATGTAGAAAAACTGGATGCGAAAAAGCTCAAATTGCGCATGAGTGAAGCAGAGCGTGTGGGCTCCTATTTATATCTGGGAGGTCTGGCCGCCGTACACACCAAAGAACGTAGCCGTGATGGTATCTGGCAAGCAATGAAAGGCAAACAAGTCTATGGCACCAGTGGCCACAAAATTCTAATGTGGTTTAATATGGTGGATGGTGATGAAAAAGTCGCCATCATGGGCCAAAAAGTATTAATGAATACCACTCCTGAATTTAAGGTCACCGTCATCGGCAGCCCCAAGCAAAACCCTGGCTGCCCCGAGTTTATCAATGAAGGCATAGACAGCGATAAGTTAGCGAAGATGTCGTTTGGTGAATGCTTTAACCCCACACAACAACGTCATCACATGGATAAATTAGAAATCATCCGTATTCGCCCGCAAAGCTATGAAGGTGAAGACGTGGCCGACCTGATTGAAGACCCATGGAAGACATTTGACTGTCCTAAAGACAGTGCCAAGTGTGAAGTGACCTTCAGTGATGATGAATTCACAAGCAAGCAACGGGATACAGTGTATTACGTGCGAGCCATTGAGGAGGCCATTCCCATGATTAACGGTAACAATTTAAATACCAAGTTCGACAATAGAGGCAACGCCATTAGCATAGATATCTGTTATGGAAGTTACCAAACTGCAGCCAGTGATGAATGCTTGGCACCTCAGGGTCATCAAGCCTGGTCGTCTCCCATATTCACATACTATAAATAGTACTTATTATAAATTACATACACACACACCTTTTAAGACAAGGCGATGCCTTGTCTTAAAAGGTGTGTGTGGGCTGTATTATGATTGTAAAATTTAAACAACCCTTATTATTGCCTGCCGTTATTGTGGGGCTGGCCATGAGCATTATGGGTTCGGGTTTTCAAACCAGGATACAGCCCACCGCTGGACATACCCTGCTTTTTGATCCAGACAAAACCAGAATACAGTCCTTCCCTGGGCATTCCCCGTTTTTTGATTCAGCCGAAACCAGGATACAGTCCTTCGCTGGGCATACCTTGGTTTTGATCCAGACGAAACCAGGATACAGCCCATCCTCGGGCATACCCTGGCTTTTAATCCAGACAACACTAGGATGCTGCCAATCCCTAGACATAAAAAAGCCGGAGTATGAGTGTTTCATAATCCGGCAAAGCATTGCTTCGACTTAAAATAGAAGGCTGGTTAGCTATTAATGCGCAGGCAAGAAAGTGCCATAGCCCATCTCTTTACCCAGTTCAGGCACAAGCACTTCGTCCTCAACGGCCATCTTACCGTTAATTATTACCTGCTTAACCAAACCTGGGTTACGGTTAACCAAACGTTTCACTCCAAAGTTTTCCATATCAGCCCAGTGCACATCCTCCAGATTCTGCTCAAACCCAGATGGGTCTATGACCACCACATCGGCACGGTCGCCTACTCGGATTCTTCCCGCATCAAGCCCAAACCATTCCGCCTGATCACCTGTCATGCGCCATACCGCTTTTTCCATGCTCATCATGGGTTTGCCTTCATCCACGGTTTCCTTAACCAGTTTTAACATGCGCAAAGGCAAGTTATAAAATGCCATGTTACGGATATGGGCACCGGCATCACTAAATGTGATGAGGGATTTCTTATCTTTCACCATACCTTTTAATACGTCTTTTCGATGATTGGATAAAGTGGTGTACCAACGTAGATCAGTACCGTATTCCACCACTAGGTCCAAGAATAGATCCACCACATGGATGTTTCGTGTTTTTGCAACTTCTTCGAAGTTTTTCCCCTCAATGGATTTGTCCGGGCACTTTAAAATGATGGCATCGCCAAAATCACGTTGCCACACCCTAGGGCTTAGTTTTTCACCATAAAACTTTCTAAAATCACGACGATATTTTTCGTCTTTTAAAAGATTATTTCGCTCGACTTTATCTTTTAAATCCAGTGCCATTTCACCTGCACCAAACTCTTCAAAAAATACCACGTCAATACCGTCGGCATAAACTGTAAAAGGTGTTGGCAGAACTTGCCAGCGAAAATCCCCATTAAAGAAATTGGTAGCCTGAGCCGCCAAGTTGCTAAGCTTATTTATATAGGGAGTGCCTTTTAAATCCATGCGACTGATCAAGGTGGTTTTAAGTTTCCTCTTAAATATGCCCATGCACTCACGCATATACTGGGTTATTTGTAAAACAGCGGCTGCATTGGGTGCGCCCTGATGTACTCGACCGTACTTTCGGACTAGCTTGTTTAAGCGCGACACTTCTTTCCATTTTGCATATGTACTTGGTAAACTTTTAGACCATTCACGATCTCCGTCTACCTTGTCCCATTTTAGACACATGGTAGAAAGTCCTAAGAAGCCTTCGTCCAAGGATTCTTTTAACAGGCGTTCCATATGTTGCATTTCATTTTCTGTTGGCACCACATCTAAGTCCGTTGATCGACTTAATCCCATGGACCCCACACGTAAATCACTATGCCCTAAAAAGCTCACCACATTGGGCCCCATAGGCTGCTTTTTAATAAACTCTATCCACCCTTTTGGACTATTCCATGTTTTATGTTCTTTTAGTATGGGCAATACTTTTTCACGGGGTACGGTTTCCACCCGAGTAAAAATGTCTGATGCATCTTCAGCCTCACTGCAAATCATACTCAGCGAACAACTTCCCACCAATACTGTGGTGATACCGTGACGCACAGATTCGGACAAGCTGGGACTTGCAATTAATTCACTATCGTAATGTGTATGGGTATCTAAAAAACCTGGGGTAACCCACTGGCCATAGGCCTCTATAATTTTTTTACAATTTGATTCATCAATTGGAGTAGCTGATACTCGGGCGATCTTGCCATCTTTAATGGCTATGTATTGCAAAGATGAAGGACCGCCTGTGCCATCAAAATAGCGACCGCCTTTAATGATAATATCGAATTCTGACATAACCTTCTCCTACAGTTTTTATATAGTCATATTGTTAAGACAGGGCTAGATTAAACTCTGATCTGCTCTTGTTCTTGTTATTTGACGACATATATTTTAGAAAGAAAATGGCAGTAAATTGCTAGTTATAGAAATGAACAAACTAAATATTTATTTTAATATTAGCCGTCATGACTTTATGGGCATGCCGGCATATGCCAAGCTGGCGACCGTTAAGATGAAGTACTCCGGTCTAGATAATAATACATTGGCAGGAAAGCCAATTTACACTTGGAAGAAGCCCGTTAGGGTGAAGAAAATAGATGAAGTTCATGCAAGAAGGTAAGCTTAATTAGCACATTCTCTTGTAACAGAAATTACCTTGTGATAGTGAAATTTAGGACAGTTAGTGGCTGTAATCATTTAATAGCGTTGCCCTTAACACTAACCCTGACGAAATCACTTGGCGAGGTACCTGTCCAGCGTTTAAATGCACGTGAAAAATTACCTTGATCACTAAAATTTAACATATAACTCACTTCAGCCAATGGGCGTTTATTATGACTAATCAATTGGATGGCTAATTTATGTCTACACTCATCTAACAACTCTCTATAACTGGAGCCTTCTTCTTTGAGCTTACGCTGTAACAAACGTTTGCTTATGGCAAATTCACGGGACATGCTTGGCAAATCAACCCCTCCGTTAGGCATGTGTGTTAATACATATTTTTTTACTCTAGTGGTCATCAAGTATTTATTAAATAGGGATAGATATTCTTCAATCCACCCGTCTAACATGTCTGTAAGTTCTGAGTTAGCAAACAACTGTTTGTCAAATATATACTGTTTATCAAAAACAACTTTATTGCTCTGAGATGAGAAATAAACCGGGCAGTTAAAGTATTCTTCAAATGGTTTTTTGTCCCCTTTAAACCCATGTTTAAAATACACTGCTTTTACCTTTAATGGCTCGCCAGAGATGGGATGCGCCATACGATACATGATACTGAAAATCGCTTCGATTTCAGGGAAATACTCTTGTGTATCCTTGGCATAATTTAGCGTGACGATACATGCCACTTCATCGTCACTATCTTCCAAATTGGTAGTGACTCTATCGCAGATGATCTTTGAATAACGGAATGCACGTTGCAATCCATCGTATACATGCTGGCTGGCGGACAGTGCCATACCCAAGGCGCTAAAGGCGGTGGGCTTAAAAAAGTTGGCCACCTTGAGGGCGATATAAGGATCATTGCTAAGTTTTACTGCCTGCTGCCAAACGTGAACCATTGCAGAGGTGGGTAGGCGTACACCTGGCTTTTTAATGTCCTCCAGGTCAACACCGGCATTCAAGAAAATTTGATGACTATCCAGGCCATAGCTATCGATAACTTGGGCGGTCAATAATGCCCAACTACCTAGAGTGGTAGATGTTTTCGAAATAAGAATGTCGTCAATCATATGCCTGCCTTAACCGTTATTTAGAATGAGATAATTTAATTTTACTAAGACAGAAACATACTAGTCGCAGGCCGTTTACCATTCTTGCCATTTAACGACACTTGGCTAATAATTGGCTGACTAAACCTAAAACTGTAAAAAATGAACAAACAATATTTAATTCGTAGCGGTTCCCTCATGGGCTTCAGTGATCTGGTTAATGACCTGGGCGGTGACTCTAAGTTGTTGTTAGGTAAGGTAAATCTCACGCATAGCGACTTATTGGATGGGGATAATATGGTTCCTTTTGAATCCATGGTGATGTTGTTAGAGCATGCTGCCAGTGAACTTAACTGCCCATCATTTGGTTTGAAGTTATCCACCCACCAGGATTTAAAGGCTCTGGGCAGCCTGGGTTTATTATTGAAAAACTGCGTGACAGTCCGTGAGGCAATGATGTGTGCTCAACGCTATTTGGCGCTGCATAGTCCTGCTGTATATTGGCGTTTCTCTGAAGAAGGGCGATTCACTTACATCACTCGTTTTGAAGATTTTCACGGCATAAGTCATGCCAGACAATATAGAGAGCTTTCTTTTGGCGTGTATACTCGCTTGGCACAAGCCTTGGTGGGAATGAATGCTAAGGGTTATCGTTTGGAGTTTTCTCATCGACCAATCTCGGGCCTAAAGCTTTACCGGAAATTTTTTTCCATGGATGTGAGTTTTAACCAGGAATATGACCGCTTAATTTTTGACAGCAAATATTTATCCCAACCCATTGCTAGTTTTAATGCGAAAATTCACCATCAGGTTGAAGATTACTTAACGAAGCTGTTGGCGCTCCACGGAGACGATATCGAGCGTCAAGTACGTGTACTGATTCTGCAAACCATGGGTATCCAAGAACACGACATAGATAGCATTGCCGACTTAATGCATTTACACAAACGCACCTTGCAACGAAAACTCAAAGATAAGGGTTTAAACTTTAAGTCCATATTAAATGAAGTTCGTATCAATATCGCTTGCTGGCATCTGGAAGCCAGCAATATGGACATTACCCTGTTATCTGAAATTTTAGGTTACCGCGACATTAGCGCCTTTTCCCGTGTTTTTAAATCACAAATGAAATGCTCGGCGTTGCAATGGCGTAAGAAAAAACAACAAGTGAAAGAAGACCAATTATAACTACGCCCACAGTGCCAATTCACACCCTGATTATCCGCGCCTGCAAGGAGGCCATTGGTGTGGCGTCTGTGTGGTGGCGGATAGCTGGTACTACAGGATGTGCGATGCCATGGGGGGGAAATAAGTAACAAGCTTAGGGAGACACTGTGCCCGAAAAATTGCTCACGGGGTGAGCTCGTACCGGATTGACATCGATCCACAGCTAAGGACGGTAGATACCGGTTAAACTATGGGACAGCAGTGAGGCAGGCCGGTGGACTCGGTCACAAACCTGTAAACAGGCTAATTAATTTTAATTAGCCTGTTTTATTATGCGCAGAAAAATCCTTTGGACTGAGGCCGCTGGCCCCCTTAAAAAAGCGATTAAAACTGCTGTGGGAACTGAACCCCAGTAATTGGGCCAGGGCTTCTATGCTGGTTTCCCCTTGTTTTAAATAGTGGCACGCCAGATCGAAGCGCAGATCATTTAACAGGGTTTGAAAGTTCACCTGGCTGTCTTTTAATTTTCGCTGCAAGGTTCGTTGGCTCATGTGTAAATGACTGGCCACATCGGCAATACTGGGTTTGCCTTTCGCCAAGAGGCTGGGTAAATGCTGCACGATTTTTTTAACCAGTTCACTCTGGGTGTCACTGGGTACGTGGGTCTCTATGTATTTTTTTAGGTAGGTTTGCATGTGCGTGGCCAGATGTTCGTTACGGGTGGTAAAGGGTTGTTTGGCGTCTTCCAGGGAAAAATAAATGGCATCGTTTTCCTGGTTAAAAAACAGCGGGCACTTAAAAAAATCGTGAAAGGCATCTTCGCAAATCGGGGTGGGGCGTTTTAATTCTATGCGTTTGGGATTGATGCTGGGGTAAGTCACTGCGGCCACCAGTTGGGTGATGCGTGACATTAAAAAATCCATGAACTCAATGCCCACATGAACCCCACTGGCGGTGGGCAAAAGCTGGGCCCTAAAACAATCGTCCACCTGCAATTTAACCGCAAGCCCGGTATTGGCCGCCGCCAGAAAACGGGTGAAATTATTGGCCGCATCCAGCAAATTTTCGCTGGCCCCCCCTAGCACCGCGAGATTAGTGCCACCGCCTTGTATGTGCTGGCCAACCTTGAGGCTGATGGCATCGTTATTGGTGAGACGGGTCACCTCACTCCACAAGGTCTTAACCTTTAATACCTCTACTCGCACACTGGGGTCACTGCATACAGTTAACGGAATATTAAATTCGTTGAACAACGCCTCGGCATCCAGGCCTTCTGCCAACAAGGTTTCATACAGGCCCCTAACGGGGCCGGCGTGTAGTGTGGGGTGAGCCTGATCTGACTTAAGCACGGCAGACAACCTTAATAAAACAAGTGATTAGCCCGTAAAAACGCGCTTTGATTATTTACCATTATAGAAAAAACGATGGAAATACCCAGTTATTTATACTGACACGCCTGGCACGATTCGAAACAAAGTTGGCGTTCATGGAGACAGGGCCATAAATGCCTTTGTGGGATGATTTAACCATCTACTGATATTTATCAAAGGTGTCGTAATCGCATCCAGAGTCAGCAGCCTGATTCATGATAATAACAATTAGTGCTAATAATTATGATCAAAAATTAATGAAATTATTGTGCCTGGCGAGTTTGACATAACGGACATGCCATTGGATCTGCGCCTGCCCGGTGCCGAAATTAAGGCAGCCTTATTACCTGTGAGCATGGCCTACGCCAGTGTGGGCGTGCAGTTTTAATTAAAAACTTCCCCACAAAATAACGACAAGAGTATTTGGATAAAACGGTTTAGAAGGGATTTGGAATCACCTAAGTCGTTTCTGTGGTGCGTAACTGGGCCAATTTACAGGTACAGCCTGATAGCAGCTATGTGCCGGTAAAAATGCACAGTCAAATGAGTAGCCTCCATTATTTAAAGGATGGCTATGACGCCATGCCGCAGGGCTTTGATGTAATTGTTGATCATGGGCTATGCATTTTAGGGCGCAGCCGTACCGCGCTTTTTATTTAACTAAAAGAAAGTCATAGAGATTCGCAAATTTTCTCTGTCACCCTCATGGTGGCCGATCCAGGTTTTTGCAAAGTCAAACCCTATGACTTGTTGTTCACTCACTTCTTATGGGAGGTCATGATGGAAGCATCATTTTGGGATGGTAAACGGGCACCGGGTATCCAAGATACGCTGGACTTGAGTCAGTATAGTGCCGCAGTTGAGGTGATCGAGATGGCCTTTAAAAAATACGCCCATCGCCCTGCGTTCACCAGCATAGGTCATACTCTGACGTATGCCGACATCGATGAGCGCAGTGCTGCCTTTGCCAATTACTTGCAAAATCATACCAATCTGAAGCCAGGGGATACCATTGCCATTCAGATGCCGAATATCTTGCAGTACCCCATCGCCATGTATGGTGCGTTGCGAGCGGGTCTTAAAGTCACCAACACCAACCCCTTGTATACCGAGCGCGAAATGCTCCATCAATTCAATGACTCGGGTGCTAAGGCTCTGGTGTGCATGAGTGTATTTGCCCGTTCAGTGCAAAATGTGCTACCTGACACAGGTATCGAGACGGTTATTGTTACCGACCTGGCCGATATGTTGCCTGGGGTGAAGCGTGTGTTGATTAACTTTGCCGCTAAACACATTAAAAAAATGGTGCCAGCCTATTCTTTGCCAGGTGCGGTGTCTTTTCCTAAGGCCCTTAAACTGGGTAAGGGCAAGGGCTTCGCAGCCAACTACATGTCTAACCCGGATGACACGATAATTCTGCAATATACCGGCGGAACTACCGGAGTAGCCAAGGGCGCAGAGCTCACCAACCGCAACCTGATAGCCAACATGCTGCAGTCCAAGCTGATGATGTTGCAGCTAGATGACAAGGGCCAGCCCTTGAAGCCTGCCCATAGTGTCAATGTGGTGGCGCCATTACCCCTGTATCACATCTATGCATTTACCGTGCACCTGATGTCCTTGTTTGAGCAGGGTGATCACAGCATCCTGATTGCCAACCCAAGAGATACCGAAACCTTCATCAAATTCATCAAGCCCTGGAAACTCACTACATTTGTGGGATTGAATACCCTGTTTGTGTCCCTGATGGCCAGCCCCCGTTTTAAAGAGCTGGACTTCAGCAAGCTGACCTACACCATCTCGGGTGGTACCGCGTTAATGGACGATACCGCCAAGCGCTGGAAAGACATTACTGGTGTGGGCATATCCGAAGGCTATGGCCTTACCGAGTGTTCTCCTGCCGTGACCATTAACCCGGGGGCGGGCCTTGAACGCATGGGCACTGTGGGCCAGGCGATTCCGGGAACGGCACTCAAGTGTATCGATGACCTGGGTGAAGAAGTACCGCAGGGGGAGCGTGGTGAGTTATGCGTGAAGGGCCCGCAGGTAATGAAGGGTTACTGGAAGCGCCCAGATGCCAGTAAAAATGCTTTCACGGCCGATGGTGAATGGTTCCGCACAGGTGATGTGGCCGTCATAGACCAGGACGGTTTTGTGAAGATAGTAGACCGCATCAAGGACATGATCATAGTATCTGGCTTCAACGTCTTCCCCAACGAGATAGAGGGGGTGGTGGCCAAGCACCCGGCGGTTGAAAACTGTGCCGTGATCGGTGTGCCCGATGTAAAGACCGGCGAAGCGGTGAAGCTGTATGTGGTGACAAAGAATGCCAGCCTCAGCGCCGAAGACATCAAGGCTCACTGTAAAGAGAACCTGACCGCTTATAAGATGCCGCGTCACATCGAGTTTCGTGATGAGCTGCCCATGACGCCTGTGGGTAAAATTTTACGTCGCGAACTGAAAGACGAAGAAGAAGCCAAGGCTAGTGCCGCGGCTTAATCTTTGCTAAAGGGCCCGGTTTTTACTGGGCTTTTTTGTTCTTGCGAATGACTAATACGCTTGCTTTCAATAGCACAGTAGCAGAGGGTTTTTACAGAACAAATGTATAGGGCATTACACTGGGTCTATCCATAAATTAAATTTGGCGTAAAGCCAATGAGCGGTTTAATTTTTCAGGTCGCGCTAAATACCTGCCTGTTTATGGAAGAAAGCAACTTCCTGGCTCCGATGGCTATCTGCGCTCATCTTCTTGACAGATTATATCTAAGCGCCAATGGAGCTTATTCTCCATTTCCCAGTGCCCGCGTACTGCTTTCTCTGTGTATTTTTCATTGACCTCCAGCAAACTTTAATACGACTACGCGCACGCCAGTAAAACCTCAATGAAACAAGTGATTAGCCCGTAAAAACGACTCTGATTATTTGCCATTATAGAAAAATTGATGGAAATACCCAGTCATTTTTGAATGTACGTTTGGCACGATTCGAAACAAAGTTGGCGTTCATGGAGACAGGGTCATAAATGCCTTTATGGGAGGATTTAACCATCCACTGATATCCGTCAATGGTGTCGTAATCGCATCCAGA
>MAAA01014248.1_pt1 | contig 14282 bp, 13 predicted proteins | sample 1115971 | NCBI WGS metagenome assembly MAAA01 (sample SAMN04961123, study PRJNA320927) | seawater metagenome | isolation source: sample BD02T6 sea water enriched with oil for 6 days | place: USA:Gulf of Mexico | collected 2013-07-27 | reverse complement strand
CAAAGGTGCACCCGTAAACCAACGGGCCAGATTTCCATTGCAGTATATCAATAGCGGTGCTGTCCATTTCAATTCCAAGCATACTCATCCTTTTAGGACGTGAATTCAATCATGTTTGTAGTGTAAAAGCCATGCTTCTGTATGGCTCAATTAGTCTTTTTTATCTTAAACTTCGGCATTTCAGCTTAGATGATTTATACCCAGTTAAAACCAAGTCTATAGTGCTGGCAGTGTTTAAATAATCATCATGAAGAAGAATGATATCACCGGATTTTACATTTTCTTTAGACAGATTAAGGCAGACATTTTCCAGGTCCGTATAGGAATCCATGCTGTCCTTTGACCAAAGAATCACTTTCCACCCTTTAACTAATATGGCTAAAAAGGTTGCTATCGTTAAAGCGCCATAGGGTGGTCTGTATAGGCCGTTAAAAAGTAGGCCGTATTTATTTTCTAGCTTTTTTGCATGGTCCAATTCGTATGCTACTTGCTTATAGCTGCTGTCTTTTGCATGTGAGTGATCGTAGGAGTGGTAACCAAGAGCATGGCCCATAGAGTAAATACGCTTAGCGATTTCTGGGTATCGTTCAATTTCTTTTCCAACCATAAAAAAAGTAGCTTTTACATTATGTTTTTCCAATACAAGCAGTAAATTAGGAGTGTTTTCTGGATGAGGGCCATCATCAAAAGTTAGATAGATGAACTCATCTTTTTTGGTACGGATGATGATAATGGAACTCAGCCATATAAGTACTTTTTTCAATGCAAGCATAAGTCCCGCTAACCTCGTTTGCCATTAAATAAATAGAGTAAAATGGGTGACTTTAGTATTAAGTATTGATGAATTAGTGCCGTAGTAATAAAGGTAGATATTACCAGAATGATAAATTTAAGAAAAATATTAAGTTCAATATTTACCAATACTAATCCGTATAAAATTACAAATAAGTGATGGAATAGGTAGATTGTATATGAAGCCCCGGACAGGTAACTGAAAAAGGCCGACCTTGTATTGAAAAACTTGTTGAACATAAAAAAGCATAAAAAGCATAAAATCCATGGGAATAGGGCATTGGAATAGAGGTTAAATAGATAGATTAATGAGCTTTGGTCCATTGGAATATTCAGGAAAACCGCTGAGATAAATAGAGCACCGACTAATTTAACCCAGTTAACTTGCATTAACTCCCATAACAATTCACGCCTAAAACCGACTAGCACACCAAATATAAAGTAAACAGAGTATCTAATGGATTCTGAAATAGATAAGTCGTAGATATGATTAGGAGCTTCAGGTACTAAATAACTTATTTTTACAAAAACCAAAGATAAAAGAGGTAATACAAATAGGTAAAGGCCTTTACTATGTAATATTAAGCTGCAAATAAGGGAGCCTAGTTTTTGAAGGGGATTGGAGAAATAGGCATATAAAATGGAGGCTATTAAAAAATAGTATACTAAGCAATTTAGAAACCAAAGATGTGAGACCCATTTACCTTGTAACCAGTAGTCTGCTGCTAGCAAACTAAGGGCGGCCCCTTGGTGCTCCATGAGGAACCAGTTTTGGATGGAATTTAAGCTAATTGCAGTTATCGCCAGTGGAATTACTATTCGTGGGATACGTACATTTATAAAAAGATTATGCCCATATCGACTTAAAGTCATATGGCAAAAAAAACCCGATACAATGAAAAAGGCTGGCATTCTAAAAAGATGAATAAAAGACACGAGGGAAGAAAAAAACTCTGATGTTTCCATGTTTTGAATGGCCCATGGACTGTCGCTGAAGACATTGGCACTATGCAAAATAATGCCTAGTGTCATAAGGACGCCGCGCATTGCATCTAAAAAGTAAATACGTTCATGGCCGTTCGAGTTGTTCATTTAATTTTACCTAATGTATTTAAACTCTTACGCTTGGATAATAACCATTGCCATGTTTCTTCAGATGAATAGGCTTGTTTCCATGCGTAATGGGTTTCCTGGTCGGGACGGCTAATGTTGTGATCTCCACCTAGTGCTTTCAGGGCGCTGTTCCACATGTTGCTCCTCCAAATCTCTACCGTCATGTCTCCACTATTGTGAATGAACCAACTGGGTACCTGTGCCATTTTTTCGCTGGGCTGTCCATCCTGTGGGGGCATGGCTGCAGGGGCGATGGCAATATAGGCAGCAATTTTTTCCGGGTGTTTTGCTATATATCGAATGGTTACGCCGCCTCCTGCACTAAATCCGGACATATATACTCGTGTAGGGTCTATATGGGATTTATAACGTGTCAGTATGTAATCTACAAAAGGCTCTATTTGGCTTTCTTTCCAGTCTGGCAGCATGCCCGAAATTATTATGGCAGGGTAATGTTTACCTTCACTAATATATTGAGGTAAACCCTGCTTTAGGAGTTTTCCTATATCCTCTCGGCCATTACCAGTTAAGGCGTTTTGCCCATTCCAATAAAAAATAACGGGGTAATAATTTTTAAGTTGCGGATTAAATTCAGCTGGCAGGTACTCATAGTATCCATATAAATTACCCTGAGTATCTCGCAATACAGGGGTTTGATGCGCTGAACTACCAGCAACACCTATTACATTTCCAGAACTAAGCGAATTATCACAGCCATGTAGAGTAAAAATTAATATGAATAATGATGAAAAAATTAACTTCATAATGTTTTTGAATGTTCTCCCTATTTAATGAGAGGAACATGTCCCTTCGTGTGTTCAATGTTATAGCTTTCAATTTCAGTACTACTTATTACACCTTCTTTAAAAGACCATTTCCTTAAGAAAAAAGCTTTTAAAAAATTTATCTGCCCCATTATTATGTCATAAGCTAGCCCATTTTTATTATCGGTTGTATTGGAAAGTCCGACTTTTGTATTGATAAAATTACCGTGATAATAGGTGCCGAATATTCGATCCCAAAATATGAACGTATGGCCATAATGTTTATCCCAGTGCTCAGGGTGCGGGGAGTGATGAATTCTATGTGCTACAGGTGACATAAGAATATATTTACCCAAAACCCCAAAATCCCAATCGACCATGGAGTGTTGGAGTTTACCTAGCATGGAACGTAATATTGAGATCACCAATAATTGCTCAATGGGGACTCCAATTAAGGCCATAGGGACTATGGTAATGAAATCAGCAAATGCTAAATCTAAAGGGTGTGATCTGGCGACAGTTATAATATTGAAGCTTGTTGCCGAATGATGGAAGCGATGCACTTCCCACCACCATGAAACTCGGTGTGCCGATCTATGTATCCAGTAATCTAAAAAATCATAAATCATCATATATACTAGTAATTGTAAAATAGGCGAGTTGATAGCATGGAGCCAACTAAATGCCAGATTGTCTTCAACCCAGGTCGATGAGAAATAACCAACTAACAGAAACGAAAACATAACAAAATAATGTCTAAGACCTATTAGTCCGATTAGGAATATATATATGTCACTTTTTGTAGATTGATCGGGTTTTAATATATTAGATAGAGCACTTTTATTAAAGCCTATAAATATAAGTTCAATTACAAAGCAGGCAGATAAGATAAGTAAATACTCCAGTTTTACCATGCTGAATAACTGTTCCCACATACTATTTAATACACCCGTTACCTTTGTACTTAGTAGTACTGACCATTTTTCAAGCGCTGGGGTATTTAACAAAGCAATAGAAATAGTGACAATAAAACATACCAGTAGTAATAGAAATAATGGCAAATACAATTTTCTCATGGAACTTCCTTAGTTTACTGTCGCAATATAATTATTGTTTAGGGGGGATATATAATATTGGGTTATTAGATTACCAACATTAATAAGGCACTAATTCCATTGACTAATGTTTTTATGCTTTGTACAAATAGCATCAAAAATAATATTATGTTCTTCTAACCACTTTCTATATATTTCGAGATCCAAAGGTCTTCCTTGTAATTCCGGTGATACCAAACATAGTTTAAAGCCTGATAATTTTAATTTATTGAATGAAGTGTAATCAATGGGTAGTTTGCTGAAGCAATCAACCCAAACCCAGTCAATTTTCTCAGCCATTAATAATACGGATTCTAAACTTTCAAATTCAGAAAATCGTACCGCGCTTTTTTTTTCCCCTTGATTACTAAGTAGATTGATCATAGGGAATGAGCTATCTAAAAAGAAATAGTCCGTAATGCCATATTTACTTAGTAGCTCTAATACTCTGTGTTCAATACGTTCACTCTTGATATTTAAAATCAAAGTGCCATGTTGATAGTGCTTTAAGTAGGGCTCAAAATCTTCACCATTTATAAAAGGATCATGTTGCAATATCAAACGATCGCCATGATCTCTTAAATCTATCTCTACACCATGCTCAACCGGAAGATCTTTTAACTGAGCAATAGTATTAATTCTATGAGCGATATAATGAATCATCTTTTAACTCCTTTTTAAGCTCTATAGAAAACTCTAATGTACGTTTAATAAACTTCCATTTTGCAGAAAAACCAGTATTCCAACTAGACTCTCCGTGCTGACGTTCAGGGAAATAAACATCGAATCTTTCAATCTTCATATTTAGATGTTTTGCCATATACAATACGTACAGGTCTAAAGAGAAATCATGTGGAGCCGATTTTTCCCATTTGTCAAAAAAATTACGATGAAAAATATTTGGCTGGGCATTTATGTCCCATAGAGCAGAGCCCATATATAGTGTTTCAAATAGGCTCATACCAGAAGTAAAAAATTTATCAAAAATAGGCCGTCCTTTTCTGTCCCCTTTTATATATAGATCTTTATCATTTGATTTCTTTTCAATGATGCTAAGGGCTTTTAAAACATCTTGCGGATCTGTTTGTAAGTCAGCATGAGTCCAGCCTAGGAATTGCCCTTTAGCAGCCCTTAATCCTGATAGGATTCCGTGTCCATAACCTTGGTTTTCAGCTACGTGGTGGCATCGCGCAAAATGGTATTGAGTCAGTAAGCCTCGTAATACTGTTTGGCTATTATCGGTAGAGCCATTATCTACAAGAATTAGTTCGATATCGTCTCGTGTTATCGCCTGATTAAAAGCTTCGAGCAACCCAGGTAAGTTCTTTTCTTCGTTGTAACAAGGTACAACAATTGACAATTTAATACTCATAAACCACTCAAAGTCTGATTGCGATAGATATAGCTTTTAGCGACTTCACCTTGACTCTCACCGATTAAATACAAGTGAGGGTTTGACTCCAAAGGTAGGGTTCGTACTAATATATTAACTTTGTAGCGATCCATTAAGGTATTCAAATAGTCTGCTTTTTGACTGTCTATATATCCGCGAGCAGAATCTCTATCTTTATATATGGACTGATATCGTTGATACCAGTCGAGATAAAATTTTTCATTAAAAGGAAAATCTTTGCTTACGACCACAGCCCGATGAGATAAGAGTCGAATTTTTTGATTGTTAGCTGCATTTAATTCGGACATTACAATATCTGTTATAGATGTGTTGGCTTCTAACCAGCGATAGATTTCAGCGTCGGTGTCTTTACTGGGGATGGCTAATTCAAATCTTGACCCTGCTAGGGTCAGTCCGAATAATGCGATCGGTAAGATAAACATTGCAGGTTGGTTTTTTAAGTGACCTCGTTCAATTACTCCTGAAATGAGTGAATTTACCTTGCCAAATAGTATAGGTCTAAATATGTTGGCTGTTACTAATGAGAAAGAAAAAAAAGTCATAATAAGTGGTAGTAACAATTCATGTGAATTAGGAAAGATAAACCAAGTTAGTCCGACCTTGTCAAAGGGAATAAATGGTATAAGAAGTACTAAAAAGCTGAGGTAATCATCTTTCTTAAAGCGTTGCCATGCAAATGATGCCCAAATAAGTACGATTATAGGAACGATTATCGGGAAAGCACGCATGGGAATGAATGACACCATAAATCGTGTTGGAATAAGCTCCACAAATACGTAGCCTAATACGGTTAAAAAACCAGCATAGGTAAAAATAGAAAGGCAAAGCCTTCTTAGCTTGGGGTTGATATTAGTTGTGAATAAAAGTACAAGGCTAATGGATATCATTAAAAAAGTAGATATCCATTTTTCAATATCCATATGGCTGAATATAAAATGATGACCATGTCGATATAAACCATTTATTTCAATGAAGGTTTCATTGTTGACTGCTTTATCAAATGAAAGGTACAAGGCTAAAAAGGCTGCTGAATATATTAATCCGGCTATATAGACTGCCGGCTGCTTGAATAATAGTAGAAACTGATTCCAACCGTGCCAGTTAAAAAATAGAATAAGCGCTAGCAATAAGCTATGTACACCCACTAAAGGGTGGAATATGACGGCGGCGGTGAGTAAAACTAAAGCGGAGGTCACTTTATTTTGTAGAATTTTAACCCAAGAAAACATGCTAAATGTTAACGCAACATTAGAAGCCGTAAAATCAAATGTCACCGGCCACCATGCAGGTAAAAAAGGCACAGATAGAAAAGAAAGGGAAGAAAGTGTTAAAGCTATTAAGGCGATTTGTCGATTGCTGAGCTCTTTGAATAGCAGATAGAGTGCAATAGAATATAGTAAAATTCTTAGAATGTTGGCGTAGGCAACAATTAAGCTGTAATGAATGTTTAGAGTTTCACTTACCCAGCTGATGCAACTAGCCAATATTAGTCTAGGAGAGAATTCATTGAATGTATTAGTATAAAAATCATTAGGTAAATACTCAGGGTTTAGTATTCGTTCAATTAACGGAAAGCTATCTATAACAGGGTACTGCCAAGCTTCTTGGTAGAATAGACCCATAAACAACATCATGGAGCTGAGGGAGATCCAATATAAAATATTTTCGTTTTTATTATTTGTATATTTCATAATAAGCCTTGTTATATCGCTATACTTTTTGGCTTAAATACCCAAAATTTCATACCGATAAAGTTCAACACTGTGCTGGTGGCAGTAGCGAAGATAAACGCAACTATCATCCCAGTATTCAACTGAATCAGTAGGTGATTAACAACAACATTGGCTAGAAAAGTGGCGCTATAAAGTAGACTAAACTGAATAACAGTGGAGCTTACTTTTGAGTTACTTTCGAATGTCCACATTTTATTCATAAAAAATGCAATAACAGAACCCAAAATAAAGCTGATGGCTTTTGCAGCATCGATATCGATTGTCGACATTAATAGATAATAAGAGCATAGATCAGTAGCTACTGCTGTCATTCCTGTTAGTAAAAACCTTAATAGTTCCTGCTTTGCCTGAGTGCTCATTTATAAAAAATCCTGCTTAAAGCTACTAAAGTTAGCTATTAATTCTTCAGCCATATGCTGGTTTACAGTGGGGTCGATTCTTATATTGTACGGATGATTGCCTTCTTTATGAAAATAACTCTGCCAATATTTGAATGTTTCGTAATCATTTGGAGTGCCCCAACCAATATAAGAGTCGACTTCAAATACGGCTACTTTATAATCCATGTTAATGAGTACGCCCATAAGGCTGTCAACATAGAATTCGCCATTTACTCTAGTGTTGTCATCAACTAACTTATTTAAAGCTTGTTTGAATAATTCTGCATGACGAAAGTAAAATGTGCCCACAATAGCGTGATCATTATTTGGGGTGTCAGAGATGGATTTTTTTACACTAACCCCAGTGGCTTTAATAATATCTCCGCTGACATCGGTATTTACCCAGCCATACATATGTGGATTTTCTCTAGAAGATGGGTGCCCTTTAAAGGTCCAGATAATGGCATCGATATTAGGGTTGTTGATAAGCTTCTGATATTTATCATGATCCCATAGCATGCCATTATCGCAGGCTGCAATGAGAAGAGGACTGCTATCATGAATGCCTTCTAATCCAAGTTCACATGTGATGGCCTGGCCTTCAGTTACATAGTTGATGATTCTTATATGGGCATTTGGTTGAATCAGTTTTATAGCTTGATCTATATGGTATCGGTCAACATGATCCTGTAGACACACATAAGCGTTGTGTTCACTTGTTGGTAATTGATTATTAGCTTGAATAATCATGGGCTTGCCACTTATATCTAATAGTGGTTTTGGGTCGATATATCCCTCTTTTACAAACCTGCTGCCAGCACCGGCTAACGGGATTAGGGTGGTAGAGTGACGTTTAGGTGACCAATTGGATTGAGGATTAATAACCCGGCGGAAATAGTCAGACCAATTGTTATATTCTTCAACGTCTTGAGGTGTGCCCCATTGCAGCATGTGCTCTACATCATAAATGGATACTGAAAGTTCGTCTGTCACCAATAAATTGTAAATAAGGCTGACGTAAAACTCCCCATTTAAATTAATATCCCGCTCCATTAGCAGTGGAAAATACTTTTTAATGTAGCTGCCTTTTTTAAAATAATAGGTACCGTTAGATGCGAACTCGTTCATTCGATTGTTGGTAAAAGGCTCCTTTTCTTTTATTTCTAGCATCCACTGCTTATCATCACGCATGAATGCATAGTTAGTGCTGCCTAGCATGTGAGGATGAAAACGTTTATAGGCAGGAATTGCACCGTCGGCTTTACGTTGCCGGGTGTGCTTTAAGAAATCTTGATAGTCCCAGTAAGTGCCAAAATCACAGTAATTTACAATGACTTCTTCATCGTCTTCAATTAGGTTAAATACTTGGCTAACAGCAAATACAGGCCCTTTTTTATGGTTTTCAATACAAATGATATTTGCTTTGGGAGCAATTGTTTCTAATATACTGCGCATATTAGTGGTATCTAAGTGTGTTTTATTACAGATAAAAGTGAACTTGCTTTCACCGGGAAATAGTTCAACTACATGTTGAATAATTGGTTTTCCATCAATTTCAATTAGAGGCTTTGGATCTTTAAAACCGGCATCAACAAAACGTTGTCCTACACCGGACATGGGGATAATAATGTGCATGGTTGGTTACACTCCTTGACGAAACTTTTCAGCTTCCCAGTTTGATAGGTAAGCTATTTCATTTAACTTTAATCTTTCCATGTCTCCCTGGTTCTCACTAGCTACCAGTAAATGAAATTTTAATAGCTCTTCCGCTTCCTTTGCCTTTTTGATTGAGGTCGCGCAAAAGTAGACTTGTTGATTAAGTACTAATACTTTTGGAGGTTCGCTATAAAGGTTAATGTACTCTTGTATACTTTGTTGATCATTGGTTGATTCTAGGAATACAGGGCGAACGCCGCAATAAATCAGTGTGTCTGGGCAAAAAGGCCAGATCGGAGTATCTTTGTCTTCTGTTGTTAGTAACGTGCTAATTACCGAATCGTCACTGCATATGATACAAGTGGATTCATCATGTGTATGTGTATGTGTATGTGTAAGTAAGTTTTGTAATAATGAGATGTTACGGTATCGCTGCAGGTCTAAATTAAGGTGGCTTTCAATTATCTGAGAAACTTGATCGGTTAATTTAATTACCTCTGTAGGGTTGTTACTTGAAACAATAAGCCCATGATTTTGCAAAAAAACTACCTTTGGGAAATACCCATGAATAACGACGTAGGCATTTAACTCGTCTGACATAGCCATGGCCAGGTCAATCCCTGGTGTTTGGTATGGAACGAATATGGCGTCAGGCCAAATATTACCCAAGGCTTCTTTCCAGTTTTTTTGAGATGCCAATATATTTACTGCGACAGGGTGTGTATGCAATGTGTAAGTGCTTAACATAGCGTGTAAAAAGGTTTCTATGGAGGGCTTACCTTTTTCTGATAGTTTACTACTTTGCATTGATTCATTCGCGACTACCTCTCTTTGATTCTTATCAAGATTAGTGAGGCTAAACCCAGATAAAAATGTTCGAATAAAGTTGTAATCCACTGCAACATAGCCGCTGTCTTGTGTTACTTCTGTAAGGTTTATTCCTGATGCTTTCACTAACATGCGATGATCATCTAGCTTTACAGATGTATTGCCGCCTCCAGCTTGTACCAAATCAAATCTATTTCCAGCAAAGAAAGAAATGTGTTGAAGGGCTTGTTGGTGATTTACCATTTAATCTCTCCTAAATCAGAAATACAGTTAATATTGGCATGTTCAATATGGTTGGCTGTTTCGGTGAGCCAGAAGCTATTAATGCCTAAACTAATAGCCCCCTCTATGTCTTTTTTAAAGCTATCGCCAATCATACAGACATCCGCGGCCTGAAGGTTTAGCTTCTTAAGAGCTAATTGAAACATATATGGGTGAGGTTTCTCACAGCCAGCTTCTTCGCTCGTAACCATGTAATCAGCCCAGCGGCTTAATGCTAGTTTGGCTACTTTTCGATGTTGAATGTGTGCGGTTAAATCTGTAACTAGGCAGATTGGGAGGTGACCATAGGATGATAAAAAATTCTGAGCCCCAGGGGATAACGACATATTTTCTAAGAACGTATTCCAGTATAGATCGTATAACTTTATGCTATTTCCAAAAGCATTAACTTCCAATATTTCACATAAATTTTGCACATACAGTAGGCGATTGTGTGAGGCTGCTGATGCGGGATTATTATGCTTTACCTGCAACTTCGCCTGTTTGTAGGCCTTTGAAATATCATCTAAGTTAATGCTAAATTTATTCATTATGAAATTAAATAACGTATTTTGAGCTAGCTGATGTAATGGCTCGTAGTCGTAAAGTGTATTATCAATATCCAGTAAAATACCTTTATACATGTTTAATTGCTCTGTCTTGCATGATTTCACTGATGGCGAGTAATGTTAAAAATTGAATGATGCCGGCATATCCAGGTTGCCAACTGGGAGAGTCTAATAACTCTGAAGAGTTGGTTATGTAGTTGTTAACATACCAATTAATATCTAGGTTTAATGGCTCGGTACCAAATCGAATATGCTGAGTTTTTAAGTCTACAGAGTAATCCCAGTGTATATGGCAGTTGTGCTCTTGAAAGGACAAGATAACATCGTTAAGTGGAATGCTTGCGTTCATAGCGATCTCCAAGCCTAATTCCCCATCATATTGATGGCCATTAAAGCGATCTTCTTCAGTGGGGAATAATGAGATAACCATGTCGCTAAACTGCTTTTGAGGTTGAATATAGCGATTGGAGTCCTCCTGCCTTGTGGCTAAAGAAGACAGTACTTGTTCTTCTGAATAGCCTCTGTGCTTTTTGTCTCGGTCTATTTTCCAGCTTGTACGCAAGCGCTCATCCAGATCTAGGAAGATTTTAAGATCAATAACCTTGCGCATTTTTGGTAGGTAAAATGGGTGTAAGCCAGCTAGAACAATAAAATCTTTTGGTTTTATTTTATCGGCCTCGGTAAACTTACCTGTTGTATGGTCGTAGTCGGAGCGTTTTATGGTTTTCCGGTTTTTTAATTTACCTACTTGTTCAGCTTGACGATGCAGTAAATTTGCCTTGGGATCTAAGTGTGTATAGGCCTGCCAGTTATCATGACCTCGTTCCCATTTATGATCGCTATCACCCTCTAGCTCTAATAATTCCTGACCAAAGATGGATCGTAAGTGACCGATGAGAGTGCTTTTACCCGCACCACTATCGCCTCCTATACCGATTATGAAAGACTGTTCCATTGTGTAGGTGCTATTGCTTCCTATACCGTTTTTATAGAACTGATAGATGATGGTAAGCAGTACAGCTTGTAGGGCTGTAAAAATTATATTACCAAGCGGTAGGTCCTTTATATTTATGCTCCACAAGACTTCTTGTCCTAAAAATAGCAGCTTTGAATGGTCGTAATGGTGAAAAAATAGATAATATAGTATGTACAAGCTGACAAGAGATATGTTCAGAATATAGTGCTGAAGTCCATCAAAATATCGAATGTAGAATATGGTAAAAAATGGTGCCACCCACACATACCAAGCAGGTGATGGTTCTATAAGTAATAAAAATATTGAGAATAAAGCGCCTATGGCTGCAAACAATAAATCGGCGTTTATTTTACGATATGCGGCAAATCTAAAGTAAATAATGGCGGCAGCCAAGAGCGGTAAATATACTTTAACGCTTCCAATCGCAAAAAAAGAATCAAAGATCATGTTTTGCTTTTGATTTTGCATTACAAGTTCTTCGTAGCCTTCACCACTTGATAAGTAAGGCAGTGAAAGTCCGGTGTACATAGCAATGGGAATTAGCACCATATATGCTGTTTCTTTATATTTCCCTTGGTTTAGTAAATAAATAGCAAGAAGTGGTAAAGCGGCTACAGTATGAAACTTGGTAGAAATGGCAATTCCTGCAAAAATTGCTGAGTATAGGTAATAACGCTTTGCCAATAGATAGACAGATGAAAATAAAATGGCGGTGGGTAAAATATCCAGTTGGCCATGCATGTAGGTTGAGAATAATATTATTGGCGATGCGAAATAGAATATGTATATTTCTTTTTTATGCCAAATAAATAGTTTAATTAGAATCGCAGTTATTACTAAGTCTGAGATTAAAAGTGGAAGGCCATATAGTATGCCTTCCAAAATGCAGTTTTCGGGTAGTAGATGAAGTGGATATAAACAAACGGATAATATGTACAGCATTAAAGGCGGATAGGGAAACGCCTCAGAGGAGGTTTGATGGTACTCCCAAGGATTGCCACCTTGCTCAATAAAATTGAGGACAAAGGGAATAAATAATTGATCTTGATAACCAGATGAAAATAGTACTAACAGTACAATTTTTAGTAGAACCGTAAGGCTAAATACAAGCTTAAATTTTTTTGAGAATGTAGGATCTTGAAGCACAATAAAGCCCTTTATACACATAACGCAAGGCTGTAGTGTACTTTTAAAAAAGTCCATATAATTTCTACATCAGACTAACAGTTTTTTCTAAACTGTGAAGTGAGGATAATGCTTTTACATTAAAACTCATGCAAATGGACTAGTTTTTTTGAGGCTGAATTGTATAAATGTTAAAGCGGAGTATTTATAGGGGGCAATAGATAGGAGTAGTTTAACTCTCTTTAATGGTGGTTATAAAACTCTCGCTCTTTTATCCTAGCTTTTACTTACAAGCAACTAAAGCTTTGCCTTTCTATAGTTAACCGGTGCGATGCCAATGTTTTTCTTAAACAGGCGTGAAAAATAATAAGTGTCGTCATATCCTAATTCGGCAGCGATGTGTTTTACCGAGCGCGGAGTGCTATCTAGTAAATAGCACGCACGTTGCATTTTCATGTAAATAAAATAGTTTATGGGGGACTCGCCGGTGGCCTTTTTAAATTTCTTTGAAAAGTGATACTTAGATAATTTGGCTGCTTGGGCTAATGTGTCTAGATCAAGCTTGCCGTGAATGTGTTCTTGCATCAGGGCGCGAATATTTTCAGTGTTAAAACTATTGGCCGCTTGATGTTGGCGCTGTTGTACCAATAGCGCTAAGTAACTCAACAGCGCTTGCAGCTGATGCCCGCCCTGTATGAATTCGGCAATATTGTGAACGCTATGGCGTAGGGCGGCAACGCCATCAAAAACTCTAATGACTCTGGGCTGCACCCCAATATTAAACAGCCGTTCGGGCCGATTAATATGTTCACAAAATGCATTGGCCAGGCTGCCATCAAAATGCAGCCAATGTATGGTCCAAGGTAAATCTTGATTGGCTTGGTAAGAGTGGCTGGAACCACTGGGTAAATAAAGTATGTCACCGCTTTTAATCGCGGTGGTTTTACCATCCAGTAGGATAGTGCCACCCCCCGCGGTGCAGTAAATAAGAATATGGTCTGGATGGCCCGAGCGCTCCATGGCATGACCTTGGGCGCGTGGATAGTAACCCATGGCGGTTATATAAAGACCTTTAGATAGTGGGTGTTCTTGTAGGCGTCTCATCAGTACGTGAGGGGTTATAAAGCGTACCCCATCATGAGAGAGGGGCCAGCGTGAAAGCTTGATCATCTATCCTGCCTCTCTTGCGTGGTTGTGCTGATTTATTGCAGTGTTAATTGTTTGTCTTTTCTAGCAATATAATCCATTAGAACAGTAATATAGTCAATTTATCCCCTTATAACATTGTGTTCATATAGGTCTTGTAGCTTCTAAATTAACAATAAAGTTCATTTGCTCACTATTTTATTCACAAAGGTTGGGATTGGCATGAGTGTAAATACAGATATCAAAGAGCAAGCCACAGCTCAGATGAGTGTTCTAATCGCCCGCTCTAAGGCGGCTCAAGCTCAGATTGAACACTACACTCAAGAGCAAGTGGATGAGCTTATTACCGCGATGGTATGGTCGGTGTGTCGCCCAGGTGTTGCTGAAAAAATTGCCCAGTTTACGGTTGATGAAACCCAATTGGGTAACTA
>MAAA01014579.1_pt1 | contig 14285 bp, 19 predicted proteins | sample 1115971 | NCBI WGS metagenome assembly MAAA01 (sample SAMN04961123, study PRJNA320927) | seawater metagenome | isolation source: sample BD02T6 sea water enriched with oil for 6 days | place: USA:Gulf of Mexico | collected 2013-07-27 | reverse complement strand
GGATAGGGAGCATATACCGAAGCTGTCTTTTTCACCTTTGAGAGCTGACTTGAACTCAGCCGACATCTCGCCAGACCGATAAAAATAGTGCCCTTCCATAGGGTCATTCATATTGGTGTAAGCTGCAGCGTACAATCTTTTATTAAGAAAAATATCGATCAGGTTCTTAATATTTTCTAAATTACGGTATTTAAATAGAGTCATAGGATCTCAAGTGCAAATCAAGATTAACTTTCATTGTATTGTTGTAAGTTTGAGTTGTTATGTCAGAAACTAGTAGCTCTTCTGATATTGTTGTTCTAGTCAGCATAGGGAATCTGGCCAACAGAGGCTGGGATGTTTCACCGTATATAGTGCGCCCCACATCTTTAAATTGGTCTGCGGTTATATCAAACACCAATCCATCAACCTCAAGCCAGTAATGACAGAAACTATTTTTATCCTCGCCTTTGACATAATCGATCTGTGATGAAGGCGACCTTTCTTGCAACATCATACCTAACAGTAGCGATGCACCTTGGCAGCTATTTACTGGAAAAGTTGAAAACCCTTGCATATCAATTTCATCCCTATATTTTTCAAAAAAAATACGAAGTGAAGTAGCTATGTCATTGTGATTCTCTGTCACCCATTAACTCCTTATTGCTAATAAATAGACTCGTGTTAATTAGTTCTTGGACTTGCATTCCAATATCATCACAATTAGGCCATGGAATTTTACCTTCCGAATCTGCCTTATCATTCGCATCATTATATTGCTGCTTTAAGTTCCTTACGTTGCTCAATAGAGAGCTCCATGCAACTAGATGCGCGCTAGATATTTCTGCAGCTACAGGGGTTAACGACAATAAAGTATCGTAGTTCTGATCACTCGTTTCTAGAAGCATCTTGATTTGAACTGCATTAATTTTACACTTTGGATTTAGTATATTTGAATAAGTCTCTCTGCAAAAGCCTTCAAGCTCAGACATCGGCTCACTATACTTTGCATGCTTATCCCATGCGAACGGGTTTGCGGACTTGAATACATCAATCAATAAGCATGAATGCAATTCGAGACTCTTGAGTAGGTCTTCCTTCCTTTTTAGCTCTTTATTCTCTTCTGCTTCTAGTAAATCCTTGCTTGCTTCGTGTGAAAGGGAATTAAGAAACATACCCAGAGTGAGTACACCGATAACTGCCTGGATAGAAACCACTATCTTTCCACAATCTTTAGCGGGTGTTATGTCACCGAAACCAAGAGTAGTAATAGTAACTACACTCAAATAGAAACTATCTGTCCATGAATCAGGTAGACCAAAATATTTGCTGAAATTTCCATATATAATGCCAAATAGAATTACTGCCCCAATGTATAACCAAGCAAAGTGGACTGGCTTCATATTTGACACCATATTAAAATACTTTCTAAACAACCCGCTTACCCCTATAGCCGCGAAGTACTACGGCCATTCTGGCTCGTATATTCTTCTTTACTTTTTTTTCGCCACAACTTTACCTTAATATACTTGTCCTTACCATTCGCTATAGATGAGTCATATACAGCGTATCCACGGACAGTTGCTCGCGCACATGCGGGTACGACATACCCCATGGATTTTGATGAGTAATTAGATCGTGTGCCCTAAATCACGAAATTGAAAAAGCACTTAAACTCATTCAAATGTTAAAGTTGAGCTTGAGTATGTTGATATCGGCGGTTAGCCGCTTTACGAATCTAAGAAACGCGCTGAAACAAGCATTTATAGTGCTCTTAGTTTGCCTCGACCACGTAATTAAAAGAGTAGCGATGGAGTCGCTGCAGTATGCCGAGCCCGTCAAAATAAACTCTTTCAGTGACCTGTATTTAATCTTCAATAAAGGCGCCGCATTAAGCTTCTTAAACACTCAGGGAGGCTGGCAGCTGGACTTATTCATGGTACTGGTAACTTTGGCTTGCATTGCAGCATTTGGTTGCCTGGTCTTCGTAAGAAGCCCGGGACGCTGCTTTTCATCTGCGTTGATTCTATTAATTGGCGGCGCGGCCGGAAATTTACTTGATCGGTGGATGCACGGCTTTGTCGTGGATTACTTGCGCTTTAACTGGCAAGGGGAATACAGTCCGGCCATTAACCTTGCTGACTGCTATTTGGCCGCCGGCCTCATACTGCTCGTAGTTGCGTTGTTCACTTGGCAGCGGCCATCTCAATCAAACGTGTTAGTGAACGGTGTTAGGCACCTCGTTGATCAATGACTGCATGCTGGCCACTAATATGGAGAGGTTCTCATTATCTTTAACAGCGTCAGCTGGGAAATTCGTGCGTTCGAGATTTAGTTGACCCAAGCCAGCACTCATTTTATTACGTTGAATGATCGAATTGACCGCAGGAATGACTTTGGAGGCCATAAACCCACTTAGGTATGCGTAGGCACTAAGTTGTGGTGATGAGCTCTGCACAAGAATGCGTAATTTTTGACTTAGCTTATTTAGTAGGTGGATGGCCATTGGGTCCGAGTTAATAATTCGGGGACTGTTAGTAATTGTCGGAATCTCTCGAATTATCTTCTCTGAATTTTTTCGCATTCCACCACTCTCCATATTGTGTCCATGTAAGCTATCTGGTTTTCGTTATGAATGCCATTAACCAGGTACCCCTTCATCACCGGCTGGCCATCTTAAAGCTCATCAAAATTAATCTTTGAAAAATCGTGCTCCCGAATAGTCACGGCCATCTTTTCCATCCAGTCCGCTAATTTCTGAGCTGCGTCATGTGATGTGGGCATGTTAGGAAAATCAGTTATGATGGGCTCAGCCGTCCATTGCCCATTTGTGCGTTCTAGTTTTAGCCCCTGATCCATTATAACTTTCATGTCGTTATGAGAGAGCTCGTAGGTACATGTTAATGCCCCTTCAGTTCTAAGTGACCCAGTGTTGTTAAGGGTTTTAAGTGTTACTTTTGTTTGAGTCATAATATATGCCATTCACCGCAAATCGGTTTATTCGAATCTAAATAAATATGAGTCTCATGCTGGGATTAGCTTTTTGTAGATATCGTCAAAGTGGCCATGGACTACCATTCGACGCATGGCGGAATACATCATCTGCATCTCGTAGCGTTTAGCACCTTCAAAGGGTTTTTTGGTCCACCACTGTGAATTGGGTGGCACCCCGTGAACCTTCTGAATGGTTTTGTTGGTGACATAGAGCAGTCCCCAACCCTCAGGCAAATCTTGCACCTTGATAATACCCGGTTGGCACATCATGAATCGCCAGTCCCCCATGCCCAAGGAAGGGTCTATTCGGAAGCGTTTTTTCTTGTCAGCCAGAAAATCCGAGCGCGATACCTTGCACTCAATCATGATTGAAAGGCCGTCTCGCCAGCCAATGGCATCAGGGTGCTCACCAGAGTGAGTGGAAGGGCTAAACTCGTCTCGAAATACGACGCCGCAGCCCATGGTCTTTAACCAGCGTTCAGCTCTCAATACTAAGTTGTCATGTGCGTCACTCATGATTAGGCTCCCCGCTTAATCGATGTTATGTAAAGGGATGGATTCAGGTGCACTATGTTTTGGTACCTGGTGCACACACTCAGCCGCATCCGGCGCCCCGCATTTACCAGAACTAATGATAATGTATCCGCACATTGACTCTGAACTGGTCACGCCCGCGCAAGCACAACTATATTTACGCTGAGTCATATCACTCTCCTTAGGCGGCTTCTGCTGCAAGCAGCTCAGGGTTAAGGTGGATGTTGCCAATGATTTCTAGGTGATTCTCGGTGTCAGTGTAGATGAAACTGCCATATTCAAACGTATGGCCATGGCATGATGTGTTCTCTACGGCGGGGCAAGCAAAGCATTCAAAGCACAACGAATTGCCTTCATCGAATTTCACGATGGCCACACGCCAGTAGCGCCCATCTGAGCCGTCGTCCCATTTAACGATATCACCCTCAAAAATCTCGTTGCCGGCTTTATCGCTACGGCCTGAACCCTGGCCAACGGATTCAGCGGTCACCCCAACAAATTCAAAATCGTCCACCACAATGTAGTTCAGTACCAGCAAGGCCTCATCTTTTTGGTAAATTCCACCATGTACCCATTTATTTGTTTGGTAATCCATTCCTCTAAACGTTCTAATTTGCATATGCCTTCACTCCCTAAATATCCTGGTAAATGTCGTATTTATTGCAGATAGCATCGAGGTCTAATCGGGCTCTAAATACCTCAAATTCACCCTCCCACTTGCCTTCTGTTTTGGTGTATTGAGTGCCTTTTTTAATCATCCAGTTTTCGGCGCGGGCTTTCTCAATTGCCGCCCAGTCTTCTGGTTCATAGTCTCCTTCAGTACCCCCGTCATTATCGATCCAGAAGGCGGCCTGGCATTGATAATCTTTTCTGGCCACTGGCTGTGTTGTACGTTCCATTTCCCAAGTCATGACTGCCCTCCCCTATTGCGCGCTGCGCTTCAAATAACTGATCACTAAATTTTTGCCCTGTATGCGAGGGGCACCAAGGCACTCCCAGCCTTCCTTCATGAGCTTTTCATGCTCATCCAGCGCCAGTGAGCTTGCTGCGTAATCGTTCCGTGGATAGGTCAGCTTACGGATGGACGCCGGTATATCTTCGCTTGCCACGGTGCCTGGGTTCACACAGGTGAGATCGGTTTGGTTCATGGTCATATCCCCGGTGCCCTTAATGATTATCGAATGCTTGGTTGTGCGTAATAAAAGAGCTGGCCGCCCGCCCACTCACTTCATGCAACTTTAGCCTGGTTCGAATATTCCAAAAGATAGTATTTGTCGGCATCCAGGAGGTGTAGCGCGGCCCCTTCATAGCCGCCGGTGTCACATGCCTTTAGGTACAGAGCAGACATGTCTACTCCCGCCTGGGTGAACCGCGGTATGGCCAGGCCTTTTACCGCTTGTTTGAAGGACGTCTCATCCACCATAAACCAATGGCAATAGGTACCGGTATGCGGGTTCGCGATCACACTGCGGATATGCACTTTCATCGAATCACCTATTCAGCAGGTACCCGAGTCATAAATCGTAGCAATGGCACCTGCTTTATAAATATAAGTGCCTAAGCAGATTACGATCAGTAGGGATCACTCAATTTATACGCCGACGCCGACAATGAACTCATGGGTCTCCATAGGCTCTGGCAGGGTCTTTAGCTTTTCGGTGTAATAATCAATGATGGCTAAGTAATCGGCCAATGTGCGCTTAACGACGGGGTTTCGTTCCGCTATTTCTTTCATGTCGTCAACTTCATCATTGCCTAGCATTACGCGCAGGCTTGGTTCGTATAACCCGCTATCGCCGTAATTGAACATGTTGCATTCGTAGCGCTGGCCATGGATATTGCGTTCATCAAACATAAGCATGCTGCAAGATCCGGCAGCAATGAAGTGCCCGGCCTGGTAGTTTGGGTCCAGGGGCTCTTGACAGCATGGGCACGGCTTACCGAAGTCACGGGTGCGTATGTAAAGGTGGCAGATTCGGATAGCTTCTGCCTTTGCCTCTTTCTTCGTCATTTTGGGAATGAATGTGATTAGCTGATTTCCTGCCACTTTCAGTTTTCTCTTTTTGTCCCTCGCCTTCTTTTCTTTGTTATAAGCCATACTGCCAAGTACGGCGCCTTTAAGTTGGGTTTTAGTGGTCAATGTAGATCTGGGTTTAATAGGCTTGCTGGTGGATTGCTTGACTGCCTGCTTGGCGTATTGCTTGGCTCTTTTGGCTTGTGTGATGATATTTCTACAATCATCACAGCACCAGTTTTCAAACGAACTGGCGAATTCACTTTTCTGATATCTGGCTTTGCAGTCTGGATTTCCACATATGGCCATGGTCATCACCTAATTCATTAAGTGATCTATTTGTATCGCAGCTGTGAAAACCCAAAAGTGCATTTAGCTCTATTGAAATGCAATACAAAAAATATTAGTATTCGATCATCAGTGTTGAACGCACGCTGTCACCAAGCCGACATCGCCAGAGAACCTCGATAATGAGGAGCGTTTCTAGCATATTTATGCCCCCCCCCTAATACAAGATGGCTTTTAAACACCAATTATTGTGTATCGTTGGTCGGCTTACGTGCGCGTAAAATATAGGTGAAACATGAGTCAAGCTTTCAAATCATTCAACGATAATAATAACAACAGCCTGTTATTCCCTTCCGGTAAAAGCGTTAAGCAATTAAAAAGAGAAGCCAAGGCTTATTCGACCAAGCACAATAGCAAGTACAACGAAGCTCTAGATCTGTTTGCTTTCAAAGAGATGGGAATCGATCGATTCACCCATGCCATTGATCAACTAAAGCGCAATCAAGTTAAAAAAATTACCCCGGTTGACAATAGAGCCAATATGTCTAATGCCAACATAGGCAGTAAGGGAACAAATCGACAGTACGATCAAAATCAAGGGAACCGCGGAAAACAACTCAATAATAAAGCTGCTAAGTGCCTGGTAACTTTTGCAGTACAAAAAGGTGTAGTCCCACCTTCGTTAGTACAAGAACATAAATTGAGGGTACTCAGCAAACAACAGGTTCTGAAACTGTTTCCGAACGATACTAGCTACGAGGGCTTTATGGTAACGAGCTATGATTACTTGCAATTCACAAAGGGGATTGGTGGCGGAAAGGGTAATATTAGTGGGGCCTTGCAGAGAATAAAAAGCGTCATGAAGGGGCCGCTAGAATTCAAACATAGATCTGATTATTGGATTGATACCGTTCGACACTGCGACAAGCAGCATCCAGCCGAGAATCATGAAGAATTTGAATACAGTCCATTTATAGATGGCTTTTCGCCGGGAGCATAAAATGCTTACGGGAGTGATCTTTTGTATCACTCCCAGCTATTCATCGCAGGAGTACTAGGGCAATACTAAATTATGTTGATGGGTTTCTGGTTGCCGAGATTCGCTGTTCTCTGGGCAGGATGCGGGTCATCCTTAAGCAGATCCTTGAACTGCAACCGGCCAAGCTCTAAGACTTCGATGAACTCTTGCTCAGTAGGCATTGCGTCGGTCATGGCGACAGTCTCATGGAGTCTTAATAGTTTACAGTATGCTTTTACGGCGTGCGGCCAGATTTCTACTAATTCTGAATAATTGTAAATGTGAAATGAGCGAGTCTTGGTAGGCTTGTCAGGCTCACGTAGTTTCCTGGGCGTCATAATATTGATCTTAGTGGTTAGAATATCGCCACCTATCTTGCGTTTAATCCTTATTGCCTTAACAGTCAGACCAGGAAGGCCAGTTTTGTAGTGTGTTCCTTCATGTACGCTGTTGGACAATAACCCATTTTTAATTGAGTAGTTGGCATGGCCATGGGACTCTGAAAAGGAGATTAGCTGCGCTAGAAATGTGAGCCATTGGTCTTTAGTTGGTCGTATACCAATCCATGCACCTGGGACCTCCTGGAAGTCTAGTTTATCTTTATTGATGTTCGCTAGTGCATCCCACTCAATTAAGAATGTATCGTAGCTTTTGGGAAACCTGCGATTAAACCCGCCTGCGCCACGTATTGCGAAACTTATGAAGCCTGATTTGAATTCGGACCAGATATAGCCACAAGGCATCCCTAAATGTATCTTTAATGAGTTTTTCTTTTCAGTGCATGAGCCAAACTCTTTCAATGCTGACTGTAGTAGCCAGTCGGCCTTGAGTGCATATAAACGTTTTTCCTCTTCTGCTGCGAGCTTTCTTATTGGTTCTCGCTCTTCACCTTGCAGGTATGTTTTAGTATTAGAGTTATAGAACGAATATGCTTTGGAATGCGCTTTCCCATTGAAATATACGGAGACCTTGATGCCACAGAAATTTGAATTACTGTCTCCACGCTCACGTTCCAGCATTAAGGTACCGTTGTCCAGATATCGAAGTGAATTACATTTATATAGATGTTGAAAACTAGGGGTGCAAAGATTAGGTTGCTCAGTTTATAGACACTGGCGTAATTTCATCAGGGTCTATTCCTCCTATATACTCAGTAACTGCCCTTTTTGCCTCTTCAGTTTCAACGCCATTATCGTGTAGCAATTTCACTGAAAGAGATGCCATAACCATGGCCACATGTATGAGGTTTACGCCTTCAGGGAATCGATTTCTAAGACCTATCATTAATGCATCAGTGATATCGTTCATATCTTCTGGTGTTATGTTTTTCATATGAGTCATAGGTTCCGTTGGGAGTGACTTGTATATGGATAATACGGCCCGCGTGTCGCCATTTCCAGGCCCCATTGTTTGTTATGCAGCAATTATGTTGAATATCTCATCTCTGATGGGGTCTAAAGCTTTATGTGTGAATTTAATCCCATTGGCAGCTAAGAGATTGGCGACACTTTCACCTTTATCATTCCTCATCGCAAATATCTCAATATCTATAAATGACATACGTTCAATGTTTCCTGATTTTGCTATTAGGTGAGCCACTGTATTGCCTCCCGCGCCAACAAGCATCAAGGTTTCTTTGTCCGTAAATTCAAAACCTTCTTGCTTAACTTTGCACAGGGCCATTGTATGGGCAACACTATTCAAAGAGCCCCCGAAATTATGCAGTACAACATTTTCGGTGAATACTTTACCATCTTCGGCCAATAGGTGGCCTAATGTAACGGTTTCTTCATTCGGTCTTATAACTTTCCGGGAATACTCCTGTACGCTCAGTGTTTCACCAGAATTATCTCTGTGTATCAATTTCCGAATATCGGAATTAAGGGTTATTCCTCTTTTACCATTGACCGCTTTTGTTGCAGCGCGCTTAGTGAGTGGCTTTATTGCTCTGGGCTTGGGGATTGATTTTATTACTGCGGGATCGGGATCGGGCTTAGGGTTTGATTTATTTTGTGTGGGCTTGGGTTTTGACTTTACCTTGATATGAGGTATCTCAATATCGCGAAATGCAGATTTAAGCTGATCTTCGATTGGTAGCTCAGAATTGGTGTCAATTCTAGATTTATTAATTTCCGATCTAAACTTTTCTTCATTGAAATCCAAAAAACTATCCCCTACAAATTGTATATATACTCAACGGCTAACAATCAAGTCTGATGACTCTATCTTAATATAATTACTACCGCCAATTGGCTTGTCATTCATTATAAGATTTTTAGAACTGTAAGTTAATTGTTAATTTGGAATACGCGCTATCCAGTAAGTTCCGATATTGGATGGCGTGAGCATATCGGAGTAAGGCTGCAGATCATGACCGGTTCCAGCCCCCCATCATCTGCTATGCCCTAATCTAGTAAGTTCTCTATGTACACTGTTACAAATACACTCCCAAGCCACACAAGCAATACTGCTGCGCCTGCACCCAGCGAGTGGTAATCTTTATTCCAACGGAATTTCACCAAGCTCGATAAAGATTTATAGATCCGTGCATAATCGATTGAGAATCCTTTATCCCGGCCAATTGAAAGAGTTCCACTGAAGTATTCTGAGTCAGGGTCTATAGCGGGTATTTCTTCAAACCCTAAGAAGATTAGTCGTATTCCTTTTATCGTTTCTCTCAATAAAGCCATGGGGTCTTGATCATCAGGTACCTCAAAATTGCTATTTATGAATATATGGCCATCTGAGTCAAACCAAATTATTTTGTGTTTTGTATCTCTCCCAGGTAATTTACCAATATCCCTGCTGATGAACCGAATAAATTGAAACGGATTAATATCACCATCCCAACCTGATAGAGAAATTGAAGACGTAATTGCAAATTTCCATTTCCCACCTATTTCACGAGTAATCTCAAAGTCCCAATCAGGTAAAGATACCATCCAGCCAAAATATATGTGTACCTGTCCATTAAAGGAAACATCGTTTAATCCGTATAAGTCCTCTGGTTGCAACCCTTCATTATCTTTGCGCCGGTCTATGGTGAAGTTATAATGAGACGGGCCACCTTGTTCAGTTCTCACAAAACCATGCAATGACTTACCTGTAGAAAGAATACACTCTACTGGGGTAACCTCAGGGTGAAGCTTTGAAGGGTCACCTAAAACCAAAGTGGATGATTTTGGGTAAGAATTCTTTGCGCTTAAGCCTCCAGTCATCCTTATTTACCATCATCTTCAGTTTCGACATGAATTGTTGGTGGCCAATTTTCCTCAAATCGATATGTCATGACATCATTCATTACTAATAACTGTAATTCACAAAGATGCTCTGTAGATAATTTACCACCTACAGCTTCAATATCTTGTACCACTAATTTATTACCAACGAATTCAGCTAGCGCATGGAGTACATTTACGCTGTTTGTATTATCTGAAGACACTTGTAGTTTCCTTCTCTATCCGTAATTGTTTTCTTAAGCACGCTACTCTACAATCCGCAAAACACTCAGCGGGCCACCATGTAATGGTACCTCAACAGTTGAAGCATGATAGCGCTGGTTTCTTTTGATTAGCGTGGTGTCTAGATCTACCAATGGAAGCACTTCGAGTATTTCTATGTGCCGGCTATTATTCAAGCTCACACCATAAGCTTGATTCCCGTATATTGTCTCAGTCCATCCTTTCTCGCAATCTGGAATAAGGGCATTATCAGGAATTTTGCAGACATACAGATACCCGTCACCAGGTATATCTCTAAGGTATCCTTGAACATGCTTTATGGAGCCCCAAGGTGTATCACAAAAAAACCACCCGCCAAAATCGTTATCTGTCCCTCTCCAGAGCCATGGAACTGACTGTCAAATTGTTTAAATAAGGCTTTTGAGCCATGGAAGTAAATTTCGCTACTTTTCAATGTAATCCCTTAGGTAATAACAATATGCTTTTAGATTCTGAGTTTTATTTTCAAGGTCGCAATTCACTAATATCATTTGGGCTTCATATATATTACGCGTGAACTTTAGTCAGGGAAAAGCTTAAACGACTCCTCCCTGGCAAGTAAGTCTATATCGTAAGCTTTATTGCGACAGCATTTCTTATACTTTGCTCCTGAACCACAATGACACGGATCATTTCTACCAATTTTTGTATTTGGTTCAGAAATGGCATTAAGCGAATCAAACAACGAATTAATTCCGTCAGCGAACTTCTCTCTCTGATTTTTCCTGGTTGCTAATATCTCTTTAAAGTAATACGACTCAGCTGTGACCGAACCAATTTGTATGGCATTAAGTAATAATTCTGCCGCTTTTGAGTCTGATTGCTCTACACCCATTCCACGATGATACATTTCTCCCAATAGAGCGAGACATTCAGGACCATTCAGTTCTGCGCCTTGTTTTACATAACTAATAGCTTTTTCACAGTCATGCATTCCATTTTTCTTAAAATAATAAAGTTCTGTCAGATGCCGAAATGCCAAATCTTCCTTAGACTTAACTGCAAGCTCAAGAACAGCAAGTGCATCTTCGTATCTAGACGAACCTATTAGCTTTCCACCGTACTGCGCCTGTGCGCTCGGGTAACCAAGGCTGGCTGAAACCTCAAGCATCCATTCGCATTCTAGCGCTTTTTCTTGCCCTAAGTAGCCTTCACTCGCTATCGACCAGTACAAGTAAAGTGCCTCAGGATTAGATCGTTCTTTTAGAATGTTCGGTACTGAGAAGGAAGATTCCTGTGTTTTTGTTTCATCTATAGGATCATCAGTAATGATAGATTTTAGTGGATTAATTATAAATTTACTAAACTCTTCACTGACAGCGCCATCAATATTCGCACTTAACTTATAAGCCATTTCATAGTGACAAGCTGCTAATTTCTTGAGTCCATTATATCGACAATCGAAATCCTCTGTGTCGTTAAATGGATCACTAATTCGTAATTCATTAGCTAGAGAATCATAAATCTTACCTGCTTTTAATTTTACCTTATAGTTTGAAGTAGTCGCTGCATCAGCAAGATCTTTTGTCCATGTCCTATCAGGAATATCCTCTATCTCAACTGAAATAGAGACAGAAGTTCCTATTAATATAGAGTGAATATCTTCCATGTTTTTAATTGTGAAATCTCTTGATTTTTCAGCATCCCTGCGAAGTTGGGCAATATAATTGACCCTCAATTCTTTAATTTCCACCTCATTTGCATTCAGTGTACTGATTTCAGGTGGGTGCGCACTCCTATTCCCTAGAAGTCTTACCCTATGCAAACGATCATTTAATTCGCCATGAGTTATCTGATTGTCAGATAATTCTTTAATGAGTGAATATAAGTCTTGATTGGTGATGACAATATTTTTTTCTTTGCAAACGTGCTTCAACAGCAGTTCGGATATGATACGAAACTGTATTAACGAAATGCCAGCGTTTAGGTCAATGTTACCCCGTGCATTCTCGTATGCATCATAGACTTCAGGGCCAAAGTACTTACTAAGATCTATGTCATTTTTAATTTTGATCATTTTATGTTCTTGATATAGACAAGATAATTAAATTTTGTAAATTTTTGCGAGTAAACGTTTTCAATATTGGTCACTGGAGTGTCATTATTAAAATTAAATGTTGATCTATTACAGAATATAGGCCTCAACGTACTGCACGATCTCATAAGTCAAAATCAATAATGAAGTCTAAATACTTACCGACTTCCAATGTTTTTATGAATTCATGTGCTGGGTATCGTTGACCGCTCGCATCAATATATACCATCTTAACGTCATCTGAAGACTCCATTGTGACAACCTTATTCTTGAAGTTTTCGATCTCACTTTTATCAGTGCGTGATAGCTGTTCATTAACCAGTATAGCGAAAATAAAATCTGCTTTTGTCACTTCTTGTGTGTTTTTAAATTGACTCTTGTGAATCCAAGTGATCATTGATGCTTCCATTCGTGATTGATCGCCATCAACACTGGTCCGATCTGACTTCAACAGGAGAGCACCATTCTCAGTCGGAATATGGCGCTTAAACCCACATTTCTTATAGATTGTATCTGGACGCTGGCCTAATTCATTGAATGAGGCTAATAGCCAAGGGAGTGAGCTAACAATTTCTTCAAGAGCGTCTGTTATATTAGTAAAGTTCATCCTCTGAACTACTCGTTCTAAACAATGTTTTTTGATGCATGTCACAGAATGCAAACCCAGTAAACTGGCGCTTGGGTCTGTATACATATCTCTGTCAGAATTCATAATTATGACATGAAGATCAACGTCTTCTGGATCCTCATCAATCTTTACCACAAAAACATTTATAGTGTTCTTCTCGTCTTTCCTTTTAATCTGATTAAACTTTTGCCTGGCCAATCGTCTCCGCTTAAGTTCTGACTTGGATAATCCGCCTGGTACCTCCGCCGAACTCTTGGTTTGTTTAATTAAGTTAATACCAGTACTGAAGGGAACTACAATCTCTTTCATGAATATATGCGGGGCAACCCTTTTTAGGGTCTTTCGAACTGTGGCATCCCTTTTATTGATTGTCGTAATACCTCTGTGTGGGCCAAGGATGCTTTGTAGAGAGTCTGTGAGTTCTGTTGTAGTGCCTCGCCAATTTCTTAAGTCTCGATTGACTATGCCTTTAGCCTGCGATTCATCAATATACATAGTATCCTCCCTGAATATACTTTTTGGCTGAGTAACCTAAACACACTTTGATAAGCCTCTCTACCCAAAATTTCATATGCTCTATGCCTATCAGTCTATTGCATGCACCTTTTCGTTATCCAAAAACTCCACGTACTTCGTAGATGCCAGCTTGGTAGCCTTAATCAATGCGTTAGGCGCCCTTCCTAGCATAGATATGGCAGTCGATACATAATGGTTTTCTACGGTACTGGCGTTCATCCATCCGCCCTGAGCTGCCAGCTCTACCGTACTCACTCCATTCATTACGCCTATTGTGGCCATTGTCTTACGGAACGTATGCGCGGTTAATTTCCCGCCTTCTATTTCCGCTTCACTCATTAGATCCTTAAGGATGCTGTTAACGCTATTTCTATGAAATGGTTTTGAGCCGGTACCTGGGTTGCCTGATTTGTTCATTGCCCGGAATATATAGCCATCAGTAATTTCATTGGCCTTCAGGTGCTGGCGCATCCAGGTGGCAGGGCAGAATAATTCGCCGGTGTAAGGAAGCACTGAACGAATCTGATTTTTGGTCTTGAACGGGTCGCGATCGATGATGATATCTGCATCTTCAATATTTATATTTCGCAGCCACTGGTATTCCAGATCCCCAATCATCCCTGCTCGGTAACCTGTGATATACGCCACGCAGGCCAGCGTGCGGTTGCGTATGGCGATGTTGGAGCCGTACTTGACCGTTAATAGTGTAATGAACCTGGCGGCTTCTTCGATGGTGATGTCGCGGCTGTTATCTTTATAGACACGCTGAGACCGTTCCT
>MAAA01014247.1_pt1 | contig 14291 bp, 13 predicted proteins | sample 1115971 | NCBI WGS metagenome assembly MAAA01 (sample SAMN04961123, study PRJNA320927) | seawater metagenome | isolation source: sample BD02T6 sea water enriched with oil for 6 days | place: USA:Gulf of Mexico | collected 2013-07-27 | reverse complement strand
TGCCCTGATGGAAACTCGGGTTTGGAAATTAATGGCGGTGAAGTATTAGTATTTGGCTTAGAGAGTAATTGGAAAACTGAATACCAAATTCAAAATTATAAAGTACCATTTAACCTGACTTATACTTTCACAAAAACGGAATTTAATAATACGTTTGTGGATGACGCGGGCATATTTACCACCGCGGGTGTAAGAGTTAACGAAGGCGACGAACTCCCATACGTACCCGCCCATCGCCTAAACGTTAAAACTGGTTTTCACGCCGAGCAATGGCAGCTAAATGTGTCGGCACTTTACCAAGGTGAAATGCGCGATAAAGCCGGTCAGGGCAGCATTCAGGACGCTGATAAAATTGATGCGTACTTAGTGCTAGATTTAGCCGTGAACTATCAAGTTCAACCAGAGCTGGCGGTTTACGGTACTGTTGATAATGTACTGGGTAATGAATACACAGTAGCGGCCCAACCTATGGGTTACCGTCCGGGTAAACCTCGTACTTTACAGTTAGGGCTTAAATACTCTTTCTAGTTTTATCTTTCGTTAAAAAAGGCTCTCACTCAATATTAGTGAGGGCCTTTTTTATGACCTTACCTTAAGCAATTTTCTTAACATTCGATAAAAATCCCAAAGCCTCAGCCTTTTCTACATAGTTATAATTAAACGCACTGGCCACTGCCTTACTGGTAAGTTTACCGTTGTGAACGTGTAAGCCATTTAACAAATGTTCATTACTCACTAGGGCGTTTAATCCATTATTGGCCAACTGCAAAGCATAAGGCAAGGTCGCATTGGTTAACGCAAAGGTTGAGGTTCGTGCCACGGCGCCGGGCATATTCGCCACACAATAATGAATAACACCATCCACCACAAAGGTGGGGTTTTGGTGTGTCGTGGCCTTACTAGTGGCAAAGCAGCCTCCTTGGTCAATCGCCACATCCACCAAAACAGAGCCGGTTTTCATGTGGGTTAACATTTCACGGCTGATTAATTTAGGTGCCGCCGCCCCCGGAATTAACACTGCACCGATTACCATGTCGGCCACTTTTATTTCACTTAATAAGGTTTCTTGAGTGCTATAAAGGGTGTTAAGTTTGTCGCCAAATAGGTTGTTAATTTCTTTTAGGCGCGCCAAAGAGCGATCTAAAATAGTCACGTTGGCACCCATGCCCAAGGCAATACGTGCGGCATTTAATCCCACGACTCCGCCACCAATAACCGTCACATGGGCCGCGGCCACACCGGGTACTCCGCCCATTAGTATGCCACTGCCCCCTTGGGTGTTGCGTAAGCAAGCAGCGCCTTCCTGTGGGGCCAAACGACCGGCTACCTCAGACATGGGCGCCAACAGCGGTAAGCCGCCTTGATCATCGGTGACGGTCTCGTAAGCGATGCAGCTGGCGCCACTTTTTAAGAGTAAATCGGTTTGTGGCTGGTCGGCCGCTAAATGTAAATAGGTGAACAATATTTGCCCCGGGTGCAACATTTTACATTCACCTGTTTGCGGCTCTTTTACTTTAATGATCATGTGGGCTTGTTGAAATACCTCGTGTGCCGAGTCTGCTATTTTTGCCCCGGCTTGTAGGTATTGTGTATTGTCTAAACCAATAGCCCGTCCTGCGTCGTTTTCAATCAGTACCTCATGGCCAGCTGCCACCAGTTCCCGTACACCCGCCGGAGTTAAGCCCACACGGTACTCGTGATTTTTAATCTCTTTAGGTACACCTATAAGCATGATCAATAGTCCTTTTTAGTGATTGAAAATACCTGTCTGCTTATTAAATTCTATGGGGGAACAGGGGGAATTATCTTCTTAGTTTGTTGTTAAAAAGGGCAATATAGGTTTAATCTTCTATATATAAGCGGTAATTAGGAAGATTGGTCGTTATGCAAAATTCCACAAATTTAAGCAAAATTGATAAAAAAATCTTATTAGAACTGCAAAAAAATGGGCGCATCAGTTTTGCCGAATTAGCGCGCACAGTGGGTATGAGTAACACCCCCTGTTTTGAACACGTAAAACGCTTAGAGCGCGACGGCATCATAGAAGGCTACACCGCCATCATCGACCCACAAAAGGTGGGAGCCAATTTAGTGGTGTTTGTGCAAATCCGTTTAAGCCGTAATAACCAAGACATCTTTGAACAGTTTAAACAGGCGGCTATGGCCTTAGCTGACGTACAAGAATGTTATCTAGTGTCGGGTAATTTTGACTACCTAATTAAAGCCCGTGTGGCCGACATGCACGCCTATCGTATCTTTTTAGGTGAGACGTTATTAACCCTTCCTGGGGTGCAAGAAAGCACTAGCTATGTGGTGATGGAAGAAATTAAAGAGACCATGAACATCGCGCTGTAAACGGCATTATCGACGCGCCAAGCCATTATGCAATTAAGACGCAAGGCAATCGCTCATAGCGGTGCAATAAGCGCTATTATTAAATAAGGGCGTCACCATACAGGTCGCCTTGCTTCATCTTAAAAGGGCAATCATGACCCTACACCCAGATATTCACGCGGTGACTCAAAGGATTATCGAGCGCAGCGCACACAGTCGGCAACACTACTTAAGCCGCATGCAGCAGGCCCGTAAAAATGGCCCTAGCCGCAGTCATGTGTCGTGCGGCAACCTGGCCCATAGCTACGCCGCCTGCGAGCCGGCCGACAAATCGGTTTTAGCGGTGGATAAAAGCGCTAACTTGGCGATTATTAATTCCTACAACGATATTTTATCGGCCCATCAAAGCTACGAACATTACCCCAAAATAATTAAACAAGCTGCCCGTGACGTGGGGGCTGTGGCGCAAGTGGCGGGTGGCGTGCCGGCCATGTGTGATGGGGTAACGCAGGGCCAAGCGGGCATGGAATTATCTCTCTTTAGCCGTGATGTGATTGCCATGGCCACCGCTATTGCCTTGTCACACGATGTGTTTGATGGCGTGGCGTGCTTAGGGGTGTGCGACAAAATTGTACCTGGGCTGCTAATTGGCGCGTTGTCATTTGGCCACTTACCAACCGTGTTTATTCCCGCAGGTCCCATGCCCACCGGGTTGGCCAACAGCGAAAAACAACGGGTTCGCCAACTATACGCCGAAGGCAAAGTAGACCGAGACGCGTTATTAAAAGCCGAAAGCGCGTCGTATCACAGTGCGGGCACCTGTACGTTTTATGGCACCGCCAACAGCAATCAAATGTTGATGGAAATAATGGGGCTGCATTTACCGGGCAGCTCATTTGTGCCGCCTAACACGGTGCTGCGAGATGCCTTAACAAAAGCCGCCACACAACTATTGGTCAGCCGCACGGCAATGACGAATGAATACCTTCCGTTATGTGAAATCGTCAGTGAAAAAACCTTAGTGAATGGCTTAATTGGTTTGTTGGCCACCGGCGGTTCAACGAATCACACCCTGCATATTGTGGCCATTGCACGTGCGGCGGGCATCATCATTACTTGGCAAGACATGGCGGATTTATCAAAGGTGATTCCGCTGTTGTGCCGTATTTATCCTAACGGTGAGGCCGATGTAAATCATTTTCACGCAGCCGGCGGCATGGGCTTTTTAATACGCGAATTGCGCGCAGCCGGTTTGTTGCATAGGGATGTAAAAACCATCATGAAGGATGGACTCGATGCCTATTGCAAGCAACCAACCTTAAAAAATGGTGAGCTGGCCTTTGCAAGTATTCCGCAAAAAAGTGGTGATGAATCGGTATTAACCGGCACCGCCAAGCCTTTTAGCCAACAAGGGGGCTTAAAGGTTTTAAGCGGCAATATTGGCCAGTGTGTGATGAAAATATCCGCGGTTAAAACAGAGCACCAATTGGTTACGGCACCTGCCGTGGTGGTGACAAGCCAGCAAGCCTTACAAGATAAATTTAACAACAACGAACTTGAACGGGACTTCATTGCGGTGGTGCGTTTTCAAGGGCCTAAAGCCAATGGCATGCCCGAACTACATAAATTAACGCCCGCATTGGGTGTATTGCAAGATCGTGGTTTCAAAGTGGCACTTATTACCGACGGGCGCATGTCGGGGGCATCGGGCAAGGTTCCTGCGGCCATTCATTTATGCCCTGAAGCATTAGACGGCGGCATGATCGCAAAAATCAAAGACGGCGACATGATCACCCTAGACAGTAGTAAGGGCACACTTAACTTACATGTAGAGCCTTCGGTATTAAACGATAGAGTGGCCGACATCGGTAATGTACATGAAAACCAATGGGGCATGGGCCGCGAATTATTTGCGCCTTTAAGGGCTGGCGTGGGCGGTGCGCAAAGTGGTGCCTCGGTATTTACCACTGGCTTTGATGCGCTGGATAATCAAAAAATTGATAACAAATAAAAACAAAAGTGTAAGGCAACGCCATGATCAATGAACATTCATTCATATCAATCAGCGCCTTAGTGGATGAATTGGTAAAGCAATGCAGCTTGGCATTAAGCCATGCAGTTAAGTTACGTGGCACGGCCAGTCTATTGGTTTCTGGTGGACAATCGCCATTACCGTTTTATCAAATGCTCTCTATGGAGGATCTTCCTTGGCAAAAAATTACAATTGCCTTAGTAGACGAGCGCTGGGTGACAACAGATCATAAAGGCAGTAATGAATCTTTAATCCGACGTCACCTATTAATTAATAATGCGCAAGATGCGACATTTACACCGATGAAAAACCCATCATCAACGGCGCAGCAAGGGCTGGCAGAATGTGAAAACCAGTATAAAAAAATACCACAGCCATTCGATTTCGCTATTTTAGGCATGGGGTCAGACGGCCATACCGCATCCCTGTTTCCGCAAGCCTTAGGGTTGGTTCAAGCGATAGATCCAAAAGGCCAAGCCAGTTGTGCGGCCATCACTGCCATGCCAAGTGATATCACGTCAGGTTTGTGTGAACGCATGACGCTTACGGTGGCGGCATTATTAAACTGCCGGTCTTTAAATCTTTTAATAACCGGTACTCATAAACAAACAACTCTTTGCCAAGCTAAAGAAGGCACGGATGTAATGCAGATGCCCATTCGAAGTTTGCTTCATCAACAAAAGTCGCCACTACATATTTATTGGGCACCCTAAGTGCGTTAAAAGCCTGTGAACAAATCCAAGGAATAATCAGAAGGGGAATGAGTAATGAGTCTGCCTGTATTACAAATATTACAACGCTCACCCGTCATGCCGGTCTTGGTGATTGATAAATTAGACGATGCGGTGCCGTTGGCTAAAGCGTTATATAACGGTGGCCTGCACGTCTTAGAGATCACTTTGCGTAGCTCTGTGGCGCTAGAGGCCATTAGCCTTATTCATAAAGCCCTGCCGGAGGCCGTTGTGGGGGCGGGCACCATTTTAAGTGAGGCAGACATGGATGCGGCTACTCAACATGGCGCACAATTTTTAGTGAGTCCGGGCTGCCATGAACATCTGGCCCAGCATGCATTAACACACAAAATGGCATTTTTACCCGGAGTCGCCACCCCCAGCGAAGCCATGAGTTTATTTGCTATGGGCTTTACCGAATTAAAGTTCTTTCCAGCCCAAGCGGCCGGTGGCATCCCTATGCTTAAATCCATATTTGGGCCATTGCCACAACTAACATTTTGCCCCACCGGAGGCATAGATTTGAAAAAAGCAGCGGACTATCTAACTCTACCCAATGTAGCGTGTGTGGGTGGATCATGGATGGTGACACAAAAAGACATCGCGGATAAAAATTGGTTACGTATTCAAAACCTTGCTGCTGAAGCTGCACGTTTGAGCCGTTAGAGGAGTAAATGAGTAAATCCAGTGGATTACCCTTCTAGCTTTATTTCCTTTATATAAATGGTAAATCTATATAGCGCTTTCTTATTAAGGTCTAATAAGACTTGATATTTCCAATATTATCTAGCTTTCACATTGTTCATATGTAGAAAAGAGGTTTAAAATTAACATTCAATCACTCTTGGATTAAATCCGATGAGAGACTCTTTAATTATTCCGCCCTTGCCTCAAGTATTGCTTTCAATTCAAAACTTAATGAAAGAAGAAGAGCCGGATATCATGGCCATTGCCGCTTTGGTAAAAGAAGATATCGCCCTTTATACCTTGTTTTTATCGGCCGCAAATAGTCCTTGGATGGGACTAAGCCAGCCAGCCACCTCTATTGAACATGCCATTATGTTAATGGGCCTAGATCGTATCTATAGCATGGTCCAGGCCATGACCGTTCGAAACTCTTTTGCCACTACAAATTTAAAGGAATCATTTTGGACCGCCGCTATTGATGTGGCGGGTATTTGCAGTGACCTAGCCCATCGTTTTAGCGGCTTAGATCGTAACCAGGCCTACAGTATAGGCATGCTGCATAATGCCGGTATTGCCATTATGCTGAATCATTATAAAATTTTTAAAAACTATATTAAAACTCATGAAAAGTTATCAGCCCCTCAGTTATGCGCCAGTGAACGTAAAGAGTTTGGAACCGACCATTATTTACAGGGTGCTCTTATGGCTAAAAACTGGTGCCTATCAGAAGAGGTCGTTCTTACCATACGATGCCAGCCAATAGCTGAAAAAATACTCACGGGTCACAAAGAAATGAGTGAAAATATATGCACGTATTTATCAATATTGATGTTAGCAAAGTGTGTTAGTGCTGAATTTCAAAAGTACTGGTTATTAATCGATGATGACCAGACAGCACTAGAAACACGCATCGCATTAGATTATTTACATGTTAATCATGGCGATTTTGAAGAATTAAAAGAAGATCTGCTGGATGATTTCCACGTAAGAACAGCTGCTCATAGATAAGTTAAAAGATAATTTAATAAATAGATTAATCAATAAACTTTAAGTAAAAGATTATCCCGCCTGTTCATATTTATTGCCGTCACTGCCCACCAAGCTTTCACCTAGTATTGAAATTTAGCGATACGTGATGTTCATATTATTATGGGTTTACAAAGATCAGGCTAGTGTTTCTGAATGTGAGGGAAGACTAAAATAGAGCGGATATAAACGGATTGTATATTCAAACGTATGTGGAAGAAGTGACAGAATTAATAGTTAAATGAGTAAGCCAAGTGGCTCACTCAACCATATAGCGAGTATATGTTAGTCAATCTCTTCGCACGTCATGCGAGTATTGCTGTTAGCTTCGCACTTATACAGATCACTTGAGACTACAGGAAAGCCCGCAGTTATCTCTGTAAGGTAGTAAGACCCGTCTTTTTCAGCATGATTAATACTGGTAAAGTTAGATGCGCAGCCCGCTAAGGTAACTAAGGCTAAAACGGAAATTAAAGATTTAAATATCATGGTCTGATTCCTTACTTAAAGTCTACATCAATGCGTTTACAGTCACCTTGGCTTGGTTCGCCAGGACAATGAAATACAGTAGCTTTTTGATCGTAAGCACCAACCACAAAACGACCACCATGATTTGAACTGGCACTGTCCATATAATGTGTAGCGCAACCACTAAGAGCACTTAAGGCTACTAGTGCACATGCTAGTTTTAACATATTTAATCCCTTGAATAGATGTTCGTTAAAAATAATTGCTCAATCGCAATTAACCGGCAAATATTATCATAAAGTATAGGTTTTAGTCTTGCGCTACCGCCCAGATCAAATCTGAAAAAAATTAATAGTATCTGCTGCAATTTTTTTATATCAAACGCTCACATTACACCTAAAGTAGAGGACTTGGTTTGGTGCCAGTGCGTTGAATAAAACCAAGTATTTAGCATTAGTTTTTATGCTTTAATCTTGATCAAAATTGAGAATTTTATCACTAGTATGGCGAGAACCGTTTTCACACGATTGTGGCGGTTAAAGGTGAAATACTAAACAAGCATAGGGATGTTATGTATAGGAACTATGATCAGGGCGTTGATTCTTCATATTAAATCAACGCCCGAAACCATTTATATTATTGTTACTCAGGATAGAGCTTTAAATAAAGCGAATTATGTTATTTCCCTGTGTAATTTGCAGCTATATATTCACCGCCAATAGTCAAAAACACATAAAGTTTTTTCTTTTCGGTATCGGTTATTTTATCGTTTAAATAAATGACAACCCATTCAGGGTGCCCGCCACGTTCATTTTTTTTAATAGAGTCGGCCTTTATCATTGACCACGTTTTATCAATCTTTTCTCTTTTAACCAATGATGCCCTAACTTTGTCAGCATTTTTCTCAGCCGTTGCTTGATTAACAGGTGTTTGTGCATGGCTGTGACCATGATCGTGCCCAGAGCCCGCAAAAGCAGGAACACCAAAAAGTAAGCTGGTTAAAAAAAGTGTTGTTGCTAAAGTTTTCATAATTTTTGTCCGATCTTAGTTAATGTTATCGTGTTTGCTTGGAGTGTGGTCGTGTGAGTTATCATCATGTGAATGCCCATGATCTGAACACCCCGCTAATATCATGATAATAAAACCCAGTAGTATTAATGTTGTTTGTGGCATTACATTATCCAGTTAATCAATTGTATCGTGCGCAGGTACATTGTTTACCGGTGCTGGCTTTGTGATATTGGTATCTGTCGGTAAATCCAAGCGTGTATAAGCGCCTTTCACATTTAAGGTAATAATAACGGGGAATGGGTTATTGTTTTTCCAGTACCAACCATGAGTGCCTGCAAAAATAGCCGTTAACGAACCACTTTCAATGGCTTTTGTGTTTTTATCAAAGCTTTTAAAGTAGCCAGTATTATCGCCTTTGGGTTCGCCGTGTAAATCAAAAAATAGCACTCCCTTATCGGTTTTCCATTCATAGTTAAGGGTGGCGCCTTTTACAAGACCTAGCTTATATTCCTTATCCCCCCTAGCGGGAATGGTGACCATAATGGTGTCGGTCCAGTCGGAATCGGGTGCATCCATTTTCGCCACTTGGGCAGTCTCTGTACGGCTAGAGAGCTCTTGTGCATTAACGAAATGTTCATAGCCATGCATCTGCATAAGAAATAGGTAAGCGCCTGCAAGGATTAACAAATAATTGCATACTTTGCTAAAAGTTGGGAAGGCCTGCCTTTTTCTAAACGCACTAATAAGCAGCAACATAAGCGCTAAGGCCGAGATTTGGCCAAGCTCTATACCCACATTGAATGAGATAATATTAAGCAATAGATTGTCTGCGTCCAGCGGCAGTTGCTGTAAGCGTGTAGACAACCCCAGGCCATGTATTAAACCTAAGCTAAATATCATTGTTAGCATATTAGGTGCTTTGATATTTAGATGTTTTTTAAATCCATCCAGATTATTAAAGGCGATATAACAAACACTTAAAGCAATAACTGCATCGATTAAAAAGTAATTAATCTGAATGGCATTAAAGGTGGCAATGATAAGTGTGATGCTATGCCCTACAGTGAAGACAGTAATGTATTTAACAATATCCTTAAACTTAGTTAAGAAAAAGATAATGCCAAATACAAAAGCTAGGTGATCATAACCCGATAACATATGGCTTGCGCCTATCCATATGTAACGTAGATTTCCCCCCTCGATAATGAGTTGTTTTTCTGCCTCAGACATACCATGCCCAAATGCTAAACTTGTAAAAAGTGTAATAAATACAGCTAAAAGCCATCGTGATTGCCACAGCAATCTATTGGTAATAGATAACACAAAATACCTCGAAAATTATAGGCACAAATTTACGCCCAAAATACATTAAGAATGAGTCTGCAAGAGCAAAATAAAGCCAAACAGATGCTACAAATTAAATTAGTTACGAGACGTTAGGCGGGGCGCGAGGGTGTGTTGTGGAAAGGCTAAGATAGCTGAGTTTGGTATTTGTAAAAATATTATGGGTAATATCAACCCGAAAGCTAGCGGGTGGCAGCTGAACGATTGAGGTGAGTATTAGGGCACTAGGGGCAGAATTCTGTTTGTCTTTCTTTTGTAAACTGAAATTAGAATCAAACTCTATGGTATTTTCATGATTTTCTTGATGAACAGTATCAATAGCCTGGGCGACTGAATCATGGATGTGCACAGCAGACTGATGCTGATGCGACGCACCATCGTGATCATGCTGTTCTGTCAAATGGATATGCACAGTCATAAATTGCGCAGCAATAAATGCAAGCACAAGTAATAATGTTGCGTAATTTGACCACAACTTAGTGGTTTTTAGATTCATCATTTACCGGCATGATACCTATTTATTGTGTAGTTCGATGCATATTTACATATATTTACACGCATTTAGGCATAAGCAAGCTAGCAAGGCACTCATAATTGTAAACAATAACGTAATAATAAAAAACACAGTGTAGCCACGGACTAAAAGACCTTTAATAGATACAAACCCCTAAGGGTAAAACCCTTAACTCGGTAAACTAACGCTTTTATCCCGTCCCAGACGCATTGATTGACGTCCATTGGTATTAAGATAGACTGCCTTATACTCATAATATTAAAAACACTTATCCTGAGCTGAAAAGCATCAAGGAATAGGGAATATACTCATGGAATTACCCGTACTTACCTCCTTCTCACTCTATATGCTTTTTATGATCGGTATAGGCGTCTATTTTTATTTTAAAACCGACGATCTTAGTGATTATGTACTAGGAGGTAGGCGACTGGGGCCGAGTGTGACAGCGCTTAGTGCGGGTGCATCCGATATGAGTGGTTGGCTGCTACTTGGCTTGCCAGGGTTAATGTATACCGATGGTATTGTGGGAAGCTGGATTGCAATCGGATTAATCGTGGGTGCTTTTATTAATTGGCATTACGTAGCAAAAGCGTTACGTATTTATACACATCGCTTAAATGACTCCATTACTATCCCCGATTATTTTGCTAACCGCTTTGAAGACAAAGAAAACATATTACGCGTGGTAACCGCTGTCGTTATTTTACTATTTTATACACTTTATACTTCTTCAGGACTGGTTGGTGGCGCCAAATTGTTTGAGGCCGCCTTCGACCTTGATTACTCTACAGCCTTAATGATTGGCAGTTTTGTCATCGTCTCTTATACCTTTTTGGGCGGTTACAATGCTGTTAGCTGGACAGATTTCATTCAGGGCATTCTTATGATGCTGGCGCTAATTATTACCCCTTTGGTGGTGATTTATCATATTGGTGGCATAGAAGAAGGGTTGAACTTGATTGCGTCGGTTGATTCTACAAAATTGGATATGTTTAACAGTGCCTCGCTTATTGGCATTATCTCATTATTAGCATGGGGCCTGGGATACTTTGGGCAGCCGCATATTTTAGTGCGTTTTATGTCTATCCGTCATGAAGACGATATGCATCGCGCTAAACTGGTTGGCATGAGCTGGATGGTGCTTTCTGTTGTGGGTTCGTTAGCGGTAGGATTTTTTGGTTTTGCGTATGTCATCGCCGAAGGCGTTAATATTAACGACAGTGAAAAGATATTTATTACACTTACGCAGCTTCTATTTAATCCGTGGATCGCGGGATTCCTACTGGCCGCCATACTCGCCGCTATTATGAGCACCATAGACTCACAACTGCTGGTTTCATCATCGGTACTTACCCGCGATATTTACCATGCCATGCTGCGTAAAGACGCTTCCAACAGTGAACTTGTTTGGGTGGGTCGTGCAACTGTTATTATCATCGCGCTGGTTGCTTGGTATATTTCAACCGACAAAGATTCTAGCGTTTTACAACTGGTGTCTTATGCCTGGGCGGGATTTGGTGCTGCATTCGGCCCGTTGGTTATCCTTTCTCTTTATAAGCGCAACATCAATCGTTTAGGTGCACTTGCGGGCATGATAACAGGTTCGCTAACCGTGATTATTTGGAAGCCGCTTGAAGGTGGACTGTTTGATGTATATGAATTGCTACCTGGGTTTGTCTTTGCTTGGTTGGCCATATTATTGTTTAGTAAAGTAGGTGCACAAAACTCAGACGCAGCGCTACAAACGTTTGATGATGTACACGTAAGCCTTAAAGGTTAAAACACTCTTTGAAAACAAAGAGTAAAACAAAGAGTAAAACAAAGAGCAAAGAAGAATAAATAATAAAAGGTCAGGCTCATTGATTTCAGTTATCTGAATCAATGAGTCTGACCTTTTTCTGTTTGGGCGCTCCCATTAGTTGATTACAGACCCTGTATCGCTAAGCGCCTACTGTTTATGTCGTTCTACAGGCTGTAAGAACACTCAGGGATCTGTTTTATTAGTATCAACGATAGAGCGTCTGCTTTGTATTGCTTCCTTTTTAATTCATTCCATTGCCAAAAAATAGGGTCTAGGTAAAGACCCATTTTTATTATGTTGAAAACCTCTAAAAAGTTGGGGTGAATAATGCATTCCATTTGTCAGGCGTTGATGAGCAGCATAGATTCAATACCTAGCATGTAACAGGTGTAACAGGTGTAACAATTGTTACTAGAAAGTGTGACAACTGAACTGTATTAATCGTTGATTAGAGGTTCCTATGTTAGCAAAAGAAAAGTTGGTGGTTACAGGAACTCAGAAGTTCCCCATAAGGACTTCCATAGAATTAATTGACTACTGTCATCAACACTTTCAATTTGTGCCAAAACATCTTGGAGAATTACTGGTAGATTCTGAGGTTATTAGTCAGAAGCAGTTAAAAAAAGCTTTAAATGATCAAAAAGTTAATTCCAAGTTAAGAATCGGTGACGTTCTTATTGATAGTGGTATCGCCAGTAGAGAACAGATAGACATAGCACTTTGTCAGCGATTTGGTGTTCCATTTGTACAGTTAAATGATTTTTCCATAGAGCAGGAATGCCTAGATAAAATTCCGCTGCAAATGGCTAGACGAAATTTGGTACTACCACTGGTGCTTGATGGCGAAACATTAATAGTGTGTGTTAATGACCCTACAAATATTGAAATGTTGGATATGCTAAGGTTTTTTACTGGCAGAAAGCTAGAGGTGGCAGTTGCGACAAAAGAGGAATTAGAATCTGCAATTAGTTTTTGTTACGAAGGGCAGCAAGTACAGGAAGCTTTGGAAAACATTGAACTACCTTGTAGCATTAAAGTTAATGATAAGTCGATAAAAGAATTAACGGATGAAGAAAAAAAGCCAGTAGTAAAATTAGTACAAAATATTATTTCAGACGCCATTAATAAACGCGCATCGGATATTCATATAAGGCCCAGTGAAACAAAAGTTAATATATTTTTAAGGGTGGATGGCGACCTTAAATGTCATAATAGTTTTGATCTAAGATTATTACCTGCAATTGTAAATCGTATAAAAATATGTTCTGGAATGGATATTACTGAGCGTCGATTACCTCAGGACGGCCGCTCTACAGTTAATCAGGGGGTGCGTAAGTATGATTTAAGAATCTCTATAGTGCCAACAGTAAGAGGAGAAAGTGTTGTTATTCGAGTGCTTTCAAGTAAAAATTTGGCAAAAAGTCTTAAGGAATTAGGGTTTTCAAAGTCAGACACTATAGGTATTAATCACATTCTGAATCGCAGTAATGGACTGTTTCTGGTAACAGGACCAACCGGCTCAGGTAAAACCACTACATTATACAGTGCCCTTGAAACACTAAAAGAGCGGGATATAAATGTAATTACGGTAGAAGATCCAGTTGAATACAGAATGGATAAAGTCACTCAAATACAGGTTAATCACCAATTAGAATATGGTTTTTCTAAAGCGTTGCGCCATATATTACGCCACGACCCAGATGCCATAATGATAGGGGAAATACGAGACAAAGAAACCGCAAATATTGCCATAGAAAGTGCACTCACCGGACATATAGTATTAAGTACACTGCATACCAATGATGCCGTTAGTACGGTTACTAGGTTAGTTGAAGTAGGCATTGAGCCTTATATGATCAGTAGTTGTTTATTAGGGGTGCTTGCACAACGATTGGTAAAATTAAATTGCGTTCATTGTTTAGAAATAGAGCAGGTGAGTGACGTTATTCGTGATGAACTGGGTGTCGGCAGAGAACAAGAATTTTTTCTGTCAAGGGGTTGTCCTCATTGCCAGCATAGCGGGGTTAATGGCAGACGAACTGTTTATGAGCTTTTGGTGCTCTCTGATGAATTTAAGAAAATACTAAATGAAGGGGGTAGTGCTGATGCATTAACATCACAGGGTTTAAAAGATGGCATGGTAGCACTTACAGATAATGCGATAATGTTAGCACAACAAAAGAAAGTCTCTTTACAGGAAGTCTATCGTGTAAGGTTAGAGTGATAAGGAGGCTGTAAAGCATTCTGTGTAACTGCCAAGATTAAATATAGTCTTTCAAACGGTCTTCGAATTCAATCATAAAACGATTCAAGGCCGGTTTCCAATTTCTTATAGGCATCGTC
>MAAA01024470.1_pt1 | contig 14335 bp, 14 predicted proteins | sample 1115971 | NCBI WGS metagenome assembly MAAA01 (sample SAMN04961123, study PRJNA320927) | seawater metagenome | isolation source: sample BD02T6 sea water enriched with oil for 6 days | place: USA:Gulf of Mexico | collected 2013-07-27 | reverse complement strand
GAACAGACCGCAAGTGCGATCACGCAAAACCAACGCACCTTATTTCCACTCTACAATGGCGAAATCTGGGCGATTTTGTTTTTCATTATTACTGATTTTAATTTCTAGGTATTTACTGGCTCTCGCTTTGCCGAAATCGGCTACCACGGTACGTTTTAATGAACGGCCATCTGAATCTTTACCGAGTATTTGCGCACTTAGTTTATGCAGGCCTGGCTTTAAGTTACCTATAAATATTTTTTGAATACCGCCACGGCGTAGCGCCTCGACTTGAGCAGCCGTATATAAATACGAAGTAATGTCTTCCGTGTCTAGAGTGAGCTTAATTGAAGCCACCGCAAAGTCATCCACGGCCTCCATGGATACAAACACCGCAAATTCTGTAGTGGCAGGGTAAAGAAGCTGCTCTTCAAGTTCGAACAACTCTTGATTAAGCTGTACCACTTCCGATTTTAACGCCTCGATACTGGCATCTAGGTCGGCTTGTGCCGCAGCAAAAGCCATCTTTGGCGCTAATAGACTAAGCAGGCACAGTAATACTGTGATTGAGGAACGGATTGCCTTCACGGTAGACCCTTATTTTTATTATTTTTGTAATTATATGTAACATCTCTTGGCGTATTGTTACCTAGGCTATACTTAGATGCAACACAGGTTAGTAGTATAAAGGTACCAACTTTGATTTTTGACTACTTGACTGCACAATTACTAGAACTACAGGCATAAAAAAACCCGCTTTGATAAGCCTAAGCTTGTCATCACGGGTTTGTATTTTCACTCAGGCTTAACTTAACGGGTTAATTGGCGCATTGCGTCTTCTAAACCGTTCACCGTTAATGGATACATTTGCTTTTCCATTATTTCATGCACCGCTTTTAAAGAACCGCTCCAACCCCACTGATTATCTGGAACTGGGTTTAGCCACACCACTTTATCAAACGTTTCCTGCACTCGCTTTAACCAAGTAGCACCGGCCTCATCATTCCAATGCTCCACACTGCCACCCACATGAGTCACTTCATAAGGAGCCATCATGGCGTCCCCAACAAAGATAACCTTGTAGTCTTTAGTGTATTTACGCAGCAAATCCCACGTCATAGTACGTTCATGATTACGGCGAATGTTGTCTTTCCAAACACTTTCATAAAGACAGTTGTGGAAATAAAACGTTTCCATATGTTTAAATTCACTGCGGGCCGCTGAAAACAGCTCTTCACATGTCTTCACAAACGGATCCATGGTTCCGCCAATATCAAAAAACAATAATACCTTCACCGCATTATGGCGCTCAGGTACCAGTTTTATATCTAAAAACCCTGCATTACTGGCCGTTGAGCTAATAGTATCGTCAAGATCCAATACCTCTTCAGCGCCTTGACGTACAAATTTTCGTAAACGTCTCAATGCCACTTTAATATTACGAATACCCAATTCAACGTCATCATCTAGATTACGGTAATTGCGTTTTTCCCACACTTTAATGGCTTTTTTATGTCGACTACGGCCTTGATCTACACGCATACCTTCAGGGTTATACCCGTCATTACCAAAAGGTGACGTGCCCCCTGTACCAATCATTTTATTGCCGCCACGGTGACGTTTTTCTTGTTCTTCCAAGCGCTCTCTGAATTTTTTCATTAGCTCATCAAAGCCCCCTTGGGCTTCAATGGCATCCATTTCTTCTTTGCTGAACATACGTTCAAATTCAGATTTCATCCAATCCTCAGGAATCCCTTTAGCACTGGTTAAAATGCTATCTAGGGTATCTATTCCTTTAAAATAATGAGTAAAAGCCTTATCAAACTTATCAAAGTGACGTTCATCTTTAACTAAGCACAAACGACTTAGATAATAAAAATCATCTAGGTCGGCAAACGCTAAGCGATGTTTAATGGCGCTTATTAAGTCCAAATACTCCCGTATTGAACAGGGTATTTTGTACTCACGCATGGTTTGAAAATAATCAACCAACATGTGTCATTAACCTTTGCGGCGTGTCATAAACGCCAGCTTTTGTAACAATTCAACATCTTGTTCGTTCTTAACCATGGCACCGTATAAAGGCGGAATGGAGTTTTCTTTGCTGCGCAAGGTTTCTGGATCTACATCATCCGCCAGCAATAGCTTTAGCCAATCGACCAGCTCAGACGTAGACGGTTTTTTCTTAAGTCCAGGCACTTTACGTAAGTCAAAAAATACATCCATGGCTTCAGCCAATAGATCTTTTTTGATATCAGGGTAATGCACGTCAACAATTTTTTGCATGGTTTGTTTGTCAGGGAAGTCGATGTAATGAAAGAAACAACGACGTAAAAATGCATCCGGCAATTCTTTTTCATTGTTACTGGTAATAATAATGATTGGACGGTGTTTGGCGACGATACGCTCTTGAGTTTCGTAAACAAAAAACTCCATTTTGTCTAGCTCAAGTAATAAATCGTTAGGGAATTCAATATCCGCTTTGTCTATTTCATCAATCAATAATACCGGTGGTTTATCACCCGTGAAAGCTTCCCATAATTTACCCTTCTTAATGTAGTTACCGATATCATTTACGTCGGCATTTCCTAATTGAGAATCACGTAAGCGAGAGACCGCGTCATATTCGTATAAACCCTGATGAGCTTTAGTGGTGGACTTAATGTGCCACTGAATAAGAGGAGTACCTAAAGCTTCAGCCAATTGTTCGGCCAGCATGGTTTTACCTGTACCAGGCTCACCTTTAATTAAAAGTGGACGCTGTAGGGTAATGGCAGCGTTAACAGCCATCTGTAGTTCACTGGTAGCAACGTATTCTTCAGTACCGGAAAATTTCATAATTTGCTCATTCGAGGTAACAATTTGCAGGCATACTACCCTAGCGTACCCAGATTAACACTGGCTAAGCCCTACAAATTATTGATCAAATTGTACAACTTGACTGAATTTTAGCCTCCTGTATGAACAAATAGTGAGTCGCCGTTCAAAAACGTCCTAAATTCACCTATAGCATAAGACTGCCATTGCTCATTTTGTGTTAAGGGTTCAGTGGCTATAATCGTCACCTTGTCTTGTAGCGTCGTCTCCTTCGCAAAGTTCACTGTCAGCTCAGTATCCTTAAGGCTGGCTTGATTAAAAGGGGCCTGGCGAGTAATCCAATACAACTTACTGCTGCAAAAGCTCATTAACAATTTACCATCACTAAGTAACATATTAAACACGCCTAACTTCGCCAATTGCGTGCACAATTTGGCCACAATGGGCAACCATTGCTCATGACGTTCAGGTAAAACTGGGAATTTTTGACGCAAGCAATCCAATATGTAACAAAATGCATGTTCGCTATCGGTCTGACCGATGGGGATATAAAAATCTAAAGGATTCTTCTTTACGTCTGGGATTTGACCATTGTGCGCAAAAGAAAAAGAACGCCCCCATAATTCCCTTTGGAACGGATGAGTATTCTCTAAGCTGGTGTCGCCTACGTTTGCTTGGCGAATATGGCTAATGATTGTTTGGCTTTTAATCGGGTATGCTTTCAGCCAGTTGGCTAACGGCGATTGAGCACTGGGGTTTGGGTCATGAAACGCTCTGGCGCCAGCCCCTTCATAAAAAACAATGCCCCAACCATCACGATGAGGGCCAGTGCGTCCGCCTCTTTCCATAAGGCCAGCAAAACTAAAACAAATGTCGGTAGGGGTATTAGCACTCATACCCAGCAGCTCGCACATGTACTGACACCCAAATTGATGTGTATCGTTAGCGTATTACTGATTTAAAAATGACATCACTTTATTCGTCTTTTGTGGGCGCGTCATCTACCAAAGCATCCACATCAATATCATCTAGTTCACTTTCTAAGTTAGCTAGAGCTTCATCGATGGCCGCTTCACCATTGTTGGCCTCTTCTTCTGGGTCAACTTGCGCTTCTGGCTCAGGTTCAGGTTCAGAAAGCACATCCTCACTTTCACTGGGTTGATCATCGTCTAAATTAAAGCTGTCATCATCCAGATTAAAGTCATCATCATCATCATCATCATCATCTAAATTAAAATCATCATTCTCTTCATCTTCAAGGGCATCAAGCTCTACCTCTGGTGCTGACTCGTCTGGCTCCTCAAGCACTTCATCATCCAACTTGGGGATATCTTCTTCAATGGCTTCGTCATCGGTTAGGCTATCTAACACACTGTCTAGTTCGTCTATAGCGGCAGAGGCCTCGTCGTCATTAGTAGCTGTGATGCTTTCTTCAGGCTCTACATCAGCATCTATATCGAAGTTTTCGTCAAAATCGGGAATATCATCTTCCACATCTTGAGCTAAATCCTCTTCGTCAGCATCTTCCAGCACGCTTTCGCTTTCTTCTGGCTCATCATCTCCGGCTAAATCTAAATCATCCATGCCATCGAGGTCATCATCATCGTCATCGTCGTCACTTAGATCAAAATCTTCGTCGAATTCTTCATCGTCCATACCATCATTTAAACTGACCGCTGGCTCCGGAGCGGACATCCCTGAGTCTTGCTTCGTGGTCGGCTTATCATCATTTAATGCTGCCGCCTTCTTTTTAGACAATTTACGGACAATAAAGAAACCTGCCAAGCCCAACACTAAGGTTAATACGGGTATTAAAATATATAACCAAAATGGAATCGTTTCATTTTCTAAGGACACGTCTTCAAGCTCAGTTTCCGCTGAAGCCATATCCTCTATTGCAGGCTCTTCAATAGGATCTACGATTGGCTCTTCCACGGGCTCTTTGCTGGGGTCTTGCGCTTCGGGGGGCACTTCACCCATAGAGTCATCTAACGCTTCTGGCCATACCTGCAACGGGTCTGTTGTTTCAAGGGCTATATCTTCTTTTACAAAATATTCGTGGGTAAAGTCTTCTGGTATTGGAAAAACCAACACAATGGGGTCAGGCTTTATGCGAAACTCTTGATCCACCCCAAAACGGCCCTTTACGTTCAACGCCATTTCGTAAGTGCCAGGCCCCTTATCAGGCATGATGATGGATTCCCAAACACCCTCTTCAATCCAAGGCACTGCCTGAATAATAGAATGCTGGTCGGGTCCTTTTAACTTGGCAATCACACGAGTTCTAGCCACTTCTATGTCGGGTACCTGCGGAATAACTCTTACAGCATAAGCCATTTCACCATTATGTATTTGCTTGCGTATTTCAAACCCAATGGGCTGGCGCACTTGGATGTATTCTTTGCGCATGCGCTGAAACGTTTTTCCATCTACTGTAATTTGCAGTTCGTATTGTCCTTCTTTGTTTAAGCGTTTAATGCTTTCACGAAAGCGACCATCAGCAGGAATATTTTCAGGATCGTTTATTTGCTTAGTACCACTGCGTCCAGATTCTGCGGTCATTTTCATTTCAACGGTCATTAACCGCAAAAAGTCTTGATTGGTTAATATTTCCCCTTCTTCATGTAAGTACACCTCAAAATTAACCTGCTGGCCGGGAAACAACGACGAGGGCAAATTTGTAATTTCCATTTTTAAATCACTTACCACTGTGACTCTATTATCAGGGTCTAAATCTGCAATTATTTTCCAGGTACCCGCTTGGGGTTGCTCTATAGTAACTAAGTCATAAACCGACTCACTAAACCAACGAGCATTCTCGCTAGCTTTTATCTGGCTTAAAATTTTTCCGTCGGGAGAGGTTAATTGCGTGGGTGCAGACCCCTTTTTACGAAATACCAGCGCAGTGAACTCTTGCACACTTTCGTCAATTTCAAAGGTATTATCTTCGGCCAAAGGCACTTGTTCTGCCGCCACCGGTGCCGCTTTTTCAAAGGCCTTTAAAAAGGCTTTTACCAGTTGTTCGGAGTTATTCACTACCTCATTCATGCCATTGGTAGTCAAAGATAATTTTTCAAGTAATATTTTATCTGCATTTTCAGACAGGGCAATCGTGTGCACCTTTACGCCTAAATCTTGATATTGTTTCAAGACGTCCGTCATTATTCGACGTCGTTCTGCCTCATTTATTTGAGCTTTCGCGGGGTCTTTATCGGCTGCAATATCCACTAGCCCGTCGGTCAGTAATATTACATGCTGCTCAAACTGTCCGTTCTTTTCAAATTTCCAAGTGGCCTTCTCCATGGCCTCACCGATGTTAGTCCGCAAACCGTGGCTGTTAATCGTTTTAGCTTTTAACTTGGCATTTTCCCGCCATTTATCATCTACTTTTTCTGGGGGCACCAACATGTTGACCCATTGACCAAAAGTCCAAACACCGGCTTGAGAGCCCTCGGGTAACAGTTCAACGATAAGATTAAGGGCAGGTATACGCAGATTTTCTGGGTCGTTTTGACGCATGGAGCCAGAGATATCAATGACTATGCGTACATCGGAGGCAACATTGGTGGGAACTATTTTACTTTTGGGTGCTGCAGTTTCAGCTGGTTCTTCATCTCCCGGGGCTGTCCACACCTGAGCACTTAAGGCCAACCCTAAAATTAAGTAAACAGCTATCCATGCCTTACCGAATCGATCAATCATTATCGAACTCTTAATCCTTAGGATGTGCAAAAACTTACATTTGGCTTTCTAGTACTCGACGACCTTTTTCAGTAATGTGCCAGCGAATACCGTTTTTACCACTCACTTTTCCCGCCATACTGCGCGTCACTAATACACCCAGTGTTTGCAGCATAGTTGATTCATCATTGTTAGACTCACGACACAAACCTGGCAATGATCTAAAGATATATCGGCCAGTGGCCAGCATCTTTAAGGCATTAGAGCTGGTTACATCCAGCTCTTCTTCCATTTGCATGATCTCAGGTTCATCTTCAGGCTCTAGGGCAATAATTCATTTTTAATGATGCGTAAATCGTGATGTACGGTTTCAGATTGCTCTTTAGCATGGCGGGCGGCATCCAAAATTCGATCGGACATATTGGTAATAAAAAACCGACTGGCGATGGCAGATATTAGACAAAAACCGGTAAATATTAATAACCGTGACGGATCCCCTTGGGTCTCTAATATAAGTTCACTGTTCACTAAGTCTAATATCACCGGCACTAAAAATGCGGCGCCTATGCCCACCACTAGGCACCTGGGTAAACTGATCGCGTCGGGATCATTTTCACCGTACATATAATAATTCACTAACCCGCCGAAAATTCCGGCCAGCAGCATGACGGTTGCAAGAATAAAAATATGGTTAGCCATTTGACACCTCTTATTCATAATCGGTGGCTACCGCCTAACGCACACCAATTTTCCCAGTGTTTTTATCCTTATGTTTAAGACTACGCACTAGTTATAAAACTAGACGTATTTTTCAATTGCGCAAAAAATCCGTTGTTAGTGATTGTTTTATAGACAAATTATGCCAAAAAATTCAATCCCTCTTAGATCACAGCCAAACTTGCCTGTTATACTGACTCTAATAATTGGAGAGCACTATGGATCTAAATTCACTAAACCATTGGCAACAACTGTCTTTTTGTGCCGCCATTTGTGAGCGCAGCATGCCTAACTTTCAGTTATTTTGTGAGCTAGAAGAGACACCCGAACACTTTAAACAATCTCGTAAAATCCTTAATAAAGTATGGGAGTATTTACGTGGCCAGCTCAGCAGCATGAAGAACATAGAGAAGCAACTAGAGGTGCTTAATGAGTTAGTACCCGACCCAACTCAATATGACAATTATGGGGCCTACCCTGCTATGGACTGCATGGTCACGTTGCAAAGTTGTATCCAAGGAATTTTAGATGATTCCATTAACGATGCCCAAGCTATGCAAACCATGACTCATGAACGTCTATTAGAAGTGTTTGAGCTGCAAGAACAAAGCAAAGAGGAAAGCCCATTATGGTCGCGTCATTTGGCGTTTGAGCAAGCCGCGCTGGCGCTGATTTGTGCAAAAAATAGTCACGCGCAAACCATCAAAGAACTGATCCCCCTTAGTCATGATCAGGGTGTAAGCCAATTGGGTATTAGCTTAGATGATTAAATTTTTTGTCATGTGCCTGTGTCTAGGATTATTGGCAAACATTAGTGTTGCCAGTGACGATCATTCCGGACATAGCGATAACTTGTTATTGCTATTGCAACACAAGATAGCCATCACTAAATTACAAAAAGCTCTTACCAAGCTTACCGCTATTGATAAAGTAGAAAACCGTACTCGCCAAGCTCGGCATTTTAAAGCCGCCCTGCCTAAGCTTAAGCACTTTATGGCGGTGCCTGAGTCCCGCTACCCCAATATGGATATGTACGCACAAAGCCTGCAAAGTCGCGCAGCCTTACTAGATGATTACGCCCAATTATTACTGCATTTTCACGCCCACCCTTAAAATCTTAGCTCTGACCTATTAAGTGCCCTACCAACAACTTGGCGCATAATATCCAGCCAGTGCGACTCCCGCGTCGCTCATTACTTGGATTCCACAAAATAAGTATTGAAGTATAAGCCTCACCTGCACGCCATAAAGCTCTATACAGACTTGAGCTGCCCCCTCATGACCATAAATACAAGGCTAGCTTGAGTAAATACAACAGATAAGCCCCCATACCGACACGGGCTCACCCTATCCACTTTTCCCTCTGAATTAATCTTAAGATATTCCTCGTGTGCTATCTTTAATGAACAAGAGCCTGCGGTTATAGGCCATTCATTGCCATGGATACCAGCATGTTACGTTCTTTATCTATTTTGTTAGTACTGGTTACTCACTTAACACAGGCCAACCCCGAGCAACTTATCAACGATACGTTCACGCAAATATCGCAGCAACTTTCCGCGTTAAAAGAAACCACCATTGAAGGCATTGACCAGATACTCAAGCAAGAGCTCGAACCCCATATGGATATTGAGCGCATGAGTAAACTAGTGCTGGCCGACCATTGGAAACGGGCGAGCTTGAAACAAAAAAAGCGTTTTATCCAATGCTTTAACCGCCAACTTAGGCACGATCAAGCCCAGTCTTTACAATCATGGCAGGCAGGTCAATGGTCAATACGCTCCACCACTTTCAACAATAGTGGTAGTAAAGTGGCCATAGACGTACAAATGTCTATGACTCAAGAGAGCCGCAATATGGTGCTGCGCATGTATAAGGGCGGAGGTCGTTGGTATATTTACGATGCCGCATTTAATGGCATTAGCATGTTAAAAAACTTTCGCGATGATTACGCCTTAAGGATTGAAGGGCAAGGTCTGGGGAAAACCCTTGCAAAACTGTGCCAACAGTACCCGCTGACGGTTAAGAAGTTAGTCATGGCCGCCAACGAATGGCCCCCCTTCATAGGCCGATCACTGCCCGGTCTAGGCTTTAGTGTTGAGCTAATTAGTCAAGTACTCACGCGGGCCGGTTATGAGGTGAGTATGGCATTTGCTCCATGGGGGAAGGTGCATAAAGGCATGCAACAGGGTAAATACGATATTAGCGTGGCGGCATGGTCGAATGCCAATCGACAAAAGCAGCTAATGTTTAGCGACCCCTACTACCACAATCAATTGGTCGTGGTGAGCGCTTCACAAACCATAAATACTCTAGACGCCTTTCAAAAGGCACTGTTAACGGATAAAAAAAGTTTAGGGCTCATGGAAGACTATGCCTACGAACAACTCATTCCAACAGGAAGTCGCATTAGCTACCACCAACACTATGGGCCTTTATTACGAAAACTGGCCAGTGAAGAGTTAGACATGGCATTGCTTGACGGTGATGTAGCACGTTACTTTTTACATTCTATGACCAGTTTAAAGAACCGTTTGCGAGTACCTACTACCACCTTGCACAGCAGAAGCCTGCACTTCACTATGCTAAAGGATCACCCGGCGGCACAGACTGTGATATTAGATTTTAATCGGCACTTAGGCGACTATTTACAATCTGATAATTATCAAAAATTACTACAGAAATATCAGCTAGCAAAATACCAGCGAAATTCGAATTTAAATTAATAAAACAATAAAAATAGTTTGGATTTGTTCACTGTTTCACAAAGACCTCTTGAGTTGTTATAACTTTTGTTTACAAGGGACGGTTTTCTTTGCTTCCCTTGGGAGTTATAACTAACTTTAAGGTATGACTAAATATCCGCTTTACCTCAAAAAAGTAACCCAGCATAACGCCCTAAACCTGATTCTTTTTAGCGCCTTATTTATGTCAGCACTCACTAGCGCTGCGGTGCAAGTGATACCTAAAGGTTACAAAGATAACACGACCCAAAGCGCTCAAGACACTCAACTTAGTGCTGTACAATTAAAAGCTAATTTTAAAAAGGCGGTTAGCGAATACCGTAGTGAATTAAGAGCGTATTGGCCCGATGCTGAAATAAGCAGTAAAACCCGCCTTGTCTTTTATTCTAAAGATTACCAACAAAAACAAGCGGTGGATTTTAAGTCTAATGAAATTCAAATTTCTATGCCCAGCATACGTCAAGGTAAAGTACTAAATTACCGTGAAATGCAAAAACGACTCAAGAAAACCCTGACCCAATTACTGTCTACTAATTTGCAAGAAGCCGTTAATAAGGACCCCATCAACAAAATGATGGAGGGGTTAGCGGGTATTCGCTACGCGCAAGATTTAGGCTCTATGGGGCGGGACTTGATACTGGGGGAGTTGTTTCGTGATGAGCGCCCATCTATTAAGGCCGTAGAGCGTATGGCAAAAAAATTAAGCAAAGCGGCCTATATTCGTTACCCCGCTGTAGCCTCGCTAAACTTAGCCTTTGCCTTTAACGATCGCACTACTTACATTATTTCATTACCTGAAAAACGCGTTCGTACTAAAGCTATTCGCTATAAATCATTTATCTATGATTATGCTCAAAAATACAGCCTGCCGCCGTCCTTAGTATTTGCCATTATTCATGCTGAAAGCCATTTTAATCCACTGGCACGCTCTCAAGCACCTGCCTTTGGGCTTATGCAAATAATGCCTCACACGGCAGGTGTGGATGCCAGCCATTTAATTTACAAGAAACAAAAAATATTATCCCCAAGCTACCTATACAACCCAAAACAGAATGTTCAGGTAGGCGCCGCTTATTTCCATATATTGTATTACCGTTATTTAAAAGGTATTACTGATTCAAAGACGCGCCTTTACTGTGCCATAGCGGCCTACAATGCAGGTACAACCAGTGTAATGAAAACCCTAACCGGACGCGGCAGTATTAATAAAGCGGTAAGCAGCATTAACCGAATGTCTGCGCCAGATGTATTACGTAAATTACTCAGGCAAATGCCTACGGCCGAAAACCGTGGATATTTAAATAAAGTCCTTAACTTGCAGAAGACCTATGTCAAAATTTAAGCTGATAACTTTTGGAGTGTTAACTTTAATGTTAACTGCCTGCCTAGACTTACCAAAGGAGCAATTCTTTAGCACTAGGCTAAATGAAAATAACCAAAAGGTGGAATACCAGGACATACACCAATTAAACCTAGCGATTAACGGATTAGTAAAAGAGGTGGATGAGTCAGGTTTCTCACCAAAATTAAAAACTCACTTTTCACTGAAAGATTTGAGCGATGGCCCTTGGCCCCAAGCTTGGGTGGCTTTCAATATTGACATTTTTTTAGAAGATAAAAAATTGGCGCGTATTTCCAAAGCTAATGTTATGCAGGACCGTACTTTAACAGTGAGTTTTGAACAGCATTTACCAAAATTTGGCATTAGCCAGGATGAAATAAGCATTCGTGTGACGCCAGTGGCTTGGATGCCTACTTTTCCACTGCACATAATGCCTGACTCCGCTATTGATGAGGTGGTAGTGATAAATGCGACCACCTCCAAACAGGAACCGGTCATTAACAAAATAAGTGCTCTTCAATCAGCTTTACAGTAGATCCCCATACCCTTTTCAGCTGATGGGTGAAGAGGGTAAAGTGCCGGCAGAGGCATCGCTGAAGGCTCGATACTTATCACTATTGAATATAGAGTGTTTGTGATGCCGTCATAGTATTTAATTTTATATTCCATTTTTTCATAGCACTTTTACTGTAAACATATCGCCCTACTTTACCCACAAAAGGTTGCAACGAGGATACTGGCACCCCTTTTAATATAAAGTGCGCTAACCTTGCCGCTAAACGACCTTGATCATAACCCGCCACCACATAGCCCCCTGCCGCCATGCCTTGCCCCACGGCTAAATCCCAAAAGGCAAATAAAGGAAGTTGTGAATGATGGTGAGCCCAGTTAATAAGACTGTCGGGCGTCACGTATTCATCGCTGTTATTCCGAATCGTATGATAGGTACCTAATATGATGCCGTCGTAGCCACCAAATGCAGCATTTTGTATGGCTTTTTTCCAGTTTTTTTCATCATTGGTGAGCAAAAAATCCAATTCTGTACGCCTAATTTTAACGTTACGCTCCTCACCAAAGGTTTCATTCACCGCCGCCTGCATAGTGGTACTGTTATCCATGAGTACTAACATTCTTTTAGGGGCCGGTTTCATCACTTTTCGAATATGTTTAATGGTTTGTAAATACAGTGGGCGCTCTAATACACCAGTGACATTTTTATATTTGTCTAAATTTAGTTTGCTTAATGGGCTGTTCACCCCAAGAAATACTACCGGCACATTGGATAAACTTAAGCGAGGAATCATTAACAAGTTGGCGTTGTCGTCTCCCAATACCACCAAATCGGGTTTTAAACGATTAAATTCCTGCAGCACGCGATCAGCCGACGCTTCAAACTCTGACTTATCAATACGCTTGGTATCAAGGTAGGTCACTTCAATTTTATGCTTATCTGAAAAATGATCTTTAAACGCCTGAATATAATTTTTATCCCAATTGTATTCAGGATGATAGCTTTCGATGATTAATATGGTTTTAGCTTGTGAAAATGTTGTTATTAACAAGAGCACTACAAGAGCGAATAGGTTCTTTAATTGAGATTTAAAGTGCGGATGGTTAATCATGTGAACTCCCTCATGCCTGAAAGGCTAATTATTATTGTTACGTCCACAGTTTATTTAATGATTAATAATTAGGTAAAGCACAAGTCGCGGGATTGCGACTAAAGGAGGATTAAATTAGCGAGATTCTCGGGTTTTAATAATTAAAATTTATAGACTATTACGTTTTAATGTTCTTAAAAATTTCAATTAAGTGTTTTGCCTGACTCTTGGCATCATCTAACGCATTATGCAGAATGCCTATACGGGTTAATTTAATATGAGGATGGAAAGATTTTACCGTGCGATAACAACGATTATTGTAATATTCCCAAGGTAAAGTTATGCCCGTTTTATAATAGGCATTAATCAATATAGCATTATCAAAGGAAGCCCCGTTACCCCACACCACGGCGCCCTCTCCCAGCCATTTGGAAAACAGAGTTAATGCTTGTGTTAACGCCAAGCCAGGGACTGTGATGGCCTGGCGTGCGGCCTCCTCTTGCATTAACCACCAGTTAAGCGTATCGCCGTTCACGTCCAAACCTGTGTCGATGGCGCTTTGCAAATCCACCACCTGATAGAAAGTATCTTTTAGCTCATCGGTGAACCGTACTGCACCTATGGCCACAATCGCGGCATTGGGGTGGGTGGCCATAGTTTCCAAATCCACCATGATGTTGTTTTTTTCTAGTAGAGGGTGCATGGTTTTTAAACTTTAATTGGGTGGGTATTTTTAGTTTAGATTAGATTGATTCGAATTGGGTATTTATCATTTTAAAAATCCGATCTGCCATACAGGTAATACATCACATCCATGTGATAAATGGCACAGCGTTATTTCTGCCATAGATGTAATTACTCAAAAATTTTTAACGTACATCCTGTACATATCCTAAATATTGCTTCTAGATGCTTTAAACTCTTATCGTGATTACCGGAAAACGCCGCTCCTTGCCATCCATGGCACCGCGTCATACCGTACATCCTGTACATAAAATCGGCTGGTGTCCGATACGGGAAAATTCCTATCTAAATAGGAGCGGATAAAACTAAAGAGCGGCACTGCCACCGCCCTTTAACTATTACAAAGCTTACTCTGGAATTACAACATCAACACCGTCAAAAATAATTTGGTTTTCAGGGGTTGTTTGAATTTCCGTTAGATCAGACTTGGCTAACACCCCATCGGTTGGCGCCAGTGCTTTCACTACCTGACTGGCCGGTAAAGCTGTGCCGTTTTTCAAGTGGTCAAACATTAAATCAGCAGCTTGCTTGAAGTAGTAGTCGATAGGCACGAAGTTCATACCCACACCACCCCATGTAATATAAGACTGATTTAAGCTATCAAGGTGCTGAGCATTGGTTACTTCATAGTACTTAAGGTTACTGTTCTCGCCTTCAACTTGTTTGTTTAGGCCCAAGTACGGACGAGAAGAATGGTTCGCTACAATAAG
>MAAA01014245.1_pt1 | contig 14339 bp, 9 predicted proteins | sample 1115971 | NCBI WGS metagenome assembly MAAA01 (sample SAMN04961123, study PRJNA320927) | seawater metagenome | isolation source: sample BD02T6 sea water enriched with oil for 6 days | place: USA:Gulf of Mexico | collected 2013-07-27 | reverse complement strand
CTCACTCATATTTCACCTCTTCTAAGCTAAAATCTAAATACTTCGTAGAACCAGAGCCTCATCCTGAGGCCCTGTTATCTAGCCTATCCGAGTAATGACAACACTTGCTGTGGTGCCGCGTTGGCTTGCGCCAGGATTGAGATACCCGCTTGTTGCAGTACCTGAGACCGGGACAGTTCGGCGGTCTCTGCCGCGAAATCCGCATCCTGAATTCGCGAGTTCGCCGCTTGCAGGTTGATGGATGTCAACGACAGATTGTTTACTGTGCTGTCCAGTCGGTTTTGGATGGCACCCAGGTCGGCCCGCTGACCGGCCACCGAGCCGATGGCGTTATCCAATGCCTTGATGGCCAGTTCGGCCCCAGCCACCGTGGTTATATCCAAGTCGGACAAACGCGTGCCGGCCTCGGTGGAGCCATATTCCCCCACCCTGAAGCCCAGTTCCTCCAAGGCGGCAGCCCCATTGGCACCGGCTTGCACATCTATAACACCAGGGCCATCCAGGGTCACCGTGCTGTAGGTGGTCTCCGCCGTGGCGGCAAAGGTCGCTCCACCACTTATGTCAGCCTCGGCCACGTTCAAGCCTAATGCGGCACCGGTTAAGGCTTCAAATGAGCCACTGGATTCTTTGGCGGCTTTTTCGTTGTTATCAATCACGACACTGACGTTGCGGCCATCTGCCGCTTGCAGGGTAATGCCCTTACCATCATCCACCGCCGTGACCCCGGTTTGCCCGGTTATGGCATTGATGGCGGCTATGGTAGCAGCCCGGTCATCGGCACCACCGTTGGCACCATTGGTGGTGATGGTGGAGGTCTGCACATTGTTAATGTAGATAGACCCTTGCTGCGGTGTATCCGCTGGAGCTTTGGCCACCTGGGTTCCACCTGCTAAGGTGGTGGTATTCACCGTGGCTTTAATACCGGTTGAATCAGATACCCGGTTGATGGCCGCCGCCGTGGCAATACCACTGGCTTGTTTGTCACTGGACAAGGCGGTGCTATTGGAAGCGGTATCATCACTGGCTTTAGCCGATTCTATGGCCACACCATTTAGCACCAGGTCACCAGAATCCAGACCATCGGGCGAAGACACCGTACTCACCGCCACGTCAGATTTTTGATAATCCAGCAATCCGGAGAGTGAGCTGAAGGTATTAAAACCTGTGGTGTTATTGGCCAGTATTTCGACACTGGACTGACTGCCGGCCAGATTTGAGGTGATGGTGACATAGCCAGAATCATTTTTACTTAAGGTCACCCTGCCCGTCTGGCCCGCATCAGATAAGGATTCATTGATCTCAGATTGAACAAAGGCCAGCGCTGCATCTGCATCACTTGTGGTTGAGATGGCAATCACCGCATCTATGGTGGGGCCACCATCAATACTGATACGTAGGGTTTCACCTGCAATGGTACCCGCCTGGGAGAGTAAGGCAGTACTGAATGAGAGGCCATTAAGAGCCGCACCGGTTAAATCACCTACCCCCGTCAATTGCGCTTGGGTAGAGATGGCACCCGAGGCACCGGTTCCCGTTAGGTTGTTATACAAGCCCAGAGTCGTTATTTCCTCAATAAAACCACCTGCGGTGACGATGGCCGATATGGTCACGTCCGAGGCGGTGCCCTTGGAGTTGGACTGAATTACCAGCTGTTTATCCGAATTTAAAGAAAGGTTAACAGAGGCAGATTGACCATTGGCGGTTAAGGCAGAATTGATTTGCCCTTCGATGGCCGTCAAATAACTCGCTGTATCTGAAATTTCAGATTGTGTTGCCGCGTACGACACAGAGATTGACACCACATTGCCGCCATCGACCGCTATGCTGAAGGCCACAGTATCCCCTGCCAATGCGGTCACTAGGGTATCGTCCAGGCCACCTGTAGATACTTTCTCACCCACAGCTTGACCCGAATTGGCAATGGCGCCGGATACCGACTGGGACTGACTGGAGGCAAAGGCCTGCCCTGCCTCGAATGAACCGGATTGCAAACCAGAACTTGCCAGGCTGCCGCTGCCCGCGGTGATGTCTATGGCGGAACCGTTCACAGACCTGAGCGTTAAGGAACCCTCAAAGGTTTGGGACGCATTTTCAACGCCATTGGCACCCACATGGCCATTGGTAGAAAATTGCCCTGCAGTATTACTAATAATACCCACTTCTATGGAACCAGTGGTTTGACCGGTGACACGAATTGAAGAATCCGAGCCTTCTTCATCGGAAGTAATTTCTAATCGGTAGCCATCGCCAATAGTGGCAGTGACGGTACCGGTCTGGCCTGCAGCTAATAGTGAAGCGTTAATGGCGCTTTGAACTTTCACGGCATAGGCATCTGCACGGACCTGGAAACCATTGCCCACAGACCCTAATGCCAAAATTTCACCGGCTACGGTCACGGTGACCGCTATGCCGCCATCCACTTCAATGGAGAAAATAGCGCTGCCTGCGGTAACCGTGCCTGCCAGAGCACCACCACTGTTGGTGGCCAGTCCCTGGTTAGCGACATAAAGGCCCTTTTCATTATCGGTGCCGTTGCTGCCGGTATCACTTAAATAAGTGGCGGCAAAGTCGGAAGTTGAAAAGGCTGCACCCGTGAATGCACCTGTGGTGGAAATACCCAGGATGTCAAAAATGTCGTTATCGACTATGGCCGCCGCGGACACCATTTGTGAGATAACAATTGATGACTCTGAACCTACCTTATTAGAGGTAATACTGATGATGTTATTGTTCGAGGCAACTGTCACGCCCACATCCAAACCATTGGCAGAGATGGCGGTATTGATGGAGTTTTGCAGACTGGTGACCACACCCGCTAAATCACCACCTGTGCCTGCCAGGGTGACGGTGATATTTTCCTGACCATCTACGGCCAATAAGAAAGAGGAGGCGCCATCGAGCGTACCGAAAGCCACCAACGAGGCTACTCCGTAAACCACGGCCGCGTCTGCCGTGGCGCCTGAGGCACTACCCGTTCCACCCGTTGTCAAACCTGTGGCGGATGCGGTAACACCAGCCGTAAAAGCATCGCCGTTTGAAGCAAACTTGTCATAACGTAATTCGATGTTACGGCCATCTTTTGCTTCCAGAGAGATGCCGGAACCATCTGTACCGGAATCCACTGCCGTGACACCGGTTTGAGTGGAAACGGCATTAATGGCCTGTAGCACAGCGGCTCTATCGGCTGCGGTGTCCACCCCACCGGTAGCAACGTTAATGCTGACACCGTTAAGGGTAATTGAGCCGTTGGTGACGGCAGCCGTTTGGGCGGTACCGGCTGCCACATTGGTATTAATATCCGCTGCCACCCCTGTGGTGGAGCTTACGGCGTTGATGGCGGCAGCCTTGGCGATGGCAGAACGATCAGCACCGTCGGTGGAAGATGTATCATTGGTGGCCGATGAGGCCGCAATGGCCGTACCATTAATCACCAGGTCACCATTTGCCAAAGCCGAATCCGTACCCAATGCAGAGATACCCGCCTCTTGGCCGGCCCCCAATTTCTCTGCGGTTAATTCTGCGATGGAAACTTCTACGGTCTGGCCCGCATTTGCCCCAATCTGGAAGGTAGCATTGAACGAGCCGTCGAGCAGTTTACGGCCGTTGAAGTCGGTCTCTTCGGCGGTACGAGTTACCTCAGCCAGCAGCTGATCTACTTCCGCTTGTAATGCCTGGCGGTCAACATCTGAGTTGGTGGCGTTAGCTGATTGTACCGCCAGTTCCCGAATACGTTGTAGGTTGTCGTTCATAGTGCCCAACGCGCCTTCTGCGGTCTGGGCCAAAGAGATACCATCACCCGCGTTCCGGATGGCCACATTCAAACCTCGAACCTGGGAATTAAAACGAGTTGATATGGCCAAACCAGCCGCATCATCTTTTGCGCTGTTAATTCTCAAACCTGAGGACAGGCGTTGCAATGCCTGCTGGTTGGAGGATTGGGATTTGTTTAGGTTTCGTTGCGCGGTTAAAGACGCAATGTTGGTATTAATAATTTGTGGCATAGCACTTCTCCTTTTAACCGCCGGTTGGCAGCAACGCCGCTTTTGGGCAATAAATTCTGTTCACATAACTTAGCGGCCTTATCACAAATAACTTAATTGGATTTTTATAACTCTTCGAAATTAATACCTCACTTATATTCCTTTACGGAATAAGCCTGGCGACATTGACCTTAATGGTAGGCAATTAGTGGCATAATCAATGCTACCTTTATGTAATTCATTCAATATTACGGGAAAGAATATGGAAAGCGTATTGGACAAACAAAAGGAACATATCAACCGCCTGCAAGCGGCGCAAAGCTTAAAAGAAAAGAACCTGGCATTCTTTAAAGAATTTCACCCCGGCATTTATAAGGCGTTTTCAGAGTTTACCCTGGACGAATTTAGAGTGAGCTTAAATACCGAGCTGGACCAGCTTGATGTATTTTATGATGGGGAATCAATCTATAATAATCGACCTATTGCCGAGGCTAAGGAAGTGATTAATGAATTTGAGTCCAGGTTCAAACCAGGAAATTTATTAAAAACCATTAGCCCCCCCTTTGAGACCTACAATCATCCGAGGTTTTTTCACCAGAGATGTGATGATTTAATTAAACAATCTCCACTGAAAGAAATTGGTTTTGATCGCTACACTATACCCGATTTTTACCCCATTATGATCTTCACCGGAGTGGGTGCCGGTTACCACCTGGAGATGTTTTTAGAAAAATACGATGTGATTAACGCCGTTATTGTTGAACCCAGCCCTGAACTATTCGCCTGTTCCATGTATATCATAGACTGGGAGGCTATCTGCAAACCGTTTTTGGATAATAAAGAGCGTAATATCCACTTTATTATTGGACCATTTGAAGAAGAGGATCATATTTCTGGCTTGTTGATGCATTACCTGAGTCAGCACTGCCCTCTCTACCCCATCACTACCTTGTTTATAAATCATAAATGCCTGGACCTGTATACACGTGTGACCGAAAAAATAAACAAGGATACCAATGCCTTTGTTAGCATATGGGGCTATTACGATGATGAAATAAACCAAATTAATAACTGCCTGCACAATTTGCACCTGGGCATTCCGATTATCAAAAAAAATAAAGGTGAATTTTTAGAACTGCCCATTTTCATTGTTGGCGCAGGACCGTCTTTGGATGAACGTATTGAATTGCTAAAAGAGTACCAGGATAAGGCCTTAATCGTTAGCTGTGGTACAGCTATCCACTGTTTGTACAAACACGGTATAAAACCGGATATTCAATTTGAATTAGAGTCTGACCAATGCACGGTAACCTCACTGGATGAACTGGGGGACCCGGATTGGATACGCTCGATACCTATGATGGGGCCATCGCAATTAGCACCACGGCTCTATAAATTGGCCGATAAAAAAGTTATTTTTTTCAAGGGTGAAAGTGTGACCAGCATGCTGTTTGGTGATGAAGACTCCTCCGTCTACAAAGCGACTCCCACTTGTACCAATGGTGCTCTAGGTGTCTTCTGCAACTGGGGCTTCAAGCGAATTTTCATGTTTGGATTGGATTTTGGTTATAGAGATGTCAATAACCACCATGCCAGTGGCTCCCTTTATTATACCTCTACCGACCCTCTGATGATGGCAGATGCAGATGTAAAAGAAGAAGCAACAATTGACATTCCGGCAGTGGACGGCACCATAATTAAAACCAAGCCCCTGCTGTATACCGCTATGCGTTCGGTGGAAATGATTGCTAAACAATATGAAAGATTTTGCACCTTCTATAATTGCTCAAACGGTGCAGCCATGAAAAACACCACCTGGATAAAAGACGATAACATGCCAATTGCTGCTAAGGATGTTGCGGCTAACCTGAAAATAGATTTTTTACACCTCCAATTCGAGCAATCAGAAGCGTTGGATATTAGTGCCATAGATGAAAAGTTGGACACACTTACGCACAACATGAACGAACTGGGAGGTTATCTGATTAAAGAAATTAATAAAATACAACCAAACCTGTATTCAATGACAGCAACTCTTAATCAGTTGGCCGTGTTTCTCGAACAAACCCTTAGACCTGAAGTACCTGCGTTTTACTTTTTCATGAGGGGCTCATTATGGCATTTATTCTATATTGGTTACTCTCATGCCCTTGCCCTTAACGATGAAAAACAAAGAGTGGACTGGATAAAAACTTGGAAGAAAAAAACCAATTCCACCCTTTTAGATATGACTAAACATTATGACAAGATAGTATTTAAAGATTTTGACTATGATAAAGATCCCTGGATGACTCGTTCAGCATCTGATCCTGAGTAAAGCCAAATATATAAATCATCCTGTAAATTATAGCCTGAATTTTCGTAAACATTACACCCTTGTCAATAAGCCAGCATGCTAAACATGCTGGCTTTTTTGGTTAACGTGAACGGCAGAGCATAAAAAATCACAGGCCCTGGTGGAGAGCCTGTGATTAAACATAACACTAATAATTTTTGTAGCAAGCCAACACTAGTCGGCTACATACATCTTTTTAAACATGGTAATAACTTTATTTACGGTTTCAGGTGTCACATGCCTGTGGTCTGCCTTCCATGGGTTTGGCATACATTCGGTCACCAGTTCATAACTGGGTAGGTAGTAGATATCCTCATGCATATTAACCACCTCCTCTAAAGCGACTCTAAGTACCGCCTTTGAATGGGTATTGGCTTCCAATATATGATGGGTATCGCCACGCCCTGTGGCCAGTAGCGGCACAGGTGATAGTGTGAGTATTAACTTAAATTTAGGATTATGGCGTTTCACAATATTGAAAAATTCCATAATATTACTAATATTTTCTTCAACCGTTAACACTTTATGCTCTATCATATGGTAGAAGCCGTTTCTTGGATTCCGGGATATAACGCTACCATCGGGTAATTGCCAGCACTCATTAAGACCCGCGGTAAAGATAAATACTTCACTTTGCAACAGGGTTTGCTTGATGGCTTCCACATGTTTTGGATAGTCACGCAGATAATTTTCATTTGATAAAAAATAGACATTTTCACGATAAGGATCCATGTATAAACCATTATCGGCCTGCACCAAATACTGCGTAAATTCTCTTTCTCCAAATGCTTTTTCAGCTATCTGTCGCAAACTTGGGGTATTAAATAAAATGCCAAAATTGGCACTGTACATGGCTTTTCCACTGCCCACGTCATAACCATCTATGATGGCCTCTTCATTAGGGTTATCCCCCAATTCAGTGATAACATAATTAAATTTTTCGGCTTGAAGGACTTCTGCTATCTCCACAGCAAAACAGGACCCCGCTGAACCTATGGGTGTGGTGGCATCCATGATTTTCTCCCCCTTCACAAAGGGCAGCATATCGAACTTACAATTGGGGTGTTTGGGATGATCAGGAATAGGCCACATAACGGCTTCTGGAACCGGCTTATTGCCTATCGAAAACCTAAGAACGGATTCTTGGTACTTTTTTTCATACTCAATTAATTCGGCCAAATTGAGTAAATCTTCCTGTCTAAAATTATTGGACCAGTCTAGACCATCTTTGAAAGATTTTTTTAGAAGTAAAAGTAATTCATTGATGGTGAGGGTATTGAAATTAACCACCATCCCCATAATCTGACCATACAATTTTTGCGAATAATCACGGTCACTAAATATTGTTTCAAGATGAAATTTGAGTGACTCCCTAGTGTTGATTCCGCCTGTGGCTGGGATTTGGATGACACTCCCTTTAGGAGGCGCCTCAAAGTCCTCTGGTTTAAACAAATTAGTCGCTGATAACAGGCGCTGAACCCGACCGTTATAGCTTACTCCGTTATTGCAGGGCATAAAGCCTTTTTCTATAGCCTCTTTCCAGGGTACTGGGGATGGGATAATACATAAGTCTAATGTTGATCTGGTACAGCCCTCTTTAGGGGCCTCCGCTCGATGCCCTATATTAGCGGCACCAAATACTATTGTTTCACCTGCCTTAAACGAATGCCTTATCTGCGAATTATCTAGCTGATAATAGTCTAATAAAGGGTCTAAATCCTGAATTCGATGTTTAAGGTTACAATATATATAGCCATTTTCTTTAAGGGATTGCGTGGTATCTTCTTTCATAAATAAAGTAGAAGAGCCATGTTCTTCTTCACCATTTAAATAACACATCAACATGGCCGCATTTTTAGGGGCCGCATCACAATGCCATTTAAACGATGGATTGCTATTTGGACTTTCAGACGTCAAATGGCGAAACATGTAAAACGAAACAGCGTAGTTAGTACCCAAATAGGATTTTAAGGCTTGATCTACTTCATCCGTCAATACATTTTCTAAAATGGCCAACACTTCATTGTTAAATTCGAAACTGGGATTACGGGAAACGACCTCATCTATATTGTTAAGCTGGTCCCGGTTGAGGGATTGAAAGTATGCGTGATGGTCGCCATTCTCTCTCCACTCGCAGACAGCATCTCCATAGTTCGCCTGAGCAACTGATATATCATTCAGATATTGATATTTATATCTCTCTTCAAATTCAACTTCGATATTCTTGTAATTGCCTGGGACCAGTGTATCGCAAAAAGGTGCTTTTTCAGCCGTCATGATAACCTCGGTACTTAACAGAATTCATATGATTAGAATCGGCAGGTACAACTTATTCTTGATCGCCAACCCGCTTAATATTAATACTATTAAAGAAAGCAAGTTTCATACCATCACAATTACGACTACAAGCTGTTGATTTTTATAAACTATTTTTAAACTTTGGATTAAGCGGCCACTATTCACCTATAGGTGGCAACATTTACCGCTTCCATTCATGAGGAGATTTGCCACTAACTGCATGTATTGGACTATGTGCTAACGAACCCATTTTTTACTAATTTCGCATCTGTGCATAAACCGCTACGGACTCAAATTCAAATATATCATTGACTAGCTGCCCAGCCCCATTAATTTTTCGATGACATATAGCATTGTTGTTAACCATGAAGGAGGTTAAAAAAAATGCTGTACCAGTCTGGTAATTGGTCGCTATATAAGCCTCAGGCGGGCTTTTATTGGCTACTTCCTGCAGCCTTGAATTTAACTCAAAAATTTCGCCAAAATTTCTAATCCTATCTGGAAAGCCATCGTATTCAGTATCAATGCCAAATGATTCCCCATCATCATAGACTTCTATCGTGTGGACCGGCGTAATATAGGTGAAACCATCTCGCGCCTTAATGATGACTTTCATGGGTACAGCAGCTCGTACCAATTCTTCCATTAGAGCAATGTTTCCTTTATTTTTATCATCCCAGATTCGCTCATACTCTCCCTTAACAAAAAACTCTAGATTGGCATAGCTACTGGCAAAACAATACCTTTGTACCCCCATGCTCAAACTCATATTACATACAACATCACAAAAGTTATTATAAATGTAAGACAAACAGTGCAATGGATTTATTTGATCATGGCCCATAGGAGCATGGTTATTCCTAAACTTCCCCCAATATTTGTCTTCAAACAAGACAATGGTAGATAGATTATAGGATTCAACATATTTTCGCCCCATTCTATTTTCTAATACCACATACAAGTCTCGGCCTTGCAATATTTCATCAATAGTGGTCATAAATATTCCCCAGAATAATAGACGCCAAGTAACGAGTTATATTTTTATGGAAACCTTACCAAACAAGATTAGCCTTTAATCATGTATTTATATGACTTCAGCAAGTATTTCCATAGATTCACATTCGAATTCAGTATTAACCAAACGTCCATTCTGACCATATTCTCGGCGCCCAACTTTATCGCTTTCAATCATGAATGAGGTCAAGAAAAAAGGGGCATCAGTGGTATAGTTTGTTGTGGGGTGAGCTGGCTCTGGAATTGTTGGAATAAGCTCATTAAATTTTTCATCTAAATTTTTAATCCAGGAGAAATCTTTCATTATTGTTGGAAAACCGTCGAATTCACTCTCTACAAAAAATCTATTTTCCTCGCGATACACCTCCACAGTATGAACTGGCACAATATAGGTAAAGTCATCAGAAGCCTTGATTATCATCTTCATTTTACTTCCTGAGCGAACAGCCTCTTCAAGTAAAGACAAACTCCCACCATTTTTGTCATCCCATAACTTCGCATACTTTCCTTTTGACTTAAAATTAAGCTTGGCATAAGCATAAGCTGAATAAAATCTTTGCATGCATGAATTAAGAGCCATGGTACAGACGACACCACTAAAATTATTATATGCATAAGCTAAGGACTGAGGTTTATTCACATCCATATGCCCGTAGGAGGAATGAACATTTGCAAACTTACCCCAGAACCTATCCTGGTAAAGAATAATGGTTGTAAAATTATAGGACTCAACATATTTGCTATTGAATCGATTTTCTAGCACCACGAATACATCTTTTCCTTCAAGTATATCTTCTATAATCGCCATAAGACCCCTAAGATCCAATTAACAGGTATTAAGTTAGATGTATATTTACTTAAGATGCAAATATTCCCGGTGATAAATATAAGTCATGAGCTCTCACTCCATATCTCTATTTCTTTATAATCAACAACTGAAGAAGTAAGATTTCCACCGTCAACAATTCTCACATGTTTAAGTTGATTTCGTTTTATAACAAAGTAGGTTAAGAAAAAAGCACTATTAAATTCATAACCTGTATGCGTATAAGGGGCCTGAAAACTGCCACCGATACAACCATTAAGTTTAGAAGCGATAGCTTCGATATACTTAAAGTGCCGAAGTTTTTCCGGGTACCCATCAAATTCAGTCTCTATCACGAAATCACTTTTATCTTCATACATGACAATGGTATGAACGGGAACTATATACACATAGCCATCTGTAGATTCAATTTTTGCTTTCATACTAAGACCACTTGCCATCGCTTCAGTAAGAAGATCACTAGAGTTATTACGACCACAGCTCCAAATTTTTCTGTAATTACCATTTGAGACAAATGATATTTCAGAATAAGCATTGGCAGAATAAAAACGTTCCATACGATTATTCAAGGAATGGGTACAAACTACGGGGGAAAAGTTATTATAAGAATATGAAAGCAAATCTAGCGAGCCTACCTCTTCATGACCTATTGGGCTATGTACATTGGCAAACTTCCCCCAGAATCGTCCCTCAGAAAACACTATATTATTAAATCGATAGCTTTCTGTGTAAGGTAATTCGCTTTCACGAACTTTAAGAATCACATTTATATTCTTACAGGCCAATATATCCAGATTTAAATTTTCACCCATACAATTATGTCCCCCCACAAACATCAATATAGCTTTTAGTATCTAGCACCAGCCTCAACACTGCGCCAAATCCAAAATTCGTACAAAATTAATCCAGTATCATTCGCATTCAAGCCATATCTCTGCCCTATTACAATCAAAACTAACAGATTCAAAGGCGCCATTATCATCAACTCTCTTTTGAAACACCTCTGTCTTTGTAATCGCGAAATATGTTAAAAAGTATTCACTATTAAACACAGGGTCTGTATGGAAATATGACACCTTAGGGTTGGCTTTGCTATATTCTCTAAATTGATTTGCAATTGTTTCTATGTATGAAAAGTGCCGTAATTTTTCTGGCACCCCGTCAAATTCGGTCTCCAATACAAAATCCTTGTTATCCTCAAACATCACTATAGTATGAACCGGCATTATATAAAAATAACCGTCGGCCGACTCAATTATGACTTTCATTTTCAGACCACTTTCTATTGCATTATAAACCGGTAAAACCTCATCATCCGCACCCTTACTCCAAATCTTTCTATAGCTCCCCGTAGCAACAAACGATATATCTGAATAGGCATTTGCGGAGGTAAATTTTTCCATACGATTATTTAAAGAAAGTGTGCAAACTACTGGTGTATAATTATTATAGGCATAAGACAACGGATCAAAAGGCCCAACATTTTTATGACCGTGAGGGCAATGCGCATTGGAAAATTTCCCCCAAAATCGTCCACCGGAAAATATTATGTTATTTAGTCGATAGCTTTCTATGTATGCTCTACCACTATTTCTATTTTTTAGAACTACGCTGATATTTTTACAGTGCAGTAAATCCTGATTTAGATTTTCATCCATGCAGTATATGCCTCAATATAAAGGTGCTTATTCTTATAGCTTAATATCTTCAAACCCAGCCCTTAGAAAACAATACGTAATCATTATCCACATAGGAAGCCCGCTTACTATTAGTTAGTTTAAAGCTGAAATTATCTTTGATAATTAGTCGATGACCATCTATATTTGACTTAGGCGGTTGACTGTATTCATCAATATACCGCCATTGCCAGTTTTCATCTCGCTGCCAAATAGCTGGATTCCTATGCAGATCCAAAATGAAATTAAGTGAGTTTTCTGTAATACCCAACCAACTCATAAATTGACTCCTAAATTTTGGCTTGATATTTTGATAGCTACTTACCAGCTCAAGGCCCTGCTCTCTACTGAGGCGTTTTAAGCGAATTTCCCTATTTACATGATCTGTTACTTTGCCATAACCCCACTTTAAGTTTTTTATATAGTCATGAAGATCTGAATACACAAAACTATCCACATCGTTATAGTTGTCAAAAGTTCGAGTTTGTGGGTGGTTTTCATACTGGTATTTAGTAATCATCTGTTCATGTTGGGCTTTGGTATCCCATCGAATGTAGTTATTGAGGTAAATCCCCCGCACTCCTACGCTTGCCAGGTCATGATTATCAGGGTATCGAAACTGATAAATGTCTTTTGCAAATATTTGGTCTTCATCACTAATTAAATCTTCCGCCTCCATCCCCATTAGATCGTGTTCCTTACGATACCTTCGTGTCATCTCCACTTCGTCCAGGTGAGAATACATACCCACCTGGTCAATCCCCTGGTGAGTCCCCCAAATGATAAGTGGTATTTTTAGGCGTACCGCCACCTGTACAGGAAATACGGTTTGTCCGGCCAATACATGCCAGTAAAGTGAACCTAGCCGTCTGAGTGTGGCGCGAGTTATTTGTTTAATGCTTTGCGGGTTCACGGTAAGGGTAAAAATATCGCAATCAAAATGGGTGCGCAGATACACCAAATTTCGAATACCCAGTTCGGTATTGTACTGGGCATTATAAGTAACCAATAACGGGTTCATACCGTATGTGTTCTTAATTTTATCCACGATAAAATAGCTATCGCGAGCACCAGACACCGGAATGATACAATCATAGTTGTTTAGATTTTTGTTTTTGTATTCACCAAGAATGGATTTTAGCTTCTGCTCCCGCTCTGACCAGTTAAGGGTATCTTTTTCCTCGTGAATCTTGCAGCCACTGCACAACCAGTTGTCATCAATATAGATGCCCAAGGGATGATTCTCTGTGTATAAACACCGACTGCAGACTCTTACACCCATCGCCCTTCCCTCTTTACAAATTTTAAACCATCCAGGTAGCCATCTTGCTGCTTTAGAAGGCGCCCATCTTCAGACACTTGCCCTGCTTGGTAACCCATATCAGTGGCACGTATGGATGAAGAATTAAGATACGCCTTAATTAACGCTATGCTATGTTCCACATAATTAAGCCCATTACCAATGGCAATGGCATTGACCCCGGTAGTCATCACATCTTGCACATGACTGGGTTCACCATAACCACCACTGGCTATGACGGGTATTGCAACACTGTCTACTATGTTTTTATAAATATCCAACTCATAACCAATTCCCAAACCATCACGATCCACACTATGAATGAATAGTTCACCAGCCCCTTTGTCTTCGGCTAACTTACAGGCATCCATTAATTGGTATCGGCCCGAAGTTTTAGCTTTATGATCAAACACCAGAGCCTGCTTCCCTTGCATGGTAAAGTCCAGTGATGCCACCACCGCCTGGCGACCTAACATGTCACTCAATTGAGTGAGTAAATTTGGGTTGGCATGGAAAGCCGAGTTAATGGCAATACGGTCTGCGCCCTTGTTTACCAAAACTTCGGCCTGCTTGACATTGGTTATTCCTCCTCCTACGGTGAGCGGAGAACGACAAACTTCCACCACGGTTGAGATAATATCTGCACCAATAACCGTCCCCCTAATGCTGGCCGATCTATCAATCAACAGAATTTCATCCACCTGCCATTGATCCAGAAACTCGGCTAGAATCTCGGGTTTACCCAAGGGTAAATAGGTTGAGAACCCCTTACTCTGAATGGCCAGGTTACGATCGATGAGTATCTTGCCAATTATTCGTTTGTTATCCATATGGGTTGCCTGTCAATGTGATAACTGTTCAACAAACCAATCAATAACCTTTTACCGGCTTGCTGGCTTTTTTCCGGATG
>MAAA01014244.1_pt1 | contig 14359 bp, 10 predicted proteins | sample 1115971 | NCBI WGS metagenome assembly MAAA01 (sample SAMN04961123, study PRJNA320927) | seawater metagenome | isolation source: sample BD02T6 sea water enriched with oil for 6 days | place: USA:Gulf of Mexico | collected 2013-07-27 | reverse complement strand
ATTGGCGGCATTTTACAGTATACTGAGGCAGTTTTTTGCAATTTAGTTGACTATTTTTTATCCAGGACCCTCATGGCTCTTAAAGCAAGCATATTCAAAGTAAATTTAGACATCAGCGATATGGATCGCCATTACTATCAAAGCCACGCCCTCACCCTGGCGCGCCACCCCAGTGAAACCGATTTACGCATAATTAGAGTTATTACCCCCTAAACCCTTATAACCACGGGGCTTACCCCGTTTTTACCCCCTTGCCAGATTTGCCAATCCTGCTCAATAGAATCAATGGGTTACAGCGCTATACACCGAAAATAACCCACCCCCCATATAAGCGCATAAGCCAGTCCTAATTGGTAAAATTCTCTCTACTATAAAGGGGGGATTTTAACATGCCACGCTGGTTAAAAAACAGACGCAGAAAGAAAAGCAAGGGTGGTAATCACTTCACCAGCCTCACCATTAACGACCAACCAGTTTCCAGTTTCCAGCTTCACAACGGCAGACACTATGAGCCATATTTCATAGACTCGGACCTCGGCTTTCGCCTCAAGACCCACGTATACGTCCACCTGAAATGGAAAGAGAACGGCGTACACCGCGAGAAGAAATTCACCATCGCCAAAGGGTATCCATGGGACGGCGCAAGCATACCGTCATTCTTAACAGGACTGATCGGCAGCAAGACAAACCGCGCCTTTGTGCTGGCTTCACTGCTGCACGACTATTCATGTGAATTTAAAGTATTGGGGCACTACCCAGAATCAAGGATGTTTTACGAAGTACTTAAAACTAGGTCGAAGGACCTAGATTTAAGTTGGTGGAAGGAAAAAGCCATGTACGCTGCTGTTTATATGTGGAGCGTGGTTTCCTAAAAGTTTTTATACATTACAAACCCGTCTACTTGTACCCACTTGACACTTTCAAAACTGGGCACATCTGGCATTTCATTTACTGGTGCCTGTGGGTCATAGGTCCACCTACCAAATACCATTTTTACTGTTGTCAGAGTAGATATATCTGTTATCCCCTCTTTCTCCAATAGCCCCCCACTCCCAAATACAGGTACATACCCCTTCCATTCAGTGCGCGTCACGATGTTCCCTATCCCTCCAAAAGTCTCATCCCCCTTCAAATAATCGGTCATTTCAATGTAGACCTTTGCCCCCTGATATATCTGTACTTCTAAAAATGGGTAAACTGGTAAATAAGCTGTGTGTGATACTCGCGTTATGAAATGTGCATATAGATACTTTGAATAATCGTTCACCACTGTCCATTTATAAAAATTTGTACTGCCCACCAAAAGGGACGTATACCCAGGCATATAAAAACTAGCCACTGAATAATTTACATAGGAATTGTAATTACCATCGTCATGATTTAAATCTGTACTTGATGATACGGTTGAATGCCCAAATATTTCTACATCATCCGCCTTTATAAGCGGCACACCCTCAATGACTGCTGCTGTTAACGTACCTGAAAAGCTGCCGCTGGTAGCCTCTATATGCCCACGCACTGTCACATTATTAAACTCAGCCGCACCTGATTTATCTATTTGCCAACCTGCCGTACCCAAACTGAAATTAGTAGATTGTATCTGGTTTGCAATTTTACCACTGGAAATGGCCAAATCACCTATCTGCGCCTCGCCAAACGTCACCTCCCCTGCAACTATAGTATCCGATATATGGCTCGCAGTTATTAAGCTGGTGATGGTGGCATCTTCTATGTAAGCGGCCTTTATATAGGTTTTTCCACCTGATATAAAAAATGGGAAATTTGCGGCATCATCAGTAATATCATCTTTGTTCCCATCTGGGTTAAAGAATACAAAATTGTTAGCTGCAATGGCGAACATGGTTTCCATCCCAGCCGTGATGAACAGGCCAAAACCTTTTGACAGTATGTTTTCTTTGGCTTCGGTATTTATCTGAGTCATGGCCAGCCCAAAGTTATCGTCACCATTCAGATAACCCGACATACCATTACGCCACGCTTCAGCAGCAGTTTGCGCATTACTGGCCGCTGTACCTGCATTCCCCGCTGCGGTATTTGCATTTCCTGCCGCTGTTTCCGCCGTACCCGCATCCGTTGCTGCTTTCCCCGCATCCGTTGCTGCTTTCCCTGCATCCGTCGCTGCGGTTGCCGCACTACCCGCCGACGCCAAAGCTGACCCAGAAGCCGCCAACGCTTCACCCTCTGCTAATGCAGCATCCGCTTTAGCATCCGCAGCCGACGCTGCCGCTAAAAGAGCATCCGCCGCTGCATCCGCCGATGAAGCTGCTGCTAATATCGCATCCGCCGCTGAATCCGCCGCCTCTGCTGCGGCCACTAATGCTTCCGCCTCTGCTACAGCCGCCGAATCACTGGCATCCGTTGCATCCAATGCCGCTTGTGCCGCATCCAATGCTGTCTGGGTTGCTGCGGCATTCGCCGTGGCAGTGTCTAACGCAGATTGTGTTACTGCTTCATTCGCCGTGGCCAAATCCAATGCCGCTTGAGTTGCCGCCGCCTGCGCAACCAATGTATCTGCTGCCGCTGTTCCCGCATCCGCTGCCGAACTTGTTGCCGCCGCCAATGCTTCGAGTCGGGTCTGTATCAAATATTCTGCGTGCGTTATGGGGTTTCCATCACCGTCCACCAAGGCATCACCAAAAATCTCTGTTAAATCTTGATCGAGTCCTGGTAAGTCGGTACGCCCTAACTTTAATATTTCTGCATCAAAAAACGCCTGTGGGCTTAATGGCCGTGTGGCACTGGTGCCCGCAGTGTTATGGAATGGCCCGTTTGTTGTGCCCCGCACAAAACGAAGAAAAAAGGTGTAAGTATCCTCGGCCCCACTCGCCTGTGTAGGTTGGAATACAAACATGCCATTATTCGAGATACCCAATAACAGGGCATCATCCACGCTGGTGTTTCCAGGTATATCCGCATCGTACCCCCACACTTCCACATGACTCCATGCGTAAGCGCTTTCTAAATCGTAACTAACGTAAAAGGTGTTCATGGTGGCGTTGGCTTGCACGTTCTGTGGTTTATCCAACGGATAGACTGTTAAATCTTCTGGCTCGTATTCCGCTACTGGCGTCACCCCCTGAAATTTATCAAAGTTCACCACCCCTTTGTCAACCAGATCACGCCATGTAATCGCTGAATCTAATGCATCACCACGGGACCCACCTTGCACTTGCACTTGCTCTGCTAACTGCTGCAAAAATACACGTAAGGTCGGATCACTTACCTGTGGTACTAATAAAGTTGCAGCCATTAACCACGCCCCTGATTAGATGTCTTCAATTGCATACGATTTACAGTGGCGGTTCCTGTGAAACTGACCTCGTAATACCGCGCTTTATACCCAGCAGGTAATTTGTAAGTACCACTGCTCGTTAGAGTGCCGCTGAACACTGCAACACCATCGCCATAACACGTCACCACCACCGACCCAGTGCCCGCTTCTATATCAATTTTTAACGAGCCAAAATTTACGGGTGCAGGGTATTCATACTTTCTGGTTTTATATTGATAAACTAATGGGTCCCCCGTCTTTAATTCCACTATCCCATTCACTGGGTCCACCATGTAAGTTTTGTCGCTTAACCCATCTCGGTAGTGAGCATCGAATACCTGCTCTCCCATCACCAATGCGTTTAACCCTGCCTTGGGATCAAAGGTGAAGTGATGGCTAACATACTTACCCTCATACACCAGCGCTTCAATATTGGCTGGGTCAAAATCTGCCCACCAATCATCACGATGCAATAAACCCTCTGTTATTATTTTTACCTCTGTGCCATAGGCGATGCATAGCCCATCCGTGGAGGCCCAAATAGTTGCGCCCCCCATATCCACGATGGATTTTTTTGACACACACGACTGATCCGAGCGTAAATCAACACGCCCCATCGCCTGTGGTGTACTGCCCACCATCAAATAGGGTTTGTCATCCGTTAGGACCAACAACCCAGAATCAATGACCGAGATGCCCACAATGTTTTCTGTGTACGAAACCTTATACGGCCACGCATGGGGTAAATAAGGTTCACTAAAATAAATAGCATTATCTTTAAAGCCCGCAAAGAATCCCCCAGGCATCGCCACAAAATCCTCTAACGCAGGTGGCGCTTCCCATGCTGTGCTGACCGCTGCTTCTTGCAAGTCCCCACTTTCTTTTGTATCAACATAGAAATTTATGTTAAACGGCACATCCGCCACGTATTGATACACCGCGCTACCACTATTCCCCGTATTTGATCTGTATATCCTGTATTTTGCATTTAGCCCCATGTCATATTCACCTGTTAGAAGTTCTGGGCGATACACCCTCACTTCTGCCCCTGTGAATAATGGTTCCACCACCGTAAAGGGTTCTGACGTGGGGCCTAAATGCCCATAGTTATCCACCCATGCAATGATGTAACTGCGATAATGCTCAGATAATAAGTCTTCATTGTCCCCATCTGCTGCGCCTTGTAATACATAAGGCGTACCGCTCAATTCTGGACGTGGTAATCCCAATTTATAAGTCGCGCCTACTACGCCTCCGGCGTAGAAGCGCGGTTCGCCGCCCTCTTCGATAAAGTACAGACGTTCATGGACGTCCCCTTCATTGGGCGTGCGCAAATAGGTTCTGGGATTATCGGCATAGATATAATGGCCAACGTAAGGGAAAAGGGAATGGGTTGTCATTAGCAGGGACGTATGACCACTCAGCAACGTCGGCAAATTTCCGAGTTCCGACTCTAAAGCACCCGAATCAAACTTACAGTTATTAGCCGTCTGGGCTAACCCTTCCCCCAATTTTACAGGCTCGATACTGGGCGCTAGGCCCTTGAATGAATTAATGTCGATCATAGTGCAGCGTCCCCCACGTATTCATCGAAGGTGGCAATGTATTTTTCCTCGGACGATTTACCCTTAATTGTGTTGTAATATTTTTTATAATACGCGGCCATGTTTTCCACATCGTCGTGATGGGGCAATGCCTTGGGCACTCGGCGGTAATGCACCCGCGCTAAAATTACCGCGAGTGCCTGGTTCCACTTCACTTGTTCGTGGACAGGTTTATCTGGGTTTATATAACGATCAATTTTTGCTTTTAGAGTGGGGCGGAATTTTAGATAGTTCTCAAAAATATCGTCAATGGTGGCAGGTTCCAGTTGAAAAACGGATACCGCCTTGCCCTTGCCAAGCTGCTGTACATACTGGGCAAAATGATGGGCCGACGATTCAGCGGCCACGGTGCCCATTAATAAATTCACTGCGGCTTTGGAGTAGAAATTAAACTCAGCAAAATCTTTTAAGATGGGTATTACGATTTCCTCGCGGAACTGCAATGGACTCATTCGGTGCCTCCGCGTTGAATTTGAAGCTTTACCAAAAAGTCCAAGTCCCCCTTCACTTCTTTCATGTCATCGTGCATACGCTCTTTTACCTGCTCGATGGTATGTTTATTAATGCTTATGGCTGTTGTGTTCTTTTGAATGTTTGTCACCACCCCCAGATAGAGGGCGATGGCAGCAAAAACGAACGTCGCTATTTGAACAACATGGCCAAAAGCCAAGTCCCAGGTGAATTTAATCTTGTTCATCAGTCACGCCTCGTTTAAATTGCTCATAACTCCTTTGGTTTTTATGTAATTCTTGGTGGTGCTCGTAAAGCTCCCAATAAGCTGTGCTTATACAATGATCGCCAAAAGCGTCCACGCGCAGTAGCCAGAACAGTAATTCTATGGGGAGTGACAGCAGAACGCAGGTTCTTGAGCCTTGAACTATGCCCTTTCCTAGCCTTCCAGACACAGTTTCAAAGCGGTTTCCACCCATTAGGGCGTTAAGGATATTATCAAAGGCGTGCAGGACATTTACTGCGTAAAACAGCGCCCAATACTGTCTTTTGACCCCCCGATGCCACCTCTGCATAACCTGCTTCCCGTACCAATAAGCACTGCTTATATATTACAGGACAGCTATTTACTATGCGAAAGTGGCGCAGCTAGACGCTAGGTTATAGTTAATATTTTTGAGGTATTAGCCGCTGTGGGCTTTAGGTAATATGGCCCATGGGTAGCATTGAAAGGGCCATCATCTATTCCAGCCCCGTCTGATATTGTTAACAACATACTAATTTGATGCTTTGAATTCACTGTTGTATTGGAGAAATCAGCGCTTACAAGCCCATTTCTAACATATCCGTGTTCCCCAGTTACTACTTCCCAGTCCCCTTCTAACCCCCCAAATCTACGGGCCTCCTCAAATTGGATTGGCATATAAAAATGTACCTTCTTAGCACTTATCATATGCCCCCGAATTGCTAATTCATTCTTCGTAAAGGAAATTGGGTCCCCATAATTAAGCGTTGCCAGTTTTCGTAGTTCCGATACGCCACCATAATTGTAATGCCAGCTTGGAGCATTACCATTTGATACTATAAAACCCTGATAGGTTTCAAAAGCAGCAATAGAGGCTACGTGGGGATATTCGTCTACAGTAGCTACCCTTATTATCTTGTACTCATTCCACCCTGCCGATCCACTCCACGGAAAACCATCATGGAAAATATAGTTAGGCATCCCATTTGCCATTTCCAAATTCCACGAACCCCCAAAAGATATACTTGAAACGTCACCTGGAGCCTCAAACTTATAAAAGACGTATCCAGCGGGGGTAGGGCAAATGTAAATACTTTCTTTCTCAATATAATAAAAACCATAAGTATTTACCGAGTCTATGACGCCCCCTGTTTCAGGATCAATCAGCGGGTGCGCCAACTCTATGGTTGCATCAGTAATCGTTGTGGTTTCTGTTTTTTCTGCAATGGATTTTATTGTGCCACCGTTGGGCAGCAATACATTGTCTACGTTACGCGCGTGGTTTAGTGCAGATGTCATTTAATTCCCCTAATTAATTTAAGCATTACTCACCCCTTAGCGTTACTGATTCAACATAACAATCTGTTACCCCACCGTAACCTAGGCGCAATGAGATCCCTCCATTTGTTACCCCATCTCTTAATGTCGTCACCACGCGGTGTATCTCTTCCCCGTCATAAGTGAAATACATTTCTGTCCCGTCATACCCGAGTACCATTTCGTGGGGGGTTGCGCTTGATTGGTACGGAAGGTCTTCTGGGAAAAATAGGTGCTGGGAATTATTATAAATTCTAGATTGCCCACTACTTCTGTAAATCCCCACTAGCGAAGTTCCTATGCTAAATATACTGGTTGGGTACGTCCCCAACCAAAAAGAAATTGTCCCTACGCTAATGGGGTGATTAGCATTAACCGTGAGTTTCCATTTTGTTAATCCTGTAAACAGATCATCCAAACGCAGTGTGACATTCCCAGGGGGCTGTATTAGTTGCTCATTTGCTACCTCATGGCTTGCAGCTCCAATATTCGTACCAGTCGAATCATATATCACCCAGTCACCTATTCCAGTGCTGAAATCTGAATTATAAATTATCGGCAACGGTGGCAGTGGTGGGCTATCCGAAGCATCAAAAATTTTTACGCCGTCCAGATAAAAAACATCTTGCGCAACGCCATTCAAGTTTAGCGAAGTTACGAATTCGCCGTTGTTATATAGAGGCATGGCAATTATCCTGAAACAAAAATAAAACCTGCTTTATCACCAAGTACGTCGTAAGCAGCTTGAGTCATGGTCTGGTATGTAAAAGTTCCAGCAGGTCCAGTTTGGCCAACTGCGCCGTCACTGCCATCTGCGCCCGCAGGCCCAGTATCACCAGCGGGGCCTGGTACTATAGAATCCGCGCCATCCGATCCAGCTTCGCCGCTGGCACCCGCTCCACTTTTTTGGGAAAGACACACCACCGTTTGAGCGCTCACTAATGTTGCTGCCGTGTTAGCTCCCGAAAATCCAAGCGTATCTGTGCCACCGTTTCCTACCCAGATTTCCAAATAATCGCCAGTCGCTAATTTCATATCAATGGACGCGATAGCAGCAGATTGATAATCCAGTGCGCTACCCGAATTACGAATATAAGTCTGTAATATACGTTGGATACAAACGCCGTTTAATCGGACTTCTACAACTGGGGTCGCACGTTGATTTGTACTATAGAAAATTATGTTACCAGACAAAGTAAAACTACTGCCTTCCACAATCGTCCAGCGGTCATTTGCATACGAAAATGCACCGGCCAAGTCAGAGTCTTGGACTGTATCCAGCGGCACGATGATGCCCACCGTATTCTGTGGCAATGCTTTGTTTGAATCATTTGAGCCACGGCGTTCCCAATTTGAAACACCGCCTCCGCCTCCGCCACCACTCCCAGGTTCGCCCTGAATTCCCTGAATTCCTTGAGGACCAGTCGCACCATCGAAATAATCGGTATCTTTTATTGGTGTATAGCCATCGTTTCCATCCGACCCATCATTACCCGCAGGACCAGTCGCACCATCGAAATAATCGGTATCTTTTATTGGGGTGTAGCCATCATTTCCGTCTGCACCATCGCTACCCGCAGGACCTGCTACTGTAGAATCCGCTCCGGTTAATCCAGTGTCACCTTTAGGGCCAGTCGCACCATCGAAATAATCGGTATCTTTTATTGGGGTGTAGCCATCATTTCCATCTGCACCATCGCTACCCGCAGGGCCAGTCGCACCATCGAAATAATCGGTATCTTTTATTGGGGTGTAGCCATCATTTCCATCTGCGCCATCGCTACCCGCAGGACCAGTCGCACCATCGAAATAATCGGTATCTTTTATTGGGGTGTAGCCATCATTTCCATCTGCGCCAGCGGGGCCTGCTACTGTAGAATCCGCGCCAGTTTCACCAGTGTCGCCTTTTGCACCAGCAGGGCCAGTCTCGCCAGCAGGGCCTGCTACTGTAGAATCCGCGCCAGTTTCACCAGTGTCGCCTTTTGCGCCAGCGGGGCCAGTCTCGCCAGCAGGGCCTGCTACTGTAGAATCCGCGCCATCACTCCCAATGACGCCATCTGTGCCCGCTGGGCCAGTCTCGCCAGCAGGGCCTGCTACTGTAGAATCCGCTCCGGTTGCGCCAGTCTCACCTTGCGGCCCAGTTTCGCCTGGTGCAGCAGCAAATCCCTGAAAAGTATTTACAGAATATTCTTCACCCTGTAGCGCCACTGCATTTAATACTACAGTCGTTCCGCTATCCGCCGTGTAGTCCCATTCGGGAACGATACTGTCGTTGCGGATTAATAGGATTCCGTTGAGATAAACTGCCACATGCCCAGCAGGGTCATACTCATGCGCCATCACCGAGTCCCCTGCATTTAATACATGCACACTGGATTCATGGGTACGGCTTAACGTGTCGTATACAACTTCTGCGCTATCGCTAAATCCTTCCGCTTGATTTCGGTAATTAAGCGCACCACCTTCATGGGTTGCGGCTGCATTTTCACTGGCTAGGGCATTGGCTTCATGGACCCCCATGTTTGCAAAACTGGTAGCGGCATTTGCCTCTGATTGGGCGGCTGCATTTTCACTGGCTAAAGAATTTGCCTCACTGGTCGCCGAATTTGATTCACTGGTGGCGGCAGCGTTTTCACTGTTTAAGGAATTTGTTTCACTGGTAGCCGAATTTGTTTCACTGACCGTGGCTTCATTCCTACTTATTAAAGCAGCAGCTCTGGAAGCACTTGCACTAATCTCACTGGCTAGCGAAGCAGCGGCACTCGTTGCACTTTCCCCTTCACTGGATGCAGCGGCATTTTTACTGGCTTCGGATGCACTAGCGGATGCACTAGCGGATGCATCGTAAAAGGAACAAGACATCTCAGCTAAAGCTGCATCTGCTGCCTTGGTGGAAGCTACATTCTCAGAGGCATCTGCCTCACCAGCAGATATACTTGCGTTGATTCTATCCTGTAGGGCACTTGCTGCACTTGCTGCTGAATTAGTTTCACTGGTGGCGCTATTGGCTTCACTTGAGGCAGCAGCGTTTTCACTGGCTAAGGCATTTGCCTCACTTGCGGCCAAATTGCTTTCAGATGTGGCAGCAGCATTCTCGCTGGCAAGGGCATTCGATTCGCTGGTTGAGCTGTTTAATTCACTGGTGGCTGAATACGATTGCGCCGATTCGGCTGCTACTTGTGACGTGGCACTGGCCGCTGCCGAGGCGTTGGCTTCTGCTAATAACGCAGCTATTACCGCTGCGACCCCTGGATCAATGGTCTGGATTGAGGCTTGGATTACTACTGGGGTAGGTTCTAGGCTTTGGAATTCTATTACACTGCCACTGCTGGCACTATCTACAGTCACCTGCACCACTGTAGTTGGGCTGGTCAGATCAACTAATACCGCTATGGGCGTGCTATCAATTATTAATTCAATTTCGGTGGTGTTAGGCATGGGACACCTCCGCTAATACGCGAATTCTCCCCATCAATAGAGTACTTACAACGACGCCCCGTTTTAACTGGAAATCGTATACATAGGTAGTGGCTAAAAGGTTTTCAGTATCAGCGGAATCCAGCACCATCGACACATTACCCGTGGGGCCTTCTGTGTCATCCACGACTTTCACAACCTGAATCACAGCCTCTGAATCCGGCTGCTCAGTGTGCTGCTTCATTGTAAAAGTGAGTTCCCAGCCAGTGGTATCTATTGGATCACCGCTGTCTTTTTCTTTGAACTGCAACTCGAAGGCTTTGGTATCCCCCCTGTAAAACTCTTCTAACTTTGTCATGGAGCCATCCGATAATATAAGCAGTGCTTATTTTATCAGTTGCCAATGTCGCTATACAATTCACGGGCTAGGTCGCGGCTATTGAACAAGTTTTGAGATACACCTGGTATTGACCTAAACAGAGCTTCGGACAATTTAGTATCCCCCACGACCGTTCCCGCCAGCGTCACCGCGTGATCAATAGCGGGACCCAAAGCGTGAGCAGTTCTGGCTGCTGGGTCGCCATAACCACCCGCTAGTCCAATGATTATCTCGAACGGGCCGTATACCCCAGAACGGGATAATAATTCCTGCGTATATTCCAAGCCATCCAAGCGATTACTCAGCGCCTCTTCCTCGTCATCAAATTTAAGTAGCTCACGCAGTTCCAATGCCAGCGCTGCCATGGGTAACAAGGTCATGGCTCCCATGGCAATGGGTTCTGCTAAGGTCATTTTTCGCTCACCATTCTGGTAGCGGTCGATGGTTTCACGGGCCATGGGCCAGATAATTTGTTTACCGTACGAATAGAAAAACGACTTCAAGTGCCACACCAACATGTAGGCAGGATTTGACCCCGCTACCGGACGTTGCGCTGCATTCGGACGTATTACTGATTCATCCACAAATTGGTACAGCGCTTCCTGTACACGTTTTGCCACGATGGCCGCGTCTTTGTTGCTGTCCGCTAATGCAATGGACCACACAGGTTTGCCTGCGTCCAACCACCTTTTTACGGTGTCTTGGTCCAGATGCAATTGTTCAAGATATTTTTTTGAGCGCTTGTTGTGTTTACGCCCGTGCATCTCGATAAACGCCCTACCCACTTCATAGGCAAATATACGGCTCCGGTCCGTTAACCACTCTTGGCCGTTCCACTTAAAGAATTTTTCCATGTATTTTTGTACGGTGGGGTCAGCGTGGTTTTGCCCAAACATTTCCAGCAGTTGTTGGTGCGTCATGCGTTGATTCACCAAACCAATTATTTCGTACATCTCTTTCTGTTCAGCTTTTTGCATCTGCGCCATGGAGGTTTTTAATGCCTTCCACGCCACGTCTATTTCTCGGGTGCGAATCAAAGCCCCTGCGAAATCAGGTATCGAAGCCACTGCTGAAAACGCCAGCGTTAAATACGTTTGGGTTAACATGGCATAGGACATACCTTTTCGTAACTTAGGGTCAAGGTCCAACCCCAACCGCCCCATGTACGCGTCTATTATTAGTTGTGCTTCTTGGCGGGCAAACGTGCCCTTAGTTTGTTCTATATGGTCCAGCATCTTATTTTGCTTGTAAGTGGGGCTAAACCACTCGGCAACTAATTTATTATCTTTTCTGCCCAATCGCATATAGCGTTGGTCTATAGCACGCTGCACATCTTCGTAGGTATCCTCTGTTAGCGGGAAGCCCGCCGCTTTGGCTAAACTCAAAAAGCCTTGCAACCCAGTAGTATCTAGCTCCACTGTTAACTCGTCGCCTACCTCATTTACAATTAGACTATCAATGACACGATAGCCCCCAAAAGTTTTATGGAACTCAGCACGCTTTACCATCCCACCAATGTAATGCTCCATTATTTGGCCAGTATCACTAAAGGTGAACCCCTGATTTTCCAACGCTTTGTTTAACCCTTCCCCGTTTAAGGTTCTTTCTTTAGTGGCCCATGTATTAGGGCCAACGGATTTGTTTACCAAATCGTCCAGTACATCCGTAAAACCATCATCTGTTTCCAATATGGCTTCCACCACACCTTTTGCTTGGTCTGGTCGCAGGCCAGCGTGTTTTTCGAATATCTTGGCCAACTCTCCACTACGCTCCCTTGCCTCTACAATATCGTAGACACGGGGAAAATAATTATTAATGAACCCCAAGGTAGGCATTCTGGGTTTTAAATACCCCACAAACATAGTACGCATAAATTTGTGTAATTCTTGCGCCACTGGATTCTTGAGCGTGGTTTCTTCGTCCGCTTGGCGCAGTATTCTTGTGCCCTCCGCTATTTGCGCCTCAGTGTATTTTTCTTTTAGGTTTCTATTTAATAATTTCCACTGCCCCACCCAACGGTTTACGCCATTCGATTTTGCCTGAGTATACCCACGCTCTTTACCGGCCCTGCCTCCCTGCACTTGTTCGTTAAACATTTCTGCTAGCTGAACATTTATCTGGCGCAGGCGACGATCTGCTGTAGCAAAAAACTTAATTAAGCCAAAATACTCACCACGATTCCCCCAAAAATCCTTAGCCTTTTGCCAAGTCTGACTTGGCGTAACATCCGCCCGATCAAACCCATGGGACAATTCTCTTACCAACTGAACTTCTGGGGTACGTTGTTCAATGGTGCCTTTTGCAATGGAAGCCAGCAACTCTTGTAGCTGTTTACGGGTTATGCGTGATGGGGCCATGCCCAATTTACGCAATATCGACATTAGGATATGCTTTAACTTTTTACCCACGCCGTGCTTTTCGAGGTTTAAATCCTCCGCTATCAGTGCCAGTACTTCTTCTGCCTGCACATCGCTGGTCGCATCTGGGTAGGTTTTTTCTACATGTGCCCATTCATTTTTAAGGAAATCCTTCTTACTTCCCTTTATTGCAGCCAATATCTTGCGGCGATCTTTCGGGGATACCGCCACACGCCAGCCATAGTGAGCTATGACTTCATGTTTCAGGGTGCGCTCAAAATCACGCTGGTTTATGTGTTTACGACTGTCGATATATAATATCGGCGCACCGTTATGCGATGTGATAAACGCCTTGGGTCCCTTTGAATTTAGCAGTTTCATCTGCTTAGTGGTGACTTGCACAATGCGTGGCAACTTTAATCCGTCAGCACCGAACTGCTTTACAATACTTTTTAGCGCCCGATACAAACCAGAGGAGGTTACTTCCCCTGTTTGGTTATCCGTTGTGATATTTTGAAAGGGAGCCTGCCGCGTATTTGGGTATGATAAATAAGCGTCTTCTGAACTCATTTCAGGTGCGTAGTTATCATATTTTCTTGGGTCGGGCTGCGGCTCATTGGTTGGCAGCTCCTCGTCGGTATCTAATGCTTTATCTACTGCATCATGGTACTTACGCTGCTTCCCCGCTAATTCATCTTCCACTGTACCCTGTTCAGCATCACCACGCCCCTCGTTTGCCTCACGGGAATAGTCTACCGCTACATACGGGTTTTCTGTTTCACGCAGCGCTCGTTCACCTGACCCAGGCTTTTTACGGGATACCGCTTGGACCTTGGAGGTTTTATCCGCTGCTATATTTTTATAGGCCAGATCCGCTTCTTTTTCGGAGAAGGTGAAGCCCAACATTAACAACTCACCTAAGCCATCATAAAATGCACGCTGCTGAGTTTGACGATAATTAGCCTGGTCATAGTCACCTGCATAAATTTCCATGCCCAGCGACGTTAAACGCCCCGCATGAATGGGGAATTTGCCATGGTCTGGGTGACTTAACATTATCGTTTTCTGGCGTTCTTTGTGGCGTACAGCAGTGTCCCCATCATCTAGAAGTGTGTGCAGCGCTGCCAGAAACTTGGTGCGGTACTTATGTACCTCGGGGTCTGAGGTATAATCCACCTCTGCTTGGTCATTTACCTTGGCTGTGATGCGATACCACTTCTTTTTACCCTTTGAATAATCTTTGTTTAACAACACGGTAAAATCCATGGTGGGGATCAACGACCCCAGCAAGGCAGCTAT
>MAAA01014243.1_pt1 | contig 14362 bp, 10 predicted proteins | sample 1115971 | NCBI WGS metagenome assembly MAAA01 (sample SAMN04961123, study PRJNA320927) | seawater metagenome | isolation source: sample BD02T6 sea water enriched with oil for 6 days | place: USA:Gulf of Mexico | collected 2013-07-27 | reverse complement strand
TAATACGCCACCTCGACAAGCCATGGCTTGCAGAGATGCCCAGATAGCTCAGTCGGTAGAGCAGAGGATTGAAAATCCTCGTGTCCGTGGTTCGATTCCGCGTCTGGGCACCATTATTCCGAAAGCCTCGTATTTATACGGGGCTTTTTCGTTTCTGACGTAAAGAACTTTTGATTGTCACACCTTCTGCACTAGGTTGGCACACCATGTACTTGCTCAAACGAAGCGACTGGTTCTATTTCAATAGAAAAGTCCGCACTAAAAATCTACGAATCTCCCTTAATACACAATCAAGTACAGTGGCTCGTGAAAGAGCAGCTGAAATATTCTTATTGATCAATCAAGGCCTGCGTCACGGTATGAATTACGAAGAGATAAAGCGAAAAGCCAGAGCAGAAGCTTCAAGACTCCATGAAGAGTGGCTATACGAACATTTATCTGGCCGTCCGCTCTCTGAAGGAGAAGAGCTGGGTGAGGACGTCGTAAGAAGCCAAATGCGAGAGCAGCTTATTCGCGGTGAGCTAGTTCCTGACGAGCTGGAAGATGCAATGTCATATATGGGCTATGTGTCAATGCGTGAGCAGACACTGGCAGACTGGCGTGACCCGAATATATATCTCAATGCACCTATTACTGAAACGTCAGCTGTTACCCTTGAAGAGAAGAAACCAGCACCCCCAATCTTGGATTGCATCGACGACTACTTGTCTGAAAAGCGAAGCGCCAAGGAGAGCATCAAAGAAGATACACTCATTGCATATCGTAAGGCCATAGAAGACTTTGCAGCGCTCATGGACAACAGACCTGTGAATGATTTTAGTTATCATGACGGCACAGGCTACCGTGATACGTGCTTGAAGCTGCCCCCTAATCGTAAAAAGAGTAAGGCATACCGAGACAAGTCCATTGGTGAGCTTTTGGCTATGGAACTTCCTAGGAACCAGTGTCTCAAGACCAAGACGATTGGCGATAACCTGAAATACATCCAGAGCTTCTTCGCATGGCTAAAGCGTATTGGTCGTGTAGAGGTGAATCCCATTGAAGGTGTGGATCTTGAAGTAATCTCTCAGAATTACAGTAGGTTCGAGCCCAATGACCTCACTCAAATATTTACTAGCCCGCTGTATGGCCATCCCCTGGAGCGTTACGTTAAAGAGAGTGGCCGTAGGTCGCGCTGGTGGTTGCTGCTGCTAGCCGCATATACCGGAGCCAGGGTTGGAGAGTTGTGTCAATTACGAGTAAGCGATGTTCGTACCGTTGAAGATCTTTTGTGTCTATCTATTAATGATGAAGAGGCCAAGACCATCAAAACCTCTGCTGCAATACGTATGCTTCCTGTACACCCTGTGCTGCTTGAACTTGGCTTTAAAGAATACGTTCAGGAGCTGCAGGGCAAAGGCGTTGATCTTTTATTACCTGGACTGCCAAAGGCTCATCGGAAAGCTGGGGATGCCGTGTCAAAGTGGTTTAATGAAAAGTACCGTGTCACCTTCTTTCCTGAATTTAAAGCCCAACGAAAAGTATTTCACTCCTTTAGGCACACCTTTATACAGGCAGGTATGCAAGCTGACATTGATATGATTAAGCTACAGCAAATGGTTGGTCATGAGTCTAAACTGTTAGCGGCTACTAAATCCTATTCTGGTGATGGTTATGGAGTAGGGCTGTTATATGAGGAGCTGAAGAAGATCCAGTATCGGTCTGTTGATGTTAAGAAGCTCAAGGAGAACCATTGGTCAAAAATGGACCGGCCTTAAGTGTCTACCGAAGAATAGATGTATCGCCGCTAGCCGGGCCATTTGGCGGTTGCTGTTAAGGGGAGGTCTAGGAGTAATCTTTTTATGGTGCTCACGCCGCGTCACAATTGCAGTCGTATTGGGTTTAGCCTTAAGCTCTTAAATACTAGCATCCTCCTAGCGTTCCGCTGTCATGCATCTCGCTTGGTTCTGTTTTTAATTTCCCTTACTAAATAATATGCAATGAAAGGCTACTTTGGGATTCCGAAGTACCGGCTATAGTATTTGGTCTCATTAGACTGGAATACCTACCCTCATATGGAAGTATTTACAGGGGAGTATTACATCACGTGCTTTAACTCAAAAATTAACCGCTTTACTTGTTGGTCATTATACATCGATCACATAGAATGCAATCGGCTTAACAAAAACAATAAGCAAACGACAGGATAGCAAAAGGGTTGCATGTGAAAGAGATTAAAAAGGAAGAGGTTATCCTCAGTTTTTTATTGGCGGGGCTGATAGATGTCAATGGCGATGATGAAAAGCTTAATAAATTACAAGTAGCGGCGAAGGGTTTAGCAAAGAGTCTAAATAAAAATACTGACCTTGCTCTTCTCTTTGTCTTGGCTGCTTCTAACCCTGCTGTGAGAGAGGATGACCCTTCGATTGTAACGTCATTAGAATCCTTGGAGGAAGTGTGGAAGACCTACCGTAATGCTTTTCTAGAGGCTCCTATACTTGTCGCACGGGCTATTCTTCTGGAAGCTCTCGTTGGTGCGATGGAGACAAATGATCACATTGCATTGGTAGTAGCTTCTTGCGTTCGTAACATGATGCCTCACCGTGAAATGGGAAGTGAGCAGGATGTTTGGGGAAGGGTGCTATTTACAGCGGAGTTGCAAGTTGACAAGCGAGCAGTGCAGGACTGGGCTACCCCGTCAGAAATAAAACTCCCTGCAATTAATTTTGGAGAAATTGAGCCCATTAATATAGGGCAAGGGGAGGTTTCCATTGATACTGATGATTTAAAGTATGAGTGCGCCAAAGCTGTAGGCCAACAATACCACAAGACTACAGGCGCTATCGCATTGGAAGGTGGAAACCCCCACATGCAGCACAATTCGTCGCCGCACTTTACTAAAGAGTTCGGGCAGATAATGTCGGAAGTATTATCAAGCACCATCACGGCGGCTTTTGAATCGGCGGCTATTCCTGAGGTTGATCTGGCAGAGCCAATGGCTCGTATTACAGACGAATTATCATCATTTCTTAGTGGTTCTTTTCAGTCATACTCTGCTGCTACATCTGGGCTAGAAAGAAGAACCAATTTGCTTTGGTGGAAAGAGGCTCTGTTTTCAAAAAGTATAGGTGAGAGCTACAGGTCGCTGCCACCAGGTATAGCAGCAGCCCTTATGGCTGTAGATTTGTTTAATGAATTGCCCTGCTTTTCCCCTGCGAGCGTAACTGCATTCCTTCAGGAAGCCGTTATTAAACTACCTGATTTGGATATGAGTAAAACATACTCACTTGCTGAACTGGTGGAAGATATTAAAAATGAACCCAAGTTAATTTCCTTACGTGAAACGTCCGGTCAACTTATTCCTGAGCAATCTGATTGTAAGCTTTTAGTCAGTTTGCTATCAGTTAATGCAAGCCCTACATCTGGTGATCAGGCTGTTGTCGCGCAATGGCTCGGGGTAAGTGAGGATACAAAGTTAACAGTACCCGATTGGGCAAGGTGGCTGCTCGGTGACTTACTAGCCCTCCAGGCAGCATCACTTGGGACGCAGCGTAAGGGAAAGAGGAAGGCGGCATGACGGGTAGCAGTAGTTGCAGCCAGGAGTTCTGTAACTTTCCTGACACCAGCTGCCATCTCGGAGAACAAACAGGTTGCTTGCACTACGAAAGAACCGGAAGTACTGATGAAAGTTCTGTTGTATCGCTATCAGATGGCCTTCGCCTCGCCTGGACTGGCTCAGCGATGGGTCACACGGACGTAGCGTATATAGCAGGCAAACGTAAACCTTTCGTAATCGGTGTATTTGGGGCAGAAAATGCCGGGAAAACGTCCCTTTTGGGAGCATGGTACCTGCTTGTTGGTAAAGGTCTATTGGGTGAAGCTGGATGGAAATTTGCGGGATCGCGAACCCTTGAAGGATGGGAAATGGTTGCAAGTGGCTTGCGCTGGGTCGATACACAACGGCCGCCAACTTTCCCCGCCCATACATCCAGTCGCACAGGCAGAGCACCGGGGTTGCTGCATTTTACGATTCAAAATGATCAAAAATCTAACCAGAATTTTCTGTTTACGGATGCTCCGGGGGAGTGGTTCAAAGACTGGAGTAGTAATGCTGTAAGTGATCAGGCTGGCGGGGCAAGGTGGGTAGCAGAGCATTCAGATGTTTTATTGATCGCAGCAGACAGTGAAGCTCTTTCCGGATCAAGTAGAGGTATAGCAAGGCACGAATTACAGTCCCTCATCAATAGAGTGGCAGGAATATGCGGCAAGCGACCAGTAGCATTAGTCTGGATGAAATCTGATATTGATATTAGTGACGAGATAAAGGCTGCTGTAAGCGATGTTGCCAAAAGGAGGATTCCTGGTATTAAAGAGTTTCAAATTAATGTCGTTAATGGAGACGAGCAATACTTGCAAACGGGGTTGTTCCAGCTTCTCAAATGGGTCCTAAGCTCCAACCGAACGAAAGCCTCACTCCCCCCGATTAACGGTTCCAGCGATGACCCACTATTTCTTTTTGGGAGCAGATAGTCATGCCAGAAACTAATCATTCAGTTCTGCTCATTGGCGAGTCTGGGGTCGGTAAAACCCATTACGGTGCCCAGCTTCTTTCTCGACTATATAAAACAGAGAGTTGTGAGCTAACACTCGACACGGAAGGCCATCAAGCTAATTTAGATCCCTATGAGACAACATTTCAGAAATTAAATGCTGGCTTGGCAGCTGAACATACCACTTCTACTACGTTTATCGAGAGTATTTGGCCTGTTGTTAACAAAGCTGGTGTCAAGTCTCAGCTGGTATGGCCTGAGTATGCTGGCGAGCAAGTGAGCCTCATGCTTAAGGACCGCAACCTCCCTGAACAGTGGTTGAATAGTATTCGTGAGGGGGCTTCTTGGTTACTCATGATCCGCCTGAATCTTCATCAAGACCAGGCGGATATACTATCTAAGCCCGTATCCTCTATTCACAAAGAAGCTCCTGAGTCACCTAACGAAGTCAATATGTCGCATCAAGCTCGATTGATAGAGCTATTACAAATCATGTTATTTGGTGGCGGTGTTAGCCTGGATAAACCTGTTGAAACTCCCAAGCTAGCAGTCATGCTGACTTGCTGGGACGAACTTGGATTGGACTTGCCACCTCCAGAGAAGCTACTTGAGACTGAAATGCCGATGCTCCATCAATTCATTACCAGTATTTGGGAGCAGCCATTATTTTTTGGCTTGTCAGCCTTGGGAAAGGCCTTAAGTTCTGATGAAGCTGATGAAGGATACGTAAATTTGGGGCCCGAAGCTTTCGGATATATCGTGAACCCTGAGGGTACAAAGTTACCTGACCTCACGATACCTCTTAGAGCTTTACTTGATGAACCGATCACGAAGGGCGGGCGAATTACTCAATGATATTACACCAAGCTACTTATGGTGCCCATCAACATAGTAGTCGTGGTCATGGTCTAATTCACGCTAGTGGGGATATACAATTAGCCAAGGCAATTGCTCACAAAGTAGACCTACCAGATACAGTGCCAACCGGTATCACGTGCCCTTCCTACTTAACCGGGTTTTTGCACCAGGCACACTATGTACTTGCGAGGATTACTCTTGACAGTACGGCCAGTCGTGGCGGGATGGTCTTTTCGCACGCAATTTTTATCCCAATAGATGAAGTTGGGGAGATTGCCGATCTGCGCCCGCTTGTAGATGTACTGACATTCTCACACGAAGAGACCGACAAAAAAAAACTTGAGCCTGTAGAGTTTAATCTATCAGATTTGAAAAGTGCTCCCCCTGCCAGTACAGATAGTATTGTTGGTATTTCTAATGCACTTGTATCTAGCGGAAAACTACCTGTAATTTACTGTGGAGAGGACAATTTCGACAATAAGATCATTTTACTTTGGGGTAATTTATGGCCCGCACTCCGCAGGCAACTGGCCTTTAGGCTGACTTTTAGTCCACGGGACCTTGAAAGTGATGATGGGCTTTCAGTAACCTTTTCCCCCCCTCAGCTTGTCTCACGATGGGGGGGATATCAGGTCGTGAAAAGTGATAGCCAGCTTCAGGCTAACTCATTAGCTAGTGAATTGGTGTGTGGCTTGTCCAGTGCAGAGCCTCTACGTCAGTTTATGGAAGGCATTGGCACCGACGTTAATGGCTTCAAAAAAATTCGATTGCTTGCGCACGCTTATGAATACGCCAATGCAAAAGATCAAAAATTCGACAGTCTAACTAGCGCGATTAGAATTATAGGCGAGCAGATTGCTCCGTCATTGGATGTTGGGGTCAGCTTCAAAGCCAAGCTACTAAGCGAATTTGTCGCTACTTTTGAATTTGAGCTGACACCGGAAAAGCTATTGCGTCTCCGAAATCTCAGCCTAGCTTCATTTCCCTCGTATAATATGGTTTGGTGCGCAGTGAGTGAATGGCTAGCTTGTCACGAGTTTGCACCTGTTCATGATGAAAATACGCTACGTAACTTGCGAGAGGCACAGGACTTATCCGCTGAACAATCAAACTGGAATAACGCCGTTTCAAATGGAGTACTGCATGCAATTGTAGGATCTAATCCTTCCATTTATTTAGCCATATGGCGTTGGTTTGAAAACGACTGGGAAACTGCAAACAAACTTGTGGAAATAGCTACACCTAAAACAGTAAAAATTGAAGAGAAACTGGCGAATGCGGCTCCTACATCCCTCCTCGTAGAAACGAGTAAAAATATCCTACGTTTGTCACATGCCCAGCAGTGGTGGATACTTTATGGGACTGTATTGGCTAGCAGTGTTGCACCTTACGATGCTATTAGAAAGCAGCTCGAAGTTGATAGCGTCGAAAATAATAACGCAGGCCTATTACAAGCGTTAAAGAATGCGACTGACCAGGAAGTTTTAAGTGCCTCACTGGAATTTGGTGATAGCCGGCTTATTGCTATTGCAGCCAATATAGTGGCTAAAAAACCATTCCTATTGGGTAAGTCTGATTTTACTCAACCCAATACTCACAATGTGTGGGCTAGTGCACTTAAGATAGATTCGACGGCATGGAGGGTATCATCCACTCCTTGGGAGGCAGTATTTAAAGTCCTAGAGGCATTGCTATCAGGTTGCAGAGACGCCATGCCTTTAGTTGATTTACTTTCGCGGCTGGAAATCGCGGATTTATGTCGGTACACAAATAGAGCGAATGTGTGGGCCGGCATAACAGATGCTGTCGTGAAAGACAGGTACCTAACTGCAACATCCCTAGGGTGGCTTGAACTTATTTCGTCCGGGAGCAATTATTTTGACCCAGACCCTGTGCTGCAGAAAAGAATCCTACAATGTAATGTTGAAGATACTCTCCAAGCATTACCAGATGATAAATGTACAGTCGGTATCGCAATAATTCAGGCTCTCCCAGAGATGCGCGAAGACACGGTTACTAGATGGTTGGAGACGCTTTGCCGGAGAACAAAACCATTGACGGAGAGGGATTCGTGCTCTCTCGGTATTTTGATAAATTCTAGAAAGTTGAGAAATGCGCTCAATGTGCTTATTCGCCAATATGATAGTGGCCATAGCGATCTAAAGCATGGATTAACTGAATGTTGCGATATGCTTAACTGGTGGGACTGCTACCGACTCAAACTTACATCTATTACTGAGTTAGATGTTTGGAAGGCCTTTACCGAAGTAGCAGCAGAACTATACCCTGAAGGCCCTAACCAAAATGCGTTGTGGGAGCGGGCGGAAGGTAAGACCGAAGATCTCGATATTTATGGTAGTGGATTGCAAAGATGGCATTCAGCTATCCGGAAAATGAAGTACGGTTCATATCCAAAGCCTCATGTGGCTCTAAACGAAATGCGTTCGGATTATCCACACAATGAAAAGTTAAATTGGCTAGGCAATCACATGGCCAAGCTAAGCTGAAGACATTAGGGAAATACAGTGGAAAAAAATAATATTGATATCACCGATAAGGGGATTGGTGGTGTTGGCCGAGGACTGATTATAGGTATAGCTGCATATCAGCATATCAATCAATTGCCACCAGTCGTACTAAAAGATACGAGCGAAATAACTAGGGTGCTGACAGCTCCCCAATACTGCGGTTACGAACCTGGAAATGTGAAGACACTGCTGGATGGTGAAGCAACCCTTTCTAACATTTGTAATGCGCTTGAACAACTTTCTAAAGAGAGCCAAGAAGAAGACTTTGTATTTATCTATTTCTCAGGTCATGGCGGTCAATTTCCGGGATCATCTGAGTTCAGCGCATTATTACCAGTAGATTTTTCTAGCGATTCACCTGAGCCTTCGTACATCCAAGATACCAAGTTTTCTAATGCTCTGAACAAAATTCGAGCCCAAAGAATTGTTGTGGTTCTCGATGCTTGCCATTCAAGTGGCGCTGTTAACTTTAAATCCGGTGAAGGTGAGCAGCCAAAAACGGGTTTTAGTGAGAAATCAATCGCATTGCTCGCCAGTGGTATTGGGAAAGTAATTATTGCATCTTCACGGGAGAGCGAGGTATCACTGATTCTTGGAGGCGATAACAATAGCGTCTTTACTAAGCATTTATTGGACGCAATGCAGGGTAACTGTACTGCGCAGGGTGACGGTTTTATTAGGGTCTTTGATATTTTTAATCATGTGAGTCTCAAGGTGAATTCCGATGTAATGGCTCGTTCGGAATACGAGCAACATCCTCAATTCAAGGCTTACAATTTGGAGGATAATTTCCCAATTGCTCTTGATGCTGGCGGGGTGATTAAAGGGCAAACTCAATTATCTTCACAAGGTGCTAACTCGAGAGAACTTTCCTCTATCCTCTCTGAACTTTACCCTGCAGGCCCAACAGATCAATATATTTGGTCTAGGGCGGGAGGCGATTTGTCGCGGCTTCAACTAATCGGTACTGGTAGAAGCATGTGGTTCGCCGCTCTGAAACTTTTGGGCCTTGGAGGTGGGGGTACTGGGATTAATCTAAATATGTTAGTGGATACAGCACTTGAGGATTACCCTCACCACCCAACACTGAAGAGCCTTCTGTAGTCTCCATATTATATGGTGTATAGAAACGGATTTCGGGCTACGTAGGTGGCCCTACAGAAAAATTTGGTAAAAATCTCTGTGGCACCCTTTCATGAAGTTGGAAAGACGATGCCCCCCCCTCCCTCTCGAACTGGATATGAGATAACACAACGGAGAAAGTCGTAGTAATAAAAAGGAGTAACTCCTCGAGGAAAGACCTACCTGATGACAGCCCAAGAACCTGGATGTAATTCCTTTGATTAGAACGAATGGGATAAATTAAGTGATTTAAGACCCACCTAGAAGCTGGACAGCAAGTCTCATTAGCTTATACCCATGTGATACCACTCAAAGTCCCTCAAAAAGATTCATAAAAGTGTTTACGAGACCACCTAAATGAGACTATAGTGATGAGACTACTCAAATGAGACATAAGGCGCACACGATGTTTATTCGAGCTTACTTGCGAGCTTCAACTAAAGAACAAGATGCCAATCGAGCTAAAGAAGCGCTAACACAGTTTGCTGAATCCGAAGGCCATAAGATTGCATCTTTCTATGTTGAGAATGAATCCGGCACTTTGCTTGATCGTCCAGAACTTCAACGGTTACTAGGGGATGCTCAAAAGAATGACATTATCTTAGTTGAACAGGTAGATCGTCTTAGCCGTCTTAACGAGACTGATTGGCAAAGCTTGAAGCTGGCCATTAGTGAAGCTGGTCTGAAGATCGTGTCTATGGATTTACCTACCAGTCACAGCGCACTAAGTAATGTGGGCAGTGATGACTTCACAGGGCAGATGCTTAAAGCCATCAATAATATGCTGTTGGATATGTTGGCTGTGATTGCTCGTAAGGACTATGAAGATCGTCGTCGCAGGCAAGCGGAAGGCATTGAGCGCAATCGTGATAAGTTTAAAGGTCGTCCTGCAAATGAGCAGAAGCATGCTCAGGTAGTGAGTCTGAAAGCGAAAGGTTGCAGCCTGACAGAGATTCAAGGGCTTACTGGATACAGCAGAGCGACAGTTGCAAGAGTGCTAAAGGCCCACCGTGAACTTACTGAGTGCTCCTAAGTTAAAAAAGGGCACGTATAGTAGAAGAAACGCTCACCCATCAGTAACTGATCTACGCTGATGAGCACCAACACTCTAATGAGAAGGAGGTGAGCTGGGTCGCTGACAATAGCCCAAAACGGAAAGTGTCACGTATAGTGGAAGAAGCGCTCATTCACCAGTGGCTGATCTACCCTGTATCAAAACCAACACGTTAATGAGAAAGGAATGAGCTGAGTCGCTGATAGAAGTCCATAACGGAAAGAAGCACGTATAGTGGAAGAAGCGCTCATTCACCAGTGGCTGATCTACCCTGACGAGCACCAGCACGCTAATGGGATGGAAGTGAGCTGAGCCCCTGGCAATAGCCCAAAACGGAAAGTGTCACGTTAACGCTAAAGAAGCGATTGTGTGGCGAGGTTTTCAACTGACTTGTGCCTATCTAAACGATCAGACTTCTTTCCAAGAGTACTCAGCGTTTCACCATTACCCGCGTAACACCACATAGACAACGAATTGAATGCGTTGCTAGTCACCCTATGACTTGCGAATGCTTTTGAGCGTTTGTCTTTCATAGGGTTTTATGCGCCCATTCAATTAAATCAACCCCAAATACAAACAATAGGAAATCTATTTGAACCAAAGCAAACCGATCCGAAAGGCGATCTATTTTGACCCGTCTCTTTTAGACGCATTAAGAATCATCCAGTACCCAAATGAATCCTTGAGCCTGGCTATTAGCCGGTTGCTAAGGATAGTAATTAAGAAAGGTGAGATGGCTGACTGTCAGGGTCTTAATTGCCCCCAGTGTCCACATTGACCTTTATCCATAGAGATCGAAGGGTCGACCAGAGTCTATAAAGCAACCAAGGTAGAGCCTTTTGTAAAGGATTGGACCTTCCGATCTCTTTGTTCGTCCTGCCTACGCCTGCTCTATTTCATGATGGCAAGACAAGAGCTGTCAGTTTGAGTTAGGTGCTTAGGTCCATATATGGACGTGACACTTTTTACTCATAATCTATAACCTGCGATACCAATACCGCTAATGAAACTAGTGGTTTGGTTAATCGTTACCTAAAGCTTAAAGCCAATCTCAAGACGAGAGGGCACCGTAGCCGGTGAGGACCTCTTACTTACAGATAACCCACTGAAGTCTTCAGTAACCTCCCTCAAAAACCTCTAAAGCAATATATAAGAAAGTGAAGGAGGCTGTGGTGCTGGTTTTAAGCAATACCAAACCAAGGAAAACTAAAATGACCATGTCGTCATTGATAACTAATACACCTGTAAACCCAGATACGTTTGTGTCTGTAATGAATGATCACTGGGGATCGAACCTTAACAATGCAGTGAGTTCTAAGCTTCAAGAAACTTGGAGACTCCTAGTTACCACTTTTAACAGCTCCATATATGACTCAACTTTGGATGTGTCTGATCAGTGGAAAGTGCTTCAGCCGCCTACAGGTAGCGGTAAGACCCAAGGATTGATTATCTATCTTTCAATGCTTTCCGAAGCTGACCCTGATGTCGGTGCATTGATTGTAGTGCGACTGAAGGCTCAAGCTGATGATGTAGTAGACCAGATTAATAAGCGTACGAGGCAGGACATCGCTATAGCTAAGCACTCAGGCACTGAAACAAGCATCGAAGAAGCCAGTACAAAGCAAGTGCTGGTCATTACGCATGCCGCCTATGAGAATTCCCTTGAAGCACTGTCTGAAGGCACAAGTACTGCTTTTAAGAATCACATGAACTTCAATGGTGTGGATCGTTCACTTGTAGTCATTGATGAGGCTATAGATATTGTAAGAACCTCAAGGCTAGAACTGAACAGCCTGAAGGCATTGGAGGGTCAAATTCCAATAGAGGTGACTGACGAATACCCAAGGGAAATTAAAAGCCTTCAGCTACTCCGTCAGATGCTCATTGATGTAAGAGCTGTACAAAAAAGCGATGGGCATAAATCAGCAATGCTCTGGGCTGAGCAGAAGGGCTTGGTGTCGGTACTACCATTGATTAAGGGCCTGAAATCCCAGAGGTGGGATCACCGCCTTTTTAAGAGGCATGATTCTAATTTCCAGCGGGAGTTTACTAAAGACATAGTCGAAAAGCTTAATGCCGCTGACGAGCTTATCGCTGGCTTTGCGTGGTATTCCAAGCAAGGTACGGAGCATTCTCTGAATACAGCCAAGCTAATTCTTCCCGAGTCTGTTAGCAGTGGTGTTGTGCTTGATGCTACTGCTTCTCAGAACCTGATCTGGGAGCTGTTCGGTGATAAAGCAAAGATTATAGCTACTCCAAAAGGGGTTCGTGATTATTCCAATGTGACCTTACACGTCAGTCGACATCAGGGAGTAGGGAAAGGGAAAATGCTGAAGGAGGCAAATAAACGAAGCGCACTATTAATGACTGACTTACCTAAGCGCATACCTTCAAGTCATAGGGTGCTTATAGTTTGCCATAAGGGGCTGGTCGAACACCTGAAGCAATTCAAGCACTCTTTCAAAGGACTGGCAGTGACAAACTGGGGTGCTATTGATGGACGTAACGATTGGGATAATTATGAATCCGTCGTGATCTACGGTTTGCCTTACAGAAGTCCAATAGACAGCAGGAATGCGTTCATGGCAGTGCAGGGACCACAAAACTCTGAATGGCTAAGCTCAAAGGAGAAGCGTGGCTTTAATGGGCATACGGATGTCTTGTCAGCAATAGAGAATGGTTACTTAACAGTGTCAACTGTCCAAGCAATGAACCGTATCAGGTGTCGCCGTGTAATAGACACTAACGGTTCCTGTAAGAAATCTGATGTCTTCTTGGTGCTACCTACCGATAGTGCAGGCGATGCAGTACTCGGAGCTATCAAGAAAGAGATGCCTGGAATTCAAGAAGATGTCTGGGAGTTTCCAGGGTTTGAATCAAAGCCGCCTGGCCGACCTAAGAAGTCCGCTGCTGCTTTGGCTCTAATAACATGGGTAAAAGGGGCTATGGCAGGTGCCTACACAGCAAGAGAGGTTAAGGAAAGTACTGGTATCAAAAGGTCGGCTTGGGATCGTTTGGTGAAGGAAATGAAAGATGCTGGTAGTGAGCTTTGTGAGAGTTTGAAGGAAGCAGATGCAATCTTGGTAACTAGCGGGAAAGGGAGTCGTTCGTATTTAGTGGTGAATTGAATAAATCTAAAAATACACTGCTAAGGCCTGGCATTGTAACTGATGCAATGTCAGATTCTGAAGGGAGTTGCATGCCGAAGTTGACGACTATTACGCTTTCAATAATGGGGATCGCCGCTGCGTTGGCGACATCATTACTCCATTGATAACTCTTTTTACCTCTAGGCTGTATCAGGCTTGGCTTAGTTTGGCAGAAGGCCGTTGCAATACTTGCTTGTCCACGAGGTTTCTTTCTCTTCATCTCAGGTAGTAGGTTGATAAGTAATTCAACCATCTTGTCTAGGTCAAAACACATAGGGTAAATTTTTGCTGCAATATATAGGGCGTATACTGAGGGAGGGGTTTGATTTAGAGATAGCTCCCGAACAATACTGGCCTCTTTAAGGTTATTGATAGCCGTCAGGTTGTATTTAGGTAATCCGGAGAATTCTTTAATTTCTTTCAGGATAATGATTTCCCTACATGAATGTTCCTCACGCATGTGACGGCAAAATTTATCCATCTGATAATTACTCCTATAGATCCAATAAGCTAATGACCAAATAATGGCTATATCAAATTGACCGTTGTTTTTAAAGCGGCTCCAATTATCTACATGGCATTTGAATTCGCACCGTAATACTTGATTTGGACTCTCACGAGTATCCAGAATTAATGCATCTGGGCTTGTTTCATATCCTCCATATTTATCACCTGTATTGATTACCCTCCCTAGGTATTCAAAGTTCAGTATCCCTTTTGCATAATCGGTTGAAAATAGTTGTCGTAGCGACATTTCGTCAGTTGGTTGGAATAACATGCTTGCTGTGCCTTGGTGGTGCTACATTCAGAACTATTATTTAGTTAAGTTGCTACCCTGCTTTTAGGCAAACTCTGCAGCTATAAGGATTCTACAAGTTCACTGAGTATTAAGTTGAATGCTAATGCTTTAGTATGTGTACTACCGTTGGCACACTTTCATTAATTTGTGTGGCAATCGAGTTCTGTAACCCCTTGATTTTACAGGGCTTAGAGGAATGTGCTGTCGATTCCGCGTCTGGGCACCATTATTCTAAAAAGCAGCTTTCGAGCTGCTTTTTTTATGCCAGTAAGAAAAACACAGGAATCGATATTCCTGCAGGTCTAAGTCACACCGTTATCCTT
>MAAA01014242.1_pt1 | contig 14367 bp, 7 predicted proteins | sample 1115971 | NCBI WGS metagenome assembly MAAA01 (sample SAMN04961123, study PRJNA320927) | seawater metagenome | isolation source: sample BD02T6 sea water enriched with oil for 6 days | place: USA:Gulf of Mexico | collected 2013-07-27 | reverse complement strand
TTATTCATTATGAATACCTGTTTATCTTATGTACTTCTCCATTTATTTGGATTATTACTGTTTATTTAAAAGTCTAAGCCACACATATTGTGCGAATTAAACCGCTTATTTAGACTGACCATAATAGTCAGTTTCTGAATCCACAAAAAAGCCTGCTTTGCCCCAATTTTTTGGAAGCTTAATGCAGGCTAATTTTATTTTAGCTGTATCTGGCTTATCTATTATTAATAGAAATTACCTAATTTGAACACTTATAAATTTCAAGCCTGTCATTAGCTGAATATCAATATCCATAGACCAATATCCAAAGAAATTGATAATGTTTGAACATAGTTTAAAAGCTTGTTTTTTTGCGGTGTTTACTTCTAGAGACGGTGCAAAAAGCAGGGTATCTGACGAGCGACTTCGAACAAGAGCGCCCATATTAGCTGTAGAAAGGACACTTGTCAATAACTTTCATGCATATTTTTTAGTTAATGTAAATAGTTTACATGGATTAATTTATGGCAGGCTATATTCACTCTTTTTGGTCACGATAAGCCCCAAAACTCTAGGTGCAGTCGTTCGGTGCTATCCAGAAAAGCCGTTGAATTTCAGTCAGTCTACACCCCTTCTCCTTCGAGCTTGCAACCTGAGCAGCTTTTCCATATTAGCTGGGCGACCTTAAAATTTGCCTCAATACCTTCACCCTGCTCATGTAGACGCTTCTCGTGTAATTACCGCCAACATATCCAATATTAGAGTGGCCAATACAAAACGAGACGCACCTACATTCCACCACCATAGAAAACTGTCAAAGCCATATAATATGACTACGTATTATATCAAATTACTTAATAGTCCGAAGTCGCATCAATATTAGCCGTGTAGATACATGGTTAGAATTCAGCGACCATTTACAATTTTGTACAAGTATTTTGCTTTATCAAGCACCTAGATAATCAAATACACTTTATTCATAGCCCCCAATATTGCGCCGCTTTGAATATTAATTGACTTATTGCACTGCGGTTCTAACATTTTAGTAAGGCAACAGATATACCAAGTTGCAGTCTCACCTCTATCTTCAAAATGGTGCTTAACTTGATTAAAATTACAATATTCCTACTCAGCTTATCACTTGTTGCGTCGTGTGTGGTTGAAGACACTACATCAAACGAAACTGGGGAAACTGAGGAAATTGCTATAGAGCTTCAAGAGCAGCCAAATAAGTCATTCAGCCTTAAAAAATTACAGTCTACTGACATAGGCAGCAATCTTTATTTTGAGTTAACGGGGTCTGATTCGATTGGTAACAGTTACACAGGGTCAATAAGAGGGGTAAATCGCGAAAAAATCGAAAAATACGGAATGGAAGTAACACCTTTTGAAACGATGCTTAGCCTTAATAATGGTGAACTAGCCCTATCCGTAAATTCAATTACCTACACCGATGAAAATGGATACCTCATTTCTTCAGTGGTACCGAATGACAACCTTATATGCATACCATCTACACCTGATAAATTACCCGACTTTGTTAAATCACGTGATTTTGGAATGCAGTCAACTTTAATCTGTAACAATGAAACAATAGTAGATCGCAACTGGGAAGCTGATTTAGTATTCGGTGACTCTATAGATATAACACTTTACGAAACAACCAAGAACTCAAACAACTCCATTATTACTACAGTTTATATTGAGTATACAATTGATATAACTGGTGAAATAACGTCTATTCGCACTCAAACTACTGACGTTTACAATCACTTCACTTTGTCACTTAGCAGCAAATAGCTAATTTTGGCTTACGGCTAAAACTCAAGCATCATTCAACTTCAAACGCTTTATGGCCCGCGAGACCGTAGTGGCTTGATACAACGCACCACGATCTGTACGCAAGCCAGCTGCATTCAATCCACCTGCTATTTCACGCAGAGTATTACCACCTGTGATCATCGGTGTAATGATACTTCGTATCGCTTCTGCACGCTCTACAGCGTTTGCATGCCTTACTTTGTTACGCTGGTTGGTTTTATCACGTAGACCGCCGAGAATAACACCACGAGCTTTGGCTTCTGCCAGCGCAGCTTTTGTACGCTTACTTATAAAATCTCGCTCTTGTTCAGCCAATGCAGCATATATGTGTAACTGAAATTTATCGGCATGTGGCATCTGAGCCACTTTAAATTGCAGTGCTTTGTCTTCTAACAGCCCAGCTACAAATGACACTTTACGAGATAAACGGTCAATCTTCGCAACAAGCAATACAGCTTTATGCTTCTTTGCCAATTCAATAGCCTTTGCTAATTCACTGCGGTCATTATTTGTACCAGAATCAATATCTGTGAAGGTGCCAATAACGTCAAACGGAATGTCAGCGTAATTATCCAGGTAAATCTGAACATCACGCTTTTGGGCATCTAACCCAAGCCCAGAATCCCCTTGGCCTTTGGTGCTTACACGGTAGTAAGTAACGAAGTTAATCATAATCGCCTCTTTGTCACATATGACTACGTCCGTTGTGATTGTAACACAGCATGCGATCTACGGCACTGATTGATTGTTTTTTAAGCGCCACCTATGAGACAACACATAAATTTTACTGGCAGGCGAACGACTTCATCATGATTTAACCATAACGGGAATTTAAAACCCTGTGATAACCCACTATCAAAAATGAAACTCAACTTATGTGATAGTGCTTTGTAGGAAGCATGTGCTTGCTCTATGGGCAGGGTCTATTGATAGTAAGTATGGAGGTTAGCACCTCAACTCAAGCACATTTGCACTGGAACCTGAACAAATATTAATGCAGACTCAATAGTCTTAGACGTAACCTAGAACAGTCAAAGTCAAATTGTTATTTAGGCTTGTAGAGCAATATATTTAACTGTTAGCTTCAAAGTGCTAATGGAAAAAATCTAGACTGAAGGCTTAGAATGGTACGAGTTAATTCATTATCTAGATTAATGGCAGAAGGCGAAAAGTAGTTTGAGTTTAAATAATGCACATGAGGGCTATGATTACCAAGATTTAATAACAAGCTACTTTATTTTAAAAGAAATTTTGGATGGTAATCTTGATAGTGTCTTTTCAATTGATAAAAAGAATACTATAGGAGCTATTCCTGACAGGTTTGATGATTTAGTCATTACTAATGATGCTGGTATACAGCGTAAGCAGGTTAAATACAGTAATGAGGTAGTATCAAAAACACTAGTAAAAGATTACCTTTCAAGCGATAGCCATCACTCAATAGCTCTTCATAAATTATTTGAAACATGGAAAGAACTTAATACGCCTAATACTGAATTTAGATTATGTTTAGCTTGGGAAGAACCAACTAATGATGATATTACAAGGGTATTAGAGTTACAGTCTAACAAATCATCATTTAATGATTTCTCAACAAAAGTTTTTAAAGTAAACCTTGCGCTTTTATGGGAAGAGAATCCTGAGAATTTTAATCGCTGGAATAGCCTAAGGGCATATGTAACAGATAATAGTATAGATAGAAATGAGTTTAGTGATTTTTGTAATGACTTACTTATTGAAGTCAACTTACCTAAAGCAAGTTTAAAGTTTAATAGGCCGAGTCAATTAGAGAATATATTAATAGAACAATCCAAAAAATTAGGGATTGAACAATATCCTAATGATGATGTGTATATCCCTGACTTTTTAGATAGATTAGCTAAAATTTCTGGGGCGTATAGAACACGATCAGCTCAAATTTCAGCTAAGGATATACTTGCTGAATTAAGAGTAAGAACCGATTATGGAAGGATAGAGCAAAAGTTCGAAATTGACCAAAACAAAAATATTACATCTGATGAAAAAAATAGCCTGTTTATTGAAAAAGTAGTCGCTAACAATAAAACATTATTGCTCGGTGAACCTGGTTTAGGGAAGTCATGGTTTTTAACAAACTTAATGGAGTATTTGACCAGAAGTAAATATTTTGTAATACGACATTATTGCTTTACTAGTACAGAAGATAGCTTGTTTGATAAGAGGGTTAGCTCAGATGTTTTTTTTGGTAACTTAATAAGCGATATTGAAAGTCATTTTCCTAATATCAAAAAAGAAAAACATCAAGTTCTTGCCTCAAATCTAAAAGAACTAAACTTACTATTAGCTGCTGTTGAAGGACCTATGATAATCATAGTCGACGGCCTAGACCATATTGATAGGATTTTAAAAACTTCCGTTACTTTATCTACAGAAAAAACAAGGATTATTGAATATATATCTAAGATCGATCTACCAGCTAACGTCAAAATTATATTGGGCTCTCAGCCGACAGCGGAGGTTGACGCTTTAACAGAAAGTAGTGGATTTATAAAAGTACAATTACCTAGGTGGGATATAGCAAGTACTAAGGAACTAATGGGGATGTTTGCATGTGAAGATGTTCAGGTCGATACTCAAACTCTATCGGTTCTACTTCATGAAAAAAGTGAAGGAAGTCCGCTTTATTTGACTTATATTCTAAAGACACTTAATGATTATCAATATATTACTGAAGAGCTTATTGATAGCCTGCCTAAATATGATTTTAACCTAAAAAACTATTATGAATACCTAACAAATCAAATAGAAAATAATACAACATCTGAAATATTATCTTGCTTAGAGTTCTCTGTGAGTGAAAAAGAACTTAAAGAAATAATACCAATAAAACGTCATTTTGCTTCTGACATGAAAGTATTATCTCCTGTTATATCTAAAAATACCTCTAGGGGAGGGGTAAAACTATATCATGATAGCTTTAGAAGATTCAATATTGAGAAGTTGTCTTCTATATATGACATTAAAGAGATGTATGAGTATATAGCAGATTGGTTGAGTAATAATAATTTTTATGAACATGATAAATCCTACAGATATTTAATGAATTATTTAATCCTTTCAGAGCGGTATGATGAAGCTAGTAAGTATGCCGAGAACAATTTCTTATCAAAGAGTTTATACTTCGGTCATTCAGAATCGTTAATAAGGAATAACTATAGGAGTTTTTTACATGTGGCTGAGAAGTCGCAAAACTGGCCTCTTTTTATTTATTCAGGCGAGTTACATAGGGCAGTTTTGACAACAAACTCAGAAGAAAATAATAGTCAATTTTTAGAAAATTTCGAGTTGTATTTTGAAGCTATTTGTTCGATCTACGGTACAGAAAGGGCTAATGCACTATTATTTTTTAATGATGAAAATAACTTTAGTGACAGAATAACAGCTAAAGGCTTTGTGATTCTACAAAGGTATGGCTATTCACCCAAATGGGATAAGGTAAATAAATTATTTGAAAAAAATATTGCACTAGATGATTTCAAATACTTTGTTAGTTATTTGATTGAATATAATAAGGATCTAAGCAGTTGTTTTTCTAAAGCGATAACGATTAATAACACTGGATACCTTAAGGTTTTCATTGTTGAGGTTTTTAAACATAAAGGTTTTGAAGTAATAAATGATTTTTATCAAAGTATTGATAATGATGACAAAGAATCTATTGCCCTTATAATTAATGATGCACTGGATCGGACGAATTGTAAAAAAAATCTTCCCGTTAATGTTAGTCAGGGGGTAAAGTTAGAGCCTTTAGACTTAAGCTTCATTGGCGATTATTTTAAGGAGGATGATCTTAATAAATTTTATTTCAATGTAACGCAACACGCATACTTAGAGATTGAAACATTAATAGAGTTTGAAAAAGGAATACCTTCAAACAACTTCTTTTACAATTGGATTAAGTATTTTATTAGGTTGTTAATTATCGAATATAATACTCTAGATGTGGATAAAGAAGATGCAATTGTCGAAAATATTGATTTTTTAGCTAGTGATATATCACCCTATAAAGGTACTCCAAGATTAGTTGATTTTACTTATAAGAATGGGGATTTGGTTGATCGCACTATTATAAAAGGTCTAAGGTATATTGAATCGAGGAGTGCGTGGAAACAGGTTGTTGCATCATTAAATAAAATACCTTATCCAACCCTAAATATAATAGAAAATAATTTTTTAAATGAAGATAATATCACTTTTATCATTAATACCTATGAGGGTTTTGCTAATTCTGATGATGAAAACTATAATGAGTCTGCCGATTACTCATTTAGGATGGCGATATATTATGGAAAAGAAGGTGAACTTGATAAAGCAAAGACCGCACTAGAAAATGCCTTTCTTCTAATAACTAGTTACACATTTCATAAAGACACAAGCCTGACAGAAATAATTGAGCCATTACCTGCCATTAATAATATCAACCCCGATTTCGCCAAGAAATATTCTAGAAGACTAAAGTACTTAACTGATGCTGTAATGAAGCATACAGATGACGGTAAAGGTACTAGATGGTTGACTACAGACTGGTTTGAGCAGCTTCTATATGTTGACTATAAATTAGCAGCTATGTACTTAATTGAAGAGTTTTTGACTAATGATGGTTTTTGGAAGCTGGATTTCATGTTTATTGATTTCCTTAAGAAAAGCCATGATGTTGATCCTATAATTCTTAACTTTCTTTATAAGTTGTCCCCAACAAATAATCGAGATGATTACCTTGAAGGTTTTTTGGGGGTGATTACTGAGCTAGTGAGTGTGGATGAGAAGTTAGCTGTAATGTCACTAATTAATTTATCATCAAGAGACTGGAATGATTCCTACAATACATTAACGAAAAAAACAGAAACTAGGTTTATTGAGATAATGAATCGGTTTGAAATAAGCAATGTGATTAGACATGAAAGTTTAGAGAAGGGAGGCGTGAGTAATTCGTCCAATAGACCAAAACTCGCAAAAATATTAGATGATAAGCTTTGCAATGAAGTTTCATTGAGGGGTAAAACCGAAGCTGAATTAGTTGAGTATTTTGATAAAAATGACAAGTTATGTAACAAAGATCTAAATTTCCTTTATTTTCATCTTCAAGAGATAAATAGTGATCAGACAGCAAGAGAATTGATAATCTCAATCATCAAAAAAAGATTTCCAAGTGATACTGAAGAGCATTTTAAGAAAATTCATGGATTAATAGAACGGCTGTCTTTATCAAATGAAACTAAAGTTTTTCTATTTATTAATAACTTTGTTCATTCAAAAGATGGTTGGTTTTCTAGCTTTGTTAATAAGGAGTCACTTAAAAAATCGATAGAAATTGACAGTGGCATGTCATTAACTCTATTGGCAAAGGGGCTTCGCGAAACATTCTCAAATTCTAATTCCTTATATAAATATGTTGCCAACCTTATTATTGCATTTGAGTATGCAGGGTTAGAAGATAAAACCATTTTATCAATGTACAAAGAAAGTTTCTATTTTATTGATAGTAGATTGCCAGATACAAATAATTTTAAATGGGAATCTGTAGAGTGTACTGAAATATTAAAAATGAACCATAATGAACTTGCTATAGTAGTGATTTTTAGCAAGTTTAAAAACTTAGATTCATTTGTGCAAAAAGATATTGTGGTAGCTATTAGCTATCTATTGAAACATGATGATTCATTATTAATAAAACCATTTAGGTGGTTTTTTAAGAATATAGAGCGCTTTCATCAATTATCCGTTGCAAGCATGTTAGAGCTTTTATTGATCGAAATTGGTAATCACCCTTTATTATTGAATAGCATTAAATATGAATTAAAGAAGGCTTTTGTTATCGAAAACTTATATATCCACAATACCCTGCAATGTATTTTAGATGAATTAGAGCATGAATGAACAAATTTTAGATAGTATAAGCCGGAATAAATATCTTGTTTATTTAGCCAGTATTGGTATTGATATTGATGCAATAAAAGAAGAAATAATAGAAAATGTTAATGAAGATGAAATCAACTTATTTGTTAATCGCTCTCATCAGCGTTTATCTCCTAACGTATATTTAGAAAGCTTAGTCTTTAAGTTCGTGTGCAAGTATTTGCATGACGAATACAAAGAACCTATTTTTTTTGAAAATGAAATAAAACTAGATGTAAAAACAATTATCGCCACTTCTAAGTCTTTAATCCAAAGGCCCAGAATACCAAAACCTTCTGATGTAGTGGAAGGCTTTAAAGAGCCTGATTATGAAGATGGCTTTAGAGTAATATCAAGATTTGAAAGAGAACTAAGTGAAGATAAATATGGTGAAATAGGAACGAACAAAGGTAGTATAGTATTTGAAGGTTTACTCCCATATGAAATAGAAACTAACCCTTTAGTTGAGAAATATCCGTCTAATCATATTTGGGAAAACAGCTACTATCTTAATGAACCTTTTATGCAGGGTTTTAATTCAAGCATTAATAGCATCGAATCTCAGTATGTTTTATGGATGAATAGTGAGTTACTAGCTATGCTTGGGCTAAGGTTAGATAATTACAACAATGGACTAAGAGCACTAAATAGTGACAATGAGATTATTTTAAAATTTAGATGTTGGAGGGAGCTGTTAATTGGTAATGGAGCTTCATATGTTGGGGTGGACTCAAATATTGCAAAACTAGAAGGTTGTGACTTGATTTTAAGAGAAGATTACTTCATTAATCTTAAAAAAATAATTCCTAAGATGGTTTATTATGCGGAAACTATTTAGCATATAAAAAGCTAATAAATAGAAACACGCATATTTATTAAGGCTCAAAAATGGAAAAATATTAGGACCTATCAAATAACTCATCGATGTCCTTTCCTTCACTTCCGTCATCTTTAGCTGAATCACGAAAACCACCAAAGTCAGGCTCAAATTGTGAGCTTAAATATTCGTTAACCATTTCATCTATATCAATTTCATCTACAACACTATCAAGTTCAATTTCTAGGCTAGACAACATTGTAATATTTAAATCCTCAACGACAGATTCTTCGATAACAGATAACTCTTGCTCTATGAGATTACTATCGTAATCAAATTCTGGTTCACCGTCACTTCCAGAGAAAGAATCGACTAGCCCAGTCAAATCAACTTCTAACTTCCTATTATTTAGTTCATCCTTGACAAAATATTCAATACTCATTTTTAACTCGTAGTTAATACCCTCATCATCAATACGCCGAAGTGCCAAAAATTCTGATAAATCGTTAATCTCTTCTTCATTTAAATACCTATTGCTTATCAACTCACATATAAAGCTATAAGAATTTATTTTCAAGTCTCCGGAATAGCAATCTAAAAACCATAGAAATTTTGAAAATTCAGTTAAATGTGCTGGCTTTCGAATAATCCCATCCATGACGCTTAACAAACGCTCTCTTTTCGAACCATCCATTCGAACCATATAGGAAGAATATATCTGATAATCATAACTTCTATTACCATTCAGCATTTCGTCAAACACTTCAGACTTTAGCCGTTCAATACAGGCATTATTAAGTACATCTACTTTCGACAAGGAATCGAGTTTCATCAGAGATTGAAGCGTACCTAAAGATCTAAATATACAGGATAGTTTTGTTACATTCTGACAATATTCATTATGGATAAAGTCAGATATAGAAGGGTTAAAAAGTGAATATGAAACATAATCCTTTATAATATTTCGCCTTAAAAAGGATTTTGTAGCTAATTGGGATGTAGAGTTAAAGTCTTTCTCTGTATGTGATGAGTTGTTTAAAGTTTCAAATTTAACCATCCTATCAAACCCTTCACGCAATTCATATTCTGAAATATCCCCCCCATTAAAGACAGTTAAATTTACCAAATTTCTGACATAGGCATTGTTCTGTATTTTAAAGCAACTACTCCAAATTTCTTTAGGGTTGCGTAACGTATCTTCGATGTATTGCCAATAGCCTTCACTACTGGAAAGACCAACCCTAGCAACATCAGTTATAAATTCAACGAGCCTAGGGTTGAAATTGTTATGATCAATAATATTGTGATATCGTTTACTCTTGTATATCTCATCAACAAATTGATCAGAAAGCTCACTAAACCATATGTGGTTATACAGTATTCGTGCTTTGTCCATTTTCGTTAAGGTACTTATTGTCAACATATACTCATTTATTTGAATATTGCTATTTGAGAATATACTGCTATGCATTACACCACTATTCAAAATATTAGTTCTAGATGTTAATATGAATAATTTAGTATTATCGCTTTTCACTCTATCTATGAATTTAACAATATGGGAATCTTTTTTATTGGAAATTGCTTCGAAATAATTACTTCCAAGAAAGTCATCAAAATAAAATATTTGTTTTTTCCCTCTAATATAAATGCTTTCAGCATCTCTCAGTGAATCCTCTATATCAACAAACTCATAATTCTTCGATGAAAAATATAGGCATATATTTTCTGCAAGTGTAGTTTTCCCTATTCCGGGTTCCCCTGTAATAATTAGAACGCGATTTTCATTAAGAAAATTCAGTGCCTTTATATAATTTTCAGTCGGAACATATCGATATGATTTTTTATGGATTTTCTCTATCTCGAATTCACTTCTTCCTCGAATAGCATTATTCATAATTCTATTTAATACTACGGTACTTGAGATCCATAATTTATAATGTCTTTCTTCTATTTCAGGATTATCTCTAAGTAAGTCATTTAGATCCTCCTGCCCAAATACATCATCATCGCTAACGATATACGGATGAAATACTGCCATAATTTCCTTTTTATTATTACGAGATAGAGGCAAGGATGTAATGAAAATATATCTATGCGGATTAAGCTTGCTTACTTTTTCCTGCTCCTCCTTTACTAATTTACTAATTAGACCTTTATAACCAGTCCGAAAATAGTGTTTGCTCTGTAGAATTACTTCCTTTTTGTTGGTAAGGAAAAATCGTCCATCAACACCGCCATCTTTTCCTGATTTAAATCTTTCAATACTGTTACCAAATTTCATTGACAATAAATCATTCACAAGTATCTCAAACTCTTTATCATTTAGCTGCGAGAAATCGTAATTCATAATAAGTACACAATCCTTTAAGTTATATTTACCTTTTTGTATAAAGTATTCTGGTATTTAACTATCCTAGACTAAAATTTAGAGAAGGCGACTTAAAGGTAATCCCTTATATAGAATTACCTTTGGGTGATAAATCGTATTTTTATAGTATTATTTTGACTCTTCTCAGCTCTTTAAAATTGTCACAATCAATACCGATTTACTTCCCACAGAATCTACTTAGAGCCTTCTTGATCAATAATTAACAGATCTATTTTTCACAAAAAGAGAAGTGGGATAGCAGTTTTCAGCTTTTATATGGTGGATAATTTTAGATGACGCATCATTGGCATCTGAATGTTAGTAAAATATAAATTGTTAAGCTATTGCCCGACAGGCAGCAGGCACTGCTCATTTATAATTTATAATTATGTGTTTAACCACCGTTGGGATTTCAAGGTATTCATAAGCTGCCCCAACCTTTTTGATGAAGCTTTCATCATTTGATAGCAATATATGACAAAATGAGGCATTCGATGCATGGCTGTTATCACTCAGGGCTGCAATAAGCCTTCTTTCTTTATGGATACCTGAATCAGGGTAATAACCCAGAGTGTTTAACATATAGTAAATAGCAGTCACTTTTTGATGGTTGTAATATGGTTGCTCTGGACTTAGCGGATTATTTTTCAATTGAAAAAAATCTTCTATGCCAATTTGGTTGTCGCTATATGGGGGAGCGTTTTTAAACTGGTCCCATATTTTAGAAAGTGTATTGGGTGGCTCTATGTTGTTTAGTTGTTTCGGCCCAATACCGACATGATAACGAAAGTCTTTAATACCATTCCAGTTTTTATCATCTGGAATCTCCTTTACCATCATTCTCCCAGTTTCTTCTAAAGTAGATTTATAGTAGGAAGTCATCGCTTCACTACAATCAGCCAGTTGGCTTTGCATCTCTTCTGGTAACTCATCAGATAAATCTGTAATTGAGCTTATTAATTCTGAAAATGCGGCTATCTGCTCATTATGAATATCAGCAATACTGTCTCCTTTTCTCCCACCAGAAAACTTAAGTAACGATGGCAACATAATGCGATCAGCATCTACTCCTTCAGCGTGATTTTGGCAGTATTCATCATAGGCTTCAAAAGGGTCACGATTTGTCAACGTGGCATTATCGGTAATAATAAAGTGGGGTTGCTCAACGACTATTTTTAAATGATAAGCATTTAAGTCTTTAAGTACGTTGAGAAACTTAGTTTCAAAGCCTTTTGAACGCTTAATTTCCTTTAGCGTTTCATCCGAATATACAACCTGATAATCACCAACAAGTGCTACTCCAAGCTCCCCAGTATCGTGTTTAGCAAGCAAGTCTAGGATATTTTGATCCAAATAGGCTGTCGGTTTTCCTTCATAAGGTGGGAATGACTTCATTGCTTAATCCTTTTATGCATAAAAGCTTATTACACATCGCCATGATACTTTCTCCGGTTCCGTGCTAGCCTGTCCATTTATCTAATGACCGTTATCATGTAGTCTTCAACCTAAAGGGTCAATAAATGTAGCTTGTTAGGGCTCAATAAAAATTAGCTTGCATCATAACCACTTGAAAACCAACTATTTTTATCACCAATATCTTTTTCATTTAACGGCGTGTTTTAACTTTTTCCGACTTTTACACCATGCCGACGTATATCATGTGAGATACGTATGACAGGACGCTTTATCAGGGCGTTATCATCGAAAGGCGTGTATTTGGCTGAAATCTATCGATGGGTAGTGAAGGTCATTAATTATTTCATTTTGTTTGGTTATGTCTTTGGGTTTTATATATCGATTTACAGTTTCTCCACCAGAAGGTGTATGGCCTACGATGTGCGCTATCTGGTGTGGCTGAACACCAGCGTGATCTAACATTGTTATGAATGTATGGCGAAAAGAGTGGAATACTGGAGAGGAATTGCCATCTCTTCTAATGTTACAGTTTTTTTCATTTAAGTAGGTATTGCAGAACCATCTAGAAAATGACTGACCATAACCTTCACGTTTTAGCTTAAGCTCTGAGAATAACCGCTTATGGGTAAGCTTTCGAACGTATTTAATGAACCCCATCTCAATGAGTTGTTTGTGAATGGGAACAAGCCTAGCGTGATGAGAGCGTTTTAAAGATTGGTCACTATGGTTTGCATTGATGTCTATAACCCAAATACCTGATTCCTTATCTTGATAAACATCAGACTTATAAAGCTGGCAAAGCTCGGTTTGACGTGCCCCTGTAAAAAGCGCTAATAGTGGAACCCAGAAGTGTGATGGCTTTTTGTGCTTGCCTTGAAGATACTGTGTTGAATGGAATAATTGGGTTAATTGCTGTGGGGTGAATATAGATCGCTGCTCATGAGCTGGCTTGCTGGATGGTGTTATTCGATTTAACGGGTCGCTTAAATTGCTTTCTGAATAGTTGTTGAGGGCTAACCACTTAAGGAAAGATGAAATATTTCCGATATTATTTTTAAGTGTTTCAGTTCCTAAGCGTTCATTTTCTGGTATCGCCATACCCATTAATTCCTTGATAGACGAATCTTTGTAAATACCTTTCTTGCGATTACTTGGAAGTTTAAAGAGTGTTTTTTTGTAGGTTATTATATGTGAATGCTTAAGGCAGTTACTTTCTATATCACCAATTATATCGACAATCAGTGTGAGTTTCGGTTTGATATCTTTCATGTTCTTAGCGCGACTTTTCGGATTCCATGACGCTTGCCTTTCTTCAAGGTAGGAATTGATAAGCTGTGATAGTGGTGCTGAATCAATTACCTTAATGCTTTGTGCTATGAGGTCTATTTTTTCATCCATGAGTAATAGTTTGGCGCTATTCATTTCAGGCTTATTTTGTGAGCTGTAGTTATCGTTATTTGACTCTATGGTGATAGCGTCTTCTAAACTATTCAATTCAATACTAAAGGCTCTAATATTAGATGTTTGAATGGTTGGTTTGATTTGATATTGAAGGAGGGCGGCAATACCTTGATTAAATAGGTGTTGATTCGACTTGTAACGGGCAATTAGCTCGTCGAACATCCATTTGACTTCTCTAGCAAGTAGTAGTGCTTCAGGCCTGTTACGAGTACGAAGCGATTTTCGGAATAGGGTCTTGTCACTGATGATGTGGCTAGGAATGCGAGCTTGGAATAAGTAAATGCCAAGTCGATTAGTTGTAATATATGAGGGTAAAAAAAATCCCATTGTAACGCACCTTGTATCACACTGGTGGTCACGATGGGACTTTAGAATTTCAATTTATGTTAGACCTCAGACCTTTGCAAACAAGGCTGAGGCTTCACAATGGCCTAGCTATAGTAGCCTAGACCGGATTTTGGCTGCTCCAGTACAAGTACTGTTGCTGTGTCATCAAACTTCGCTTTAAGATTCTAAAGCAAGAATTTGGTGGAGACGGCGGGGTTCGAACCCGCGTCCGCCAACACTC
>MAAA01014241.1_pt1 | contig 14394 bp, 11 predicted proteins | sample 1115971 | NCBI WGS metagenome assembly MAAA01 (sample SAMN04961123, study PRJNA320927) | seawater metagenome | isolation source: sample BD02T6 sea water enriched with oil for 6 days | place: USA:Gulf of Mexico | collected 2013-07-27 | reverse complement strand
AATAAAAGCCCCCACAAAATGGCCATGTTATTGGCCGTTATGGATCTATTTCATGAAGAGGCTATTAAAGACAACCATATCTACTTTGATGCCCCCTTAATCACAGCGTTTGAAAAACACTTTAAGGCGTTAGCGGGGCCAAGTGACAACTGTAACCCTTGCTTGCCATATTTTCATTTACGCAGCAGCGGGTTTTGGCATCACCATGCCAAGCCTGGCCAGCAAGCGCTATACGAGGGGCTAACTAGTGCATCAAATGCAGGCGTTATCGATAAAACCATTGCCTACGTGCAGCTAGACGATGAACTATTTGAATTACTCAGTTACTCCGTGGCCCGTGAATGTCTAAAACAAGCCCTATATGAAAACCTAACCCTGCAGCGCCGCAATGAACTATTAGCCGTAGGTAATGGCTGGAACTGGTTAGAAACCGAAGCCACCGTGCAAGATTATTTCGCCATGTTAGCCAAAGAGCTTAAAGGGGAGCAATATAATAAGAGCGCCCATCGCCGCGCGCTTATTCAAAAGTTAAATGGCCGCAAAGAGGGTGCCATTGAATTTAAACACCAAAATATAAGCGCGGTACTGATTGAAATGGGGCAGCCCTATATTGCTGGTTACAAGCCCGCCTTTAATTATCAGCAGCAATTAAAGAACGTCGTACTGGCCCACTTAGCGGCGCACCAAAGCCAATTTGATGAATTACTGCAAACTGCCGAGGCACCGGTTCAAAATACCCCCATAGCCAGTATTAAGTGGGAAAACGTGCTGGATACCGAGCTACCCGAAAAACTCACACAAATACAAGAGCCGACCCGTCAGTACCTAGCCCGTAAAACCAACTTCACCCAGCGCGAACACCGCAATCGCTTATTAGGCGAGAGGGGCGAAGCCTTTGTAATAGAGTTTGAACGCCAACGCCTAATAAGCGCTAACCGGGCAGATTTAGCGCAAGAAGTACAATGGAGCAGCCAAGAAAAAGGCGATGGCTTGGGATATGATGTGCGCTCGTTTCAGTGGCGTAACAATGCGCCCATTGAAGAAGAACGCTACATAGAAGTTAAAACCACCAACAGTGGCAAATACCAACCGTTTTACATAAGCGAAAACGAACGGGCTTACTCGAAACAACACCCTAAAAGCTACAGCCTTTATCGAGTATACGACTTCAATAAACAAAGCCGAATTTTCCAGTTGCACGGGGCTATCGACCAGCACGTACACCTGAATGCACAAAATTACCGGGCCAGTTTCAATTAAACGGCGCCATCAAAAAATTAAAGAACAGTGAAATATGACCACCCAATTGCAAGTAGAAGAACAAACCTTCTTAAACAATCCGGGTGTTGCTGGACTTAAACGTTTAGCTACTGCGACCGTTTAACTTTCGAATAGCGAAAATTTAGGGATTAAATAGGAATAGTGGATATGACTAAGCGCCCATACATTTCAAAGCAATTACCCGAACTTGAGGCGATAGTAGCTGGGACGTCGGATGTCAGTGTGTTGGATGCTATTCGATTAGAGTTAGCATACCGTACCAAGAAAAAGCGTGTTCATGATCTAAGAGAGAGAATCGCTGAAAAACTAAGTGAAAATGAAGCCAAAGAAACCAAGGTACATGATGACCTTTTCTCCCAAATGGACACGCTAGAAGCACAGTTACGCGGTAGCACTCCCCATGAAATAGTGCCTGAGCCTACCAATGCACGAATTAATGTAAAACCCCGTGTAAGAGTGGTTGAAGGTGCCGATTCGAAAAGTAAACCAGCCGTTAATAGGCCGTCCCTAGATAAAAAAAGTACTGCGAACAAAAAAATAAAATTAACACCTGACGATATATTTAAAAGCATGATTGATTCCTGTGATACTGCCACTAAAACAGAAGTTAACTACCCAACTGGGTTTTTAACCAAAACCTTTGATGATATGCGAAAAAAACTGCTGGATATATCCGGTGGACGCTCACGTCTATTAAACCTTAATCAAGATACCAAGGGTTTTGTGAGGGTGGTAGACGAATTGCCTAGCCAGCTAGCAGAAGAACTCTTGGCTGGTAAAGCATTTACCATGGATGCAGTGGATGACCCTAAGCAAGACGAGCTAATAGAGCACGGTTACCTAGAGCGAGATGAAGAAGATGAAAAATGGGTAGCGATTAAAAGCATGCCCACTGCCAGAGAGTGGGCCAGAATTATAGGCATTAAAATTGATTATGAATTGCCTCTAGATTCAGATCATGCCGATGATGACCGTCATCAAGATAACGATGTGCAAACCGTGCTGTTTGAATCGGCACTTACAACCAACCTTAAAAAGCTTACTAAAGAAGCCAAAACCTCAATAGAAGAAACAGGTAATAATATTCTGTTTTTGTCATTAGGTTTTTTAGAGTGGGCCGATAAAATAGGCGGAAAAAACCGCTTAGCTCCTTTGTATATGATTCCTGTCTCTATAGATAAGTTTGTATCTAAAAAAGGCATAACTCGCTATCAAATTAAGTTTACCGGCGAAGACATTATCTCCAACTTAACCCTTCGTGAAAAACTCAGCCAAGATTTTGAAGTAGAGTTGCCAGATATAATGGCTAGCGATGACGAAGATAAGCTCCACACCCCAGAAGAGTACTTTAACGAAGTAGAGACGCTGTTAGCGTTTAAAAAAGGCGATGCCAGCATGGCAGGCTGGCGGGTACGTCGCTTTGGTACCCTGGCTACGCTTAGTTTAGGGCGCTTGTTAATGTACCGTGATCTAGACCCTGCAAGATGGCCACAAGGCGATGCTAATCTAGTAAACCATGAGTTTATTCGTAAATTCTTTAGTGATGTGAAAACAACCGCTTCTTCAGACACTGGTGGTGGCAGCAGCGAAGGGTATGTGTTGGATGACGTACCAGAACTACATGATAAATTCCCTATGGTAGAAGATGCCGATTCTTCGCAGATGTCAGCGTTAATCGATATTTTAAAAGGTCAGAACATGGTGGTTGAAGGGCCACCGGGAACCGGTAAGTCACAAACCATTACTAATTTAATTGCCGCCGCTATTTCCCAAGGTAAGTCCGTATTATTTGTGGCTGAAAAACAAGCTGCATTGGATGTGGTAAAACGTAGAATGGATAAAGCAGGCCTAGGACACTTTTGCCTAGACTTGCACAGTGATAAAGCGCAAAAGCGCATGGTGCTAGACAGTTTTAACGAGCGTATACAGTTTGAAGGGCAGCATGAATACTCTGCTGACGATTACGACGTGCAAGTACAGAGATTTGAACGAAGCCGCGAACAGCTTCAAAGCTATTGCCTAATGGTGAATCAACCTTGGAAGGGGACTGGCTTTAGCATTCATGAGATTTTATGTGCTGCCACCCGTTATGCCAAAGATGTGGCGCCCCTTGAATATCATACCATCGCCCCCGATGGGGTTTCTGGTGATAGCTTTACTCGTATTAACCTAGATGAACAGCTAGAACAATTAGAATTGTTTTTTAAATTCCTAGAGATTGTTGGCATGCAGTTACCGGAAACGGGAAACTGGCAGAGCCACCCTTGGTATGGCGTTAATAACAAACAAATATCGGGAGCCGATGAACGCTTATTACTGTCGAAATTACAAAATTGGACTGGGTTACTGAATAGCGTTACTGAAAATTTATTTTCTGTATTTGATAAATACTCCATGGCCTACAGCCAAGAAGTAAGTTTGCCAGCCTTAGAGAAATTGGTAGCACAGTTAAGTTTAATAAAACCCCTGAAAGGGAATGAATACCTGCCTGCTTTTAAGCGTATAGAACCTAAGCAAATAGAGCCTTTAGAAAACTATATAAAAATGAGCCGGGGTGTTGCCAGCGGATTTAATGAGCTAGGCAGCATATTTAACCAAAACTTGTTATCTGACTTAACCCTGCTGGCTGGTGTTAAAGATTCTATTTCTAATCTTAATTGTTTAGGAGTCGGGCAAAACGTACAGTTTGATGATTTGGCCAGGTCGGTAGCCCGTATAGAGGGCACAATTAAACTGGTGCAATCTATTGAACATAAACGTGGTGAATTACTTCCTCATTTACCCATGGTTTACAAGGCAGACCTTGAAGCACAGTTTTCCATGACTCAAAACGGCTTCACTGAATTAGCCTGTTTTATTGAGCATGCTATAAACCTGCCTTCTGAACTGCTCAGTTTTCGTGATGATTTATACGATGAAGAATCTTTACCTTTGGTTTTTACCGAGTTTAAGAGGCAGCAGGACAAACTACTGACCGACAAACAAGCGTTACAAGAAGTATTCAAGTTAGACAGGCTACCAGAGGTTAGTGAAATTCAAGAGTTTGCCGGTGTTATGGAAAACACGGGTTTATTCTCTTTCCTAAGTGGCAATTGGCGAAAAGCAAATCATGCGATTTTAAGTTTTATGACAAAGGATAAAATCGACAAGAAAACCATTACCAATGCACTGGAAGATTTAGCAGTGTGGAAGGCCGCTAGTTTAGCGCTTAGCGAGTCTGAAAAATATAAAAAGGCATTTGGCCGTGATTTTAATGGCCTAGATACAGACAGTCAGCGCATAGACACCTTGATGAACTGGTATCAAAAAGTGCGTAAAGATTACGGTATCGGCTTTGGCACCCGTACCGTTATGGCAAATGCGCTTTTTAATATTAATAAAGATATCTTCCGCGGTATTCAGCAATTACACAGTGGCGGAGTGAATACACAAATATCTGAGGCATTGGAAAATCTTAATGATTTATCAGTTATTTATACTCAGCAGGAATGTATTACTGACGCTGACTTTAAATTAGCACCAGCAGCTGAACCCTTACAGCAGGTATTGCTTGATATTCGTATTAGTTTAGAAGGCATTCAGAAGTATTTGATTAACCCTAATCTTGATCAAAAGGCTTTATTGTTAGCCCTAGGTAGGCTTGAAAAGATTAGCCAACATAAAAATCAGCTAGAGCAATCAAACTTAAGTGAAACTATTTTTGATGGTCGGTTAGATTTAGCCTTAAATTCAAAAGGAAAAGAACCAGCGGACCTTGCTGTGGTTGAATCAACGCTTGATTACGTATGTCATTTTTATTCTGTGATATCAGAGCCTGAGCTTCTTGAACTATTGACTAGAAGAGTGAGTGCTGAAGTTCTTTCAGGGCTGCTTGTAGATGCAGGGGCCTTGGAGAAAGGATTGGCCGAAAGCAATAACCTTGAACAGCAGGTGTACAAAACCATTGAAACCGACCGTGATCATTGGACTAAAGGCTGTGGAGATGGCGCCTTAGCGATATGTAAGCGAAATCAGTTGGCTATGGATAATATAGAGTGGCTAGATGGTTGGACCAAATACTTACACGCAAAAGACCGCATGCAGCAGGGTGGGTATGGCCGCTTAAAAGACTATTTAAGCGATTCTGACTTTACATTGGAGTATGGCAAGTTGGTGATGAATTTTGCCGTATATACCAGTTTAGCTAATGAGGTGTATCAGCAGCAGCCAGAGTTGTCCCAGCGCTCTGGTCACGAACAAACCGCGGTTCAGCAGCAATTTAAAAAATATGATGAAGGGCTAAAGAGTTTGCAGCGCAAGCGTGTTGCACATTTAGCGTTAGGCCGTGAAATTGACCCAGGCACCAGCGGGGCAAAAGTGTCTAGCTACAGTGGCGGTAAATTACTTCATCATGAGATAGGTAAAAAATCAAAACATATTGCTATTCGTAAATTAGTGGAGCGCGCCGGTGATGCCATGCTGGGTTATAAACCGTGTTTCATGATGAGCCCCATGGCCGTAGCTAAATACTTACCACCTGGTGAAGTAGAGTTTGACCTTGTAGTGATGGATGAAGCGTCCCAGGTAAAACCTGAATACGCTTTAAGCTGTTTTGCTCGTGGTAAACAAGCGGTTGTAGTAGGTGACCCTAAACAGCTACCTCCAACATCTTTCTTTGACCGTTCAACTTCAAATGACGAAGCTGAAGATAATGATGAAAAAGGCGTAATTAATGAGTCGGAAAGTATTTTAGAAGCCATAGGGGCTCATTACCCTAAGCGGATGCTGCAATGGCATTATCGTTCTCGCCATGAAAGCCTTATCGAATTTTCTAACAGGCATTTCTATGACAGTGAGTTGGTGATATTCCCTTCTCCTTGGGCTAAATCAGATGAATTTGGGATTAAATTTACCCATGTTACTAATGGTGCCTTTGTTAACAATGTTAATAATGAAGAGGCCAAGTACATTGTAGAAGCAGTTAAGCATCACTTTACGGCTAACCCAGAGGAAAGCTTAGGTATTGTTGCTATGAACACCAAGCAGCGTGATCAAATTGAGGCGGCCTTGGAAGCGGCTAGGGCCACCGATGATATATTGGCGGCAGGCTTTATGCGGGATGCGCAAACCGATGACCCAATTTTTATCAAGAACCTAGAGAATGTGCAGGGTGATGAGCGTGATGTGATTATGATCTCGTTTACTTACGGCCCACAAAATAAAGGTGGCACCAGCATACCCCAACGGTTTGGACCAATTAATAGTGAGCAGGGTTGGCGTCGTTTAAACGTACTATTCACCAGGGCCAAAAAGCGTATTCAGGTTTACAGCTCCATGCGCTCCGGCAATATTGTAGTTTCAGATAGCAGTAAGCGAGGTGTTAAGGCCCTTAAGAACTATTTGGCATACGCAGAGAGTGGTGAGCTGATTGATCAGGCCGGTGAGTCACAGGGGAAGCCTGACAGCGATTTTGAAATAGCCGTTATGAAACAACTGGCCAATGCAGGTTTTGAATGTGTACCGCAAGTAGGCGTGGCCGGATTTAAAATAGACGTGGGTGTACGTGACCCAGGAATGCCAGGTCGCTACTTAATGGGCATTGAGTGTGATGGTGCGACTTATCACAGCAGTAAGTCCACCCGCGATAGAGACCGTGTTCGCCAAGGTGTATTGGAGGGCCTGGGTTGGAATATTCAACGTGTATGGTCCACCGATTGGTTTAAAAATCCAGATGCTGAACTAAAACCGATTATTGATCAATTAAGAGAATTAGCCACGCCAGTTCGAGAAGTGGTGAGCATAGAAGAAGCTCATTCTTCTGAAGTACCAGTGATTCACGATGAAGAGGTATTGGACGAGCTAATCCTTGAGGAGAAAGTATCTTTAAAGAGCTTGAATGATCGCTTAGTTGATTTTAATAAAAATATAATTGAAAAACACTTTCCTAATACGCCAGTTGAAGAGCGCTTATTGCGCAGTGAAATGATTCACTTCTTGGCGCTAGAGCGCCCTACGGATCGTGACGAGTTCGCTGAATACATACCAGCCTATTTGAGAACTCATTCCTCTTCAGAAGAAGCGGCTGAGTTTCTAGGAGATGTTTTGGAAATTATTGCCGTGTATGAAGAGATGACTTCCTCTTGTAAGGATAATGGTGAGGAATATGTTCAAAGTTAATAAAGCTGATAATCGAATTTCTAGACTGGAGACTAAACGCTTTTCAGATTTAGGTTTTCGTGAACGTGAACACTTGCAAGAATGGCTTGCAAACGAACCCAGTGCTTTGGGTGAAGAATTATTGATTATTCAAAAGGAATTTGATGGGTTTGATGAAACGCGTGAACGCTTAGATTTGCTGGCGTTAGATAAGGATGGCAACCTGGTCATCATAGAAAATAAATTAGATGACTCAGGTAAAGATGTAGTATGGCAGGCGTTAAAATATGCTTCTTACTGTTCTAATCTTAACAAAGCCCAAATAGTGGATATGTATCAGGGCTATTTAAATCGCTATTGTGATGGAGGCGATGCAAAAGCATTAATCAGTGAGTTTCTAAATGGGCAAGATTTAGCCGAGATTGTATTAAATAGCGGTAATAACCAGCGCCTCATGTTGGTGGCCGCAAGCTTTCGTAAAGAAGTGACTAGCACTGCACTGTGGCTATTGGGTCATGGCATTCAACTACAGTGTGTAAAGGTAACTCCTTATGCAATGGGTAATGATCTCTTTCTAAATGTAGACCAGGTTATCCCAACTCCTGAAGCCAAAGAGTTTATGGTGGGCATGAGTGCCAAGGAAGCTGAAGAAAAACATACCGAAATTGAACTTAAAAATCGCCACCGCTTACGATTGGTGTTTTGGGAGAAAATGCTTGAAGCCATAAATAACAGCTCCTGTGAGTTATATCGAAATATAAGCACCTGTAAAGATCATTGGTTAAGTGCAGGCTCAGGCTTACGATCTTGTCCTTACACTATGATCTTTGGTGTTAAAGAGATTCGAGTGGAGTTGTGGTTGTCTCGTAGCGACCGCGCATTTAATAAGCAAGCATTTGAGCAGCTTAAAGCGCAGCAAACCGTAATAGAAAAATCATTTGGCCAACCGCTGGAATGGCTGCGCCTAGATGATAAAAAATCAAGTCGAATTCAGTTAAGTCATAGTGTCGATGGTTATAATAAAGCCAATTGGCCAAGTATGATGAAGTGGTTAGTGGATAATATGATCTTGCTTGAGGCTGCCCTAAAAGCGCCATTATTGGAAGTTAAGCAGTTATCAAATTCAGAGTTAGTATAGGAAGAAGTAAGTAATGGAAAACGCACAAGAAGTAAAGCAAGATAAAATTAATAATAATCGTAATTCAGCTAAAGTCTGGTTTTATAAAATTATATTTCTTTTGATAGTAATCGTATCTGGGTTTCAGTACTTAACATCTTACCTAGTTGCTAGTGATATCAAAAAAGAGTTGTCCATTGGTTTTGATGGTATTGACTTTAATGAAGTAAAAGTAACGCAAGGATTTTTAGACGTACGTATTAGCGCAAAAGTGGTACCTCTAAATCGTTTTAATGAAACCCAATATACGGATCTAATTCAAGACTTAGAGATGACTATAAGTGTATTAGGGGCCAATATTGACAAGGTTAAGCAAATGGTTAACCAGCCTTCAAAGTATGAACGTTACACCCTTGAAGGAACTGGTAGCTTAAGTAGTGATGAATTTTATAGCCCTTTATTTGCACAATTTATGCTGGGAGGGGACTTTGTATTAAAGGCAGAGGAAGCTGAAACGTCAGAATTACTAGATGGCGATGTATTTGCATACTTTAAAGGGGATATTTTAACTATAGCCCGAAGAAATAAGGATGTTACGTTAACCTATGAAGTTAAAGCTACATCATTCTATACACCTTTCGGTTCTGTTAGCGCAGATGCCATAACTTACGAATACAATAGTACGAGCCTTCCATTATTAAAGGTGACTGGACTTAATGTGCTGTCTACAGGGGCGACTCTAACAGATCTATTTTTAGGCAATAATGTAGATGCCCCTGCTAGCTCTATCGAATCTAACTTTGAATTAGAAGGCTTAGATGTTGATAGTCTAATATACGCACTATCAATTTATCAAGGTATAGAATCTCTTGATGATGGCGATTTTGAGCGTACAAAGCTGGAGGCAAATCTGCAAGAGCTGGCTAAGCGCTTGGTTGAAAATTCTGTATCGCTGAAAGCCGACCTTGCATTGAATGATCGTGGAAACGTAACAACATACGAAATTGACTTAAAAATGCAATCAGAAGCTGAAATTGGAAACTACACGGACATGTTAACAGCGCTATCCGGTGATATTGATCGTTTAGGTAAGCGCCCTATTGCCGCTAATTTGAAAAAGCTAGATGATATATTTCGAGGTCTTAGTAATAAAAGCAAAGGCTTGCGTTATCGTGCTGTGGCGATGCAGTAATTAAATATAGCTACAGAATGGGCGAATTAATTTATGATCACTGAAGACCAACTAGAACAACTCTGCCTTGAATGGTTTCAAGTAACAGGTTACGACTATATCTGCGGTTACGATATAGCCCCTGGTGAATCGGCGGCTGAACGTAGTGATTATCGCCAAGTCATCCTACATGATCGCCTGTTAAGCCAATTAGAAGTCATCAACCCCCATATTCCTGTAGCCACACTTGAACAAATCACTATTCAGCTGGCCAAGCCTGAAACTCCAATCCTTATTAAAAACAATAAAGCCTTTCACCAGTTATTATTGGAAGGTGTAAAGGTTGAATATAAAGAGGGTAGCGGAAAAGAAATACTCCGACCGTATTCTAGAAACTCTGCGTAAATATCATAACCGCGCCATAGAAACCGCCCAGGTAATTGAAGAGCTAATCAAGATGACCAAAGACATGGCCGAAGATGCAGAAATGGCAGAAAAATCTGGTTTAAATACCGATGAAATTTCTCTCTACCGTGCGCTGTTTCAAAACGAATCGGCCGTAAAAGAGCTGGGTGATAATAACCTGCGTGAACTGACAAAGTACGTAACCACCCAGTTATGTATGAGCACAACGGTAGACTGGCAAGTGCGTGATAGCGTAAGAGCCAAGTTACGTAACTTAGTGCGCAGGGCGCTACGTAAATGGAAGTATCCACCTGATAAAGCCGATGAGGCTATTGAACTGTATTTGCAACAGGCTGAAGCCTTGAGCCAGAGTTGGAGTAGTTAGAGATGATTAATACTGGTGTGCTTACCTGGGATGACGCAAGACCACTTGTTCATCACTTTTTTAATTTTTGGCCGGATGGTGAGGATCGCCTATGGTGCAAGCAGCTTTGGCCTTATATCGAAAAAGCTGGCTTGGCCGTTTACCATACTGAAAAGGAAGAGATGGCCTGCCGGGATATACCTGGATTAATGGCGCTGTTTTATCAGGAAATTACAGAGCGGCTGGGTATTGACTTGAAAATAGATTTGACTGACTCGCAGCTAAAAGAAATATTGTGTAATAGTCTGGATGATATAGATGAAGCACTATGCGTTATACGTAACGCCATTCTTGATAATCTAAGAGAAGAGCATTTCCTTGAAATCACCATGGAGTCTGTAATTAAGGGCGATAACGGTCCTATTACTAAAAAGGCGCTGTCTGAAGAAATGATAGAATCCGCTACCTTTCCTTTACGGCATGCTGTTATTGAAAGAATGAATGATTTTATTATTGGTGGCTCGTTACATCCTAATAGTTTTGAATGTTTTGCTAATTCCCCTGATAGTTATGTGCCTAAACGCCTAAGAAAAAACGATGTTTAATAAGAAAGAAAAAAAGCACCTAGAATTAGAGTGTCCTGATTGCGATAAAAATACCAAAGTAAAGACGCAAGATGGTGTGCAATGCTTTCATTGTGAGGCATCCTTTAAAGGTTTTACGTTTAAGAAAAAGAAATATTTAACCAAGGCATTTGCTATTGCCACTGTGAGTGCAGCAATAGGCGGTTCAATGATTGATTTTGATGATGAACGTTTACCTTATGAAGCAGAGTACCGGTTGATGACTAGCTGTATTCAAGGTAAAGGTAAAATTATAAATAGTGGTATTTGGGGTAATCAAATTGACCAATGCGCTTGCGCCATTAGGAAATCTGTAAATAACCTAGGTGTAGCTAGAAATAGAAATGAGGCAGATGAAGTGTTAAATGCATTTGGTGCGGATGTTCAATCTGAAATGGCTGGATGTGATTAAGTAAGGGGCCAATTTGGCCCCTTACTTAACTATTTGTTTTTATCAGCGGCTTTTTGTGCTCGTGCAGGGAAAGACTTAGGTGGCGTTTGCCCGCCCGATTTTGGTGCTTGAGTTGACTGAATACGAGCAGCGTCCTTGGTCGTCATCTTATTGGTCATGTTACTTTCCTTTTGATAATTATTTGGTGCCACATCGCTATGTGGTGATATTGATAGTACGGAGTTATTTGGGTACAAATGGGTACAAAAAAAGCAACAGACAAAGAAATTAAGAATTTTCTTAAAATACTAAATGAAATAGGCCTAAGCGTTCGCGCATTTTGTGAACATGCAGCAGTTGAAGACGATAGTACTGATGAAGAAGATGCATTGGTAGGGCGGTTTAGGCAGCGATTCAAGCGATTGTCTATGTCATCTTCTGAACTAGCGAAAATGCATGAGTACCTCTCACTGCATGAATTATTTATAAAGTCGGAAAGAAGATATTTGCCAAGTGCTAAGGGTCTATTTTCAAATGAAGAATTTGAAGGTGAGATGCTGGCAGTATTTTCAGGTAATAGAGGCTAACCTGGTTTTTTCCATTTACGGGGTTGGCCCGTAAATGGTTTTGAATGTGTTTTTAACCCCCCATATAGTCCGCTATTTCACGTTCAATACGCTTTAATTCGTTAATCTCAACGTTTGTTCCACTTCCATATTTGCTACTCAATGTATCATTTAAATATATGTCAATAAGGTTCTGGTCGCTCATTTGCAGTTGAATATGTTCCGGGTGCGTACTCCATGCACAAACATTATCTAAGTTTACGTAGAATTCCTCTTCAAGTCGTAACCCTCTCTTGGAAATTTTAGGCTTGCCTTGAATATGTGAAGCAGCGGCTGTTGTCATAGGTGTTTTTGAGTTAGACATTATTTGTCTCCTTCGATTATTAGTAAGTCCCCGCCGGGACAACTGAAAGATAAAGGATATGTTGGGGACATCTGGGGACAAAGTCTCAGGCTAGACGTGGGTCTGGAAGACGCAGCCTATTTAGAGGTGGTGGCCACAACGCTTAATGAATTGTTAGATGCCATCCAGCCCGACCTGGTGTTATACGGTGCTGTGGTGATTGAGGTGGCGGTGCACTTGTATCATCAGTATTTTTAGCAAGGGGCTCTACATCAGGTTAAGTTAAACCGCCAACCTGGCCCAATCACTCGTTACCCTATCCGCAAGTCTGTTTCGGTTATTCCTGCCCAGTTGCCCGGTAAGTGCCTGGCATACAATGTGTGAATCAAATAGTTGAAGCTGGATTCTATAGCCATGGCAATGTTATCTACTGTTTTAAAACCGCTGGATTTTCTTAGGGCATTAAAGGTATTCACCCCTATGTAAGCCACTATTCTGGGTTGAATAATTTCTATCATGGGCAGGGAAATTCTTGGGCGGCTTTTAGTAAGTCCCGCGCAGAAATTTTTACATTCATGGCGGCGGGTTTCACAAAGGGAAATAGGTTGGCGGCGTAGGTGTCTTCAAACTTTAACCCTAAGTGTTCTGCTAGTAGGGCTTTTAGGTTTATGTTGGTGCGTACACTTGGGGTGTGGCCTAGGCGTAATGTCTCTTGGCATACATCTTCATTAAAGCTGTCTGATGAGCACCAGTCTTGTAGCGCTATTAATACTTCTGCATTTACGTTGTTCGATACGTAATCGCATTCCCATACGCCGTTGTCGTAATCACCTATGGCGGTGTAGCCAGGGTAGGTGGATGCTTGGCGTTTTGGGCACTATGACACCCAGCGGTGATTTTGTAGAGCAGACTAAGCAAGCGTTACGTGATGGGGATCTGGATGATAACATTATCGAAGATGCCAGCTTTCTGGAGCTGGATGTTTATGCCCATATGCCACTCTTCCCAGTCGGCACAGTTACCAGTGAGCTACGTGCAGGGTGCCTCAGTAACACCTTAACGGCCAAATTTGGTGAAGACAGTGGTGATTATGCCTTGGTAACCGATTTTGAAACTAAAGTCTCTGGCCCACATGTGGCCTTGAGTGCCGAGTTTTAAGGGGAGATATTTATTCAACAAGTTTTATTGCTATTGCTTTGGAATTATTTCAAAGTAATACCGTCTTTCCCCCTCCAGAATATCTGGCTACCTGACACAATACTATTCTGTCAGGTAGCTAAGCTGGTAGGTTACTGAAGTGAATAATAGAAGGTCATGCGGCTCATAATCCGTTGGTCCACAGTTCAAGTCTTTGCAGGCCCACCATTATTCAAAAAGAAAGCCTCGTAAGTTAATCGCTTATTGGGCTTTTTTGTGTCTGGGTAGCTAAATTCACTCTGTTATTATTCCGCTTAAATTGAAGTTTTCACGCTCTAGGTTCAGAAATGGACAGGATATTGACCGGAGCTTTCCTCCTTGTGCATTACCATTTGTTTAATTTTTGTACTATAAAATGGCCAAGTTAATTACCCTTTCCAAAATACGAACACTTGAAAAATTGGGTATTAAATGTAGCGCTAATTTTCCCAGTCTGACTAAATCCCTGAATTAGAAAAATCTAGCCAACCAGCTGTCGCCGACGTCGCCAAATCAGTAAAAATTAGCCAAATGTACCGCCTATGGACCGGAGCGTCGACGGCGTCAGCGATAGGTGGCGAGTTAACTCTGTGGGGAATGAGCATTGGTGAGGCTGTAGCTAAACAGTTGATAGAGGGGAAGCTACAGACCCCCAGATTGGAGATATTTGGGACTGAGATGGGGGTTGGATTATGGAGGCTACATTGGGATATGAGGATGGAGGGCTGAGATGTGGAGGGTTGGTGGGGCTGTGCGCTTTAAATGGGCTTTAGTAAGTGGTGGTGTGGCATTTAAGCACATCTGGTATGGTTGGAAACGACC